>Ga0102590_1000194_pt1 | contig 163934 bp, 140 predicted proteins | sample AraplaMF_Col_mMF_FD_76859 | JGI IMG/M metagenome (GOLD analysis project Ga0102590, IMG submission 76859) | Arabidopsis root microbial communities from the University of North Carolina, USA - plate scrape MF_Col_mMF | ecosystem: Host-associated > Plants > Roots > Endosphere | place: USA...
GCCGCTACATGGTGCAGTACCGCGAGCAGCTGATGCCGCTGGTGCAGATGAACGGGGTCACCGTCCAGACCCAGGGCTCGCAGCCGATCCTGGTGTTCGCCGACGACGGCCGCTCGATGGGGCTCGTGGTCGACGAGATCATCGACATCGTCGAGGAGCGGCTGCACATCGAGGTCGCCGGCCAGGCCGACGGCATTCTCGGCTCGGCCGTGATCAAGGGCCAGGCGACCGAAGTGATCGACGTCGGCCACTTCCTGCCGATGGCGTTTGCCGACTGGTTCTCGCGCAAGGAGATGCGGGCGTCCTCGACCGCGCAGTCGGTGCTGCTGGTCGACGACTCCGCGTTCTTCCGCAACATGCTGGCCCCGGTCCTGAAGGCCGCCGGCTACAAGGTGCGGGTCGCGGTCAACGCGCAGGAGGGCCTTGCGGCGCTGCGTTCGAACCAGACCTTCGACGTCGTGCTGACCGACATCGAGATGCCCGACATGAACGGGTTCGAGTTCGCCGAGACGATCCGCTCCGACAACAATCTGAGCCAGATGCCGATCATCGCCCTGTCCTCGCTGGTGTCGCCGGCGGCGATCGAGCGCGGCCGGCAGGCCGGCTTCCATGAATTCGTCGCCAAGTTCGACCGTCCCGGCCTGATCGCGGCGCTAAAGGAACAGACCGCCGAGACACGGCAAGCGGCATGAACAGAGTTCAGCCCGCCGTCAACAAGTTCGGCCGAACGGCCTAGGGAAATCTGCCAATGACAACCAAGACCCAGACCATCGAAGGCACCATGGCTGAATACGTCACCGCCGTGATCGGGGGACAATTGTTCGGCCTGCCGATCTCGCGCGTGCAGGACGTGTTCATGCCGGAGCGGCTGACGCGGGTGCCCCTGTCGTCGACGGAGATCGCCGGCGTGCTCAATCTGCGCGGCCGCATCGTCACCGTGGTCGACATGCGCGCCCGCCTCAGCCTGCCCAGGAACGACGACGGCAAGCCGCCGATGGCGGTCGGTGTCGATCTCAGGGGCGAGTCCTACGGGCTTCTGATCGACCACATCGGCGAGGTGCTGCGGCTGGCCGATGCGAGCTGCGAGGAAAATCCCGTCAACCTCGACCCCCGCATGGCCAAGTTCGCCGGCGGCGTGCACCGCCTCGACGGTCAGCTCATGGTCGTCCTCGACGTCGACCGCGTTCTCGAACTCGCGCCGAAAACAGCGATCGCAGCGTAACGCCGTCGCCCCTCCGCCGCTCGCAGTAACAAGGATCCTGGATATGAAGAAAACGTGTCTCGTTGTCGAAGATTCCAGCATCGTTCGCAAAATGGCGCGCCGCATCCTGGAAGGACTCGGTTTTGAGGTCGTCGAAGCCGAGGACGGTGTGGACGCCTTGGTCGTTTGCAAGCGCGCGATGCCCGAGGCGATTCTTCTCGACTGGAACATGCCGGTGATGGACGGTTACCACTTCCTGTGTCATCTGCGCCGCATGCCGGGCGGCGATGAGCCCAAGGTGGTGTTCTGCACCACCGAAAATGGCATCGATCATATCACGCAGGCGATCGATGGCGGTGCCAACGAATACATCATGAAGCCGTTCGACAAGGAAATCATCGCGGCGAAATTCCAGGAAGTCGGCCTGATCGAGCTCGCGGAACCGAGCCTTATTTGAAACTTTTTCTGCTTATCATTGAGAGGCCCCCGTGACCCCGCCAGACTATGAGTATCTGCGTAAGATCCTGAAGGATCATTCCGGTCTCGATCTGTCCGCCGACAAGCAGTACCTGATTGAAAGCCGCCTGCTGCCGCTATCGCGCAAGTGCGGCCTGCCGGGCATCGCCGAACTCGTGCAGAAGATGAAAAGCGGGTCGTCATCGATCACCGCCCAGGTGGTCGAAGCCATGACCACCAACGAAACCTTCTTCTTTCGCGACAAGGTGCCGTTCGAGCATTTCCGCGACACCATCATGCCGGAGATGCTGAAGGCGCGCGCCGCCCGCAAGAGCATCCGGATATGGTGCGCCGCCGGCTCGACCGGGCAGGAGCCGTATTCGCTTGCCATGACGCTCAAGGAGATGGGCGCGGCCCTTGCCGGATGGCGCGTCGAGATCATCGCGACCGATCTGTCGACCGAAGTGCTCGAGAAGTCGAAGTCGGGCGTCTACAGCCAGTTCGAGGTCCAGCGCGGCCTTCCGATTCAGCTGCTGGTCAAATATTTCAAGCAGAACGGCGAATTGTGGCAGATCAACCCGGAACTGCGCGCCATGGTGCAGCACCGGCAACTGAACCTGCTGCACGATTTCTCCCTGCTCGGCACGTTCGACATCATCTTCTGCCGGAACGTGCTGATCTATTTCGATCAGGACACCAAGATCAACATCTTCGGCCGCCTCGCCAAGGCGATGGAAGGCGACGGCTTCCTGGTGCTGGGTGCGGCGGAAACCGTCGTCGGCCTGACCGATGTCTTCAAGCCGTTCCCGGACAAGCGCGGCCTCTATCGGCCGAGCGGCGCACGTGCGTCAGCACCGGGCGCGGCGATGCCAAAGATCGCCGCGATGGCGGGACGGTGAGCGATGACAGAGGACGGCAAGGGCGCGGAGCGGGTGACGTTCAGCCGGGGCTATGACGTCTGCCTCATGGCGATCGACGGCACCTGGCGGCGGGACTGCCAGCTCAACGCCATTTCGGACACCGACGCCACGTTGACCGTGGAAGGATCGATTCAAGGCCTCAATCTCAAGGAATTCTTTCTGCTGCTGTCGTCGACCGGCCTTGCCTATCGCCGCTGCGAGCTCGTTCGCGTCAACGGCACGGAGATGGACATTCGCTTCCTGCGAGGCAAGCACGGCAAGAAAAAGTCGGGTGCCTCGTCAAAGGCCGAAGAGGCGATGCACTGAGACCGGCCGCCGGCGGTCCAGAATTCCGACGCAGCGCAGGCCGCTCAGCGGATACGGACGACGTTCTCGCTCGCGGGGGCAAGACCCGTCACCAGATGCCGGTAATATGCGATGGGCTCCGGCCGGCCGATCAGATACCCCTGAACCTGACATTCTTCCCGCGCAAGAAAAGCGCGCTGCTCCTCGGTCTCGACGCCTTCCGCGATGACCGGTAGCGCGAGCGTGCGCCCCATGCGCAGAATTGCGTGGATGATGGCGGCAGCCTGAAAGCTGTCGCCGATCCTGGAGATGAAGGTGCGGTCGATCTTGATCTTGTCGAATGGAAAGTCCTGCAAGTAGGACAGCGACGAATAGCCGGTGCCGAAATCGTCCATCGCGATGCGTACGCCGAAGCCCTTGATGCGGCGCAGGATGGCGAGGGCGCGGTCGAAATCCTCAAACAGCACGCCTTCGGTGATTTCGATCTCGAGACGCCGCGGATCGAGGCCGGTTTCCAGCAGCGTGGAGAGGATCGTCGCCGCCACGTCGCCACGCCGGAAGTCGACCGGTGACAGGTTGACCGCGACCGTAAGCGACCGTCGCCAGGAAGCGGCTTCCCGGCAGGCTTCGCGCAGCACCCATTCGTCGATCGGACCGATCGCGCCGGTCTCTTCCGCCAGCGGGATGAACACGCCCGGAGGGACCAGGCCGCGCACGGGATGCCGCCAGCGCAGCAGCGCCTCAAAACCGAAGATCCTTCCGTTGGGAAGGGCCTGCGGCTGGAAATGCAATTCCAGCTCCTGCTTCGCCAGCGCCGCGCCGATGTCATGCTGCAGCGCGCGCCTTTCGCGCATCTGCCGGCCCATCTCGGGCTCGAAAAAGCGCGTGCTGCCACGCTGGTCGGCCTTGGCGCGATAAAGCGCGGTCTCGGCGTTGGCGGCCAGCGTATCGGCGTCGTTGCCGTCGTGCGGGTAGACGCTGCCTCCGATCGTCAGGCCGCCCTCGATCTCGTAGCTGTCGATGCAAACCGGTTTGTCGAGGACGGTGGCCAGGCGGGCGCAGAGTTCCAGCGCGGTCGCCGGCTGCGGGCCGTCCGGCGCGACCACGATGAATTCGTCGGCGCCGAGCCGTGCCAGAAACGCTCCCTGACAGGCAGACACCAGCCTGTTGCCGACTTCGGTCAGAAACCGGTCGCCGGTCGAATGGCCATAGACGTCGTTGACCTCCTTGAACTGATCGAGGTCCACGCACAGCACGGCGAACGAGGCATTGCCGGCCGCGCGGCGGAGAATGTTGGCGATGTGCTCGTTGAACGCCGCCCGGTTCGGCAGGCCGGTGAGCTGATCGTGAAACGCCAGATGCGCGATCCTGGCCTCGTTCTGCGCGCGCTCGGTGATGTCCTCGTGGGTCGAAACCCAGCAGCCGTTTTGCGCCGGGCGGTACGAAACGTTGACGATCCGGCCATCCTCGAGCTGGGCGACCAGGTCGTCGGGGCTGCGCGTCGTCATCACCTCCTGCAGCTTCGATCCGTATTGTCCGAGGTCGCGATAGGCCGTGCCCGCCGCCTTTCGTGCCTCGAGCATGTCATCGAGCGTGCATCCGACGTGCAGGCTGCCCGGCGCCAGCCGGTACATTTTGACGTAGCGGTCGTTCCACAGCATCAGGCGGTTGTCGGGCCCGAACATGCAAAGGCCGTGACTCATGTTGTTGAGCGCCGCGTCGAGCTTCTCCATGGTGGTGGCAGCGTCGGTATCCGGCGCCGCGTCGGAAGGATGCCGGCCGCCGGGCTGCGGTCGCCGCAGGTGGTCGACGGCGCGAGAGAAACCGGATGCAAGTTTGCGGCGGAGGGACATCAGCGGGTCGGCGCCGGGTCGGCCTTACGCTTCGATGGCCGAAGGCGCCGGCCGGCCCGTGGCGGACCGATCGCTATCCGCGGCATCCAGCAGGGAGCGCAGGGCAATGCCAAGGTTGATGTCGCAGGCCTGCACGGCGGCGGCCGCCTTCATGTAACGGGGCGACACGTCGTCGAGCACGATGACGTTGGTGGAACTTTCGGGATTGCCGAGGGGCATTTCCCCCGCGATGGTCTGTTCGATCAGCCGCAGGCTGTTCTGGACGTGCTCGATCAGGCTGACGAGGTCCGAAACCACGGCGCGGTAGGCGTCGTTCTGGTCGTGGGACGCCTGTGCGAGACCGTCGGTCGCTGCATGCTGCATGAGTGCACTCCTCAGTCACTTTTTAAGGGTGCGTTGCTACTTGTGCGTTAAGCCGTGGTCCCGTACAAATACGGTTCGGTATGGTGTTGAATACCGTTATCCGAGTGTGCGTCACATTCAACCACGCATGGACGATGGAACATGGCTGAAAAAGCCTCCCGCGGGGAGATTTTCGTAGTCGATGACGACCCTGCCGTTCGCGACACGCTTTCGATGGTCTTGTCGGCAGCTGGCTATCAGGTGATCTGTTTCGCCGACGGCGCCGCTTTGCTGGCGATTGCACGAACGCGAACGCCGGCCTGCATTCTGCTCGATGTGCATATTCCCGGTAAGTCCGGTCTCGATATTCTGAGGGAGCTTCATGGCGAAGACTACCCTGCGCCGATCTTCATGATCTCGGGGCAGGGCGACATCGCCATGGCGGTCAGCGCCATCAAGAACGGCGCACTGGACTTCATCGAAAAGCCGTTCCGCGGCAGTGAAATCGTGGCAAGGCTCGAAGAGGCGATCGAGGCCTATGCCCGTCGGCAGGCGCAAAACGCGCCGTCGCGCATTGCGACCCTGCATTTTCCGGGGCGCGAGCCGCTCACGCGGCGCGAACGCGAGGTGCTGGAGCAATTCACCGCCGGGGCTTCCAACAAGGAAGCGGGGCGGCACCTCGGGATCAGCCCGCGCACGATCGAGGATCACCGCGCCAATATCATGAAGAAGCTGGGCGCGCGGAATGCCGCCGACCTGGTTCGGATCGTGATGACCACCCAGCGTCAGGGCCAGATCTGATTTGCAGCTCTGGTCCGCAGGCGCGGGGCCTGATCGTCGACAAGCCGAATCCGGCGTGAGCCAACGCCGGGGCGGCGCGCTGTTATCCGGCGAGCGCCTTGCGGATCATGATCGCCATATCCGATTTCCGATAGGGTTTGGCCAGCAGCAGGACGCCTTCATCGAGCCGGCCGTGATGAATGATGGCGTTCTCGGTATAGCCTGAGGTGAACAGCACCTTCAGCCCGGGCCTGACCTTCGATATCTCGTCGGCAAGCTGGCGCCCGTTCATGCCGGGCATGATCACGTCGGTGAACAGCAGGTCGAAGGCGTGGCCGGTGTGGACGAAGGCGAGGGCTTCGGTCGCATTCGCCGCGTCCAGCGTCACGTAGCCGAGCGAATGCAGTTGCGCCAGCACATAGTCGCGCACCAGCTTGTCGTCCTCCACGACCAGGATCCGCTCATGGCCGCCTTCGACGGCTGGCGCCGGCGTGGGCTCGGCCACGGGCAACGCGCCCGCGGCCGGCGGCAGATACATCTTGATCGTGGTGCCGTGGCCCTCCTCGCTGTAGATCATGATGTGTCCGGCCGATTGCTTGATGAAGCCGTACACCATGCTGAGCCCGAGACCGGTGCCCTTGCCGGGACCCTTCGAGGTGAAGAACGGGTTGAACACCTTGTCGAGGATCGCGGCCGGGATGCCGGTGCCGGTATCGCTCACCGCGATCATGACGTAGCGGCCGGGCCGGACGTCGCTGTGCATCTTCGTATAATTGTCGTCGAGCGCGACAAAGCCGGTTTCGATGATCAGCTTGCCCCCGTCGGGCATCGCATCGCGGGCATTGAGGGCCAGGTTGAGGATGGCGGTGGCGAGCTGGTTGGGATCGACGATCGCCGGACAGCTCTCCTCGTTGAACACGGATTCGATCTCGACATGTTCGCCGAGCGTTCGCTGCAGCAGTTTTGCGGTGTCGATGATCAGCGTGTTGACGTCGGTCACCTTCGGCTCCAGCGGCTGCTTGCGCGCGAAGGCGAGCAGGTGCTGGGTGAGGTCGGCGCCGCGCGAGGCGGCCTCGTCGATCATGCGCGTGATGGCGGCGAGCTGCGGCTCGCCCTTGACGGCGTCGGCAAGGATCTCGATCGTGCCGGTGATCACCGTCAGGATGTTGTTGAAGTCGTGCGCGATGCCGCCGGTGAGCTGTCCCATCGCCTCCATCTTCTCGGCCTGGCGGATCCTGTCCTCGGCGGCGATCCTGTCGGTGAGATCGCGGACGAAGGCGTTGAACAGGAAGCCGCTGCGCGTCCGTAGCGCGGCGATGCTCAGCTCCGCCGTGATTTCCTTGCCATCCCGTCGCCTGATCCGGAGTTCGCGCCGGGGCTGGCGGACCACCTCATTGCCGGACTGCAGGAAGGTTCGCAGGGCCTTTCTCAGCGGCCCTTCTCCGTCCCGCCGGCCCATCAGGTCGAACACGTTCCTGCCGAGCGCTTCATCACGTGGCCAGCCGAAGATGGCTTCCGCCTGCGCATTCCAGGCGCGGATAACGCCCTTCTCGTCGATCTGAACGAACGCGTCGAGCGCGGTGTCGATGATGCCGCGTGCGAGCCGTTCGCTTTCGCGCAGCGTCTCCTGCGCCAGCCGGCTCTCGGTCATGTCACGGCCGACGAAGAAGAAGCGCTTGACCGGCTCGGACCACGTGCCGAGCCATGACAGCCACACCTCGCGGCCATCCTTGTGGATGCAGCGCGTATCGGCAATCTTCGGGCGCTGCCCGCGCCGGGCCGCGCGCATTTCGTTGCGCGAGTTCTCGAGATGGTCGGGATGAATGAAATCGACCCCGCTGCGGCCGATCATTTCTTCCGGCCGATAGCCCAGTATGGTCTCGCAGCTCGGGCTGATCTGAACCAGATATCCGCGGGAATCCATCACCATGATCAGGTCCTGCGAGGCCTCGAAGATGTGCCGCAGCTCCTCGGTCTGCTGCCGCAGCACCTGCCTGGTCTTGTTGGCTTCCGTGATGTCGCGCGCGACTTTCGATATCCCGACGATCGCGCCCGAGGGCGCCTTGAGCGGGGAGATGCTGAGCGAGACCTCGATCCGGCTGCCATCCTTGCGCAGGCGGACGGTCTCGTTTTGCTCGATCCGTTCGCCCCAGCCGATCCGGCGCAACGTGTCATGGACCTCCGGCAGGCGGTCCATCGGAACGATGAGGGTGATGTTTCTGCCCGTCGTTTCCGCGGCCGTGTATCCATACAGCCGCTCCGCGGCCGAGTTCCAGCCGGTGATCGTGCCATCGAGCGAGGTCGTGACGATGGCATCGTTGGAGGATTCGACGGCGGCGCTGAACAGCCGCTCGCGTTCGGCATGATGGTCGCGCGCAGCCACCGTCCGGCGATGCTCCTGGACCTCCTGCTGCAGCGCCGCGGTCTTGGCGTTGATCTCCCCGATCGCCTGCGCGAACGCGCGCGCCAGCACGCCGGTTTCGCCGCGCGCATCGACGGGGATGGCGATCTTTCCCTTGCTGGCCACGCCCTGAACCGCCTCGGTCAGCCGGACGATCGGCCGCGTCAGCGACCTCGCGATCAGGAGGGCCAGCACGGCCGCGCACAGCACGGCGATTCCCCCGACCAGCAGCGACGTGTTCCTGAGGCTCGCCGCCGGCGCCATGATCACGGCGTTGGGGGTCGTCTCGATCACCGCCACCCATTCGGAGCCGGCCAGCACGGCGGGTGCGAACGCAATCCCGCCCGGTCGCGCCGCCTGGTCCGGTACGATATCGGCGCTGCCCTGTTTGGCGCCGGCCTGCGCGGCCAGATGCGGGAAGTCGGCTTTCCAGTCGTTGGGCTTGCCGAGCAGCGCACCGAATTCGCGCGAGCGATCGGGATGAATGAGATAGTCGCCGGTCCGGTTGACGACGTAGATCGTCTCGCCCGGCCATGCCGATGACCGGACGCGGTCGAAGGCGCGACGCATGTCGACATTGATCATGAAAATGCCGAACGGCTTGCCGTCGTCCGCGAAGATCGGCGTCGCGACGCGTATCGTCGGCCGGTGCACTTCCTCGATCAGCCCGTTGAAGCGGCCGAGATCGAGCGGCGAGACGTAGAGTTGCGCGGGCCCGAGCCGGACGGTTTCCTGGAAATAGTCGCGATTCCCTCGCGTCTGCAGGCCCTGTTCCGGGACGATCCTGACCGTGCCGTTCGGGCCGTTGCGATCGACGCGAACCAGCTCGCGTCCGTCGTCGTCGAGGCCGACAATGCGGAACATCGAATAGGTCGGCTTGGCCTCGAGCTCGGCCGCGAAGCGGGCCGCTATCCGGTCACGCCAGGTCTTCTCGGAGACACCATCGACCGGATCGGTGCCGCCCGCCTTGCGGGCGCGGACCAGCCCGTTCAGCGCCACCGCCGAACGAAAGCCTGCAACATCGCCGGTCGCGCTGGAGGCATAATATTCAAGATCGGTGGCGATTTGCCGGGAATGCGTCTCGATGCGGTCGCGGGCGCGCTGCAGGAGCGCCTGTTCCAGACTGCGATAGCTCAGCCATCCGACCGCGGTAACCGCGATCGCGACCAGCGCAATCATCGCGATGGCTAGCCTGGTCGTGAGCGTCATGTCGCTGGCCGCTCGCCCTCCGCCTCCGCCCGGCAGGCCCGCCGGACGAATCGGATGCTATGGCGCATTACGGGGAGGAAGCAACACCGCCGGCCGGGCGCGCGCCGCGCTGGGCTTCCAGGCAGCCGGCGACGGCCGCCAGGAGATCGGAGGGCCGGAACGGCTTCTGCAGGCTGGAGACGGCGCCGAGCTTGGTCGCCATGGTCAGGAAGTCGGGGGTCGAATCCGCCTCGGATGAGATCGGCCGGCCGGAGATGACGATGATCGGAAGCTGCGGATGCTGCTGCCGAACCATCCGCATGGTTTCAAAGCCGTCCATGCCCGGCATGAAGATGTCGAGGAACAGCAGGTCGAAATCTCCGGCCTGGCATAAGGCCAGGCCCTTTCGTCCGTCATCGGCGGTGACCACGCTATGGCCGGCACGTTCCAGCAACAGGCGGATGGTCATCTGGACCGCCGCATCGTCATCCACGACCAGTATTCTTGCCAAAGTAAAAAGTTCTCCGGGCTCGGCTGGAATCACGTCAACGGCAGGTTGCGAGTCTCGCCGAATCTGCGTGTTGCCGCAACTGCTTCACAGATGCGAACGTTCCGGATGGGTCGTTAAAAAGCAGGTAAAATATGCTGCTATCCGCATGTTGCCGGGCAGACAAATGCGGGCGGCCAGCCCAGAGCGCGCGATTCGCCGCTCGTGCGGCACGGATCAGTTGCTGAGATATTCCGGATAACGCGAGCGAATCCGGGCGAGTTCGCTGAGCGTGCCGGACAGATGGGTGCGCAGGTGTTTCTGCACCTCGTCGGGCTCCCCGGCATCGATCGCCTTCACGATCAGCTTGTGATGCCGCACGATGTCCTGCGCCTTGCCGGGCGAGGGCAGATGCATCCGGCGCAGCCGGTCGATGTGCCCGCTGCGGCTGCGCACCAGCGCCCAGATGTCCTGCTTGTCGGCGGCCGTGTAGAGCTGGCTGTGGAACTCGTTGTCGGCAGCCATGAAATTCTCGAAGTCGCCGGCCTTCGCATATTGCTGCTGGCGGGCGATCGTGGCGTGAAGCTCGGCGACGAGTGTCTTGTCGTGCTGCAGTGCAAGACCACGCACGATCTCCAGCTCGACCGCCTGGCGCAGGAAATGCGCCTGTTGCGCCAGCCGCACGTCGACCCGGCTGACCACGGTGGCGTATTGCGGGAAGACGTCGACGAGGCCTTCCTCCTCGAGCCGCATCAGCGCATCGCGGATCGGCGTCGAGCTCACGCCGAACTTGGCGGCGAGCGCGGCGCGCGACAGCGGCGATCCCGGCGGCAGCTCCAGTGAAATGATCATGCCGCGGAGACGCTCGAACACCTGCGGCGCGGCCTGGCGGTCGCGGTCCAGCCGGCCGGCGGAACGCGGGGCAGCGCGGCGGGAGACGATTTGCGGGGGAGCCATCGGGGCCGGCCGTTTTCGGAAAGGGACTTGCTTCAGATGCACTAATACATTAGTGCATCTCCGCGAAGGCGTCAACGCGGCGCCGGGAGGAGATGCACAATGAAAAACCGGATGTGGCGCGCCTGCGCGGGCGCCATTGCGATGCTGATGCTGCTGTCGGGCTATGAGGCCTCGGCCCAGCAGAAATCGGAAGTTACGCTGTCGCGGCAGCCCGGCATTTTCTACATGCCGTCCCACATCATGGAAAAGAACAAGCTGATCGAGAAGCACGCCGCTTCCCTCGGCGTGCCCGGCGTCACCACCAAATGGATCAATTTGAGCGGCGGCGGCGCGCAGACCGACGCGCTGCTGGCCGGCAGCGTCGATATCCTCAACACCGGAACCGGCAATCTGCTGTTGCTGTGGGATCGTACCCGCGGCGGCGTCAAGGGCATCGTCGCCACCTCGGCGCAGCCGATGACGCTGATCAGCCGCGATCCGAACATCAAGTCGATCAAGGACTTCGGTTCGAACGACAAGATCGCGGTGCCGACCGTCAAGGTCTCGACGCAGGCGATCGTGCTGCAGATCGCGGCCGCCGAAGCCTTCGGCGCCGACCAATGGTCGAAGCTCGATCCCAACACCGTGCAGCTCGGCCATCCCGATGCCTATGTGGCGATGACCAATGCGCAGCACGAGGTGCGCAATCACTTTGCCATCCCGCCGTTCACGTTCCTCGAAATGAAGAACGTGCCCGGCGCGCATGTCGTGCTGTTCTCGCCCGACGTGATGGGCGGGCCGCTCAGCCAGGCGCAGTTCTTCACCACCACCAAGTTTGCCGACGCCAACCCGAAGATCGTGCAGGCGGTGCGCGATGCCACCAAGGAGGCGCACGACCTGATCCGCAGCGACACCAGGCTTGCCGTCGAGATCTACAAGGAGGTCACCGGCGACAAGACCAGCGTCGAGGATCTTTTGGCCTGGCTCAAGGAGCCCGGCATGATGGAGTGGAACCTGCAGCCGCAGGGCACCATGAAGTTCGCGGCCCATCTGCACAAGGTCGGCACGCTGAAGACCATGCCGAAGGCGTTCACCGACTATTATCTGCCGGTTGCCCACGACCTGAAGGGCAATTGATCGACATGGCTGCGCTTCTCGATGTCAGTGACGTAACGCTGCGCTACAAGACTTCGAGCGCGGTGGTGACCGCGACCGAGCGGGTCAGCTTCGCGGTCGATCGCTCCGATCGCTTCGTGCTGCTCGGCCCCTCCGGTTGCGGCAAGTCGACGCTCTTGAAGGCCGTCGGCGGCTACATGAAGCCGAGCGAAGGCAAGATGCGGATTTCGGGCCGCGAGATATCGGAGCCCGGCGCCGACCGGATGATGATCTTCCAGGAGTTCGACCAGCTCCTGCCGTGGAAGACGGTGCTGGAGAATGTAATGTTTCCGCTTCTGATGACGCGGAAGCTGCCGCGCAAGGACGCCGAGGCGCGGGCACGGGCCTACATCGAGAAGGTCAGCCTCACCCGCGTCGTCGACGCCTATCCGCACACGCTCTCCGGCGGCATGAAGCAGCGCGTCGCGATCGCGCGCGGCATGGCGATGGAGCCGGATATTCTTCTGATGGACGAGCCGTTCGCCGCGCTCGATGCGCTGACGCGGCGCACCTGCCAGGACGAATTGCTGCAGCTCTGGGCGGAGACAAAATTCACCGTCCTGTTCGTCACCCATTCGATCGCCGAGGCGATCAAGATCGGCAACCGCATTCTCCTGCTGTCGCCGCATCCCGGACGGGTCAAGGCCGAGGTGGTCGATGTCGACAAGGTCTCCGGCGAGGACGGCAGCGCGGCGCGGCTGGAAAAGCAGATCCATGATCTCTTGTTCGCCGACGCCGTGACGGCACACTAAAGGGAATGCGCGATGGCTGAAGCAAGAATTCTGCTGCGCGATACCGCCGATCTGACCGCGACCGTGCCGGCCGAAGTCGAGCGCAAGCTGACGGTGCTGGAGCTGTTGTGGAACGACGGCTTCGTCCGCAAATCGGTGATCATCATCTTCCTCGCCGCGGCCTGGGAAATCTACGGCACCATTCTCGACAATTCGCTGCTGTTCCCGACTTTTCACGACACGATTCTGACGATGTTCGACAAGGTGCGCGACGGCACCATTCCCCTGCGTGCCTGGGCATCGCTGAAGGTGCTGTTCATGGGCTATGCCGCGGGCATCATTCTCGCGGCCATCTTCACCATCATCGCGATCTCGACCCGGATCGGCACGGACTTTCTCGAAACCATCACCGCGATGTTCAATCCGCTGCCGGCGATTGCGCTGCTGCCGCTGGCGCTGATCTGGTTCGGTCTCGGTAACGGCAGTCTCGTCTTTGTGCTGATCCACTCGGTGCTGTGGCCGGTCGCGCTCAACACCCATTCCGGTTTCAAGAGCGTGTCGAATACGCTGCGCATGGTCGGCCGCAATTACGGCCTGCGCGGCCTGCCTTATGTCGCGCGCATTCTCATTCCAGCGGCTTTCGGCTCGATCCTCACGGGCCTGAAGATCGGCTGGGCGTTCGCCTGGCGCACGCTGATCGCGGCCGAACTTGTGTTCGGCGTGTCGTCGGGGCAGGGCGGTCTCGGCTGGTTCATCTTCGAGAACCGCAACCTGCTCGACATTCCCGCCGTGTTCGCCGGCCTGTTGACCGTGATCGTGATTGGCCTGATCGTGGAGAACCTGATCTTCCGCACGATCGAGCGCAACACCGTTCAGAAATGGGGCACCCAGTCATGACAGCCAAGAAGAACCCCGCCGACCTCCGCAGCGCCCGCTGGTTCGCGCCCGACGATCTCCGCGCCTTCGGCCACCGCTCGCGCGCCATGCAGATGGGCTACGCGCCGGAGGAGTGGAAAGGCCGGCCCGTGATTGCGATCCTCAACACCTGGTCGGATGCGCAGCCCTGCCACATGCACTTCAAAAGCCGCGTCGATGACGTCAAGCGCGGCATCCTGATGGCGGGCGGCTTTCCGATGGAGTTGCCGGCGCTGTCGCTGTCGGAATCGTTCCTGAAGCCGACCACCATGCTCTACCGCAACATGCTGGCAATGGACGCGGAAGAGTTGCTGCGCGGTCATCCCGTCGACGGCGTCGTGCTGATGGGCGGCTGCGACAAGACCACGCCGGGCCTCTTGCTGGGCGCCACCAGCATGAACCTGCCGACGATCTATCTACCGGCCGGCCCGATGCTGCGCGGCAACTGGAAGGGCAAGACGCTGGGCTCCGGCTCGGATGCCTGGAAATTCTGGGACGAGCGCCGCGCCGGAAAGATCTCCGACAAGGACTGGGTCGACGTCGAGGCCGGCATCGCCCGCAGCTACGGCACCTGCATGACCATGGGCACGGCCTCGACCATGACGGCGATTGCGGAATCGATCGGCATGACGCTGCCGGGCGCGTCCTCGATTCCCGCCGCCGACGCCGGCCATATCCGCATGGCCTCGGAATGCGGCCGCCGCATTGTCGAGATGGTGTGGGAGGATTTGACGCCGGAGAAGATCCAGACTCGAAAGGCGTTCGAGAACGCGATCACGGTCGCGATGGCGATGGGCTGCTCGACCAATGCGATCATCCACCTGATCGCGCAGGCCCGCCGCGCCGGCCAGGACATCGGGCTCGACGATTTCGAGACGGCGAGTCGCAAGGTGCCCGTGATCGCCAATGTGCGCCCGAGCGGCGACAAATATCTGATGGAGGATTTCTTCTATGCCGGCGGCCTGCCGGGCCTGATGAGCCGCATCAGGGAGCATCTGCATCTCGACGTCATGACCGTGACGGGGCAGACGCTCGGCGACAATATCGCGCGCGCCGAAGTCTATAATGATGACGTCATCCGCACGGTGAAGGACCCGATCTACGCCGAAGGCGCGCTGGCCGTGCTCAAGGGCAACCTCGCGCCCGACGGCTGCGTGATCAAGCCGAGCGCCTGCGAGCCGCGCTTTCTCAAGCACACCGGCCCGGCGCTGGTGTTCGACGATTATCCCTCGATGAAGAAGGCGATCGACGATCCCGACCTCGACGTCACGGCCGATCACGTGCTGATCCTGCGCAACGCCGGCCCGCAGGGCGGTCCCGGCATGCCGGAATGGGGCATGCTGCCGATCCCGACCAAGCTGGTGAAGCAGGGCGTGCGCGACATGGTGCGGCTGTCGGATGCGCGCATGAGCGGCACCAGCTACGGCGCCTGCATCCTGCACGTCTCGCCGGAATCCTATATCGGCGGCCCGCTGGCGCTGGTGCGCACCGGCGACAAGATCACGCTCGATGTCAACGCCCGCACGATCAATCTCGATGTACCAGAGGCGGAATTGGCAAAACGCCGCGCTGAATGGAAGGCGCCGGAACCGCGCTACGAGCGCGGCTATGGCTGGATGTTCACCCGCCACATCAAGCAGGCAAATGAAGGCTGCGATTTCGATTTTCTGGAGACCGGGTTTGGGAAACCGGTGGAGGAGCCGTCGATTTACTAGCCGCCGTCGTTCCGGGGCGCGAACCGTCATCCATCGTCCGTCATTGCGAGCGCAGCGAAGCAATCCATCTCTCGGCACGAAGAAAGAATGGATTGCTTCGTCGCTTCGCTCCTCGCAATGACGGGGATAGAGCCGAGACCAAATAAAAGCATCACAGGGGAGGACCAACCAATGACCATCAATCGACGCAGCCTGCTCGCTAGCGCGGGCGCCGCTGCTGCTTCCACACTTCTAGCGCGCGCAGCCAGCGCGCAATCGTTCCCGTTCACGCCGAACCAGCGCTATCCCGATCCCGCCGTGCAGATCCTCGATCCGAGCTTTGCAAAATACCGGATCTATTCCTCGACCGTCGAGCAGGTCGCGACCGGCATGCGCTGGGCCGAAGGTCCCGCGTATTTTCCCGAGGGCGGTTATCTCCTGTTCTCTGACATTCCCAACAACCGCATCATGAAGTTCGACGAGAAGACGAACCAGACCACCGTCTTCCGCGCCAATGCCAACTACGCCAACGGCAATGCGCGCGACCGCCAGGGCCGGCTCGTCACCTGCGAGCATTCGGTCACCCGCCGCATCACCCGCACCGAGAAGGACGGCAAGATCACCGTGCTGGCCGACAAGTTCGAGGGCAAGCGGCTGAACGCGCCGAACGACATCGTGGTCAAGTCCGACGACACCATCTGGTTCACCGATCCGCTGTTCGGCATCAATGGCGAGTGGGAAGGCAAGAAGGAAAAGCCGGAGCAGGCGACCACCAACGTCTATCGGATCGCCAAGGACGGCAAGCTGACGGCCGTCTTGACTGACCTCGTCAATCCGAACGGGCTGGCCTTCTCGCCGGACGAGAAAAAACTCTATGTCGTGGAATGGAAGGGCACGCCGAACCGCAGCATCTGGAGCTTTGACGTCAACGATGATGGCACGGTCGGAGGCAAGACCAAGCTGATCGACGCCGCGGACCAGGGCGCGCTCGACGGTTTTCGCGTCGACCGCGACGGCAATCTGTGGTGCGGCTGGGGCTCCAACGGCGCCCTGCAATCCGAGCCGACGGAGGTCGGTAGCCGCAAGGTGTTCCAGCTCAAGGGCAAGTCGGAGGATCTCGACGGCGTCATGGTGTTCAGCCCCGCCGGCAAGCCGCTCGCGCACATTCGTCTGCCCGAGCGCTGCGCCAACCTCACCTTCGGCGGCCCCAAGAACAACCGCCTCTATATGACGAGCTGCCACTCGGTCTATGCGCTCTATGTGGAGTCGCACGGGGCGGTGTGATTGATGTAGTCATTCCGGGGCGATGCGTCAGCATCGAACCCGGAATCTCGAGATTCCGGGTCTGGTGCTAGCGCACCATCCCGGAATGACAGAACAACTGGGATGCATGAAATGACAAAACTGAGCGACGCCACCCGCAACAAGCTGAAAACCGTCTCCACCGCCACCGTCGCCACCGCCTTGTTCAAGCGCGGCTTCCGGATCCAGATGATCCAGGACGTGCACCCCATTGGTCCGAGCCAGCCGGTGCTGGTCGGCGAGGCCTTTACGCTGCGCTACATGCCGGCGCGCGAGGATCTCAACAAGATCGACGTGTTCCGCGACCGCGCCCATCCGCAGCGCAAGGCGATCGAGGATTGCCCGCCCGGCGCGGTGCTGGTGATGGACAGCCGCAAGGATGCGCGGGCCGCGTCCGCCGGCGCCATTTTGGTGACGCGGCTGATGCAGCGCGGCTGCGCCGGCGTGATCACCGATGGCGGCTTTCGCGATTCCGCCGAGATCGCCGCCCTCGGCTTTCCCGCCTATCACCACCGCCCGAGCGCGCCGACCAATTTGACGCTGCACCAGGCGATCGAGATCAACGTGCCGATCGGCTGCGGCGACGCGCCGGTGTTCCCCGGCGACGTCATCCTCGGCGATGCCGACGGCGTCATCGTGATCCCCGCGCATCTGGCCGACGAGATCGCCGATGAGGCGGTCGAGATGACGGCGTTCGAAGATTTTGTTACTGAGGAGGTGCGCAAGGGCCGTTCGATCCTCGGCCTCTATCCCGCAACAGACGAGCAGACGCCGAAGGATTTCGCGGCCTGGCGCAAGGCCAACGGACGATAGTCTTCTATTCCCGGACGCGCGATCCAAAAATGACGTAACAGTGGAGAAGCCCCCATGCTGATGTTCAACAATCTGATCGACGGCGAATGGTTGTCCGATGGCGCGCGCGCGCCGAACGTCAATCCATCCGATACCAAGGACATCGTCGGCGAAGCCGTGCGCGGCACGCGTGCGCAGGCCGAGGCCGCGATTGCAGCCGCCAAAGCGGCGTTTCCGGCATGGTCGCGATCGACGCCGCAGGCGCGCTACGACATCCTGAAAAAGGCGTCGGACGAAATTTTGGCCCGCAAGGACGAGCTCGGCCTGCTGTTGTCGCGCGAGGAAGGCAAGACGCTGCCGGAAGGCGTCGGCGAAGTCGCGCGCGCCGGCCAGATCTTTGCGTTCTTTGCCGGCGAATGCCTGCGGATGGCCGGTGAGAAACTCGCTTCCGTGCGCCCCGGCATCGACATCGAGATTACACGCGAAGCGCTGGGCGTCGTCGGCCTGATCACGCCGTGGAATTTCCCGATCGCGATTCCGGCCTGGAAGATCGCCCCGGCTCTGGCCTATGGCAATACCGTGGTGGTCAAGCCCGCCGATCTCGTTCCGGGCTCGACCTGGGCGCTGGTCGATATCCTGCATCGCGCCGGCCTGCCCAAGGGCGTGCTCAACCTCGTGATCGGGCGCGGCTCGGAAGTCGGCGCGGTCCTGCTGGAGCATCCCGATGTTGCCGCGATCAGCTTCACCGGCTCGGTGGCCACCGGCCAGAAGGTGGCGGCGGCCTGCATCGCGTCGCGGCCGATGAAGAAGTTTCAGCTCGAAATGGGCGGCAAGAACCCGCTGGTCGTGCTCGACGACGCGGATCTGAAGGTCGCCGTGGAATGCGCTGCCAACAGCGCGTTCTTTTCCACCGGCCAGCGCTGCACCGCCGCCTCGCGGCTGATCGTCACATCAGGCATTCACGACAAGTTCGTCGAGGCATTGACCGAGCGGATGCGCGGCCTGAAGGTCGATGACGCGGTGAAGGCCGGTACCGATATCGGCCCCGTCGTGGATCAGAGCCAGCTCGATCAGGACCTCAAATATATCAGCATCGGCAAGGATGAGGGTGCAAAACTCGCCTTCGGCGGCGAGCGCCTCAACCGCGAGGCGCCCGGCTTCTACCTGCAGCCGGCGTTGTTCACCGATGTCAGCAACAAGATGCGGATCGCGCGCGAGGAAATCTTCGGGCCGGTGGCCGCGGTCATCCGGGTCAAGGATTATGCCGAAGCGCTGGCGACCGCGAACGACACCGATTTCGGCCTGTCATCCGGCATCTGCACCACCAGCCTGAAATATGCCAGCGACTACAAGCGCAATTCCGAAGCCGGCATGGTGATGGTCAACCTGCCGATCGCCGGCGTCGATTACCATGTGCCGTTCGGCGGCCGAAAGGGCTCCAGCTTCGGCGCCCGCGAGCAGGGCCGCTATGCCGCCGAGTTCTATACGACGGTCAAGACGGCCTACACGCTGCCGTGAGGGGCTGCGGATAGTGAGCGTTCCCCGGACGCGGCGCGGCGCTTCACGTCGTACCGCGTCCGGGACGCGTTACGCGATCGCGATAATCACTCAGCCGGGTGGTGCGCGACATTTCGCACCGATGCTTCGCCATGCTGCGTCAGCGGCCGGTTGCCGGCCAATGCGCGCAGCAGCACGTAGAACATCGGCGTGAAGAAGATGCCGAACGCCGTGACGCCGATCATGCCTGAAAACACCGCAACACCCATGGCATGACGCATCTCGGAGCCTGCGCCGCTCGAGATCACCAGCGGCACCACGCCCATGATGAAAGCCAGCGAAGTCATCAGGATCGGCCGCAGCCGCAGGCGGCTGGCTTCGATCGCGGCCTGCACCGGCGTGCGGCCGGCGAATTCCAGCTCGCGCGCGAACTCCACGATCAGGATGGCATTCTTGGCCGACAGTCCCACCAGAACGATCAATCCGATCTGGGTGAACACGTTGTTGTCGCCCTTGGTCAGCCAGACGCCGAGCATCGCGGCCAGCAATCCCATCGGCACGATCATGATGATCGACAGCGGCAGGGTCAGGCTCTCGTATTGCGCGGCGAGCACCAGGAACACCAGCAGCAGCGCCACCGGAAACACCACCAGCGACGAATTGCCGGCAATGATTTCCTGATACGTCAGGTCGGTCCACTCGAACGCGATGCCCTTCGGAAAGGTCTCTGCCGCGATCTTCTCCACCGCTGCCTGGGCCTGCCCGGTCGAATAGCCGGGCGCCGCACCGCCATTGAGGTCGGCGGTGAGGAAGCCGTTGTAGCGCATGGCGCGCTCCGGCCCGGCGCTTTCCTTGATCTTCAGCAGCGCCGACAGCGGCACCATCTCGCCGGTGTCGGAGCGCACCTTCAACAGCCCGACGTCGTCGGCGCGGGCGCGGAATTTTGCGTCCGCCTGTACCCGCACCGAATAGGTGCGGCCGAACTTGTTGAAGTCGTTGACGTAGAGCGAGCCGAGATAGATCTGCATGGTATCGAACACGCTGGTCACGGGCACGCCGAGCTGCCGCGCCCGGGTGCGGTCGATATCGGCATAAAGCTGCGGCACGTTGACCTGATAGCTGGAGAACAGCCCGGCCAGTTGTGGCGTCGCCTGGGCCTTGGCGATGAACGCCTTGGTGGCGTCGTTGAGCGCATCATAGCCGAGCCCGGCGCGATCCTCGATCTGCAGCTTGAAGCCGCCGATGGTGCCGAGCCCCGCCACCGGCGGCGGCGGGAACATGGCAATGAAGGCTTCCTGGATCGCGGAAAACTTGCCGTTGAGCTGAGCGGCGATTGCGCCGGCGCTGAGATTGGCCGCCTTGCGCTCTTCGAAGGGCTTCAACGTGACGAACACGATCCCTGAGTTCGAGCTGTTGGTGAAGCCGTTGATCGACAGGCCGGGAAACGCCACGGCGCTTTCGACGCCCGGCAGCTTCAAGGCGATATCGCCCATGCGGCGGATCACCTCTTCGGTGCGGTCGAGCGTTGCGCCGTCAGGCAGTTGCGCGAAGCCGACCAGGTATTGCTTGTCCTGGCCGGGGACAAAGCCGCCGGGCACCGCCTTGAACAGCCCAAAAGTGACGCCGATCAGCGCGACATAACCGGCCATCACGATTGCCCGGCGCGAGATCACCCGTTTGACACCGTGGCCGTAAGCCTCGGAACTGTGGTGAAAGAACCGGTTGAAGCGCTGGAAGAACCAGCCGAGCACGCGATCCATGCCACGGGTCAGCGCGTCCTTCGGTGCGTCGTGGGATTTCAGCAGCACGGCCGCCAGCGCCGGCGACAGCGTCAGCGAATTGAACGCGGAAATCACCGTCGAGATCGCCACCGTCAGCGCGAACTGCTTGTAGAACTGGCCGGTCAATCCGGTAATGAACGCCAGCGGCACAAACACCGCGATCAGCACCAGCGCGATTGCGATGATCGGCCCGGTGACTTCCTGCATCGCCTGGTATGCGGCATCCTTTGGCGTCAGCCCCTGCTCGATGTTGCGCTCGACGTTCTCGACCACGACGATGGCGTCATCGACGACGATGCCGATCGCCAGCACCAGCCCGAACAGTGTCAACGCGTTGATCGAGAAGCCAAACACATGCATGACGGCAAAGGTGCCGATGATGGAAACCGGCACCGCGATCAGCGGAATGATCGAGGCACGCCAGGTCTGCAGGAACAGGATGACCACCAGCACGACCAGGGCCACGGCTTCCAATAGCGTGTGCACCACCGCCTCGATCGAGGCGCGAACGAACTGCGTGGGGTCATAGACGATACTGTAATCCATGCCGTCCGGCATGTTCGCCTTCAGCTCGACCATCATCTTGCGGACGGTGTCGGAAATCTGGATCGCATTGGAGCCCGGCGACTGGAAGATCGGTATCGCGACGGCTGATTTGTTGTCCAGAAGCGAGCGCAGCGAATAGTCCGCGGCGCCAAGCTCGATCCGGGCGATGTCGCGCAGCCTTGTGACTTCGCCATTGGCGCCGTTCTTGACGATGATCTCGCCGAACTCTTCCTCCGTCTGCAACCGCCCCTGTGCGTTGATGGAGAGCTGCAAATCGAGCCCGGCCTCGCTTGGCGATGCCCCGACGACGCCGGCCGCCGCCTGGACGTTCTGGGCCCGGATCTCGCGCACCACGTCGGTGGCCGACAGCCCGCGCTCGGCGACCTTCTGCGGATCGAGCCAGACCCGCATCGAATAGTCGCCGGAGCCGAACAACTGCACCTGGCCGACGCCTTCGATGCGCGCCAGCCGGTCCTTGACGTTGAGCACGGCATAGTTGCGCAAATAGGTCATGTCGTAGCGGCCGTTCGGCGACAGCAGATGCACCACCATGGTGAGGTCGGGCGCGCTCTTGATCGTGGTGATGCCGAGGGTGCGGACCTCGGCGGGCAGTCGCGGCTCGGCCTGCGCCACCCGGTTCTGCACCAGTTGCTGTGCCTTGTCCGGATCGGTGCCGAGCCGGAACGTCACGTTGAGCGTCATCAATCCATCGGTCGTGGCCTGGCTGCTCATATAGAGCATGCCTTCGACCCCGTTGATCTGCTCCTCGATCGGCGTCGATACCGTCTCGGCGATCACCTTGGGGTTGGCGCCCGGGTATTGGGCGCGTACCACTACCGTCGGCGGCGCCACTTCCGGATATTCCGAGATCGGCAGCGCCGGCAGCGACAGCAGTCCCGCCACGAAGATGAGGGTCGACAGCACGCCCGCGAAGATCGGCCGATCGATGAAAAACCTGGAAAAATTCATGACACTGTCTCGCTGATATCAGGGCTGCGAAGCGCAAAGGTCCCGGCGCGGCCGAACATGGTCGACCGCACTGATTCAACTCTGTTGCTTTTGGTATTTGCCCGGTGCTCTCGTAAGAGCACCGGGATCAGGCTGCTAGCGCTGCGCCACCTCGGTCGCGGACGAAGCAAAGCCCATCGCCACCACTTCGGGCGCGACCAGCGCACCGGGACGGACCCGCTGCAGTCCCTTGACCACGATGCGTTCGCCGGCATGCAGCCCGCCGGTCACCACGCGCATGCCTTCGATCGATACGCCGAGCGCAACTTCGCGGTATTCCGCCTTGCTGTCCTTGTCGACGACCATCACGAATTTCTTGTTCTGGTCGGTGCCGACGGCGCGTTCGCTGATCAGCAACACCGGCTCGGCCTTGGGCTGTCCCATCAGCAGTCGCGCGAACTGGCCCGGCATCAGTCTGCCATCGGCGTTGTCGAACACCGCACGCACCCGCACGGTGCCGCTGCGCGCATCGACCTGGTTGTCGATCAGCTGCATCTTCCCCTTGTAGGGCGTGCCGTCGGTGGTGCCGGTCCCCATCTGCACCGGGATGCGTCCGATCTCGGACGGCGTCGATTCATCCGCCAGCGTCCGCAAGGCCCGCGTCACCACCTGCTCATCGGCATTGAAGCTGGCATAAATCGGATTGACCGAGACCAGCGTGGTCAGAACCGGCGTGCCGGGGCCGGCGGCGATCAGGTTGCCGACGGTGATCTCGAGCTTGCCGACCCGTCCGGAGACCGGCGCGCGTATTTCGGTATAGCCGAGATTGAGTTTTGCCGTTTGCAGCGTCGCCTCGGCTGCCTTCAGATTGGCTTCGGCCTCGCTGTAGGCGTTGACGCGACCGTCAAAATCGCGCTGCGAGATCGTGCGCGAATCCGTCAATTGCTGGCCGCGCTCGAAATCGCTCTTGGTAAGGACCAGGCGCGCCTTCGCCGCCGCCACCTGGCCTTCGGCGCGCGCCACATCGGCCGCATACAGCGACGGATCGATCCGGATCAACAGGTCGCCCTGTTTGACCAGCGCCCCCTCCGTAAAGTGGATTTCCTGGATCGCGCCTGCGACGCGGGAGCGGATTTCGACCCGTTCGACGGCCTCAAGCCGGCCGGAAAACTCGTCCCAGGGCACGGTCTGACGGGGTGCGACGACGGAGACCGAGACCGGCAGGGCTGCGGGCGCCGCTGTCGCCGTCTCGGCCTGCGCGCTTCCGCCTCGACCGCTCAGGAAAGTCGCACCTGCGGCGATGGCCAAGGCGGTCAGCACCAACCCTGTCCCAACCAAGCGCTTGTTTTTGATAGTGTTTTTCATGGAGACCCCAGTTCGGCAGGACATTCGACGCTGCTAACCCCGGCGTAAACAGAACGAGGTCGGTGACGACACCCGATCAGCGTTCACGTTGCAGCGCACACATTCGTAACGTTCGGTATAGATGGGCCATCGACATGTGGTGTCAAGTCACTTATCTAACGATTGGTAGGAAACTAAAGGAGGACCCCATCATGGCGATGGGCCGGCCCCGCGAATTCGATGTCGACAAGGCGCTCGACCTGGCGCTCCAGGTGTTCTGGCGCAAAGGCTACGAAGGCGCGTCGATGGCGGACCTCACGGAAACCATGGGGATCACCAAGCCAAGCCTTTACGCCGCGTTCGGCAACAAGGAAGAACTGTTTCGCAAGGCGCTGGATCGTTATGTCGACGGTCCCGGCGGTTACGTTCAGGCCGCGCTGGCCAAGCCGACCGCGCGCGCCGTGGTCGAACACCTGCTGTACGAAAGCGCCGATGCCGTCACGGACCCGAACCATCCGCCGGGATGTCTGGCGGTCCAGGGCGCGCTGAGCTGCGGCGACGCCGCCGAATCCATCAAGCAGGAATTGATGGCGCGTCGGGCCAAAGGCGAACAGGATTTGCGGCAGCGCTTCGAGCGGGCGATCGCCGAAGGCGACCTGCCGCAGGGATACGATGCCGCCGATCTCGCGGCCTACGTCTCCGCGATCCTGCAGGGCATGGCGGTGCAGGCGGCCGGCGGCACGACGCGCGAGCAGCTGCGCAAGATCGCCGAGATGGCGCTGCGCACCTGGCCGCCGAGTCTGGCGTCGGTCTGACCGTTCACGCCTCGCTCTTCTCTGCCAACCCGACCGCCCACAGCGCGAACGCATAGGCGATCGCGACCTCATCCAGCCGGTTGAACCGCCCGGACGCGCCGCCATGGCCGGCGCCCATGTTGGTGCGCAGCAGCACGGGGCCGCCGCCGCTCATGGTGGGGCGCAGCCGCGCGATCCACTTTGCGGGCTCCCAATAGGTGACGCGCGGATCGGTCAGTCCGCCCATTGCCAGGATCGCGGGATACTCCTTGGCTGCGAGATTGTCGTAGGGCGAGTACGACAAGATGGTGCGAAAATCCTTTTCGCTCTCGATCGGGTTGCCCCATTCGGGCCATTCCGGCGGCGTCAGCGGCAACGTGTCGTCGAGCATGGTGTTGAGCACGTCGACGAACGGCACCTCCGCGACGATGCCGGCAAACAATTCACCGGATCGGTTGGCGACGGCGCCCATCAGCATGCCGCCGGCGCTGCCGCCATGGCCGACGATGCGTTTGGCGCTGGTGTATTTGGCTTCGATTAACGCACGCCCCGCAGCGGCGAAGTCATCGAACGTGTTGGTCTTCTTCTCGCGCTTGCCGTCGAGATACCAGCCCCAGCCCTTGTCCGCACCGCCGCGGATGTGCGCGATGGCGTAGACGAAACCGCGGTCGACCAGCGACAGGCGGTTGGCGGCAAAGGAGGCCGGCATCGCCATGCCGTAGGAGCCGTAGCCATAGAGCAGCAGCGGCGCCTTGCCGTCGCGCACCAGGTCCTTGCGATGCAGGATCGAGACCGGCACCTGCGCGCCGTCATGCGACGTCGCCATGATGCGCGTGGTGACGTAGTCGGCGGGATTATGACCCGACGGAATCTCCTGCCGCTTGCGCAGGATTCGCGCGCGCGTCGCCATGTCGTAGTCGTAGACTTCCGCCGGCGTCGTCATCGAGGAGTAGGAGAACCGCAGGTTCGTGGTCTCGAACTCGTAGCCGCCCATGGTGTCGAGCGAATACGCGGCCTCGTCGAAGGCGATGGCGTGCTCTTCGCCCGTTGCGAGGTCACGGATGATGATCGCCGGCAGCGCGTTGGCGCGCTCCAGCCGCACCATGTGGCCGGCATAGAGCTCGACATCGAGGACATAGACGCCTTCCCGATACGGAATCAGGTCGCGCCAATTGGCGCGTTCAGGTGCGGCAAGCGGTGCGGTGACGACCTTGAAGTCGATGGCATTATCGGCATTGGTGAGGATGAACAGTTCATCGCCGCGGTCGGCAATCGAGTATTGCACGCCCTCTTCGCGCGCCGCGACCAGCCGCGGCGGCGCGTCGGGATGATCGAGATCGATCAGCCGTTGTTCCGAGGTCTCATGGTCGCCGCCGGCGATCACGCAGAAGCGGCCGGAAGAACTCTCGTGCAAATGGGTGAACCAGCCGGAATCCTGCTCCTCATAGATCAGCGTGTCGTCGGCCTGTTTGGTGCCGAGCCTGTGGCGCCACACCTGCATCGGGCGATGGTTGTCGTCGAGCTTGACGTAGAAGAAGCTCGCGCAATCCTTGCTCCAGACGATGCCGCCGTCGGTCTCCTCGACCAGATCGTCGCGGTCGGTGCCATCGGCCCAGTCGCGCACGCGAATCGAGAAATATTCGGAGCCCTTGGTGTCCGCGCTCCATGCATGCAGCTTGTGATCGGGTGAATGCCGCGAACTGCCGAACTTGAAATATTCATGGCTCGCGGCCAGCGCGTCGCCGTCGAGCACGATCTGCACGTCGCCGCCCTCGCGCGGCGTGCGGCCGAACAGTTCGTGCTGGCCGCCCTCGCGGAATTTTCGCAAATAGGCAAACGGGCCGTCCGGCGCCGGCACGCTGGAATCGTCTTCCTTGATCCGGCCGCGCATCTCCGCGACCAGCTTCTTCTGCAACGGCGCGGTGTGGCCGAGCAGGCTCTCGGTGTAATCGTTCTCGGCTTCCAGATATTTCCGGATATCCGGATCGAGGATCGACGGATCGCGTAAGACCTCCTGCCATTTGGCGTCCTTCAGCCAAGCATAATCGTCCGTCACCGTGATACCGTGCCGGGTAAAGGTATGCGGGAGGCGCGGGGCGACCGGCGGCGACAGGGCGGATTTCTTGGCAGTGGCTTGGGTCAAGCGGTCCTCGTTTGGCTCGATGATCGAGCCTTATATCGGGGTGAATGTGGCGGATTACCAGATGCCTGCGGGCGTCATTGCGAGCGAAGCGAAGCAATCCATCGTGCGGCATAACGGATCGATGGATTGCTTCGTCGCTTCGCTCCTCGCAATGACGGAGGCTAACTATTCCTTAACCTCGCCGCGGCGCCGCCGCCGAACACCGGAATCCTGTTCACCGCGAGCACCACCGCGAACGTAATCACCAGCATTGCAATACCCAGCACCGAAATTGCGGCGAGGTCGCCGCTTTCGTTGAGGTCGTAGATCAGCACCGACAGCACCTTGGTCTGCGAGGTGAACAGCACGATCGCCGCCGACAGTTCGCGCATCACGCCGATGAAGATGAAGCACCAGGTCGCAATCACGCCGGTGCGCAGCAGCGGCGCGGTGATCCGCCACAGCGATTGCAGCCGTGTGGCGCCGAGGATGCGGCTGGCGTCTTCCAGTTCGGGGTGAATGGTCGCGAACGCCGCCTGCAATTGCTGATAGGCCGAGGGGAGATTGATGGTGAGGAACGCCAGCAGCAGAATCCACAGCGTGCCGTAGAGCACGAAGGGCGGCCGCGTGTAGCTCAGGAACAATCCGACGCCGAGCACGATGCCGGGCACCGCAACCGGCGCGGTGGCGAGAAAGCCAAGCAGGCGATGGCTCGCGATCACCCGCCGCGTCGTGACATAGGCGACAACCAGCGCGAGGATGGTGCCGACGGTCGCGGTCGATGCGCCGAGGATCACGGTGTTCTTCAGCGCCAGCTGGGTCGACGACAATTCGGTGAAGACGAAGACGATGTTGTGCAGCGTCGCCGTCGACGGCGTCACCAGCGTGGTCGCGTTCGGCGAGAACGCGGCGTTGAGCAGTGCGAAATAGGGCAGGAAAACCGGGTTGAGCAGCACGATCAGGCAGAACGCCAGCGCAGCCCAGCGCCAGCCGCCCATCTCGACCGGGCGCGGCGGGCCGTATTTGCCGCCGACCACCGAGAAGCCGCGGCGGCCGAGCAGGAATTTTTGGCCCTGCAGCAGAAGGATCGTCAGCAGGAGCAGCGGCACGGCGGCGGCCGCGGCCAATTCCAGTTTCGGCGGATACTGGAACAGGCTCCAGATTTTCGTCGTCATGGTGTGGAAGCCGGCCGGCAGCGCCAGGATGGCGGGCGAACCGAACAGCGTCATCGCCTGCAGGAACGCGATCAATGCGCCCGCGACCAGCGCCGGCAGCGCGAGCGGAATCGTAATCCGCCGCGCCGTGGTCCAGGCCTTGCCGCCGAGAATGGCGGAAGCGTCTTCCAGCTCGCCCGGCATGTTGTCGAGCGCATTGGCGACCAGCACGAACACGAACGGAAAGGTGTAGCAGGAGATCACGAAGATCAGCCCGGTCAGCGAATAGATGTCGAACAGCGGATCCTCGGCGCCTGTGAGATAGCGGTAGAGTTGGTTCAGCATCCCGCTGTTCGGCGCCGCCAATAATTCCCAGGCGACCGCGCCGAGAAACGGCGGCGTGACAAAGGACGCCGTCACCAGCGCGCGGATGGTCTGCCGCCCCGGCATGTCGGTGCGCGACACCAGCCAGCCGATCGGCGCGGCGACCAGGCAGCAGACTACCGCCGAGGTGGTGGCGATGATCGCCGTCGTCAGCAGGGGATCGAGGAACGCGGGGTCGGTGAACAGCGTGACGAAATTCTGCAGCGTCGGATGGCGCGCCTTGTCGGTGAACGCGAACAGCACCAGCCACGACAGCGGCAGCACGATCAGGAGGATCATGAAGGCCGCGAACAGCCACAGCACCGGGCGGGTGAGGTCGAGGGGGCGTTTGGGAGCGTCGGTGGTGATGGTCATGATATCCGCGAGTCAGGTGTTTCCCTCATCCTGAGGAGCCGCGTTAGCGGCGTCTCGAAGGATGAATGGCACCAGTGGGGCCTCATGGTTCGAGACGGCGCTTCGCGCCTCCTCACCATGAGGGTCTAAACCCTGAACAGCCGCGCATAGCGCGTCTTGATCTCTTCGGCCATTTTCTCCACGCCCTCCGCGTCCTCCTTCATCAGCTTGATGTCGGAAATCTTCCGCCGTCCCGGCTTCGACTGCACCTGCGCGTGAACCGAATATTGCGCGGTGAAGTCGGTAAAGAACTGCTGGGTCTCGCGGGTATGAAACCAGGCCTGGAACAGGCGCGCGGCATTGGGATGCGGGGCTGATGTGAAGATGGCCGTCGGCCCCGAGACCGTTGGCGCGCCCTCGGCCGGATAGATCGGCTCGACCGGCTGACCGGCTTCCTTCAGCAGCACGACGCCATATTCATTGCCGTCGGCCATGACCGCGCGCTCGCCGAGCGACAATTTTTTCGGCGGATCGGTCGACGACTGCACCTGCATCACGCGCTGCTTCGACAGCTTCTCCATGTATTCCCAGCCGAGCTCGCGGACCATCTGGAACGTCGCGGTCATGATGGTGCCGCTATAGGCCGGATGGCCCTTGACCATCTTGCCCGCCCATTTGGGATCGAGCAGGTCGGCAAAACTCCTGGGTGCGTCTTCAGGCTTCACCAGATTGGTGTTGTAGGCGATCGACGACAGATAGATGCGCGAGGTGGCGGACATGCCGTCGGGATCGCGGTATTCCGGGAGAAAATGTCTGGCAACATCCTCCGGCACAAAGGGCGCCAGCCAGCCTTTTCGCTTCCAGGTGATGATGTGCGACGCATCCGAGGTGTTGATCACGTCGGCGGCGCGGATGTTGCTGCCGAATTCCTGGTCGACGCGCTGAAACAGCCGCTCCGAGCCGGAGCGTTCGATCTGGACGGCGACGCCGGGATAGGCCGCCTCGAACGCCTTGCCGAGCTTTTCGCCGACCGGCAGGTCCATCGAGGAATAGAAGATCAGCTTGCCTTCCTTCTTCGCGGCTTCCACCAGCGCCGGCGTGATCGCGACCGGCTCCGGCGCCTGGGCGCGAAGCGGGGAGGCGAACACGGATCCGGCGGCAAGCGCGACCGAGCCTTGCAGGATGTCGCGCCTGGAAAGCTTTTTCTCCCTCATCGCGTTCTCCCGTTCTTGCTTGTTGTTATCGGCTCAGCGCCCGGCAGCGCTCGGCCGGGAACGTCAACCAGACCTCGCTGCCTTTCGGCACGTTGGTTTCGGTCGGCGTGGTGACGCGCATGCTGGTACCGTCGGCGACTTCAACCATGTAGTCGCGCGCCAGGCCGAGATAGACCTGCCGTGTGATGACCGCGCGAAGCGTATTCTCCGATGACGTCGGTACATCCGTGGATAATCCGACATCATGCTGGCGGATCGCGATCGTGGCGTCCTGGCCCGCCGTGAGCGGCGCGCCGATCACTTTCAGCGTCGCACCCGCAAAGGAAACATGATTGGCATCGCGCGCGGTGCCCTTGATCACGTTGCTGGCGCCGATGAAGCGGGCGACGAATTCGGATTCGGGGCGGGCATAGATGTCCTCGGGCGTGCCGAGCTGGTCGATCCGGCCGCCGTTCATCACCGCGATCAGGTCGGCTGTGGTCATGGCCTCCGACTGGTCGTGGGTGACATAGACCGTGGTGTAGCGATATTCGTCGTGCAGGCGGCGGATCTCGAAGCGCATCTCCTCGCGCAGATTGGCGTCGAGGTTGGAGAGCGGCTCGTCGAGCAGCAGCGTTTCCGGTTCGACGATCAGCGCGCGCGCCAGCGCCACGCGCTGCTGCTGTCCGCCGGAGAGTTCGCCGGGATAGCGCTGTGCCAGCGCCTCGAGCTTGGTGGTGGCGAGGATCGCCGCCAGCTTCTTCGCAATGGTGTCGCGGGCCATTTTGCGCAGGCGCAGGCCATAGACGATGTTTTCCGTTACCGTCATGTGCGGCCACAGCGCGTAGCTCTGGAAGATCATCGACATGCTGCGCTGTTCGGGCGGCAGCGTTCGCGCCTTCGACGACACCAGGCGCTCGCCGACATGGATCTCGCCGTCGGAGGGTTCCAGAAAACCGGCGATCAGCCGCAGCGTCGTGGTCTTGCCGCAGCCGGACGGGCCGAGCAGGCAGACCAGTTGTCCATGATCGATCTTCAGGGAGACGTTATCGACCACCGCAAGCGCACCGAATCGCTTGGTCAGGCCGCGCAAATCAACGGACGCCAATCGCCTCACTCCCACTCTTGTTCGTGCACGGATCAGCGCCCGGCTTGGTATGCCAGTATACGGACAAAAACGGGATGGGGAAGAGAGATGAGAAGCTATCGGCTTTGTCGTACCCGCGAACGCAGGGACGACTCCGTCAAAGGACGTATGATGGATATCGCTTCGCGATACCCATCATACAAAGATGCGGGTCGGAGCTTACGCCCCGACGTTCTCGCCGAGATATTCGATCGCGGCTTCGGTTCCGCCCTTGCCGTGCGGGATGCCGAGCGCATTGAGCCCGACCTCGATGACGCCGAGCGTACCCAGGATCATCGGTGCGTTGACATGGCCCATATGGGCGATACGGAACGCCTGGCCGGAGAGGTCGCCGATGCCGGTGCCGAGCACCACGCCGCATTTCTCCTTGCAGTAGCGTTGCAGCGCCAGGGGATCGTGGCCGTTCATCGTCACCGTCGTCACGGTGTTGGAGCGCTCGTTGGCTTCGGCAATGTTGAAACCGATCACCTGGCCCTCGCTCCAGGCCGCCACCGCGCGGCGCACCGCTTCGCCGAGCAGGCGATGGCGCAGATACGCGTTTTCCAACCCTTCCTCCTTGAGCATGTCGATCGCCTTGCGCAGCGCGAACAGCAGATGCACCGGCGCGGTGCCGGCATATTTGCGGTAGTGCTCGGTGCCCTCGCGCTCGGTCCAGTCCCAATAGGGCGTGCGCAGGTTGGCCTTCTTGTGCACCTCGCGGGCGCGCTCATTGGCGGCGACGAAGCCGAGGCCGGGCGGCGTCATCAGGCCCTTCTGCGAGCCGGACATCGCGACGTCGACGCCCCATTTGTCCATCTCGAACGGCATGCAGCCGAGCGAAGCGACGGTATCGACCATGAACAGCGCCGGATGGCCTGACGCCTTGATCGCCTTGCCGATCGCCTCGATGTCATTATAGGCGCCGGACGCGGTATCGACCTGCACCGCGACGATCGCCTTGATGCTGTGATCCTTGTCCTGCTTCAGCCGTGCCTCGACTTCGGCGGGGCGGATCGCGCGGCGCCAGTCGCCCTTGAGCACCTCGACCTCGGCGCCCATCGCCTTGGCGGCCTGGCCCCAGCCGATCGCGAAGCGTCCGCTTTCCAGCACCAGCACCTTGTCGCCGCGCGACAGCACGTTGGAGAGCGTCGCCTCCCAGGCGCCATGGCCGTTGGCGATGTAGATGTAGGACTTGCCCTTGGTCGCAAACAGTTTGGACAGATCGGCGAGCAGGCTTTCGGTCAATTCCACCATCTGGCTGGAATAGATGTCGAGCGCCGGGCGATGCATCGCCTGCAGCACTTCGTCGGGCATGGTGGTGGGCCCCGGGATGGCCAGAAATTCCCGGCCCGCGCGAACGGTCATTTGTTGATTTTCCTTAAGTCGTGGAACGCAAGGGAGCGGCATGGATCGAAGCTCGGGATGATATGGGATCGAGGCCGTCATTGCGAGCGCAGCGAAGCAATCCAGAGCCGCAAAAAAGATCAAATTGCACTCATTGCTCCGTTACTCCGGGTAGTGATGATGGGCTACTTCCCCACCGCATCGGCAATCGCGCGCCAGATCTGGTCCTTCAACGCGGTCGCCGGCGGGCTCGGGATCATCGCTGCAGGCGTCTCGCGCTTCTTGCAGCCCTCGACCAGCCGCAGCACCCAGATTTCGCCATCGGTGTAATAGAGGTCGCCGCCGCCGTTCCGGCCCGCGATCGTGGGCCCGATGCCGGTGACCTGGTATTTCGCTTCCACCATGCCGGCGTTTTCCAGATCGGTCGCCAGCCTCGCGCGTTCGGCGTCGAGATCGGGCGAGATGTGGTGGGTGACCGCGGCCGTGTATGTGCTGACGCCGACGCCGCGGTCTTCCGTCGCCGCCCCCAGCCACACCGGGCGCTGCTCTGCGCCGCTTTCCAGCACCTTCCAGAATCGCACATGGTTGCGGCGGTCGGCACTGGTGCCGATCGGCTTTTCAAAGGCCAGATCCTCGCGGCGGCCGAGGTAATAGAGATTGCTCACCGGCGCGTCCTTGTAGGGCCGGTCGAGCAGCACGCTGCCGATGATCTCGATCGAGGATTTCAGCGTGATCCGGTCGGCCGGATACCAGCCGGCGGCGTGCATCGCGCAGACCACGTCGGCGGTGTCGCCGATCAGCCCGACATTCAGGGGATCGCCGGGGATACCTTGCGCCGTGCGCGTCACCATCGGCATGTCGGCAAGCCCGCGCTGATGCTCGTAATGCGTCCAGAATCCCGGCAGCACCAGATAGGCGAGCAGGCCGTAGCCGCCGAGGATCACGAGCGTCAGCATCGTGGCGCGGCGCCATCCGCCGCGCCGCTGCCGCCGCAATCGCTTTTCGACGCGTTGACTGGATGCCACTCCCTCTCCCCGCCGCCCTTCGCGGGGAGAGGGTTGGGGTGAGGGGCTCTCTCCGCGAGCTCGATGTAAATTGATAGACTTGTACCCCTCACCCGGATCACATCTGTCGATGTGATCCGATTTCTCCCCGCAAGCGGGGCGAGGTTGAAGAAACCACTACCGCCGCGTCTCCCGGCAGCCGGCGGCTTCGGCTTCCTCGACCGAGCAGAACCAGCGCGTGCCCTTCGAGATCTTCATCTCGATCTTCGCATACCAGCGGCTGGTCGGCTGGTGAAAGATGCATTCGCCGGACCGGTTGACGTTGCCCTTGATGGTGCAGTCGGGCGAGGGCGCGACCGGTCCGGATGCCGACGCCAAGAGGATGGCCTTGGCATTTTCCGGCGGCGTGACGGCGCCGAGGATCGCGGTCTTCTTGTTGCGCACGCGCCAGTCCCACGGTGCGATGAACGCGCCCTGCCACATCCCGGCCTTGGCCTCGCGCGCGGCCTTCTCGTCGGCCTCGTAGTCGCGCGAGATGCGCGTCAGCGCCAGCGCCCAGCCGTTCGACACCAGCCATTTCTGAATATCCTCGCCGTCGGCTTCACAGCGCGCCACCGTGCGGCCGCGGCGATCGGTGACGGCTCTGGAGCGGCAGGTCCAGCTCTTGCCGCCAAAATGCTTGGTCAGCTCTTCGCGCGCCGCTACGCCGCAAGTCCAGCGCTCGCCCTTGGTGTTGAGGCAGAGTTGATCGGCGGCCGGCGCATCGACGCCGCCGAGGCGGATGCGGGTGTTGCCGATCTGGACATAATCGCCTTCGCGGATTTTCGGCACGCCCGTGAAGTCGGCCGCCTGCGCCACGGCGGGAAGCGACAGCAGCAATAAAACGGACAGCAATTTCCCAAAATTCATCGGCGGTCCCAGCGAATGATGCGCACCAATCCGGCGGATTGTGCGGAGATTGGGCGCGGCTTGCCAGAGCAGCAGCGTCGCACCGCTTTCAACTTCCTGTCATTTGCCGGTGGCTCCGCAAGCGCCGGAATCGTAGGGTAGGCAAAGGCGCGTCAGCGCCGTGCCCACCATCGATCTGCCTTCATCACCGTTGATGGTGGGCTCGCTTCGCTTTGCCGACCCTGCGATTCTACGATTCCGCCATTCTTCGCCGCGCCAGCGCGAGCGCCATCAGCACGAACGCCGAGGTCACCTCGGGGCCGCCGACCAGGATTCGCGTCGGCGTCTTCATCTTGTTCCACTCATAGGCCTTGTACGGGCCATGCCTGCCGCCTTCGCCGAGCCTTTCGGCGATGCAGGCGAGCGCCGGCGCAAAGGTCGCGACGTCGGCGCCGAGATGCGCCAGCGCCATCAGCGCCAGCGCCGCATCGAACGGGTTCATCTCGCGCGCGATCAGTTCGCCCTGGACGTAGCCGAGCACGCGAAGGCGGATCATTTCGAACGCATTGTCCGGGTCGATCGCCTGCCGCGCCGCCGCAGGCAGCGCCATGAACGCGGCATGGCAGCGGCCGAAATAGGCGGAGTAGAGTTCCGGCAGGTAATAGATGTGCGAGCGCGGATTGGCGAAGGCGCCGCTTTCGGCAAGCTGGCGCTGGAAGCCGATGATGCGATGCACCGTCTCCAGCCGCGGCGGCGTTTCGAGGATCTTCCAGCGCGCCAGGTTGCGGAACGAGACTTCGAGAATGTCGAGATTGAGGGTCGGATCGAGGTCGTTGCCGTAGGGCCGGTCGCCGGCGAGATTGTCGATCCAGGTGACGACGCCGCCCTCGTAATCGATATTGTCGTTGAGCGGCACGGTGACGCGGGGCTCGTTGGCGCCTTCGCGCACCTGGTAGCCGCGGTAGAAGTCGAGCAGCGGCTGGTCGAGGATCGGATCAGTGGAGCCGGCCTGCGTCGCCGCCGAGAACGAGCAGGCGGTGGTGTCGCAATCCGGCACATAGATGCCGAAGCCGAGATCCTGCTTGATCTGGGCGAAGAAGCGCGAGAAGCGCGGATGCGGCAGCGGCGCCAGCGCGGTGACGACGCGCACCGTCGAGCCGTCATGCGAGGGCACTTCCTCGGCCGAGGTCTTCAGGCAGAAATCCACCATCTCCGAAATCGCCCGTCGTGACGCCGCGGCTTCGTCGCCCGATGCCAGCCCGGTCTCGACATAGCTGAGCAGCGCCTCGGTGAAGAAGGCGTCGTAATAGGCCGAGCGGTGGCGGATCTGCATCGGTTGCCACATCAGCTCGGCGATCCCGGTCCAGGGCGGGTTGATCAGGGCGCGCGCCGGCGAATGCGCGATGAAGATCCGCGCCAGGCTGAACAGGAGCGTCGAGTTCTTGTAGCCGCGCGAGTTCAGCCCGGTCAGGGCCATCAGCATCTCGCGCCCGCCCATGTCGGGGTCGCCGATCAGGTTGAAGGCGGCATAGGTCGGGATAAAGCCGTTTTTGGCAAAGGACCCCAGCAGGTGCGCCCCGCAGCGGCGGATCACCCGGTCGATCTCGCCTGCCCCGGGCGGGCGGCCGGGGGCGGTCACCGGGCCGGGCTCCGGATGGTGGACGCCAATATCGGCCATCAGCTCGGCGATCGGGGCGCCGACGGCGGCCCAGTCCGGCTCGGCATCGTCGCGGGCCCGCACCAGCGCCTCCCGCACCGCGCCAAGCCGCTTCTCGTCGCGCAGCGCCGGGTGTCCGGTGCGGCGGAGCAGGGGGCGCAGCGCCGGGTTGCCGAGTGCGGTCCGATAGAACTTGCCGAGATGGGGGTCGCCGCCGCGGTATTTCAGCAGCACGGGATCGCAGACGTCGTACAGGGACGGGCCATCCTTCCGCGCGGTCAGCGCCCGGAATGTGGCGCCGGCAATGGTTTGAAAACCCATGCAGTTTCTTTCCGCCGGAACGGTGAAGGGAGGGTCGCGTTAAGCATGGCAACTGGCTCAAGGCGGCCACCGCCGGCCGGATCGGGCCTGCAAGCCCTTGAAAACTATACATATCCGTCAAAAAATACAAATGTGATATAGGTCACTTAACTGATGTTAACCTTCCACCAGTATCCGCTCCGGCGGGGGCCATGCGTCAAGGGAGGTTGTTCGGGAGGGCCGGGCAGGCTAAAAGCCCGGTTGTTGCGGTGCCGCAAATTGAGCGCAATTTGGCGGCACACAGCCGGCAACCCCTTAAACCTGAACAGTCCTCACGCGACTAACCGGCGCGGTCTTGCTTGGCGCCCTTGGGTACAAATTTGGGAATGGTAACGCGATGAACCTCGGTCAGCTCCACATCTCTCGCCGCACCGCCACCATCGCCGTGGCCTTTGCCGGCCTGGTGTCGCTGGCGATCGGCGCCCATGCGGCGCTGAACAAGCGTTCCCTCGACGCGGCCAAGGCGATCGGCACCGAGCAGACCGGCTCGATCGGCGCCGGCGCGAGCCGGGTCGCGCTCGTCATCGGCAACGGCCATTATCCGGACGCTTCGGCGCCGCTGTCGCAGCCGATCAATGACGCCCGCGGCCTCACCGCCGCATTGCGGGCCAAGGGTTTTGACGTCGACGTGGTCGAGGACGCCACCAAGGACGACATGGCGCGCGCGATCACGCGCCTGAAGAGCAAGGTCAAGCCGGACACCGTCGCGATGCTGTTCTTCGGCGGCTACGGCGTGCAGGTCGGCCGCGAAAGCTTCATGATCCCGGTCGATGCCGCGATCTGGAAGGAAGCCGATGTCCGCCGTGACGGCGTCAGCATCGAACAGGTGCTGGACGCGATGACCGAGAAGGGCGCCAAGGCCAAGCTCGTCGTCGTCGATGCCTCCCGCCGCAACCCCTATGAACGCCGCTTCCGCTCCTATTCGCACGGCCTCGCCCCGATCTCGACGCCGGAGAACGCGCTGATCCTGACCTCGGCGACGCCGGGCAAGGTCGCCGACGACGGCAAGGGCCAGTACAGCGTGCTGGTCACCGAGCTGCTCAACCATCTGGACTCGCAGGCCAGCGCGGCCAGCGCCTTCAACAAGACCCGCATCTCGGTCTCCCGCGCCTCGGACGGCGAGCAGGTGCCGCAGGTCTCCTCGTCGCTGCTCGAAGACGTCGGCCTCGGCGGCTAAGCAGACTTCACTCAATCGTCGTCCCTGCGAACGCAGGGCCCCCGGTGTGAGCGCTCCGCGCTCATCGCTATACCGCGTGATCTGTCGAGAGGGCGCGGTGGCGGACGCTTGGCGTTGTCCTGCACCCGCCGTGCATTGGCGGGGCCGAAGTCGTCAGTGTGCCCCCGCAAGCGGGAGAGGGAGCAGACCGCGCCCGCCGATGTTCCAGGAGCAGGCCGCGGGTCGCCGTCCTATTTCGCGTCCGCGCTTGCCATCACCGGGCGCACCGGATCGCCCTCGCGGAGCAGCGCGCCGGCGCGGGCCACCACGATGTCGCCTTCCTGCAGGCCGGAGGTGATCTCGACCTGGCCGGCCGACATCAGCCCGGTCTCCACCCGCCGCGTTTCGACGCGCGAGCGCCGCACCACCTGCACCACCGTGCCGGCGGTGCCGTAGAGGATCGCGGTCAGCGGCACCGCGACGCCGCAGCTCTGCCCGGTCTTGATCTGCGCGCGGCCGGATGAATTGACCAGCAGGCGGCGGTTGGTGACGACGCCGATGAACACCTGCGCGAGCTGGCTGTTCGGCTCGACGGTGGTCGACAGACGCCGCACCTTGCCGTCGACCTCGCCGGCGCCGATCACCTTGATCCGCGCGGTCTGGTTCACCTGCAGCTTTGCGATATCGCGCGTCGGCACCATGCCGACCAGATCGAACTCGCCGCGCGCGATGATCGAGAACAGCGCTTCGCCCTTGCCCGAAGCCGTCGCGCCGACGGAGGCGGTGGACGCCGAGATCACGCCTGCGACCGGCGCCTGCACCGAGATCTGGCCGCCCTCGGGCAGGGTCAGCTTCGCCAGCACCTGGCCCGCGGAGACGCTGTCGCCCGCATCCGCCGTCGCCTCGGCGACCTTCAGCCCCATCCGCTCGGGGCGCACCTGCACCTCCTCGCGCGGAATGATCGTGCCGGAGACTTCGACGATGTTGGCGAAGCAGGATTTCGCGGTCTTGAGCACGGTGACCGCGGCGCCCTTCGGCGCGGCCGGGTCGACCTCGTCGGCGGCGTGCGAAAGGGACGCCGAAAGACAGACGAGGCCCGCGGCGAAGAGGGCCGTGAGCTTCGGCGTGAGGTCGCGCGCGGCAAGGGCGGGCATTGATAATTCCTTCTCAAATTCAGGGCTTTGGATACCAGAAAGGCGGCGTTGGAGCCAAGCTTGATGAAGCCGATGACAGCGGCGATTTGCTGCAGGCGCTCCACACTCCCGGTCTTTGATTTTGTCTTGGATGCGCGGGGAAATGATCAATTTCGCCGGGTGGGCAGGCTGACGCTTTGCCCACCCCAAGGCTTGATCCCACCCGGGCCTTCGGCCCGTCGCGCGTTTGGCCGTGCCTCGCATGAGCCTGCTGACACCATGCTGGCAGCAGGCCTTCGATAGAAAGAATGGCCGGCAAGGCTACCGGATTCCGGCTTGGAGAACATGGCCATGACTGTGCTGACCAACATGCAGACCGCCACCAGGCCATTTGCTTTGCGTATCGCGGTTCGGCTGGCGCACCTGCGCCGTTTCATCAACCGCTTCTTCGCGGCGGTGATCGCGCGCCATGAGCGTCACGCGACGCGCGCCGTCCTGCACCAGCTCGACGACCGCCAGCTTGCGGATCTCGGCGTATACCGCGCCCAGATCGAGAGCAGCCTCGAAGATTTGGCGCAGACCCGCGCGCGACTGCAGCAGCCGGGGTGGCATTGATTCGTAGGGTCGGCAAAGCGCAGCGTGCCCACCCTCTATCGATGCGCGTTGCTGTGAATGGTGGGCACGCTACGCTTTGTCCACCCCACGGCTGCTTGCGACTGCTACGCGCTTGAGGGCGCGATGAGCGCCTACTGCATCTTCTTGCGCCGCGCCGCGGCCGCCGTCGCATCCACGACGTTGTCGACTTCCTCGCGCCAGCGGGTGATCTCGGCGGCGAGGATCGGGTGGTTGAAGCCCTTCAGGTTCAGATCGTCGATCGGCTTGCCCTCGACCCATTGTTCGACCATGCCGTAGACGCGCCGCGACACCACGATCTGGTTCGCCTTCGCCTCGTCGCACAGGCGCGAGGCGAGGTTGGTCACGCTGCCGATCGCGGCATATTCCAGCCGCTGCTCGAACCCGATCTGGCCGAGCGTGGCGTAGCCCAGCGCGATGCCGATGCCGAAGCCGAGATTGTGGCCGCGGTTGCGCCATTTCTCGGTGAGGGCGCCGACGGTGTCGCGCATCTCGACCGACATCCGCACCGCGCGCGCGGTGTGGTCGTCGAACTGGATCGGCGCGTTGAACAGGATCATCACGCCGTCGCCGGCATAGCGGTCGAGCGTGCCTTCGTACTTGAAGATCAACTCGCCGAGGGCTGCATGATACTCGCGCAGCACGTTCATCGCCTCTTCCGGCTCGGTGGTCTCGGTGAAGGCGGTGAAGCCGCGCAGGTCGCAGAACACGACCGTGACCTCCCGGCGGTGGCTGTCGAGCAGGCCCTCATGGCCGTCGGAGGAGGCGATCAGTTGCGCCACCTGCGGCGCCAGGAAACGCTCCAGCCGCCGGATGCGCTCGATCTCGCCGAGCTGCGTCTCCACCCGTTCTTCCAGCGAGCGGTTCCAGTCGCGGAGCTGGTCGGTCTGGTCCTGCAGCTTGCTGGCTTGCCGGCGTACGATGTCGTTGGCGGCGAGCAGTTCGCGGCTCTTGTGGTCCACCTCGGTGAACAGCCGCGCGTTGCGCATCGCCAGCACCGCCTGGTGCGCAAAGGTCTTCATCAGGCCGATCAGGTTGGCGGAGAATTCGCCCGCGTTCCGCCGCAGCACCACCAGCGAGCCCAAAATGCCGGTCTGGTCGACCAGCGGCACCACCAGCACCGAGTGGAATCCGGCCTCGAGCGCAACATCGCGCAAGGGATGTTCGGATATCGCGTCGAGCTGGGGAATCGCGATCGGCTCACCGGATGTGGCGGCCTCACCGAGCGGAGAATTGTCGGCGTCGATGGCGCGGTGGCCGCCTTCGGCCGCCTTGTCGATGCCGATCGATTCGGTGAGCGAGAACTGGTGGTTGCCGGCGTCATAGCCGTAGATCAGCACGGCGTCGGCATGGGTGATTTCGAGCGCGCGGGCGGCGACGGTGGGCAGCACCGCGTTGAGGTCGAGCGAGGAGGCGACCGCGCGGCCGACTTCCTCGAGCACCTTGAGCTCGTTGATCGATTGCGCCAGGTCCCGCGTCCGTTCCTTCACCTTGTCTTCGAGGTCGGAATAGGTCGCGGCAAGCTGTCCGGCCATGCCGTTGAACTGGTTGGCAAGCTCTTCCAGCTCGTCGGATGTCTTCACCTCGATGCGGTGGCCGAAATCGCCGGCGCCGAGCCGCCGCGCGCCGGCCTGCAGCGCCGTGATCGGCACCAGCATGCGCCGCGCCATGATGGTGCCGGCGATGATCGCGACCACGAGGCCAAGCGCGATCAGAAGCGCGATCCGCACCAGCTGGTCGCGGATCGGCGTCAGCGCCTGCGCCGTCGGCTGTTCGAAGAACACGTGCCAGCCGAGCTTCGGCACCACGCTCGATGTCGTCAGCACCGCGTCGCCGCGAACGTCGGTGCCCGAAACCGGCGCCACGCCGCCGGGCTTGCTGACGGCGGCGACCTGCGGCAGCGTCAACAGGTTCTTGCCGATCTCCGGCCCGCTCGCTGACGTCGCCAGCACGTCGCCCCTGGCATCCGTGACATAGGCATAGGTGACCTTGCCGATCTGCGCGTCGATCAGGAACTCGGAGAGGAAATCGAGGTCGATCTCCGCCAGCGTGATGCTGCCGTCGGCATGCGACAGCACGATCGACATGAACGGCCGTTCGCCGCGGAAATAGGCCGGCGCAAAGCTGGTGCCGCGGGCGGCGCTCTCGGTGATCCTGACGTCGCGGGAGAAGTCCGCGTTGCTGCCGGGCGTGATGATCTGGCGCGTCATGCGAAGCTGCTCGCGGCCCTGGGCATTGATCAGGGAGAGCTGGCTCACCTGTGGCACCTGGCGCAGCAATTGCGCATAATCGTCGCGGCGCTTCTCGGGCGTGTCGGAGGAGGCGCGGGTGACCCAGTTGATCTGCCGTTCGAGGTCGGCCATCGATTGCTGGATCCGCTTGGCGGTCGCCTCCGCCTTCTCGGACATGCCGTCGTTCAGCGAGCTCTTGATGCCGCGATAGGTGATCCAGATTTCCATCGCGCCGTTGACGGCCAGCACGAACACGACGAGCCCGACCAGCGCGACGACGTATTTGGCGAACAGGCCCTCGCGCAGAAACCAGACTCTGTCTTTGACCTCGCTCATCCGGACCCTCGGCACCGCACCGGGCGCGTGCATCGGTTAGTCGCTGGGGCCAGGCTGTCTCGGCAGCCCCGGCATGAGGGCCTGTTTAGCACGAATTGGGACGCGGGATTGTGTGCCCGCCAACATGGTTAGCCCGGATTTTAGGCAGGATTCAGAGGATTTCGTCACGCCCGGGCACAGCCGTCCGGAGCACGGCATAGCTTCCGCTCGCCGGGCATCCATGTCCTTCCCGCTGCAGCACTCGCTCAGCGATTAAATAACTGCCGCAACACCTCGTTCATCGGCTGGCTGTCCTGCTGTGCAGTCGTGTCGCTCGGCGGCATCGGAGCGGCCGGCTCGGAAGGTGCGGCTTGCGGCGGGGCCTGCTCGGGCGGATTCGGAGCGACGAGGCTGCGCTGGCCGCCCGGCCGCGCGCCGCCCTGGCCTGAACTTTGGCCCCCGCCGCCCTGTCCGAATCCGCTGAGGCCCTGCTGCAGGAGATTGCCGATGGTCTCGCCGAGCTGGCCGCCGAGCGGGTTGTTGGCGGGCGGCTGTCCGCCCGCGGCGCCCTGTCCGCCAGCCGTGCCCGGCTGCCCGCCGAGCAGGCTGCCGATCGCTGCGCCGATCCCCGCGCCCTTCTCGCCGAACAGGCCCTTGCCCATTTCCTTCAGCTTCGCGTAGGCGGCCTCGGGATTGTCGAGGATGCCCTGCATCTCCGGATAGATCCGCGGCGCGCCCCACGGGCCCTCGATCATCACGGGGATGCCGAGCCCGACCGGATCGCCGGTGCGGCCCTGGCCTTCGGTGGTCAGCACCAGCTTCGGCTCGACGCGGAATCCGATCTGCTTGGTGTCGAGCGCGATGGTCCCGGCGCCGGTCATCTTGACCAGCGGGCCGACGAGATTGAGGTCGGTGGTTTGCGCCTGGCCCTTGTCGATCCTGAACGACGCCGACAATTGCGAGAGGTCGGTCGCCTTCTCCTCGCTCTCCTGCCAGCCCGAGAGCGGGCGCGCCGTCAGCGAACGGATCATTTGCGCAACGTTCAGCCCCTTGATCGCCCCGTCCTGGAACACGATGAAGGCGGTGCCCGCCAGGTTCGACATGATCGCGCGCTGGCTGGTGCCGGAGGAGCGCACGGCGATCTTCGCCTGCATCCTGCCGTCGAGCCTGTCGAAATCGGCAAGGCCATGCAGCAGCGGCAACGCGCGCACGCCGGTAAGGTCGGCCCCCATCGTATAGGTGGGAGTGGCGGCGGAGACATCGACGGTCAGATCGCCGCTGGCGCTGCCTTCATAGGCGCCGAGGTTGGCGACCCGTGCCTTCAGGACGCCGCTTGCGAGCGTGGTATCGATTGCGGCGCGCGCGAAACGGGCGTCGCCGATAGTGAGTTCGGTCGCCGAAATGCGCGCCTGTATGTCGATATAATTGAGGCCGTTGTTGTCGATCGTCGCGTTGCTCCAGGGCTGCGCCGACGTATTGCCGCTGTTCGACGCCGCGAGCGCGAGCTTCTGGAAGTCGAGATCGAGCTTGACCAGCGGCTTGCTCGACAGGTCGAACGAGGCCCAGCCATTGAACGCGGCGTCGCCGAGCGCGCCGGTCACGCTGTTGACCATCACGACCGGACCGTTGAGGCGGGCTTCGGCCTTGGCCGTGAGCTGCGCCTGCAGGAGGCCGGGCGCGTCGATCCTGATCTCGGCCGGAATGTTCTGCCGTTCGAGCGGCGGCGCGGGCAGCGCCGCCTTGAGCTCGAATTTCAGCGGATTGCCGTTCTTGCGTGCACTGCCCGACAGGGTGACCTTGCGGTCGGCATCGATGACGACGTCGACATTGACGGTTTCGATCCTGTTCTCGACGCGGTCGCGCAGATTGGAGAGCACGATGGTGCCGCCGCTGACGCTGATATGCTCGATCGAGAAGGCCTCGGACGCCTTGCCGGCGGGCTTCGGGGAGGCGGCGACGTCCCTCGTGCGCTCGCGCCGTAGCGGCAGATTCGCCACCGGGCGAATGATGACGAGTTCGGTGATGTGCGGCTTGCCGGCCCACAGGCTCGCAAGCGTCACGTCCGCCTCGATGCTCGCGGCACTGAAGCGGCGGTTGATGTCGCCGTCCCTCGGATTCTGCAGCGTGACGTCGCTCAGCGTGATGCTGAGCGATGGCCACAGGCCGATCCTGGCGCCGCCATTGATGGTGAGCTTGTAACCGGTCTCGCGCTCGACCCGCTCCGCGATCTCCGTCGTCAGGAAACCCGAGGGGATGCCGATCGCCAGCGTCAGCGCGATGATGACGATCACGGCAACGATGGCGGCGCCAGCAATTTTCAGTGCTTTCATATCGATATTCCAGATCGCGCAAAACGGCGCTTATTTCGGTGGCGCAACCCGCGGGCGCAACCGCTCAGGCAAGTTTATCCCGGAAAGGAGGGAGGACCCAGCGCCCAAAAATATTCCGGGGGTGCTGCAATGTTATGTGACTTATGACACACTCTCCGTCCGGGGAATCCTGCTAACGGCGCATTCAGGGGGCGGTAAGTCGATCTGGAAGGCATTACGATGAGTAAACAGGCCGAATTTGCGGTCATTTTAAAAATGAACCCGATGTTTGCCGATTTGGGCGCCGACGAATTGCAGCGCATCTCCGGCCTTTGCCACACCCAGCAGCTCGGCGTTGGGGAAATGTTGTTTCAGAAGGGCGATCCCGGCGACGCTCTGTATGGCGTGCGGCGCGGGCAGATCCGGATCGAGACCGGGGCCTCCGATGGCAGCCGCCTGACGCTGAACTTCATGGGGCCCGGCGATCTCTTTGGCGAGGTCGCCGTTCTCGATGGCCAGAACCGCACGGCGGACGCGACCGCTGGCGAGCCGTCGGAACTGTTCGTGCTGCGGCGCGAGGATTTCCTCGCCTTCCTGGAGCGCGAGCCGAAAGTCGCGATCCAGATCATCATGCTGCTGTGCCAGCGCATTCGCTGGCAGAGCGAGCGCATGGAGGAATCGGTGCTGCAGCCGCTGCCGGTGCGCCTGGCGCGACGGCTCTGCGCGCTCGCCTCCGACTTCGGCTCCGAGGTGCATATCTCGCAGGAACAGCTCGGCGTCTTCGTCGGCGCCGCCCGCGAAAGCGTCAACCGTCAACTGCAGCTCTGGCGCAAGGATGGCATCCTGGATCTGCAGCGCGGACGGATATTGCTGCAGAACATGACCAAGCTGACGGCGGTGGCACGGAACGAGTAGGTCACTAACTCCCAGCCGGGCGAACGAACCAAGCTTCATAGCCCATCCGCGCCATGCTGGCTTAGTAAATACCGGAGATGGAGTACTTCTTCTCCGCTACCATCGCGACGTATTCAATCGAAAAATATTTCGGTCTGCGGAATAGTTTACGCCATAGACTTGGTCGAAAAGAGTAGAACGCACGAGGCATCTCTTGATCTACTGCGATGCTTGTCGCGGCGCTCATGCCGGTATGGATAATTAGTTCATGCTCGGTGTGGATGCCAGATTGATTGATAAATTTGAGCTCTCGCCATCCGCCCAAAATGTCTTGTGCCGCATCTATCGGAACGGGGAAGTTCTTTTGGACTTCCTGTAGCCGAGCGCGACTTAGAGCGTTAGCCCATCTGACTGAATCGTTGGGGATTCACAAATCAGCGTTTTGGTGATTCAAGCTGGTCGCCGGGACGGGAGGCCGGCGGGCATGGCGAAACCGCTGTCGATGGATCTTCGCGAACGTGTGCTTGCCTGTATTGGGGGCGGCGTTTCAGGCCGGCAGGCTGCCGAGCGATTTGGGGTAAGCGCGGCGAGCGTAAGCCGCTGGCGAACGCGCGAGCGGGAGCAAGGCGATGCCCAGCCGCAAGCTCAGGGCGGCGATCGCAAGTCTCATCGGATTGATGCCCATCGGGCGACGATCATGGCCCTGCTCGAGGCGTCGCCCGATATCACCATCGAGGAATTGCGTCATAGCTTGAACAAGCAAGGCCTGTCCTTTGGCTATGGCACGATCCGCCGTTTCTTCGATCGCCACAAGATCACGCGTAAAAAAAGACCGCCCATGCCACAGAGCAGGATCGCCCGGACGTCTTGAAGCGGCGCGAGGCTTGGCGCGAGAGCCAGGACAAGCTCGACCGGGATCGGCTCGTCTTCATTGACGAGACCTGGGCATCGACCAACATGGCGCGAACCCATGGCCGCTGCCTGCGCGGCGAACGCCTGCGGGCCAGCGTTCCTCACGGCCACTGGAAAACAACAACCTGCGTAGCCGCTCTAACCACACGCGGCATCATCGCGCCCTGGGTGTTCGATGGTCCCATCAACCGCGATGCCTTTGAGACCTATGTCGAAAAGGTGCTCGTCCCCGAGCTTCCAGACCACGCCATCGTTATCATGGACAACCTCTCCAGCCACAAGGGACCACGCATACGTGAGATGATCGAGGCGGCCGGCGCTACGCTCCTCTATCTTCCGCCCTACAGCCCTGACTTCAACCCGATCGAGAACGCCTTTGCCAAGCTCAAAGCAAATTTACGAAAGGCCGCCGAACGCACTGTCGGGGGCCTCTGGGATGCTATCGGCCGCATCGTCGACACCTACACGCCCGCAGAATCCACTAACTACTTCGCCGCCGCGGGCTACTTGCAACCTGATCGGCTAACGCTCTAGATAGACAACGCTACCCGTTCGATTAGTGAAGACGATGCTGACAGCCGAATGCTTGGTGCCGCTTATAGTAGTTTGACTGGGCCGCAGAATAATTTCGAGATGGGGAATCCCGAGTCTTTTTCTCTTGTCGAGCCAGATAAGAAAAAGTGGCCATACAATCAAACTGAATGCGATCGAAAACCAATTCGGCGCGTCGTTCTCTCTCAGCCAAGCCCACCAGCTACTGAGCAGATACATCGCGAGCCGCTCTCCTGCTGATTTTCCTACTTCGCCGCGGGCGACATCGCCGGCGGTACCGCGGGCGGACCCTTGGCCGGCGGCTCGCTGTGATGATCGGGTCCGTGGCCGGCGGGCTCGCTCTCGGCGCTGGAGACGATCAGCTTCTTGCCGAAGCGCCAGCACAGCGCGCCGAAATCGTCCATCACCATGAACATCGCCGGCACGAACACCAGCGACAGGATGGTGGAGAAGATCAGGCCGCCGATCACCGCGAGCGCCATCGGCGAGCGGAATTCGCCGCCGGCGCCGAACGCCAGCGCTGACGGCATCATGCCCGCGGCCATCGCGATCGTCGTCATCACGATCGGGCGGGCGCGCTTCATGCCGGCGTCGATGATGGCCTCGTCGCGCGGTTTGCCCTCGCGGATCGCCTCGACCGCGAACTCCACCAGCATGATGGCGTTCTTGGTGACGATGCCCATCAGCATCAAAATGCCGATCCACACCGGCGTGGTGAGCTGCTTGCCGGTCAGGAGCAGCGCCACGATCGCGCCGCCGATCGAGAGCGGCAGCGAGAACAGGATGGTGATCGGCTGCAGGAACGTGCCGAACAATAGCACCAGCACGGCGTAGACCATCATCAGGCCGGCGGTGATGGCGGTGGCAAAACCGTCGGACAGTTCGGCCAGGCTTTCGGCATCGCCCGACTTGTTGACCCTGACGCCCTTCGGCAGGCTCTTCATGACCGGCAGCTGTTCGATCAGCTTGGTGGCATCGCCCAGCGCCGCGGCGCCGACGAGATCGGCCGCCACCGTCGCCTGCCGCTCGCGGTCGTAGCGGCTGATGCTGGTCGGGCCCTGGTCGAGCTGGATGTCGGCGACGACGGACAGCGGCACGCCGCCGCGTTCGCCGCGCTGTCCGAGCGGCACCCGCAATTGCTGCAGCATCTGCAGGTCGCTGCGTGCGCTGTCCTCGAGCTGGACGCGGATCGGCACCTGGCGGTCGCCGGCGTCGAATTTGGCCAGCGCCGGCCCGACGTCGCCGATCGTGGCGACGCGGATCGTCTGCGACAGGCTTTCGGTCGAGACGCCGAGCCGCGCCGCCAGTTCGGCGCGCGGGCGGATGCGGAGCTCGGGCCGGTCGAGCGCGGTTTCCGAAATCACGTTGGCGATGATCGGAATCCGCTTCATCTGCGTCGCCAGCTCGCTGGCGACATTGTTGACGATGTTGCTGTCGGTGCCGGTCACGACCAGCGAGATCGCGCGCAGGCCGTTTTCGTCGAGGAACCAGAAGCGGATGTCCGGGACGTTCTCCAGTTCCTGCCCGATCTCGAGCTCAAGCTGCCGCTGCGTGATCTTGCGTTCTTTCTTCGGCGTGTAGTTGATGATCAGCGCCGCGCGGCGGACTTCCTGCGTTCCCGGCGGCACCCGGCCGCCGTCGACGAAGATGCTCTTCACTTCGGGCCGCTTGCGCAGGCGGGCGACGATTTCTTCCGTTACCTTTTCGGTGTAGGCGAGCTGCGAGCCCGGCGGCAATTCCATCGCCAGCAGCGAGCGCGCGGTGTCCTGCGCCGGCAGGAAGCCCTGCGGCAGCAGCGTGATGCTCCAGATCGAGGCGGCGAACACGCCGAAGCCGATCAGCACCGTGATGAAATAGTGCTTCACCGACCAGGTGACGAGCCTGGTGTAGGTCTGCAGGATGCGTCCGGGCGGCGGGTCCTCGTGCGGGTGATCCTTCAGGAAGTAGGCGGCGAGCACCGGCGTGACGAAGCGCGCGGCGAGCAGCGAGAAGAACACCTGCACCGAGACCGTGATGCCGAACTGCTTGAAGAACTGGCCGGCGATGCCGGACATGAAGCTGGCGGGCGCGAAGATCGCGATGATGGTCAGCGAGATCGCGATGACAGCGAGGCCGATTTCGTCGGCGGCTTCCAGCGCCGCGCGATAGGGCGATTTGCCCATCCGCATGTGGCGCACGATGTTCTCGATTTCCACGATGGCATCGTCGACCAGAATGCCCGTCGACAGCGTGATGGCGAGGAAGGAGACGAGGTTCAGCGAGAAGCCGAGCAGGTCCATCATCCAGAACGCCGGGAAGATCGACAGCGGCAGCGAGATCGCGGCGATGATGGTGGCCCGGATGTCGCGCAGGAACAGCAGCACGATGATCACGGCGAGGATCGCGCCCTCGAACAGGGTCGAGATCGCCGCCAGATAGTTGCCCTTGGTGAATTCGACCGAGGTGTCGATCAGCTTGAGGTCGACGTCGGGATAGGCGACCTTCAGCGCCTCGATGCGCTTCTCCACCGCCTCGGCCACCTTCACGTCGCTGGCGCCCTTGGAGCGCTTGATGCCGAGCGCCACCACGGGCTCGCCGTTGAAGCGGGCAAAGGTGCTGCGATCGGCGATGGTGTCGGTGACGGTGCCGAGGTCGTCGAGCCGCACCTCGCCGCCGCCGAACAGCGGGATCATGGTGCCGGCAAGTTCGTTCAGCGTCTTGGCGCCGGCCAGCGTGCGGATCGCCTGGTCGTTCTTGCCGATTTGGGCGCGGCCGCCGGCGACGTCGACATTGGTGCCGCGCAGGATCTGGCTGACATTGACGGCGGTGAGGCCCGCCGCCTGCAGCCGGTCGGGATCCAGCGAGACCAGAATCTCGCGCTCGACACCGCCGATGCGCTCGACCTGCGCCACGCCGCGCACGCCCTGCAGCGCGCGCTTGACGACGTCGTCGACGAAATAGGACAGCTGCTCCGGCGTCTTGCCGGGCGAGATCGCCGCATAGGTGACGATCGGCAGGCCGATCACGTCGACGCGCTGGATCAGCGGCTCGTTGACGTTCTGCGGCAGGTTGGCGCGGACGCGGGTGACGGCGTCCTTGACGTCGTTCAGTGCGCGGTCGGTGTTGGTCTCCAGCGCGAACTGGATCGTCGTCACCGACAGGCCGTCGGTGATCGAGGACGAGATGTGCCGCACGCCCTCGACGCCGGAAACGCCGTCCTCGATGGTCTTGGTGACCTGGCTTTCCAGTTCGGAGGGAGCCGCGCCGAACTGCGCGACCGCGACCGAAATCACGGGGATGTCGGCGCTCGGAAGCCGCGTCACCGCGAGCTTGGTGAAGCTGGCCCAGCCCAGCACCAACAGGATGATCGAAAAGACGATCGAGGGAAGCGGGTTCCGGATCGACCAAGCCGAGATATTCAAAGCCATTAGCGTGCCCGCGTGCGTTCGAGTTCGTCGGCGAACATGGTCTTGATCTGGTCGCCGTCATGCAGCGAGGTGCCAGCATCAGCCACAACGATTTCGCCGACGTCGAGGCCTTCAAGAATTTCAGTCGAGGTTTCCGAGGTGAGGCCGACACGCACCTTCCGCGTCTCGATCGTGTTGCCCTTGACCACCTGCAAGGTCAGGCGGTCGATCGCGGTGCGCGGCACGGCGACGCCGCAGGAGCGCTTGGCGTCGATGTTGGCGCGCGCGAACATGCCGACCTTGAGCGAGGGATTGTTGTTCAGCGAAATCCTGACCTTGCCGAGCTGGGTGGCGCGGTCGATCTGCGGCGAGATCTGCCGGACCTTGCCGACGACGTCGGGCGCGTCGTCGCGGCTGATCCGCACCGTCGCGCCGGGATTGAGCTTGAGCAAATGCACGCTCGGCACTTCGGCTTCCAGCTCGATTTCATTGTTGACGGAAATGCGCAGCATCGGGCCGGCCTGCGGCGAGGCCGGCGCGCCGACCGCGGTCCTGACCTCGGTGACGAGGCCGGCCGCGGGCGCGCGCAGCGAGACCGGGCCGGGCCTGCCGGCCGGCGCGCCCGGGATTTGCGGCGGCGCCGTCAGGCGCACCAGTTCCTGATTTTCGGTGACCGTATCGCCTTCCTTGACCAGGAGGTCGGTGACGCGAGAGCCTTCCTGATCGACGCCGATCTGCGCTTCGCGGCGCGGCACGATGAAGCCGGTGACCCGCACCATGTCGGAGAAGCAGGCATTGGTGGATTTGGTCACGATCACCAGCGCCTGGCCCGGCGTGTCCTTTTCTTCGGCATGGGGACGGTTCTCGAACCAGTAATAGCCGGCGGCCACCACGACAACGAAGGCCGTTCCAAGCGCAGGTTTGAGGTATTCGGAGAATTTCATCGCCGGATCAATCCAGACTGCAAGTCAAATCAAACAGGGTGTTTGGCCCGCTGCAAGACCGGCAACGGAGCCCAAAACGAATACGTCCCGCACGGGGGCTGCGGGACGTATTGTAGCCGCAAAATCGAGGTCGGCGCCACACGCCTTACTTGGCGGCGTTCGACGCCGTGGTCTTGTTTTCCATGTTCACGACCTGCACGCGGCGGTTCACTTCCGCGAGCGGCTGGCCCGGATCCTTCAGCTTGCTCTTGCCGTAACCGACGGTGACAAGGTCGGTGCCGTTGATGCCGTATTTGTCGACGAGATAGCGCTTGATCGCGTCGGCGCGGCGCTCGGAGAGATCCTGGTTATAGGCATCGCCACCGGCCGCATCGGTATGGCCGGCGACCACGAAGGTCGAGCCCTTGAGGTCGTTGTTGGTGAGCGCGCGGCCGAGCGCCTGAACCGACGGCAACGATTTCGTGCTGATGTCGGCGGAGTTGTAGTCGAAATTGATCTCCAGATCGATCTTCGGCTTGTCCTGGACGATGGCCGCGATTTCCTCGCGCTCGGCGCTCGAGAGCGAACGCGTGGAGCGCCCGCGGAACTTCTGGACCAGCTTGCTTTCAGCGGCGGCCACGGTCGGATCGGCCGCCTGCTGCGGGCCGACCGAGAGGCCGCGGGTGAGCGGCGGCTTCTTTTCCGGCGTCAGCGCGCGGACGATCTGGTCCTCGGTAACGTTCTTGTCCTGCGCCAGGGCGCCTCCCGCGCTCAGCGCCCCGGCGGCGCCGAGCGCTGCAACCGAAACGAGTACGGTAAGGGTTTTCCTTGCCGAGAAATGTACCATTGCCTGTCCCTCCTGCGGGCTTCCCACGCGGTTCCAATGCCATCCAAACGCTGCCGGACCCATCAGGTCACACCGGCTGCTGTTCTTTAGTCTGAGCACCGGCCGCTGGGTTCGAGGCGCCGGCGAGCCTTCGTCGAATAAAGTTACTGCACCCCGTAATCGGCGAACTCCTTGACGATATTGGGATCCATCGCCTTGGCGTTGTTGATGTCGAGGTCGCCTTCCGAAATCGAGCCGTTGCGCTTCTTGGCAAGGCCGCGGCCATACAGGGAGGACGTCAATCGCGGGTTGATCTTGAGGGCCGCGTCGAAATCAGCGATTGCATTCTTGTTCTGGCCGTTCTTCAGATTGAGCAGGCCGCGGCTGTCGAGCGCGTCGACGAAATTCGGGCGCAGCCGCAGCGCCTCGTTGCAATCCTTCAGCGCCGCCTGCAGGTCGCCGATCACGGTGCGGGCCCAGCAGCGGTTGTTATAGGCCTCGACGTCCTTCGGGTTCAGCCGCAGCGAATTGTTGAAGTCCTTGATGGCGAGGTCATAGAAGCCCTTGCTGGCATAGACCTGCCCGCGCCGGTACAGCGCGGCTGCATCGTCAGGGTTCTCGTTGAGCTTGGTGTTCAGGCTCTTGATGGTCGGATCGTCGGCGAGTGCGGGCGCGGCCGGGCTCGGGGTCTCGACCGGCTTGACTGGTGGCGGGGGCGGCGGAATCGCGATTTCAACCGGTTTGCTCGGCGGCGCAGGCGGTGGGGCCGGCGGTGGTGCGGGCGCAGCCACCTGGGCCGGTGAAGGAGAAGGTGACGGCGCGGGCGCGGGAGCCGGTGCAGGGGCGGGCGCTGGGGCCGCGATGACCGGAGACGGCGGGCTCGCCGGGCGCGGGCCGCTCGGGATAAAGGAGAAATCCTCGGCCAGTGACGAGGAAATCCACGGCACCTGCTCGCTGCGCGAGGCGCGGGTAACGCCGACGCGGGTGCGGTTCAGCGTTTCCTCCGCCGTCAGGTCGGGGGTGCGGATTTCCTTCAGCAGTTCACGCACGAACAGGCTGCGGTCGCTGCCATTGTCCGAGATTACCGAGGACAGCGCGGCCGAATACATCACCAGCGTGCCGTTCGGCGCAATCACCGGCGCAAGGCCGGCGGAAAAGCTGCGGAAGCGGCGCTCGAACGGGTTGCGCCGGGAGGCGTCGATCAGCGCGATCTTGACGCCGGCGCCGCGGCTGTTGATCTCGCCGAGCACGGTCTCGAGGCTGAAACCGTCGCGGCGGACGTCGGCCTCGGTCCAGATCTGCGCATCGACCGGGATCATGTAGCTCTGGCGGCTCGACTGCACGCCAAAGCCCGAGAAGAAGATCAGCGCCACCGATCCGGGCTTGATCTTGCCGTACAGCCGCTCGAAGGCGCGGCGCATCTGCTCGCTGGTCAGGTTCTCGCCGATATCGACATTGAAGCCGTCGCGCTTGAGCTCGTCGGCGATGTCGCGTGCGTCGTTGATCGGCTCCTTCAGCGGCGCCTCGGCATCGGGATATTTCGCATTGCCGATCACCAGCGCATAGCGCTCGCCGGCGGCGAAAGACGGCGCAACGGAGGCGAGCGCAAAAAGCAATGTAAGGAGCAATACAAGGCGGATTTTCATAATGATGGCAGTCCAGATCACGGCAACCCAGCCAAAATAGCGCCGATGCTAGCTCGCGCGGCGGGCGACCTTACTCTACGGGTTCGGCATTATCAAACCGGCGCCGCACCCCCGTCAACTGATTGCGATCTCGTAATTAATTGCGACAATTCACCGCGACAGATCGCGGCGGAGGAGGGAATAAAAACGCCCATTGTTGCTGCTCGGCAACGTGCGATCTCCATTCGCGCAAGCGGTTCCCCATCGGGCGCGGAAATCCTTTCGGCGCGGCCCTCTTGGCCACTTGGTTGGCGAGAGCAGGGGCCCCGGCACGATGCAAATTTTTGGCTCGAAGCCGCCGTCTGCACGTACCGCGTCGCTACCTTTGCGGGTGGCAATGTGACTCTTCTCACAGAGAGTGTTGCGCTGTCATCCGGCCGTCATTCGCCTTCCGCGTTTGACCTTTGCGGAGGGCAATGGCTTGGTGCCGGGATCGGCCCTGCATCCAACCAAGAAAAAAGTGACACCGATGGGAAACGCCTACGAAATCTACGCGCTGCGCTATGCGACAATGTCGCCCCGCACCCCTCATCTGAATTTTCTGGTCCCCGATCCGCACGACACCACCGCGCAGGACCTCGACTATTTCGTCTGGCTTGTCAGGGGCGGCGGCCGCGACATCCTGGTCGACACCGGCTTCAACGCCGAAGAGGCGAAAGCACGCTCGCGCAAGCTCACGCTCAATCCGGTCGACGCGTTGAAGGATTTCGGCGTCGCCGCCGAGACCATCCGTGACGTGATCGTCACCCATTTGCATTACGACCACGCCGGCAATCTCGATCGCTTCCCGAACGCGCGGTTTCACCTGCAGGAGCGCGAGATGAGCTACGCGACCGGGCGATGCATGTGCAACGGCCTGTTGCGCCATCCGTTCTCGGTCGAGCATGTCACGACCATGGTGCGCCATGTCTATGGCGAGCGCGTCACCTTCCATTCCGGTGACGGCGAGGTCGCGCCTGGCGTGACGGTGCACCGCGTCGGCGGCCATTCCGACGGCCTGCAGGTGGTGCGGGTGGAAACGGCGCGGGGGCCGGTGGTGCTGGCGTCGGACGCGGCGCATTACTACGCCAACCTGCAGAAGCGCAGCCCGTTCCCGATCGTCTACAATGTCGGTGACATGGCGCAGGGTTGGGAAACCGTCGAGCGGCTGGCCGGCCATCCCGACCGCTTCATCCCCGGCCACGATCCGATCGTGAGCGAGATCTATCCGCGCGCCAGCGACAAGGTCGATGCCTTTGCGCTGCATCTGGCGCCCTCACGCTCCTTTGCGAAATAGGCCCAGACAAATATGCCGGATTACAAGACCATCGGCTTCATCGGCCTTGGCGTGATGGGCGAGCCGATCTGCCGCAACCTCGTCAAGAAGAGCGGCAAGCGCGTGCTTGCCTTCGATCTGTCGCCGGAGCCGTTGGCGCGGCTGCATACCGACGGTGCGGAGGTCGCGGCCTCCGTCACCGATGTCGTCAAGCAGAGCGATCTGCTGTTCCTCTGCCTGCCGAGCGCCAAACATGTGCGCGCGGTGTTCGAAGGCGACGGTATCCTCAAGAACGTCAGGAGCGGACAGGTCGTCGTCGATCTCGGGACGTCCTCGGCCAGCCAGACCCGCGACTTTGCCAGCCAGTTGCAGGAAAAAGGCGCAGCCTGGGCCGACGCGCCGATCGCGCGCACGCGGCAGGCGGCGCAGGACGGCACGCTCAGCGTGATGGTCGGAGCGACGCCAGCGATCTACACGGAGATCGAGCCGCTGATCCACTGCTTTGCCACCGACGTCACCCATTGCGGCGAGGTCGGGGCCGGGCAGGTCACAAAAATCCTCAACAACATGGTGCTGTTCGAGACCGTCAATGCGCTGGCCGAGGCGGTTGCGGTCGCCAGGCACAATGGCGTCGATCCAAAACTGCTGCTCGATACGCTTTCAAAGGGTTCGGCCGATAGTTTTGCGCTGCGCAATCACGGCATGAAGGCGATCGTGCCGGGCGTTTTCCCGGAGCGCGCGTTCTCGACCGAATATGCGCTGAAGGATCTGTCCTACGCACTGGAACTCGCGACTGAAGCCGGATTGAAAATCCGCGGCGCGGAGCTGGTCGGCACCATCCTGCAGGAAGCGATCGACGCCGGATCGGGCGACAATTATTTCCCTGTCATTGCGAAGCATATTGATCGGTTGTGAACGTCGTCATTCCGGGATGGTCCGAAGGACCAGACCCGGAATGACGGTACCCCTAATAGGAGATTCCCATGATCACGCGCTTTCCCGGGCTCACGCCGACCCGCAGCCGTGCGGTCGCGCATGACGATCTTGTTTTCACCGTGGCGGTCGCGCCAGACCCGGTCAGTCCCTCGATGTACCAGCAGAGCGTCAAGGCGCTCGCGCGTATCGACGAAAGCCTCGCGCTGTGCGGCACGGACAAGAGCAAGATTCTTTCGGCCATCGTCTATATCGCCGACATCAAGCAGAAGGCCGAGATGAACCGCGCCTGGGACGAATGGGTCGATCGCAACAATCCACCAATGCGCGCCTGCCTCGGCGTCGATCTCGAACCGCCGCACATCGTGGAGATCGTGGTGACGGCGGTGAAATAGGCCGGTCGGTAGACGTCCCTCGAATCCGGTCTCGCGGCGGCGTACGCAATTCTCTCCGCGTCATTGCGAGCGCAGCGAAGCAATCCATCTCTCCGCTTGCGGAGGCGTGGATTGCTTCGTCGCTTCGCTCCTCGCAATGACGTGGAGAGAGCAGTGCTTCAGTACGCTTCCTTCGCGTCGGCCTCTTCGCTGGTCTGCACCAGGTCGAGGCTCTGCTCGATTTTGCCGAGCAGCCGCGCGAAATCCTTGCGCTCCTGGGCGGAGAGGCATGACAGAATTTCCTGCTCGCGGCGCAGCAGGCGCGGGATCAGCTCCTCATAAAGCGTCGCGCCCTTGCGGGTCAGTTGCAGGCGGAATTCGCGGCGGTCGTCGGCGTTTTCGACGCGCTCGATGATCTGCCGTTTCAAGAGCGAGGTGACCGCGCGGCTGATGGTGGATTTGTGGGTGCGGGTGCAATCGGCGACGTATTGTGCGCTGCACGGCTCGTGGCGGAAGCCGAGCGTCGCCAGCACGCGCCATTCCGGAATGTCGAGCCCGTAGCGGACGGCGTACTCCGCCGACAGCGCGGAACTGACCTCCGCCGCCAGGCGGTTGAGCTGAAACGGCACGAACTTGAAGAGGTCGAGCCGCGCCGTCTTTTTCGGCGCGCTGTCTTCCGGCGGACCGGCAGCCATTTCGCCTGACATCGCTTTTGGCAAGAATGACCTCGATTTGAGTTGCGCCGGACCCGGCCCGGGGATTAAGATAGTTGCAGGTGAGACTAATTTATCAGGATTGCCGGCCCCTAGCTATAGCGTTTTCGGGCGGCGTGGATACCGGTTCACGCCAGGAAACGCGTCAAAACAAGATCTCCAGTCACGGGGGTGAGCCCGCATGGCGCTGACCAGGACCCAATTCGGCTATCGTCGCCACCCCGATCAGGATCGGGCGGGCGCTGACATTGCCGAACATGCGGTGGTCGTGGTCGGCGCTGGTCCCGTCGGTCTGTCGCTGGCGATCGACCTGGCGCAGCGCGGGCAGGCGGTCGTGCTGCTCGACGACGCCGACCGGATCGGCGAGGGCTCGCGCGCGATCTGTTTTTCGAAGCGCTCGCTGGAATTCTGGGACCGGCTCGGCATCGGCCAGCGCATGGTCGACAAGGGCGTGGTGTGGAGCGTCGGCAAGATTTTTCACGGCGAGTCCCAGCTCTACCAGTTCAACCTGCTGCCGGAGGAAGGCCACAAGCGGCCGGCCTTCATCAACCTGCAGCAATTCTACGCGGAGGCCTATCTGGTCGACCGCGTCGCGGACTTGCCCGCGATCGACCTGCGCTGGCGCAACAAGGTGGCAGGGCTCGAGCCGCGCAACGATCATGTCGTGCTGACGGTGCAGACGCCGGACGGTCCCTATCGGCTCGCGGCGCAATACGTCATCGCCTGCGATGGTGCGCGATCGTCGCTGCGGCAGATGGTCGGGGCGGATTTTGCCGGCCAGGTGTTCGAAGACCAGTTCCTGATCGCCGACGTCAAGATGACCGCGGCGTTCCCGACCGAGCGCTGGTTCTGGTTCGATCCGCCGTTCCATCCCGGACGTTCTGCGCTGTTGCACAAGCAGCCGGACGATGTCTGGCGCATCGACCTGCAGCTCAATCGCTTTTCCGATCCGGCCGTCGAAAAGCTGCCGGAGAACGTACGGCCGCGCATCGCCCGCATGCTCGGCCACGACAAGTTCGATTTCGAATGGATCTCGCTCTACAAATTCCAGTGCCGGCGGATGAACAAGTTCGTCCATGGCCGCGTGATCTTCGCCGGCGATGCCGCGCATCAGGTCTCGCCGTTCGGCGCGCGCGGCGCCAATTCCGGGCTGGAGGACGCCGAGAACCTGGCGTGGAAGCTCGATCGCGTGCTGCGCGGCACCTCGCCCGAGGCGCTGCTCGAGAGCTACCACATCGAGCGCAGCCTTGCCGCCGACGAGAACATCCGCGAATCCACCCGCTCCACCGACTTCATGGCGCCGAACTCCCATCAGGAGGCGCGGCTGCGCAAGGCGGTTCTGTCGCTGGCCAAGGAAACCGAGTTCGGCAAGCGCATGGTCAATGGCGGTCGTCTCTCGACGCCGTCGATCTACGAGACGCCGCTTTCCACCGCCGATGGCGATGGCTGGCGCGGCGGGCCGCGTCCCGGCGCCTCGATGGCGGACGCGCCGGTGGCAGGCAGGGACGGCGAGCCGATCTATCTCACCGACGCCTTCATCGGCGCCGGGGCGGGCTTTGCGCTGCTGGAGTTCGGCAATGGCGCCGCGCCGGAGCCGCCGGAAGGGGTCGGCACGATCCGGATCGGCGGCGAGGGTGGCCTTGCCGATTCCGCGGGTCTTGCCGCCAAACGCTACGATGCCGAACCCGGCACCGCCTATCTGCTGCGGCCCGATGGCTATGTCGCGGCGCGCTTTCGCCATCCGACGCGCGAGGCGCTCGACGCCGCGCTCGCCCGTGCCGCCGGCCAGATCTGAGGTTTCACATGGCGCTATCGACCGCTTCGAATTTTGCCAAGCCGGACGACGCGTTCCGCGCCATCGTCGAGGCGCATCGCGGCCTCAGCGACGAGCAGAGCGCCGATCTCGACGCGGCGCTGGTTCTCGTGCTCGCCAATCACATCGGCGACATCGCCGTTCTGCACGAGGCGATCGCACTCGCCAAGCGGCGCATGCTGGACGCGAGCCAGCAACAACAGCAACAGCAGTAAACGAATGGTAGGGATGAATTGATGGCCGAGAGCACCGCAAAGGGTTTTGCATCGACGACCGATCTGGGAGAGAAGAAGATCACCTTCTCCGAGATCGGTACCGATCTCTACGCGTTCACCGCCGAGGGCGACCCGAACTCCGCGATCATTGTCGGCGATGACGGCTGCCTGGTGTTCGATGCGCAGTCGACGCCGGCAATGGCGAACAAGGTGATCGAGCGGGTCCGTACCGTGACCGACAAGCCGATCAAATATGTCGTGCTGTCGCATTACCACGCCGTGCGCGTGTTAGGCGCCTCCGCCTACAAGGCGCAAGGCATCGTAGCATCGGCCGAAACCTACCGGCTGATCGAGGAGCGCGGCCAGCAGGATTGGGATTCGGAGTACGGCCGCTTCCCGCGCCTGTTCCAGGATGCCGAGAGTATTCCGGGCCTGACCTGGCCGACGCTGACCTTCGAAGGCGAGATGTCGATCTTCCTGGGCAAGCGCGAGGTGCGGCTGATGCAGCTCGGCGCGGGGCATACGTCGGGCGACATCGTCGCCTGGGTGCCGGATGCCGAGGTGATGTTCTCCGGCGACCTCATCGAATATCACTCGGCCTGCTATTGCGGCGATGCGCACTTACGCGAATGGCCCTCGACGCTGAATGAAATCCGCGCCTTCAATCCCAAGGCGATCGCGCCGGGGCGCGGCGATGCGCTCAAGGGTCTCTCGACCGGGCGCGATGCGATCGCGATGACGCGCGATTTCGTCACCTCGCTCTATGGCGCGGCGGAAAGCTCGGTCGCCAAGGGGCGTACGCTGAAGGAGACCATGGCCGCGACGCGCGAGGTGATGGACCCCAAGTTTTCCAGCTTTGCCATCTACGAGCACTGCCTGCCGTTCAACGTCTCGCGCGCCTTCGACGAGGCATCGGGGATCGACGATCCCGTGATCTGGACCGACAAGCGCGACCGCGAAATGTGGGCCGCCCTGCAAGGAGGATAGCCATGAACATCAACACCTCGCCGGATCAGATTGTCAGGAGCACCGCGCAGATCACGCCGGGCTACATGTCCGGCTTCGGCAATAGCTTTGAGACCGAGGCGCTGCCCGGCGCGCTGCCGATGGGGCGCAACTCGCCGCAGCGCTGCGCCTACGGGCTCTATGCCGAGCAATTGTCCGGCTCGCCCTTCACCGCACCGCGCGGCACCAACGAGCGCTCCTGGCTCTATCGTATTCGCCCGTCGGTGAAGCATTCCGGCCGCTTCGAAAAGGCCGATGCCGGGCTGTGGCGCACCGCGCCGTGTCATGAATATGAACTGCCGATCGCGCAGCTGCGCTGGGACCCGGCGCCGATCCCGAAGGAGGACATGACCTTCCTGCAGGGCGTGCAGACCATGACGACGGCCGGCGACGCCAACACGCAGGCCGGCATGGCCGCGCATGTCTATCTCATCACCAAGTCGATGGTCGACCAGCATTTCTACAATGCCGATGGTGAACTGATGTTCGTGGCCCAGCAGGGCAACCTGCGCCTCGTCACCGAGTTCGGCCGCATCGACATCGAGCCGGGCGAGATCGCGGTGATCCCGCGCGGCGTGAAATTCCGCGTCGAGATTCCGTCGGGACCTGCGCGCGGCTATCTCTGCGAAAATTACGGCGGCGCGTTCACGCTGCCGGAGCGCGGGCCGATCGGCGCCAACTGCCTCGCCAATTCGCGCGACTTCCTGACGCCCGTTGCCTTCTATGAAGACAAGGACACGCCGACCGAGCTCTATGTGAAATGGGGCGGCGCGCTGTTCAAGACCACGCTGCCGCATTCGCCGATCGACGTGGTGGCCTGGCACGGCAATTACGCGCCCTACAAATACGATCTGCGCACCTTCTCCCCCGTCGGCGCCATCGGTTTCGACCATCCCGATCCCTCGATCTTCACGGTGCTGACCTCGCCGTCGGAAACCGCCGGCACGGCGAATATCGATTTCGTCATCTTCCCGGAACGCTGGATGGTGGCGGAGAACACGTTCCGTCCGCCTTGGTATCACATGAACATCATGAGCGAGTTCATGGGCCTGATCTACGGCGTCTACGACGCCAAGCCGCAGGGCTTTGTGCCCGGCGGCATCTCGCTGCACAACATGATGCTGCCGCACGGTCCCGATCGCGAGGCGTTTGATCATGCCAGCAACAGCGAGCTGAAGCCGGTGAAGCTGACCGGCACGATGGCCTTCATGTTCGAAACGCGCTTTCCGCAGCGGGTCACGAAGCACGCGGCAACGACGTCGGCGCTGCAGAACGACTACGCCGATTGCTGGAAGGGATTGGAAAAGAGGTTCGATCCGAACAAGCCCTGATCTCTTCACCCTCCCCTGGAGGGGGAGGGTCGACGCGAAGCGGCGGGGTGGGGTGACGGTCTCTCCACGTCCAACAGTGCCCGTGTTGAGAGATCACCCCACCCCGTCTCATATTTCGCTGCGCTCAATATGAGCCGACCCTCCCCCTCCAGGGGAGGGTGAAGGGAAAGCTCTCGCTTTCACACTCAATCTCCATCGGGAAACCCCATGCCCCATCCCAGCGACCCAAAACTCCGCTCCTTCATCGACGTGGCACCCGATTCCCATTTCCCGATCCAGAACCTTCCCTACGGCGTATTCTCCGCCAAGGACGGCCTCGCCCCGCGCATCGGCGTTGCGATCGGCGATTACGTGCTCGACCTCTGGCAACTCGCGCAGGATTGCCGCTTCGATGTCGTCGAGCCGGCGGTGTTTGCCGCGGCGGAGCTCAACCCGTTCATGGCGCTCGGGCCAAAGGTTTGGTCGAGCACGCGGGCGCGGATCAGCGAATTGTTGCGGCACGACTATCCCGAGCTGCGCGACAACGAAAAGCTTCGCAAGCGGGCGCTGGTGCCGATGGCGGATGTCACGCTGCACTTGCCGTTCGCCGTCTCCGGCTATACCGATTTCTATTCGTCCAAAGAGCACGCCACCAATGTCGGCGTGATGTTCCGCGGCAAGGACAACGCGCTGCAGCCGAACTGGCTGCACATGCCGATCGGTTATAACGGCCGCGCCTCGACGGTGGTCGTCAGCGGCACGCCGGTGCGCCGGCCGCGCGGCCAGTTGAAGCCGCCGACGGCGGATGTGCCGAGCTTTGGCCCGTGCAGGCGGCTTGATTTCGAGCTCGAAATGGGCGTCGTGATCGGCCAGCCGTCTGTCATGGGCGAGATGCTCACCGAGAAGCAGGCCGAGGAGATGATCTTCGGTTTTGTCATCCTGAACGACTGGAGCGCGCGCGATATCCAGCAGTGGGAATATGTGCCGCTTGGCCCGTTCCAGGCCAAAGCGTTCGCGACCTCGATCAGCCCGTGGGTGGTGACGCGCGAGGCGCTGGCGCCGTTTCGCGTTCATGGCCCCGCGCAGGACCCAACGCCGCTGCCCTACCTGCAGCAGACACAGCCGAACAATTACGACATGGCGCTCGAAGTGGATTTGCGCGCCGCGCCGATGAATGCGGCGAAAAATATCAGCCGCACCAATTTCAAGTACATGTACTGGTCGTCGGTGCAACAGCTCGTGCACCACGCGTCCAGCGGCTGCGCCATGAATGTCGGCGATCTCTTAGGGTCCGGCACCATTTCCGGTCCGGAGAAGGACCAGCGCGGCAGCCTGCTCGAAATCAGCTGGAACGGCACCGAGCCGGTCGAACTCGCCGAGGGCGTCAAGCGCTCGTTCCTGGAGGACGGCGATTCGCTCGTGATGCGCGGCTGGTGCCAGGGCGATGGCTACCGCGTCGGCTTTGGCGAAGTCGAGGGGACGATTTTGGCGGCGGGGTAGCCGTTTTTTTTGCGGATGACGCTCTCTCCCCGTCATTGCGAGGAGCGAAGCGACGAAGCAATCCATAGCGCCCAAGCGGAAGCATGGATTGCTTCGCTGCGCTCGCAATGACGGAGAGGCGAGGAGACTTCACCGCTCCTGCGGCGGAATATCCTTCAGCAGCGCACAATGCGCAGCGACATCTTCCAGCGAATACTTCAAATGCACCCGCTTGTCCGACGGCACCTGCTTGGTCACGCACACGCCCGGCCGCCGCTCGGTGGCGGGGCGGATCGGCCGCCGCTCGAACCCGCCGCCGCAGTTCGGGCAGACATTGTGCAGCCTGTTGTCGGCACAGTCGGCGCAGAACGTGCATTCATAGGAACAGATCCGCGCGTCCGTCGCTGATGGCGGCAGGTCCTTGTCGCAATATTCGCAGTTCGGGCGGAGTTGCAGCGCCATGGTCGTCTCGTCCTGTGATTCCAGGACATCATTGCAAATCGGCCGGAAAACGCGAATGCCGAATTTCCCTCGAATTGCGCCATGCGGCGGTAGGCTTTCATCCTTCGAGACGGCGCTGTCGCGCCTCTTCAGGATGAGGTCTTCTTTCCCCTCATGGTGAGGAGCATCGCGAAGCGATGCGTCTCGAACCATGTGGCCCGGATGCTAGCCCCTTAGCGGCAGTTTCGCGCTCTCCTTCAGCCGATCCAGCACGATCGAGGAGCGCACATGCGCCACGCTCTGGTGCGGCATCAGCACGTCGTTGACGAGGCCGGAGAGGTCCTTGAGGTCGCGCAGCACCACCTTCAGCACGTAGTCGGCGTCGCCGGTCAGCGAATAGGCCTCCTGGATGTCGTCGACGCGGTTGACGAGGGCGCGGAATTTCTTGGCGTTGTCGGGCGAATGCGTCGCCAGCGTGATGTGGACGAAGGCGATCAAATTGAAGCCGAGCGCCTCGCCGGCGAGGTCGGCGTGGTAGCCCGCGATCACCTTTTCCTCCTCCAGCCGCATCCGCCGCCGCGAGCATTGCGAGGCGGAGAGGCCGACGAGATCGGCAAGCTGCTGGTTGGTCAGCCGGCCGTCGTCCTGCAGGGCGGCGAGCATTTTGAGGTCGAAGGCGTCCACGGAGATCATGCGTTAATTGCCCGTTTCATGCATGAATTGTGCATGATGATAGCCGATCGCGGCCCCGTATGCATGCACTTTGCGCTCGTTTCGACCGATATTGATCCAGATCAATTTTCGGGAGTTCCGCCATGGGTCCGTTTCCGCACGACGCGCCGGCCGCCACCATCACACCGGATAATCCGATGGGCACCGACGGGTTCGAATTCGTCGAATACGCGCATCCGAATCCGGAAGAACTGCACGCGCTGTTCAAGCTGATGGGGTATGTCCCGGTCGCCCGTCACAAGAGCAAGAAGATCACGGTCTACCGTCAGGGCGACATCAACTATCTCGTCAACGAGGAGCAGGGCAGCCATGGCCACGGCTTCGTCGCCGCGCACGGACCGTGTGCGCCGTCGATGGCGTTTCGCGTGGTCGATGCGAAGAAGGCCTATGAGCGCGCGCTCTCGCTCGGCGCGGAGCCGGCCGATATTCCGGCGGCGCAGAAGACGCTAGACGTTCCCGCCATCAAGGGCATCGGCGGCAGCCTGCTTTATCTCGTCGACCGCTACGGCGCAAAAGGCTCGGCCTATGACATCGAGTTCGAATGGCTCGGCGCGAAGGACCCGCATCCCGCCGGCGCGGGCCTCTATTACATCGATCACCTCACCCACAACGTCCATCGCGGCCGCATGGATGTCTGGACCGGCTTCTACGAAAAACTCTTCAACTTCCGCCAGATCCGTTTCTTCGACATCGAGGGCCGCGCCTCCGGCCTGTTCTCGCGCGCGCTGACCAGTCCGGACGGCAAGATCCGGATTCCGATCAACGAGGACGCCGGCGATTCCGGTCAGATCGAGGAATATCTCAACATCTATCGCGGCGAGGGCATCCAGCACATCGCCTGCGGCGCCCGCGACATCTACCGCACCGTCGAGAGCCTGCGCGCGGATGGTTTGCCGTTCATGCCGTCACCGCCGGACACCTATTTCGAGAAGATCGACACGCGGCTGCCGCAACATGGCGAAGACGTCGCGCGGTTGCAGAGGAGCGGCATTCTCATCGACGGCGAGGGCGTCGTCGACGGCGGCCACACCAAAGTGCTGCTGCAGATTTTCTCGGCGAATGCGATCGGTCCGATCTTCTTCGAGTTCATCCAGCGCAAGGGCGACGACGGATTCGGCGAAGGCAACTTCAAGGCGCTGTTCGAATCGATCGAGGAGGATCAGATCCGGCGCGGCGTGCTGAAGGTGGGGAACGCGGCGTAGGTCTCCGTAGGGTGGGCAAAGCGAAGCGTGCCCACCATCCTTGCCGCGAGTCCGAATGGTGGGCACGGCGCAAGTGCGCCTTTGCCCACCCTACGGTTCTAACCCACCCTACGATGTTCGACGAATTATTCCGTCATTGCGAGCGAAGCGAAGCAATCCATTTCTCGGCACAACGGGTCGATGGATTGCTTCGTCGCTTCGCTCCTCGCAATGACGTCGGAGATTACTTTCCCGCCTTCCACGCACTGACCAGTTCGGCCAGTTCCACCTTCTCCGGCTCGCGGATCGCCGAGGGCGTGCGCGAAAAGCGCGGCGCGGGGGCGGGCTGCGTCACGCCGTGACGCTCGACGAACACGTTTCGCGCAGCCATGTGCGGGTGCTTCGGCGCTTCCGCCATGGTCAGGATCGGCGCAAAGCAGATGTCGGTGCCTTCCATGATCTTGCACCAGTCCTCGCGCGTCTTGCTCTTGAACACTTTTGTCAGCTTCTCCTTCAGCGCCGGCCAGGCCTTGCGGTCCATCTGCGCGTCGAAATCGGCGTCGGTCAGCCCGGCATGCTGGCGCAGCAGCGCATAGAACTGCGGCTCGATCGAGCCGATCGAGATGAAGTTGCCGCAGGAGCATTCATAGACGCCGTAGAAATGCGCGCCGCCATCGAGGAAATTCTGGTCGCGGCCTTCGCTCCAGCGCCCCATTGCGGTCATGTCGAAGAACATCGACATCAGCGACGCCGCGCCGTCGCACATCGCGGCATCGACCACCTGGCCCTTGCCGGATTTCGAGGCTTCGAGCAGGGCGGCCAGCACGCCGACCACGAGATAGAGCGCGCCGCCGCCGAAATCGCCGACCAGGTTGAGCGGCGGCACCGGCTTTTCCTTCGTGCCGATCGCAGCCAGCGCGCCGGTAATGGAGATGTAGTTGATGTCATGGCCGGCGGCGTTCGCCAGCGGGCCTTCCTGGCCCCAGCCGGTCATGCGGCCGAACACCAGCTTTGGGTTGCGCGCCATCACGACGTCAGGGCCGAGCCCGAGCCGCTCCATCACGCCGGGACGAAAGCCCTCGATCAGGGCGTCCGCGCCGGCAAGCAGGTCGAGCACCTGCGCGACGGCGGCCTTGTCCTTCAGGTCGAGCTCGACGACCTTGCGGCCGCGCCCCGCCACCGATTTCAAGTTCTTCTTGGCGCCGACCCGATCCAGCGTCACGACCTCCGCGCCCATGTCGGCCAGCATCATGCAGGCGAACGGACCCGGGCCGATGCCGGCGAATTCCACGATGCGGAAGCCGGCGAGCGGGCCGGAGGCGCGGGTAGCGGATTGGGTGGCAGGTTTGTCGAGCACGTGTTTTCTCTCCCGGGAATAGCCTCGCTAGCGCATGATCCGGAAAAGCGTGAAGCGGTTTTCCGAAAAGATCATGCTCAAACAAGGACCTAAAGCGCGATGACGATTCATCCAAATCTCATCGCGCTTTAGGATGCGCCTTAATTAGTTGATTAGCTAAATTGTCCCGCCGAAGCGAGGGCGTTGCAAGCAAATCTTGGCGCAAAAGCAGTGCGGCGCGCATCGCTGCGCGCCGCTTGCATGGCTCAAGGAGAGATAGATCAGCCGGCCGCCTGCACCGCGCGCTGTGCCATCACCTTGATCAGGTTGGCACGGTAGTCGGACGAGCCGTGGATGTCGCTCAACAGCCCGTCGGCCGAGACCTTGACGCTGTCGATCGCGTTCGCCGACCAGTTCGCCTTCAGCGCCGCCTCGATTCCGCCAACCCGCATCACGCCGCTCTGCGATGCGCCGGTGGCGGCCACGCGGACGTCGCCGCCATGCGTCCGCGCCACGAACACGCCGGTCAGCGCAAAGCGCGAGGCCGGATGCGGGAATTTGGCGTAGCCCGCCTTGTCGATGACGGGGAAATCGACCGCGGTGATGATCTCGCCGTCCTCCAGCGCCGTCGTGAACAGGCCCTGGAAAAAATCGTCGGCGGAAATCGTGCGCTTGTTGGTCTTGACGGTCGCGTTCAGCGCCAGCACGGCGGCGGGATAGTCCGCGGCCGGATCGTTGTTGGCGAGCGAGCCGCCGATGGTGCCGCGATGGCGCACGGCCGGATCGCCGATCAGCGAGGCGAGGTGGCAAAGCGCCGGGATCGCCTTTCGCACGGTGGCATCCTGGGACACCTCGTAATGCGTGGTGGCCGCCTTGATCTGGATGCCGGAGGTCGTCCCCGAGCATCCGACGAGATCCTTGATCCTGGCGAGATCGATCACGTCGGATGGCGAGGCCAGCCGTTGTTTCATCACCGGAAGCAGCGTCTGGCCGCCGGAGAGATATTTCGCTTCCTTGCCCTTTGCGAACAGGGTGGCGGCCTCGTCGACCGAGGAGGCGCGGTGATAATTGGTCTCGTACATGATGCGTCCTCCTGATTAACCGTGGATCGCGTGCCAGACGCGGTCGGGTGTCGCCGGCATTTCCAGCTTGTTGTGCCCGATCGCGTCGGTGATGGCGTTGATGACGGCGGCCGAGGCGCCGATCGCGCCGGCCTCGCCGCAGCCCTTGACGCCGAGCGGGTTGCTCGGACACAGCGTCGTGGTGTGCTGCACCTTGAACGAGGGCAGGTCGTCGGCGCGCGGCATGGTGTAGTCCATGAACGAGGCCGTTATCGGCTGGCCGTTCTCGTTGTAGACGGCGTGCTCCAAAAGCGCCTGGCCGATGCCCTGGGCGAGGCCGCCATGGACCTGGCCCTCCACGACCATCGGATTGATCAGGCGGCCAAAATCGTCGGCGGCGACGAAGTTCACGAACGAGGTTTTGCCGGTTGAGGCATCGACCTCGACCTCGCAGATATAGGCGCCGGCCGGGAAGGTGAAGTTGGTCGGGTCGTAGAAGGCGGTTTCCTTCAGGCCCGGCTCCATGCCGTCGGGCAGGTTGTGCGCGGTGTAGGCGGCGAGCGCGACCATCGGCAGTGCGATCGACTTGTCGGTGCCGGTCACCTTGAACTCGCCGTTCTCGATGACGATGTCGTTCTCGCTCGCTTCCAGCGCGTGGGCGGCGATCTTCTTGGCCTTGGATTCGATCTTCTCCATGGCCTTGATGATGGCGGTGCCGCCGACCGCGATCGAGCGCGAGCCGTAGGTGCCCATGCCGAACTGCACCTTGTCGGTGTCGCCGTGCACGATCGACACCTGGCTGATGGGAACGCCGAGCCGTTCGGCGATCAGTTGGGCAAATGTCGTCTCATGGCTCTGGCCGTGGCTGTGCGATCCCGTGAGCACCTCGATGGTGCCGACCGGATTGACGCGGATCTCCGCCGATTCCCACAGGCCGACGCCGGCGCCGAGAGAGCCGACCGCCTTCGAGGGCGCGATGCCGCAGGCCTCGATGTAGCAGGACACGCCGATGCCGCGCAGCTTGCCGTCGGCTTTCGCCTTGGCCTTGCGGGCTGCGAAGCCGGCATAGTCGATCGCCTTCATCGCGGCATCGATCGAGGCGTTAAAGTCGCCGGCGTCATAGGCCATGATGACCGGCGTCTGATAGGGGAAGGTGGTGATGAAGTTCTTCTTGCGCAGCTCGGCCGGATCGACCTTGAGCTGCCGCGCCGCGGTCTCCATCATCCGCTCGAGCAGGTAGCTCGCCTCGGGCCGGCCGGCGCCGCGATAGGCATCCACCGGCGTGGTGTTGGTGTAGACCGCCAGCACCTCGGCATAGATCGCCGGGATGACGTACTGGCCCGACAGCAGCGTGGCGTAGAGATAGGTCGGCACCGCCGAGGAGAACAGCGACATATAGGCGCCGAAATTGGCGTGGGTCTTGACCCGGAGGCCCAGGATCTTGTTGTCCTTGTCGAACGCCATCTCGGCATGGGTGACGTGGTCGCGGCCATGCGCGTCGGTGAGGAAGGCTTCGGTGCGGTCGCCGGTCCACTTCACCGGGCGGCCGACCTTCTTGGAGGCCCACAGCGCCACCATCTCTTCCGGATAGATGTAGATCTTCGAGCCAAAGCCGCCGCCGACGTCGGGCGCGATCACCCGCAGCTTGTGCTCGGGCGCGACATTATAGAACGCCGACAGCACCAGGCGGGCGACATGCGGGTTCTGCGAGGTCGTGTAGAGCGTGAAATGCTCTTCCGCCGTGTCGTAATCGGCGATCGCCGCGCGCGGCTCCATCGCATTCGGCACCAGGCGGTTGTTGGTGAGGTCGAGGTTCACCACGTTGGCGGCCTTGGCGAAGGCGGCCTTCACCGCGGCGTCGTCGCCGATATGCCAGTCATAGATCACATTGCCCGGCGCTTCCGGGTGCAGTTGCGGGGCGCCCGGCTTGATCGCGGCCTTGACGTCGGCCACCGCCGGCAGCTCCTCGTAATTGACGACCACGGCCTCGGCGGCATCGCGCGCCTGGTTCTTGGTTTCGGCGAGCACCACCGCCACCGCCTGCCCGACGAAGCGCACCGTCTCCGGCGCCATGGCCGGCCAGGCGCCCATCTTCATCGGCGTGCCGTCCTTGGAGGTGATGGCCCAGCCGCAGATCAGGTTGCCGATCTTGTCGTCGACGATCTCCTGTCCGGTCAGCACCGCGACCACGCCCGGCATCTTCATTGCCGCCGAGCCGTCGATGCCCTTGATCTTCGCATGGGCGTGCGGGCTGCGGATGAAGTGGGCATGGGTCATGCCCAGCAGCTTGATATCGTCGACGTAACGGCCCTTGCCGGTGATGAAACGGCGGTCTTCCTTGCGCACCACGCTTGCGCCAATGCCTTCAACGCCCATGTCCTGTCCTCCCGACCGGAGTTATTGGTTTTCCGCCATTTCCATCGAAATGCGGCCTTCAATTCGGAAAAAGTGCCGGCCGGCGGCTATTCAGCCGCCTGCGCGACCTTCATGCGGCCGGCCGCGTCGAGCACGGCCTTGACGATGTTGTGGTAGCCGGTGCAGCGGCAGATGTTGCCTTCCAGCTCGTGCCGGACGGTCGCCTCGTCGAGGTTGCCGCTGTGGCGGTGCACAATATCGATTGCCGACATGATCATGCCCGGGGTGCAATAGCCGCACTGCAGGCCGTGATTGTCGCGGAACGCCGCCTGCATCGGGTGCAGTTCGTCGCCCTTGGCGATGCCCTCGATGGTGATGACATCAGATCCGGCGGCCTGGGCGGCCAGCACGGTGCAGGACTTTACCGCCTGGCCGTCGATATGAACCACGCAGGCGCCACATTGGCTGGTGTCACAGCCGACATGGGTGCCGGTCAGGTTCAGATGGTCGCGCAGCAGATGGACAAGAAGGGTCCGGTCTTCGACCTCGGCCGAGACGGCCTTGCCGTTTACGGTCAGCTTGACTGTGGACACGCGTGGTTCCTCCCGATGTTTTGTAATTATTCCAATTAGAAACAGCGGAGCGGGAACTTGCAACTAGGATTTTGGCGGGACCTGTCATTGTGATGACATTGGCGCGTGCGCGCGGCGAGAATCGCGGTGCCATTTTTTCTTACCCTCCCCTGGAGGGGTCCGAGACGAGCAAAGCTCGCTCGGGGGTCGACGCGAAGCGGCGGGGTGGGGTGACGGTCTCTCCACATCCGACAGTGCCCGTGTTGAGAGACCACCCCACCCCGTCTCACATTCCGCTGCGCTACATGTGAGCCGACCCTCCCCCTCCAGGGGAGGGTAAGAAAACGCCCCCTTGCAACTTTTGCCCGGGTTTACGCCCCCTTATCCATTCTGCCTTAAGTTTGCGCACCGGATTGGGGGCCGAGCCTCCCGATGCCTGTTTTTCAGAATGAAAACGGGGGGTGACATGCGATTTCTGAAGCGTAGCGGCGGCTCGTCTTTCAGGCTCCCGGCCCTGCGGTTCCGGGCCAAGATCATGCTCGGCTTTGCCGTCGTGCTGGCGATTTCGGCCGCCAGCATGGGCTTTGCCTATCTCGGATTCGAACGCGTCTCGGCGGTCGTGGATTCCTACCGGCGCGGTGTGCAGGAAGCCGACCTGTCGCGCGACATCGATCGCGAGCTGATCTCCTATCGCTTGCTCGCCCGCTATTTCGTGGCGACGGCCAGGGAAGAGGACGGCAAGGCGGCGCTGGAGGCGGAGGCGCGCCTGAAGGACGCGATCATCGCCTCGATGAAGGGGACGACGAACCCGACCCGGCTCGAGCAGGTCGCCAAGCTGGAGCGCGAGTTCCGCGCCTTCACCAAGATTTTCGCCGACATCCTCAAGGTCAAGGAAGAAAGCGCGCGCATCGCGCAAAACCAGCTGACGCGCAGCGGCCAGTCGCTTTATTACAAGCTCGACGATCTCCCCAGCGACGCCGATGAATCCGAGCTTCAGGCGGTCACCTTCAGCACGAAAAAAGTGATCGATGAGTTTCAGGCGGTGGTCGGGCTTGCCAACACGTTCGTCATCAACTCGGACAAGACGGTCGCGTCCAGCGCACTCGCACGCCTGAAATTTCTCGGCAATTCGTTGAGAGCGATCCCGGCCAACAACGACAAGATCCGGCAAGGGGTGCTGGAGATCTCGCGTCTGCTGGAAGAATACGAGAAGGCGCTCGCCAAGCTTGTCGATAATGCCAAGGAGATCGACGAGCTGACGCAGGAGATGACGGAGTCGGCCGCCGCCATCAACAAGGGCTCGGTGGCGATGAAGTCGGACCTGCTGGCCGATCAGAAGCGGTTGGAGGCCGAATCCGATACGACGATCGGCGAGACCGAGCAGTTGATCCTGATCCTCGCCGCCGGCGGCTTCCTGCTCGGCTGCGTCTGGGCGTTTTTGCTCGGCGCCGGCATTTCCCGGCCGATGACCGCGATGTGCAACGCGATGCGCAAGCTCGCCGCCGGCGATTTCGAAGTCGTGCTGCCCGGCCTTGGCCGCCGCGACGAACTCGGCGAGATGGCCGGCGCCGTCGAGGAGTTCAAGGTGCAGGCCGTCGCCCGCGCCGAGCGCGATGCCGCGACCCAGGAAGCGCAGAACAAGGCGGCGAGCGCCGCGCGCCGCGCCGAGCTCATTCGCTTCGCCGATGAATTCGAAGCCGCGGTCGGCGCCATCGTCGCCAATGTTTCATCTTCCGCCGTGCAGCTCGAAGCCGCCGCCGATACGCTGACGCGGACGGCGGAAACCACGCAAAATCTTTCGAGCCAGGTCGCCGGCGCCTCGGAGGAAGCCTCCGGCAACATGCAGTCGGTGGCGTCGGCCACCGAGGAATTGTCCGCTTCCGTCGACGAGATCGGGCGGCGCGTCAAGGAATCCAGCCAGATCGCGGACGCCGCCGTCCGCCAGGCCGAACAGACCGACGGGCGGATCGGCAAGCTGTCGCGCGCCGCGCAGGAGATCGGCGACGTCGTCAAGCTGATCACCGCGATCGCCGAGCAGACCAACCTGCTCGCGCTCAACGCCACCATCGAGGCGGCGCGCGCCGGCGATGCCGGCCGCGGCTTTGCCGTGGTCGCATCCGAAGTCAAATCGCTGGCCAGCCAGACCGCGAAGGCGACCGACGAGATTTCCAATCACATCGCGGGCATGCAGGGCGCGACGCAGGAATCGGTCGCCGCGATCAAGGAGATCGGCGGCACCATCGGAAAAATCTCCGACATCGCCGCGACCATCGCCAGCTCCGTCGAGCAGCAGAGCCAGGCGACGCAGGAAATTGCGCGCAGCGTCCAGAACGTCGCGCAGGGCACGCAGGAGGCGGCCAGCAACGTCATGCAGGTCAACCGCGGCGCCACCGAAACCGGCTCGGCGTCGGAGGAAGTGCTGAATTCCGCACGCTCGCTGTCGAGCGAAAGCGCGCGCCTGCGCGAGGAGCTCGACCGCTTCATGGCGAATATCCGGGCGGCGTGAGCGGTGGCCGCAGGGCGATCCGTGCTATGCTCGGCGAATGGAGCCAGCTCGTTCGCCGACCCTTTATCTTCTGTGTGGCAAGATTGCCGCCGGGAAGTCGTCGCTTGCACGGCGTCTTGCGTCGCGACCGGGGACGCTGCTCGTCAGTGAGGACCACTGGACGTCCCATCTGTTTGCCGACGAGCTGAAGACCATCGAGGACTACGGGCGTCTGTCGGCACGGCTTCGCGCGGCGATGGCGCCCCACATCGTCGATATCCTGCGGCACGGCCTTTCCGTCGTGCTGGATTTTCCGGCCAACACCGTCAGGCAACGCAGCTGGATGCGCTCGCTGATTGCTGACGCCGGCGTGGATCACGAGCTTCATTGGCTCGACATTCCTGATGCGGTCTGCCTGGAGCGGCTGCGAAATCGAAATGCCGGTGGCGAGCACCCGTTTCAGGTCAGCGACGCAGAGTACATCCAGTTCACGAGCTACTTCGTCGCTCCGGCTTCCGACGAAGGCTTTCACGTCATCGTTCACTCGGCTTGATCCGGCGCTCTCGCGTCTATTCCCGCCCGAACTGATGCTTCAGCTCCACCTTCGCCCGCTCCAGCCGTGTGCGTTCCGTTTTCGGCAAGGTCTTGCCGGCACGGTTGATGTAGAAGGTCAGCATCGACAGCGCGGATCGATACGCGCCCGACTTGCGGCGCGAACTGTGCTCGGCGGAGCGCTTCAGCGAAGCCGCGATCTTCTTCGCGCTGGTCTGCTTGAAGACGCCGCGCTTGAGATCGAGCGCGTCGCTCTCCTGTGTCACGCGCTGCGACCATCGCTTCGGCGATGATTTTTTCGCTTTTGTGGTGCGGCTGCTCTTGCGGGCCGCGGTCTTCCGCGGACGGGAGGCTTTCCGGCGTTCGGCCATGTTCGGCTCCGTTGCTGTTTTGCCGAGAACGGCCGTGTGATCGTTCGGTTCCTCGTCGCCGATGAGGGCAACAGAAGATGCAAGCCTCGGGCGCGATGTGTCGCGAGATCGTTGCTTCATATTCCGTTGTCGTCACCCCCGACCCTGTATTCCAGAGAGGTCAATGATTGAATCGATAAGCTGCGCCCGCAATGACGCGGAAAGGCCGCAGCGTACGCTCCATTGCCGCATGCGCCGGAAATAGCGTCAGCCATGCAATTTAACAGTCCCGCTACCCCCGGAACATCGCCCTCCGGAAGGCGTTATCTTCGCGGCGGGCATCATGTTTGCCGCAATTGAGCGAGAAAACCCTGGGGCTGGGGCGTTCCGGGGTGTTTTTTCATTGGTTCAATCCGATGGGTGCGAGAGCAATACGGCATGGTGCGGCGGTGAATGAGATTGCCTCCGTTTCCGTGACCGCGCGAGAGGACAACGACCGTGTCGTCGAGACCTCGATACCGGCGCGGCTCGATAGCCTGCGCTGGGGCGGCTTTCACACCCGCGTCGTGGCGGCGCTCGGCATCACCTGGATTCTGGATGGGCTGGAAGTCACGCTGGCCGGCGCCTTGTCGGGCGCGCTGAAGGAAAGCCCGACGCTGCAATTTTCCAATTTCGATGTCGGCCTCGCCAACAGCGCCTATCTCGCCGGCGCCGTGCTCGGCGCGCTCGGCTTCGGCTGGCTGACCGACCGGATCGGGCGCAAGAAACTGTTCTTCATCACGCTGGCGCTCTATCTCACTGCGACCGCCGCGACCGCGCTGTCGTGGAGCGTTACGAGCTACGCGCTGTTCCGCTTCCTCACCGGCGCGGGCATCGGCGGCGAATATACCGCGATCAATTCGACGATCCAGGAACTGGTGCCGGCACGCTATCGCGGCTGGACCGATCTCGTCATCAACGGCAGCTTCTGGATTGGCGCTGCGATCGGCGCCGTCGCCGCCATCGTGCTGCTCGATCCAAAAGTGCTCGCGCCTGACATGGGCTGGCGGCTGGCCTATTTCATCGGTGCGGCGCTCGGCCTGGTCGTGTTCGTGATGCGGATGTGGATTCCGGAGAGCCCGCGCTGGCTGATGATCCACGGCCGGCCCGAGGAGGCGCACGCCATCGTCGACGACATCGAGCGTGCCGCGACGCGCCATCCCGATCATGCGGCCGACGAGGTGTTCCCGAAAATCCGCCTGCGGATGCGCAGCCACACGCCGCTGGGCGAGGTGGCGCACACGCTGTTCACGACCTACCGGCAGCGTTCGCTGGTCGGCCTGGTGCTGATGGCCTCGCAGGCGTTCTTCTACAACGCGATCTTCTTCACCTTCGCGCTGGTGCTGACCGACTTCTTCGGCATTCCGTCCAATGATGTCGGCTGGTACATCCTGCCCTTTGCGGCGGGCAACTTCCTCGGGCCGCTGCTGCTCGGCCGCCTGTTCGATACGCTCGGCCGCCGTGCGATGATCGCGACCACCTACGGCGTTTCCGGCGTGCTGCTCGCATTGTCGGGGTATCTGTTCTCGATCGGCGTGCTGACCGCGCAGACCCAGACGATTGCCTGGATGGTGATCTTCTTCTTTGCCTCGCCGGCGGCGAGCGCGGCATACCTCACCGTCAGCGAGACGTTTCCGCTGGAGGTGCGCGCGCTTGCCATCGCGCTGTTCTACGCGATCGGCACCGGCATTGGCGGTGTGGCCGGGCCAGCTCTGTTCGGAGCGCTGATCGATACCGGATCGCGCAACAGCGTCTTCGCCGGCTATCTGTTCGGGGCGGCCTTGATGATCGTGGCCGCCGCGGTGGCGTGGCGGTATGCCGTCGCGGCCGAGCGTAAATCGCTCGAATCTGTCGCACGGCCGCTCGCATATGTGGAGTAGGATGAGATGGACGACATGAAGCAGGATCTGCTGGAAATGCCTTTGGAAGACGATATCGCCCGTGAAGACGATGCTGCGCCGGAAACCGTGCCGGTGCCGCGCTCGCTGGTGCCGCATTTGAGCGAGTCCGCCATTCTGCTCGACATCGACGGCACGCTGCTCGATCTGATGCCGACGCCGCGCGAGGTCTGGGTGCCGCCGGGACTGGCGAAAACGTTGAACCGCCTGCTGCAGCGAACCAATGGCGCGCTGGCGCTGGTCAGCGGCCGCTCGATCAACGACATCGACCTGATCTTCGCGCCGGATGTGTTTCCGGCCGTCGGCGGCCATGGCGCCGAGATGCGGATCGAGCCGGACAGCGAATCCGTGGACGCCCATGCGCCGCCGCTGGACAAGGAATTGAAGCGGCGCCTGGCGGCGATCGCAAAACTGAGTCCGGGAATATTGCTGGAGGACAAGGGCTATTCGCTGGCGCTGCACTATCGGCTCGCGCCGCATGCCGAGAAGGCGATCTACGCCGCGGTGTCGCTGATCCGCGCCGATCTTCCCAACGCGCCGATCGAGGTGCTGCCCGGCAAATGCGTTTGCGAGATCAAGCATTCCGGATTCACCAAGGCGAGCGGCGTGCGCGAATTGATGACGCGCGAGCCGTTCAAGGGACGCCGCCCGTTCTTCATCGGCGACGACGTCACCGACGAGACGGTTTTTGCGATCATGCCCGATCTCGATGGCCTTGCGTTCTCGGTCGGCCGGCGCGCCAAGGGCGTCGCCGGGCATTTCGATGCGCCGAGCGACGTCAGGGAATTCCTCGCGCACCTGCTTGACGATGAAAGGGACGCACCGCTGCCATAAAGTTTTTCGTCTCGACGAGTTTCAGCCAAAGATTCTCGCCGATGACGCCGAGGTTCGCGGCAAAATTTATTTTTCGTGAGTTCCGGTGAGTTCCCCCACGCCGCAGCCCGAATTTGGTTTCAATTCGTTGAAAGGGTGATCAGGAACCATATTGATGAACGGTTGTTAACCGCGGGCGTACCAACGGGAGGGGACCTTTGAACCTCGTCGTCGTTTCTAACCGCGTTTCGCGCGGAAAACCCAACGAACCCATGACGGGGGGACTCGCGGCGGCACTGTTGCCGATCGTCGAGAAGTCGGGTGCTATCTGGGTCGGTTCCAGCGGCAGGGTCCGCGACGGGAACCTGAAGGAGCCATTTGCCGAAATCGAAGCGCTTGGCGCCGGTGCGCTGGCGATGCTGGATTTGCCGGCGGCGCATTACGGTGGCTACTATGAAGGGTTTGCAAACTCCGCGCTGTGGCCGGCGCTGCACTCGCGCGCCGACCTGATTCGCGCCTCGCAGGAAGACTATGTCAGCTATCGCGAAGTGAACGCCTTCATGGCGCGCGCGCTGCTGCGCTTCCGCAAGGAGGACTCCGCGTTCTGGGTTCAGGATTACCACTTCCTTGCGCTCGGCGCCGAGCTGCGCGATCTCGGCGTCACCGAGCCGGTCGGCTTCTTCCTGCACACGCCGTGGCCGTCACGCTCGGTGATCTCGGGCGTGCCGCATCATCGCGAGCTGATCGAGGCGATGCTGGCCTACGACCTGATCGGCTTCCAGACCGAGGGAGACTGCGAGAATTTCCTGTCCTATGCGCAGGCCGATCTCGGCCTCGTCGTGCATGACGGCGTCGTCATTTCGCGCCACGGCCGGACCCGCGCCGCGGTGTTTCCGATCGGCATCGATCCGCAGCAGTTCGCGCAGCTCGCCGCGAAGGCCTCGACGCATCCCGACGTCTCGCGGCTGCGCCGCAGCCTGAACGGCGAGAAGCTCGCGATCGGCGTCGACCGGCTGGATTATTCAAAAGGCCTGATCAACCGCATCAAGGCGTTCGACCGGATGTGGACGATGCATCCGCAGCTGGCGCGCACCGCCTCGCTGCTGCAGATCGCAACGCCCTCGCGCGGCGGGATCGAGGCCTATGGCAACCTGCAGAGCGAGGTCGCCAGGCTCGTCACCGACGTCAACGGCATTCATGGCGAGGTCGACTGGACGCCGATCCGCTATCTCAACAAGGGCTACGGCCAGGCCGTGCTGGCCGGTCTCTACCGCACCGCGCAGGTCGGCGTGGTGACGCCGCTGCAGGACGGCATGAATCTCGTCGCCAAGGAATATGTCGCCGCGCAGAACCCGGTCGATCCCGGCGTGCTCGTGCTGTCGAAATTCGCCGGCGCCGCCAACGAGCTCGACACCGCGCTGCTGGTCAACCCGCACGATATCGACGGCATGGCGCGCACCATCGCGGTCGCGCTGTCGATGCCGCTGACCGAGCGGCGGATGCGCTGGGAAGCGATGATGAAGAAGCTGCGCAGCCATACGATCCAGCAATGGTTCGCCGACTTCACCGAGGCGCTGCGCGAATGCCAGCTCGACAAGGACGCGCTCGCGCCCGTCATCGTCGAGCCCGCCCGCTGGCCGCTGCGCTCCGCCAGCAACAGCAACACCCCGCGGTATCACTAGAGATGAGAAGCTGCTCGCGATCTCCTCATCCTGAGAGCCTGTGAATCTATCCAGTTCCGTCATTGCGAGCGTAGCGAAGCAATCCATCTATCCCCGAGCCAGGACGTGGATTGCTTCGCTGCGCTCGCAATGACGTGGATATAGCGGAGCGCACAATCTCTCCCCTCATCCCAAGGAGCACGCGGCAGTGCGCGTCTCGAAGGATGAGGCTGCTAGCGGTGCCTGATGAGCAAGGCGCCTAATAACAATACGACACGCCGTCCAGCACCGGGCAGCGCGCCTTGGTCGGCGCGCTCGGATTCTCCATCGGCACGTACCCGCCCTTGCCGTTGCCGGCGAACACGCCGGGGCCGATCACGACGGATGACTTGTTGCCGATGATGACGCTTGGATGCGGCGAGGCGAGGCGCGATTGCGTGCCGTCGGCCCAGACGATGGCGTCGTTCGAGAAAACGCCGCGGCGGCCGTCGTCGCAGGTCACGTCCACCCCCTGGCGGGTGCAGGATTGCGCCAGCGCCGGAGCGGCCGTGCCGATTGCGAGTACCGATAGCAGGACGGAGAATTGAAGCGTCCGCGCGATGATCATGCCGTCCTCCACCGATTGGGTCGCCACTTATCGTGGTCGATCATGGCCGGATTTCGGTTCAAGGCCCGGAACGGCGCGAAATATCGGGTCCTGACGGTCAAAATTGCCAAGCGAATTCAACGAATTGGGGAAATTTTAGCCACCATGCCCGGCCTCCCTTGCAAAATCAGTCCTGCCCCTTCAAGAGAGGGCCTCCGGAGAGATGGCCGAGTGGCTTAAGGCGCACGCTTGGAAAGCGTGTGTGCGGGAAACCGTACCGTGGGTTCGAATCCCACTCTCTCCGCCATATTGATTTTAACAATGCTTTTGGATTTTCTCGCCCCGGATTGGCCCGCAAAATATGTGCGCCATTTCCTTTGGTTCTATCGATGCGGCGCGCATATCGATCGGTACAGTTCGGTCCGGCATTAGGTAGCAAACTCACCAAATACAGGCCTCGGCGGGGGCCGCACGCTGCCTTTCGTGTTCAAGTCGGAAGATGCCTCGGTCGTAACGATTGCTCGCACTGTAGCGCCCGGCGGCACCGTGTTTGCGGACGAAGCTACGCATTGGGATTCGCTGCATGCTCGCTTCCTGACGAAGCGTGTCAATCACTCGGAAGCGTATTCAACGGAAGAAGCCAATACCAACCAAGCGGAGTCGTTTTTCTCGCGCCTGCGTCGCGCCGAAATCGGTATTCATCACCATGTCGCCGGCCCATATCTATCGGCCTACGCGAGCGAAATGGCATGGCGCAAGAACAATCGCCGTGTAAGCAATGGCAATACTTGATGACGACTAGCGCAGCGCTCACACACGCTGTTTCGCGGCAGTGGAAGGGCTATTGGCAGCGAACTAAATGACTGTGAGACTCCAAAGAGTAACGCTCTTATCGTGGGGAATGATTTCGTAAATCACCATGACTGTTGGGATACCGTGCATCCTAGCTGTTTCGTACACCCAAATGTTTTGAAGTCTAGGATGCTGAACCCCTGCTCGATATGGGTTGAACTCTAACTCATCGAGCATCGCGAGAAGCAAATCATTCAAACGCGGGATATGACTAGCGCGTTTCAAGTAGGCGGCTTCGAAAAACGGAGCCGTCCGTGAAAACCACTTGTTTGGATTGCGCGGTCTGATCAGCAATTGTCTTAGCCTCGGCGTCAGCCCACTCAAGGGCCTCTAACGAAACTTCTGATGGATACAATAGAAACGCAGAGTGGTAAGGAATCTCCTCACCAAACTCCACCATCTCCCACGGAGCTTGATGGCTATATTCACTGATAGTCTTTGCAGTGTTCGCGGAACATACAAAGTCTATTATTTGATCCAGGAGAATTATTTCTTCCTTGGAGATTCGCGAAAGATCCGGCTCAACAAGAGGGACATATTCCTTCTTTGTAAATCCGAAATAGTTCACATCGTGTATTTCAAGCTTCCCCTCTGTAGATAGTTCCCTAAGTGCGGGCAGAAGTGAGTCCGTAGTTGGGCCGTGCTTGCGCTTTTTGTATGTAGCGCCGGTTACTGGACCGCCGGTCCATGCGTACCGAATATGATCAGCAAAATAGAGAACCTTGTTTAGTTTGGTCGCACCAAGTTGCGCCCTGTCACACTTACGGCAGGTGTAAAGAATTACATCTTTGAATTTGGATTTATCAAACTGCATTGAGCGCGCGCCACCTTCCAGCTGACAACGTAAAAGTACACGAAATGTTCTTATCAGTCAACTATTTGATTTTTAATGATAATTTTGATTCACTTTCAATGGCTTAGATATTGCTACGCGCGCGTTCTATTTAGTTAGCCGCGCGAAATCCCAAAGCATGTACTGCCCCGGCCCCTGATCGCACCGCACAAGGCCATTCTCCCGCTGGCCCCGGAGAGCCACCCCGACCCGCTTTGTCATCAGCCGCAAGAGCCGTTGGTCGCTCTTATCCAGCGCCCTTTCGACCAATAGCTGTAAGGCTATGTCCCGCGTCGTCAGCGGCTCCGCAGCCTGCCTGAGGATGCTCGGGCATATTCGGGGCATCTGCCCCCGGTTGCTCAAATCGGCAGGAGGCCGGAAGCCCTTGGGCTTGATGGCCTCAACCCGGTAAGTCGGGTCGAATTGCAGGATGGTGGCGTCAAGGCTTTCGAGGTCCAGCACTACCTTCCGCAGCGCCTCATGGGCGTTTTCGATATCGCCCGCCAACTGAGCCCGCCGCTTCATACCGGCAGCATTGCCGCCAGCTAGGATAAGGTGAGTTTGCTACCTAATGCCGGTTCGATCTGATACCTCACGCTGGCTTATTGACTTCGAGGCCAGCAGCCGCTGCCAAGCGCCCGAGCAGAGTCGCCTCGGCTTTGGGGGGCAGGCGATAGCCTCCCGCCATCTGCCTCAGCCCAGTCCTATCGCGCTGCCGGCCGATCTGCGGGGTGCGGTTATCTTTGAACCTTCGTTGCTTGCTCTCGCAACAACGCGGCCCGCAAGCGGTCAACCACGTCGGCATAGTCGCGCGCTGCGGTCTGCCTGAACAGGCGCGCCGTTGGGTACCACGGACTGTCGTCGCGATCGAGAAACCACCGGTAGTCCGACACATGAGCCAGGAGGACCCAAACCGGCTTGCCCAGCGCGCCGGCGAGATGCGCAACGCTGGTGTCGACCGAGATCACCAGGTCGAGATGCTGAATCAGCGCTGCCGTGTCCGCAAAGCTCTCAAGTTCGGGCGCCGCGTCAAGGATGTCGCGGCGCTCGCGGAGCATGGCAAGGTCGTGCTGGCGCACGTTCTTCTGCAGACTGACGAACTGCGCCTCGATATCGAACAACGGCGTCAGCGCTTTCAACGGCATCGACCGCTTATGATCGTGCGAATTGTCAGGGTTGCCGGACCAAACTAGCCCAATCCTCGGCTTGCCGGTTGAACCGAGGAACGCCTCCCAGTCCCTGGCCTGCTTACGGACCGAAATGTAAGGCACGTTTGAGGGGATCGTGTCGATGGCGGTGTCGAACGCCAATGGAAGGCTCGTCAGCGGACACTGAAAATCGTGGTCCGGTAACGCGTCGCCCTTGACCACGCGCTGTGCCACGCCTGCAACCCCGGACAGGAGTTCCTCGAGTGGCCCGTCGACCTCCAGGATCACCCTTGCTCCGCGTTCCGCCAGAAGCGGGATATAACGGCAAAACAATATCGCATCACCAAGGCCCTGGTCGTTGTATAACAGCAGGGTCTTGCCGGCGATCGGCTCCGCTCCCAGCCATAACGGCCGGTTCGAGTTCGCCCGGCTCAGGCGAAGCCACGGCACTTTCCAGCGCCATTCAGCTTCGACCCAGCCGCTCTTGAAATCGCCCACCCGTAATCTGTTGATCGCGAGATTCCAGTGCGCTTCGGCATAATCCGGCGCCAGGGCGAGCGCGGTGTTGTAGCTCGCCAGGGCCTCATCGAACCGCGACAGGTCATCGAGACAGGCGGCGCGATTGGCATGCGCATAAGCGTGATCCGGCTTGAGCACGATCGCGCGATCCAGATCCGCCATCGCGTCCTCCGCACGGTCCATCTGCCTCAGCAGATTACCCCGATTGTTGATCGCATCGACGTAGCCGGGAGCGAGTTCGATGGCGCGATCGAGCACAGCCAGGGCCTCATCGAAACGCTTCAGCCGGGTCAGGGCGAGCCCCAGGTTGTTGAGGGGGCTGGCTTCCAGCGGCCTGATCTGAATCGTCTTGCGGAACTGCGCGGCGGCTTCCTCGAGTTTCCCCGTTTCGAGCAACACGGTACCCAGGTTGTTTCGAACGAGGTGGTTTTCCGGGTCGACCCCGACGGCCATCGTGTAGCTTGCGATGGCTTCCTGCGGTCGCGCGAGAAATTGAAGGCATATTCCTTTGCCGAAAAGGGTCTCAACTCGACCTGGACGCAACGTGTCGGATTTTTCAAGCCTCTCGAGTGCCTCGGCATAGCGCCGCACTTCGATCAGGAGCGATCCACCCTTGCCGGCTGCATCAAGATGATGTGGGTCGAGCGACGACGCGTGATCGTAGGCGAGCAGCGCCTCCTCGAATCGCTTCTGCTGGCGCAGCAGATCGCCCAGCCTGACCCAGATATCCGCGCAGTCCGGTTTGAGCTTGATCGCAACATCGTAGCTCTTCAACGCTTCCGCAACACGATCCTGCCGAGCCAAAAATGCCCCTAGATCGCAGAAGTACTCGGCATTGGACTGATTGATGCGAATCGCGCGCGCGATGAAATCAATCGCGGCGTCGATTCTGTTCGCTTGACCATGAAGCAGGCCGGCCAGATAGAGCGAATCGGCGTGCTCGGGATCCAAAGCCAGGGCTTGCCGGACCCGCTCTTCGGCAACTGTGAAACGCCCGGCCTTGAAATGGCGCATGCCGGCATCATACATCGACGCTGCGGATTTCTTCGACGGGCCACTATCTTCGCCGCTGGTCCGGAGCCGCTTATGCTTCATCACGTTATGCGGGTTGGCGACGGTTGGATGTAACTTTTGGTAGCTGATTCTTTACAGACAAGAAAGCTCCCGTCGACGCCATGGAACGCCTTGTAAGCCATCCCTTCGGTGAGGGGTACATGTCTGTACTGCACGCAATTCTCTTGAACCAGCCCCGGTCGCGCGCTCTGCGCGCCGGGGCTGCAATGGCCGTCGGTCAATCGGCCTCGGATGAACCCGATGTGTGGCGCGCCGTGTCAACGTGGCGCCCCCGGGGGATCAGCCGTTCTTCAGGACGATCGCAGCGGACGCATAGTCGTTCGTCGGGGTGAAGATCGAAGTGAAGCTCGCCGCGGCACCGGGTGCGTAGTCCGCGACGTTGAGGTAGCTGCCGTTGCTCCCTTGCCCATGATCGGAGGCGAGCGAGGAGAACGGAGCATACGGCGAGGCGAGGGTGTATGAGCTGGCATCGCCCGCCAGGATCAGCCCCGTTGCCGAGCACGGGATGCTCGTCAGGACGGGGAAGACAGGCGTTGCGGTGGTTTGCCTGCCTTGCGTCGAGAAGAACGGCGACGCGCCGTTCTCCAATGGGGTCGTCTGATCGACATGCGAGAAGGCGCCGAGCCAAACGGCCGCGCTGTCATCGCCGCCAAAGTTGACGTTGAGCGCGAAGTTCGTGAGCGCACTCGGAGCTCTCGCGATCCACGCTTCCAGCGTTTGGGAAGGATACACCGTTGCGCTCACTTTCCCGATCTTCGTCCACGCAAGGCTGGGCGTCGACTGGAAACTGGAGACGAATGCGGGCGTATTGCCCTGTCCCGAAGCAGCGTCGGCCGCTGCGAAGGCCACGAGCAGATCCCCCTGGTTCGCCGAAGGCAACGTAACGTGGACCGTAGCCGCTCCTATCCACGCCGAACCGGTGGCCTGCGAGGTGAGCGAGATCGCAGGCGTGGCCGGCGGCGTCACGACCGGCGGCTTGAGGAGGAGATAGACGTTGTTGCTGTCCGACGCGATGTCCAGCAACGGGTTGCCACCTGCATCCTGCACTTCAATGGCGTTGCCGTCCGCGAGGGCGACAGCGCCTGCGTCTGAAATCGTCAAGGTCGTCATGCTGGCTCCTGTTTGAAATCCGGGTTCTCCGACAGAGCCCCGGGGCAGTCCAATGTCTTCGGCTTCTTGAGCACGCCAGTGTCTGCCGGTCGTGCCGCGATCCCTGCCGAAGTTTCGAGATCGCTGTTCAGCTGCTTCACGTCGAGCAGCTGCTGCAAGTTCTTGCCGTTGCGGGCGCTGATGATCCGTGGCCGGAGTCCGATGGCGCGATCAGGCATGGCGTCACCCGATCCGGCCCGGCCTGTCGCGCCGGACGATGCTGCCGGGATGGATCTTGCCGACGGCCTTGGGGCCGCGAGACGCCGGCGCCGGCTCGGTGACGAATTCGCAGAGCGCAGCGCATTGCAGCTGCGCCCGGCTTGGCGCTGCGCTTGCAGAATCCGACCTGGATCTGTGGAGCGGGGTCGGTCACGGCTCGACTCCCCGCCGTTCGAGTTCGGCCTCGATCGCATCGCGCCGTATCTCGAAGGGCGCGAGCGAAAGAGTGAGCCAGCGGATGATGGCGGCGCGCGTCAGCCCGGCACGCGCTTATCCAGCGCGGCGTGCATTTTCCCCAGGTCCGATGGACGGGCATCGCGTGCAGGCTGTGCCGCCTTGCGATCGCGCTTCGCCACGGCCATCCGTTCCTCGCGATCAGACCGGCGCCGGCGGGATTATGCGCGTGAGGCCGTCATGATCGAGGGCATCATCTTCGATGCCATGATGCGGGTGGCCACTGGCTTTGCGATCTGCGCGGTGCGGACATGACAAAGCCCGCCGGCAATTTCTCGCCGCGGGCTTGCGCAGGTTTTTCTGATTTTCATAAGGTGCCACTGATTTGCCCGACGGGTCAAGAGGCATCTCCTGCGTGACGAGGTTTGTCAGCAGCAACGGCCACACGATCCGCCGACCGCCGGAGTGCAGGAGCAGCGCGGCCTGGCGCGCTGGCATCGTGGACGCAGCCCTCCGTTGCAGTCAGCTCGAATTGACAAATTTCTTGCAGGCTCCATGATCAACTTAAAGTAGGGCGCCTTGGGAAACGATGATCGATTTCGAGCGATGTTGTATCGCCAGGCTTTGCAGTTGGATGTGGAAGGAAGGTCTGTACCGAGATGAATGGTATGAACAAGCCCGGAGGAAACTACTCGCCGGCGATCATTCACAATGGAATCGCCTATGTGAGCGGCCAGTTGCCGCGTCGGGGGGAAGAGCTTCTCTACTCTGGCAAAGTCGGAGTTGATATCGATGTCCATGCTGCGCAGGAAGCCGCCGCCCTCTGCGCGGATATCTGCATTTCCGTCCTTAGTCACGCAGCGGGCGGGGAAGACAAGATAATTCAAATATTGCAGGTCGTTGGATATGTCGCCTCGGCGCCCGGATTTGCTCAGCAATCACAGGTCATGAATGGTGCTTCCGACCGGCTGATCGAGCGTCTCGGCGAGCGCGGTCGTCACGCACGCACCTCCGTCGGCGTCGCTGAGCTGCCGCGAGGTGCCCCGATCGAGCTGAACATGATCGCCGCTGTCCGATCGTAGATGAGAAACGTCTCATCCGGCCAGCCCGGCGCGATGCTTTTAATGATGACCTGATCGTCGGCGATCCCTGCGTGCTCGCGCACCACTGGGGATTGCATGTCTCCAAGAACGCCGCGGTCCGGCTCAGCTCGCTTCAAGACTGGCCGAGGGTAACGGAGGTAAGCCAAGCTCCTTCAAGAACTCATTGTGCTTTGCCGTCGCTTTGACGATCTCGCCCTCAATCCTAGCCAGCTCCGCGTGCGTGGCCGCCAAGTCAACCTCCGCTTCTTCCAGCGCCGTGCTGACGTAGCGAGAGATGTTCAGGTTGTAGTCCTTCTCTGCGATTTCCTTCATCGATACGCGCCGGGCGTAGCGATCTTGCTCTTTCCGGTGCTGGTAAGTCGTAACGATGTTCTCGATGTGCTGGTCTGTCAGCTGGTTCTGCCGCTTCCCCTTCACAAAGTGCTCCGCGGCGTTGATGAAGAGCACGTCGTCCGGCCTCTTGCACTTCTTCAGCACCAGGATGCAGACAGGAATGCCGGTCGAATAGAACAAGTTGGCGGGTAGGCCGATGACGGTGTCGATATGCCCGTCGTCCAGCAGCTTGCGGCGGATACGCTCTTCCACGCCGCCGCGGAACAGGACGCCGTGCGGCAGGATGATGGCCATCACGCCGTCATCCTTGACGTAGTGAAGCCCGTGCAGCAGGAAGGCTAAGTCCGCTGCGCTCTTGGGCGCCACGCCGTGGCTCTTGAAGCGCATGTCTTCGCTGATCGCGTCGGTCGGCTCCCAGCGATAGCTGAACGGCGGGTTAGCGACTACAGCGTCGAACTGCGGCTTCTTCGCCGGGTTGGTCTCGCGGAGGAAGTCCCAGGCGTTGGCGAGCGTGTCGCCGTGGTAGATCTCGAACTCGGTGTCCTTCACCCCGTGCAGCAGCATGTTCATGCGCGCCAGGTTGTAGGTGGTGACGTTGTACTCCTGCCCGTAGATCTTGCCGATGGTGCCATCCGCCTCCTTCATGCGGTGCCGCACATTCAGCAGCAGCGAACCCGAGCCGCAGGCGAAATCGAACACGCTCTCCAGCTTTTTGCGCGGGCCAGTGGCCGGTTCCTGGCCATCGAGCGTGACGATGGCCGAGAGGATGCTGGAGATCTGCTGTGGCGTGTAGAACTCGCCCGCCTTCTTGCCCGAGCCCGCCGCAAACTGCCCGATCAGATACTCATAGGCATCGCCCAGCGTGTCGGTGTCGGTGGAGAATAGCGACATGCCGCGCGCCAGCTCCGAGATGATCGAGCACAGCTTGGCATTGCGTTCGTCGTACTTGCGTCCCAGCTTATCAGACGCAAGGTTGATCTCGGAGAACAGGCCCTGGAAATTGCTCTGGAAGGACTCTTCCTCAATGTACTTGAAGCCCTTTTGCAGCGTGTCAAGAAGCCGGCCGCTCCGCGTCTTGGCCAGGTGAACGATGCTGCCCCACAGGTAGTCCGGCTTGATCACGTAGTGCACCTTGCGACGCATCTGCTTCTCAAACTCGGGCACGTCGGCGGAGTTCTGCTCGTACCAGCGCGCCAGTGGCGGCCTGGCATCACCGTTCGCGGCGGCGGTGTCGGTCTTCGGGTAGTCCGCTCCCAGCTCTTTCTGGGCCGCCTGCTCGTAGTTGTCCGACAGGTAGCGCAGGAACAGGAACGACAGCATGTAATCGCGGAAGTCGTCCGCGTTCATCGCCCCGCGCAGCTGGTCGGCGATCGCCCAGAGCGTCTTGCCAAGTTGTTTCTGGTCTTGTTCGGTCATACAGCTTTACCGGGGCTGGTTTGGGAACAGTGCGGGGTTGAATGGGTGCGCGGCAATGAACTGGCGAAAGATCGTCCGAAAGTGCGCCTTGTTCTCTTCCATCATCTCCCGAGGCTCGTAAAGCGAATAGTCGCCATGACTCATCAAGTCGATCATCCGCTTGTACAGCGCCTTGTCTGGGTCATCGTCCGTTGCGACGATGCAGGCTTTCCAATCATCCAGGCCGAAGAAGTTGGCTGTTTGCTCCATGACGCGCCGCATCATGTTGAAGTGGTGCGTGTAGAGAGCGCCCGAGACCTGCACCTCGTACAGCTCAACAAGCGTTGAGAGATGATGGAGGAATGGCTTGGCGCTCGTATCTAGCAACGAGTAGCCGCCAGGGGCCCCTCCAGCCTTAAGGAAGTGCCGGTGTGCCTTGTTCTTAAGCTCGTTACAGAGCACGTTAAAGAACAACACATGGTGAGTAGACACAACAACTTGGGGGCGTTTGTCGGCCTGCGTCAACATCTGCGCCAGGTGATTCGCCACCGCAATGGCGTTGTTCTCGTCCAACGAAGAGATTGGGTCGTCGATGTAGACGTACTTCACCCACTTGTAGGCCTCGGCTCCATCGAGCACGAGCTGCACGATGGCGAGGAAAAAGCACCAGATGAAAATATTTTCTTCCCCGCGCGACACCTTGATATCTTCCACCAATGTCCTCCCGCTATCGCGCTCCACTTCGCGCGAGAAGCTCACCTCCCACTCGGTGGTGTCGATGCGAAAGTCAAAGTCGGCATAGCGGTTCAGCAGCGGGCGGATTCGGTTGTCCATCTCTAGTTCGCCCAGACCTGCGAAGAAGCGCGAATCTCTATTGATCTTCAGCACCCGCTGGCGGTCGTTCTGGAGGTCGTTGTCCCAGCTGAACAGATCTTCGGTGAAGGCGTTGAAGTAGAGCGTGTCGCGTTGATCGCCGTTCTTGCCCAAGTCCTTGAACGCCACCGAGAGGCGGGTTTTGCCGGTGCCGTTGTAAGCGTAGAGCAGCACGAACTTCTTGGACTGCAGCTCCGCTCGGAGGTGCTGGGCGAGTTCGAGCAAGCCGACGAAGTCCTTAGCTGCCATGCGCTAGACCTCTTCCGGCGCAGGGAACAGCTGCTGCATGAGGGCTGTCTTATGAATCTTCAAGGTGTCGAGCTTTTCGGACTCAACCGCGATCCGGCTGTCCAGTGAAGAAAGGCAGTCGGCGATCCGATTCTGCTCCGCTAGCTTCGGAGCAACCACCTTCACGGACGAAAACACAGACTTATTGATTATCGGCACTGCCTGAATTCCAGCTAGTGATGCGATTCGTTCAGACTCCATGCGCAGTAGGTAGTAAATAAAGTCTCCCGAGTATTTAGAATTCGCGACAATGGAGTTAATCTGTTGATTGGTGGCGCACTCGGCAGCATTTTGAGCCACCTTCCCGATTGTCGATCCGATACAAACAAACAGAACGCTTCTGGCTTTGATCGGGCGACTTTGAGCGAAGCCCGCTTCGCTCAAGTTCGTCTTCGCCCTCACGACAAAACGCATATCGGATATGTCTGCCGGCGAAACGAAGGGGTGCTCGCCACCGTAATATTCCTTTTGTGAAGTCGTGGGCGTGTTACCTGTAATGACTTCACCCATCTCCCCAATTGCTACTTCGCTCCATTCCGGCGCGTTGCGGAACTCTGGTAAACGGAGGCGCGGAATCGTTTCACCTTGGCGGGGGAAAAGCTCCTGCATCAGGCCGCGCTTGTATGTCTTCAAGGCCTCCACTTTCCGCGCCTGAGCGGCAATCATCTCGTCCAGCGAAGTCAAACAGTCAGCGATTTTCTGTTGCTCTCCCGTCTTGATGTCTGGATAGGAGACGGGGCGCTCCTTCAACATTGAGAAGTGCCGCTTGTAGTCCTCCATAGCCAGCGGCCGGTGACTGAGTGAGTGAAACAGGTACTCTGTCGAAACGACAGCCTTCGCCTTGAGGATTTTGATCCCGTCGGCACCTTGCGCGAATGGCTGTTGAAGCAGCTTTAGCGTGCAGGTGTGATCGCCAAAGACGATGAGGGGTAGAGGCTCCATCACCACTGCAGTGGCGTCATCGGTCCAGCCGGAAATGGCTTGCTGCGACTGATCGACGATCGGGAACCTTCCGGACGAAAGGTAGCTTGTCGATTGCAATTTTGCCGGCGGAGCAATTACTGTAATTAAATCGTCCAGACGCGCCTCGGTCCACACTGGCGCACCCCGAAACTCCTGGAAACGCAGCCTCGGTACCACTGACGATTTACCTTCCCTCGCCACCGATCAATCCTCGTACGCTTTGAGCCCCGAGATTTCGCGGCCGCCAGCGCGCTTCTTCAGCATCGGCACCAGATCGGTCATCAAGGCCAGCTCCTTCTGAGTGCGGGCCTTCCAGCCCAGTTCGAGCGGCGCGAGCAACTCAGTGAGTTGCTGGCCATCGAAGATACGGCGGGCGAGGATGCCGCCCACGAAGCTTTGCAGCGCCGCCGCGGGCAGGCCGTGGCTGGTGGCGAGATCGGCCAGCTCTCGGGCGGCCTTCTCGGCCTTGAACTGCTGGTAGCCCGCACGGATAGCTGACTCGTCCAGGCCTTCTCCGGCCTTGAGGCTCATAACGTACTCGGTGATGTCGTCGCGCTCGTCGATGAACTTGGAGTCGGCCGAAATCAGGCCGATCAACTGTTCGCGGCTCATCGTGGCTTTGCCCGGTTTCTTGACAGAGAAGTCGGCAATAAGCTTCATGATGTAGTCGTAGTCGATGGTAGCCGAGGCGAAGAGCACGAACTCGAAATCGAGCTGGTCCAACTGGTCGTTTTTCTCTCCAACCGGCTTGGCCTGCTGCGCACGCAGGCGCTGCGCGGTCTCCAGATACTGGCCGCGGAAGGCATTCAATTCTTCCTTGGGCAATATGGTTTGGATGGCCGCTGCCTGCTCGGGCGTCAAATCGGTGTACTGGTCGAGCTGAGTTTGCAGCTTCTGCACCTTTTTGAACGTCTCTATGAAGGCGACGCGAGCCTCGTCGCCCTTGAGATTGGCCACGTCTTCGGGTTTGCCCGCGAGGCCTTGCGACTGCATGAAGTTCTGCAGGGCCTGCCTGGCCTCCTTCAGCTTGTCGATGACGACGGGGGCCTTGTCCACCAGCCAGATCTCGCGCGCCTTGTCAGCCTTGGCGCCGGAGAAGAGCGCAATTGCAGCATCCACCGCGTCTTGCTGGCCGCGGAAGTCGAGGATATGACCGTAGGGCTTGGTGTCGTTCAGCACGCGGTTAGTACGGCTAAAGGCCTGGATCAGCCCGTGGTGCTTGAGGTTCTTGTCGACGTAAAGCGTGTTGAGGTATTTGCTGTCGAAGCCGGTGAGCAGCATGTCGACGACGATCGTGATGTCGAGCTTCTCGCGCCCCTTCCTAGGCAGGTCGGCATTGGGGAACTGCTGGTCTTTGATGCGCTGCTGGACATCCTGGTAGTAGAGGTCGAACTCCTCAATGCGATGGTTGCTACCAAAGCGTGCGTTGTAGTCATCGATGATGGCTTGCAGTGCCTTCTTCTTGATGTCCGGCTCTTTCTTGTTGTCTTCCTGCTCCTGCGGCAGGTCTTCCTGGATTTGCTTCGCGTCGGCGCTCACGTCGCCGGGGGGTGAGAACACAGCGGCGATGTTCAGCGGCACGAAGTCCGGATCGGCCTGCTGCTTCTCAGCCTGGGCCTGCTCGAACAGGCCGTGGTAATCGATCGCGTCGTTGATGGAAGCGGTGGCGAGTATGGCGTTGAACTTGCGCCCACCTGTGGCGGCATCGTGCTTGGTGAGGATGGCGTCGACGATGGCTCGCTTGGCCAGCGTTTCGCCCTGCTTGGGCGGATTCTTTCCGTCGGGCTTGTAGTAGTCGACGTGAAAGCGCAGAACGTTGCGATCCTCGATGGCGTGGGTGATGGTGTATTCGTGCAGCGACTGTTGGAAGAGGTCCTGCGTCGTCTTCAACGTCCTCTCTTCGCCGGTGATCTGTTTATAGCTAGCGTTGGCTTCGAAGATCGGCGTGCCGGTGAAGCCGAAGAGCTGCGCCTTAGGGAAGAAATCCTTGATGGCCTGATGGTTGTCGCCGAACTGCGAGCGGTGGCACTCATCAAAGATGAATACCATGCGCTTATCGCGAAGCTCTTCGAGCTGATCGGTGTAGGTGGCCAGCCCGCGTTTCTCGCGGCTCTTGTTGCGCTTGCTGTTTTCGTCTAAGGCCAGGCCAAGCTTCTGGATGGTGCAGACAATGACCTTGTCGGCTGTCTCGTCTGATATCATTCGGCGGACCAACTCGCCGGTGTTGGTGTTCTGTTCAACACAGCCTTCCTGAAAACGGTTGAATTCCTCGCGGGTCTGACGGTCGAGGTCCTTGCGATCGACCACAAAGAGACACTTTTCGATGATCGAGTTGGCTTTGAGCAGCGTGGAGGCCTTGAAGCTGGTGAGCGTCTTGCCGCTGCCCGTAGTGTGCCAGACGTAGCCGTTTCCGCTGTTCTCGTCGATGCACTTGACGATGTTCTTGACGGCGTAGATCTGGTAGGGCCGCATCATCAGGAGCTTCTGCTCACTGGCCACCAGCACCATGTAACGGCTGATCATCTGGCCGATCGTGCATTTGGCTAGGAAGGCATCAGCGAATTCATCAAGCCCGGTAATCTTGGTATTGTCGGGCGCGGCATACTGGTAGATCGGCAGAAAGCGCTCGTCGGCGTTGAAGCTGAAGTGACGAGTGTTGTTGTTGGCGAAGTAGTAGGTCGAGTCGCGGTTGCTGACGATGAATACCTGCATGAAGCACAACAGCGTGCGCGTGAAGCCGTTTCCGGGATCGTTCTTGTAGTCGACGACCTGCTCGATGGCACGGCGCGGGTTGATGCCGAGCGTCTTCAGTTCGATCTGGACCACAGGTACGCCGTTGAGGAGCAAGACGACGTCGAAGCGGTGGTGGCTGTAGTCGGTGTTTATGCGCAGCTGGTTGACGACTTCGAAGCTGTTCTTGCACCAGTCGTCGAGGTTGACCAACGTATAGTTCAGTGGCGTGCCGTCTTCGCGGGTGAAGCTGTTGCGGGTGCGCAGCGTCTGAGCTGCGGTGAAAACGTCGGGCGTGACGATCTCTTCCAGCAGCCGGGCGAACTCCTCGTCGGCTAATTTGACGCGGTTGAGTTGCTGGAACTTCTCACGGAAGTTCGCTTCCAGCGCTGCGCGGTCGCGGATGTCCTCCCGGTAGCTGTACTTCAGCTCCTGAAGCTTCGAAATCAGCTCTCCTTCGAGAATGCGCTCGGACGATGTCATCTCGGGCCTATCATTGATAGTATTCGTCAGCAAAGGCCAACGCTTTGGTCAGCTCCAGCGCCGTCAACCGCTTATACTCCTTCCACCGCCATCACCACGAAGGCCGGCCGCCTATTCTCGGTCACCGTCACGGGGCTGGGCGCTAGCAAGGTCGATCGTCCGGCCGAAGCCGCATTGGGCACCCTTCGCCGTAAAATTCTTTATGCGAATCTCTAGGTTGCCAGAAGGTAGTTTTGACAGTATGCCGAATATGCAACGCGCGGCAAGGCGCAGCTTCCGATCACAGGTGAAGAAGTTTCCCTGACGCGATGCCGGATAGCGCCGCTACTTCTCGAACCCGACGAACACCGTCGCTTCCTCGACTGACTTCCGCTCCGACACCACCGCATTCGCCGGAAACGTCTCGTCCGGCCAGCCCAGCGCGATGCTTTTCATGATGACCTGATCGTCGGCGATCCCGGCGTGCTCGCGCACCACGGGGGATTGCATGATGCCCTGGCTGTTGATCACGGCGCCCAGCCCGCGCGACCACGCGGCATTGACCAGGGCGGTCGCCACGGCGCCGCAATCGAACGGCGTATCGTCGCTGCCGTCAAGCACGCGGTCATAGGTGATGATCACGCAGACGGGCGCGTCGAATTGGCGGAAACCGCGCAGCACCCAGTCCTGGCGCTTGTCCTTGTTGTCGCGCTCGATTCCCATCGCGGCGAATAATTGCTTGGCGACGCCGATCTGCCGGTCGCGGTGCTTGCCGGCAAAGGGCTGGCCGGTGCGGAATTCGCGCGAGTGGGGAATGCCCGCCACGTTTCGCTCGGTGTTGCCGGCGCGGATCCGGTCCAGCGGCTCGCCTGATATGACGTAGAAATTCCAGGGCTGGGTGTTCATCGACGACGGGGCGCGCATCGCCAAGCCAATGATTTCCGCAATCAGCGCCTTGGGTACTGGATCAGGTTTGTAACCGCGGATGCTCCGGCGACCGAGGATGACGTCATCAAACTGCATCTGTGTGGGATTCCCATGATAGGTGCTGAAACAGCCCGGATTTTCGCGGTTGCTGCACGTCAGCGCAAGCGACGGCGGCGTGTCCCAACGGCCTGGCCACGCAGGACATGATCGCATCAATATTGCGCGCACGCCGTCGTTTGGCAAATTCCGGGATAATGAAATTGTGCCGGTGATTTGCCCGACGTGTCAAGTTTCCGGTCCAGGCCGCCGGTTGCGGCGGCCGCCGGCTACTTTGCATGGGGTTGTTTTCGATATTTTTGGTTGGCAGCCGCGGCGAGCCGGCGCGACGGCTCCGTCCGCAAGGCGCGCGGGGCTCGAAAATGCTTAATCTTTCAATCTGGATTGACTGACGCTTTCTCTGCCATTTGGCCATGCGTGTAGACTGGAATATTGGGGCGAACAAATCGGACATTTGCGCGATCAGGAGAATTGGCGGAGCGCGGGTGAAGTGAGGTCTATTTTTTTCCCGCTCGTGCCGCAACAGCTTCCCATTTCTTCGCCTCACTCTCGATGAATCGTGAAAATTCATCCGGCGCCATCGGCATCGGCTCAGAGCCCAGTGCACGGATCCGCTCGACGATTGCCGGATCCCTCAGGGCCGTGACGAACGCCGCATTGATCGTTGCCACCACATCGTTCGGCGTTCCGGCCGGCGCAACGATGCCGAACCAGCCGGTCGCTTCGAAACCCGGGACGCCTTCTTCGGCAAATGTTGGAATCTCCGGAAGGCGTTGATACCGATGCGCCGACGAGACGGCGATGGCCGTGATCAGACCGCCCTCGATCGCGGTCGTCGCCGACGGCGGATCGACGATCCCGAGCGGCGTATGTCCGCCGATCAGGTCGGTAACTACCGGAGCCATGCCCCGATAGGGCACAAGTTCGAGCCTGGTGTCAGCCATCTGATTGAGCATCTCGCTGGTGAGATGCATCAGCGTGCCGTTCCCGCCGTGACCGAGTGCAAGCTTGTTTGGCTGCTTTGCAATGGCGATGATGTCGCGAAGTGTCTTTCCCCGCAGCGAATTCGAGGCGGCCAGAATGAAAGGCACCGAGGCGAGGCCGGTAACGGGCGCAAGGTCCTTGCGGGCGTCATAGGTTACGTTCTCCTGGACACCGAGACTTACGCCCAAGCCCGCCGCGCCGGCCAATCCGATCAGGTACCCGTCCGGTGGCGCTTTGGCGACCAGGCCGATCGCGATCGCTCCGCCTGCACCCGGTCGATTTTCAATGACCAGCGTCTGCCCCAATTGCTTTTCGACGTTCGGCTGCACGATGCGCGCGATTGCATCGGAACTGCCGCCGGCGGGAAACCCAACGACGAGGCGGATCGCACGTTCGGGGTAGGCGCCCTCAGCCGTACCAATCCCAACCGCGGCCCACTGGCATGCGAGCACGATGGCGATCACTGCTCTTGAAACGCTTCTCATGGTCTTCACCGATGCCTTCTTGCCAGGCCCGAGCGCCAGCCGACAGGTTTCGATTTCTACGGACGCAGGGCCATCATTGTCGTTTGCACTGGGTGGCTATTGCAGATCGTCATTGTCCCGGCAGCCAGGACGAGTGGAAATGTTTGATGCTCCAACCCTGGTCGCCTTTGGTCACAAGGAAGGTGAAGCGAGCGGGACGCTCGGTTGTTTTTCCGTCGCGCGTGCTCGAGAAAGTGTCCATTCCCGCAAACGCGACGGCGGTATCGGAAATGACCATCGTCGAGAATTCCCCAAACTCGACCTTGCGCGGTGTATCGACCTTGATCCCCTGGAAGTAGGCGTCGATCTCTGCGGTCCTGGTCGCTAACTTCGGACTGACGGTGCCGAGAAAGACCGCATCCGGCGCGAACAGTTTTACGACGCCTGGAACGTCGGCTGAATCGAACGCCATCTTGAACTGTTCGATCACCTTGAACGCATCTTCCTTCGGCCCGGCGATTGCGGATACCGGGAGGATCGTCAATAGAACGAGCGCCAGAAGCCGTTTTCCCATCATCGTTCGCCTCCCGTTGCAGGTTGACAGATACGCGCGCACGACACGTCTCAAGCATCAGGCCGAAGATCCCGCAAACCTCGTTCGCTCCGGTCCGTCCTGCTCGCGCTCATCGGCCATCGTCAGAGGACGACGTCCCGGTTGACGTTCTTGTACAGCAGATAAACCGAGTGGGTCAGGCCGGTGGGATAGAACTGCTGCGGGCAGAACGATCCCATCCAGATGAAATCATCAACCCAGATTTCGTGCCAGCCATTACCGAGATAATATAGGCCTTGACCTTCGAGCATGAACAGTCCGTGCTCCATGATGTGGGTTTCGACGGCCGGGAAGCAGACGCCCGGCTGGAAAAACATCAGGTTCATCTCGAAGTCGAACCGCAGGTCGCCCATTGGCAGCAGGTGCTTGAACCCGCGGCCCTGCAGCCCGGTATGGTTCGTCATCGGCATGGATTGTTGCTGACCGATGATCGCCGTTGGGGCGGCAATGCCCTCGGCCTTCTCATAGCGCTTCTTGACCGCGATGATGCGGGCAGGCGCGGCGGGGTGGCAGGACATCGTGAAGGATACGCCGGGCGGCACATAGACAAAGGCGCCGGCAGCAAGCGCCACCGGCGGGTCGGCGCCGATGGTCACGTCCACGCCGCCTGCCACCACGTAGAAGAAGTGCTGCAGGTCGACACAGATCGGGTGGGCCGTACCGCCCGCAGGCTCGATTTCCAGCATAAACTGGGCAAAACCAGCGCCGAGCGAAGGCGCCGCCAGAAAGCGCACGGTCGTGGACGCCCACGCCGGAAGCCGGCTCTTCAGCACGCCTTCCGGCGGTATGAACGCGAAGTTGCGGCCGACGACGCCGCGATTGTGGCCGATCGCTCCGGGAGGAACGACGCCGGGTTGCCCAGGCAAATCGGTAGGATGCATCTGAGGTCCTCGGTCAATTCGCGGGGCGTCTGGTTCAATCGAAAGGCGCTAGCGATAGGCCGCGCCGCCCGGTTTCGGAAACATGTGGCGGACACTGGAGCCTGCTTCGCGTTGCAGCCAGTTCCGGACAGCCATCATCACGGGATCCTTGCGGCGTACGCGCGAATGCAGAAGATACCAGCCGGTCCCCCGCATCAATGGCGGAAAGGACAGTGGGGCAATGAGCCGGCCGAGGTCGAGCTCCGACGTCACCAGGCTGGGATCGATGAGCGCAAAGCCGAGCCCGTTCATGGCGGCATGGGCGGGTAATACGCTGTTGGCGAAATGCAGCATGCGTTGCGGCTGTTCGCCGTGCAATCCGACCATCGCAAACCAGGCGGCCCAATCCTCCGCGGTGTCCTCTGTCGAGATCAAGGCTTCCGTGAGCAAATGGGCCGGTTCGACAAGCCTTCGTTGTGCGGCGAGGTAGGCCGGACTGCACATCGGTATTAGCCGGTCTGCGAACAAAAAATGGGCATTCAGTCGCGGCCATTCGCCTCTGCCATGGGCAATAGCCGCATCGGGTGCGCCCTCGCGCAACAGATCCGGCAAATCCGTCTGGGTGAGCAGCCTGATCGTCAGCTCCGGCTGCTCGCGATGGAAGCGGGCGAAGCGCGGCAGCAGCCAGCCGGTGGCGAAAGTTGTCGGCACGTTCAATGCGAACGTTGCGCGGGGGCGCTCTGACAGCAGCCGGGCCGTTCCGCTTTCGAGCGTGTCAAAGGCTTCGGACACGACCGGAAGCCAGGTCCGGCCAAACTCCGTCAGCTCGAGCGACTGGGGGTAGCGATCGAACAGCTTGCGGCCGATCTGTGCTTCCAGTGCCTTCACATGCCGGCTGACCGCGCCCGGCGTCACCGCCAGCTCATCTGCGGCAAGCGCAAAGTTGACGTGACGCGCGGCCGCCTCAAAGGCCCGCACCGCATTGAGCGGGGGCAGACGGCGGCGGGCTGTAGAGACGCGTTTCGAAGGGCGTGACACTGGTCAATCCTGCCTTTTGCTCGGTTCAGTCTCCGCAGCCGCCCTTCCGAAGCCTGCCCATCTGAAGCCTTGCCCGGGAGGCTTAGTTTTTATCATGCTTAGCCGCAAAACAAGTGGTTTGCTGAAAAATGAATGAGGACGATAGGCTCGACCGGTCGATGACGCGGCGCAATGGCTTCTCGTCATGGACCAACGATGCAAGATCGACCGGGAGGCGACCGAACGGATCATGTCGGGTGATTGATGATGCTTCGCTCCAAAGGTGCGGTGAAGTATCTGGCAACAAAAGAGGAGCTCCCGTGGGATTGCGTCATTTCATGCTGTCCGCCGCTCTTTCACTTGTCGGTGCCGCCGGTCTTTCCGCGGCCGCGCATGCCGAAGACCGGGTGCTGAAGGTCTCGCTGCAGACCGAACTTCAGATTCTCGATCCGATCATCACGACAATCAATGCGACGCGCGTGTTCGCTTACCTCGTCTTTGACCAGCTCGTCGCGATCGACAGCGAAGGCCATTACAAACCGCAAATGCTGGCCGGCTGGGACGTCAGCGCTGACCGGCTGACCTACACCTTCCATCTCCGTGACGGGTTGAAGTTCAGCGACGGTGCGCCCGTTACGTCGGAGGACTGCATCGCCTCGATCGAACGTTGGGCCAAACGCGAAGGTTTCGGTGCCCAACTGATGGATGCCGCGGATCGCTTCGAGGTCGTCGATCCCAGGACCTTCATGTTGAAGCTCAAGCGGCCGTTCGCGTTCGTCATCGAAGCGCTCGGCAAGCCCGGCCATCAGATACCCGTCATGATGCCGGCGCGGCTGGCGCGCCTGGATGCAAATACGGCGGTGCCCGAGATTGTCGGCTCCGGGCCCTTCATTTTTCTGAAGGACGAGTGGCGGCCGGGCGCCAAGGCGGTCTTTGCCCGCAATCCGAACTATGTTCCCCGTTCCGAGCCACCGGACGGCCTCGCCGGCGGAAAAGTCGTGAACTTCGACCGCATCGAGCTGGTGAGCATTCCCGATCAGTCGACGCGGGTTGCAGCCTTGCAAAAGGGAGAAGTCGATCTGCTGGAGGTCGTCCCGTACGATCACATCGATCTGCTGCGCAAGGACGCGAAGGTGACGATCGGCAAGCAGCCGACGATCGCCCAGAACATGATTGCGATCAACGTCAATCATGCGCAACCGCCGTTCGACAATCCCCTCATTCGGCGGGCGTTGCAGGTTGCTGTCGAACAGGCGGACGTTATGGCAGGTCTCGGGCTTCCGTCCGACATGTATCGTGCCTGCTACTCGATCTACATGTGCGGCAACGACGGAAGTTCGGACGCCGGCACGGAATATTCCCGCGACGTCGGGCCGAAGGCTGCCCAGAAGCTGCTGAAGGAAGCCGGCTACAAGGGAGAGCCTGTGGTGTTTCTGCATGCGGGAACATCCGCCATTCTCAATCCGGTCGGCTCGGTACTGGCAGACCAGTTCAAGAAGGCCGGCTTCAACGTCGATCTGCGGACGTCGGACTACGCGACGGTTGCTTCGCGGCGCCTCAAAAAAACGCCGGTTGCCGACGGTGGCTGGAGCGTCTCACCGTTGGTGATGGCGGGGATCGACCTGGTCAATCCGCTCGCGCAGCAGATGGTGTCGCTGAATTGCATGGAAAACAATCCGGGCTGGTACTGCGATCCGGCGATGAACGAGCTGTTGAAGGCCTATTCGCAGGCCTCGACCCCGGCTGAGAGCAAGGAGTATCGCGACCGGATCCAGGCCATCTTCCACAACAACGTCAACTACGTTCTGGCCGGGCAATTTGCAGTGCCGCCGGTGTATCGCTCCGATCTCAAGGGCATGATCCCTTTCAGCTTCCCGGTGTTCTGGAATGTTCGCCGCGAATGAGGGGGAGCAAAACAAATCTGATCCCTCCTCCTTTCGGCCTTCTGCTCCCGGAGCAACCGTGCAATGCGACCCAGGATTCTCTACCAGTTGACCAGCCCGATGCACCGGACCCTCGGGGTCGAGGAGATCGCGCGGCGCCGTGCGGTCCTGTCGGAAGCCGCCTCATCCGATGTCGCCATTGATGTCTGGCCGCTCGAGGATGGGCCGCCTTCCGTCGAGTCGAACGCCGATGCGGCGCTGGTGGTGCCTGAACTTCTCCGTGCCGTTCCGAAATGGGTGGAGGAGAAGTACGAAGCCGTCATCATCGGCTGCTTCAGCGACCCCGGCATTGCGGCGATACGAGACGTCACCGATATTCCAGTCATTGGGCCGGGCGGCAGCGCGATGCATCTGGCGGCTCAATTCGGCGAGCGCTTTTCGGTGTTGTCGTCCGATCCCACCCCCAAGGGGCTGATCGCCCGTCTTCGTTCCCTCGGGCTCGCCGAGCTTTTTGTCTCCGAACGCATGGTTGGCTGCTCGGTGCTCGATCTGGTCCGGAAGCCGGACGAAGCTTTCAATGGAATCTTGGCGGCGGCGCGCAACTGTGTTGATGACGGCGCCGACATTCTGGTCATGGGCTGCATGGGAATGGGATTCACGCCGCATTTGACGGAGCGCTTGCAGGATCGTGTCGGGGTACCCGTGGTCAATTCGGTTCTTGCCGGTCTCAAGATCGCCGAGGCCGCCGTCAGCCTGCGTCTCCGCCCGGGCAGGACCGCCGATGCCGTCGCGGCACCGGTCGTGAGTGCGGCGTGAGCCGTCGCTGTCGCGGGTTCATTCCGACGTATCCAGGGTAAATCGATGACACGTGCCGCGCTCGCCAATGAAGTCGAACAGCTGAAGGCCGCAGCCCTTGGGTATGAGGCGCGGCATCTGCCGATCGCGAACTTCATGTTCCCGCCCGGCGTACGGATGGCGGTGAATTTCACCCTGGATTTCGACGCCATGCTGGCCCGGCGGCTGGCCAATGAGCCGCCGATGCAGCTCACGAAAGGGGAGTTCGGCGGCCGCATCGGCATCTGGCGCCTGCTGGAAATGTACGAAGCCCATGACATCAAGGTCACGGTGTTCACGCCGGGGCGGATTTGTGAGCTCTATCCGGAGGCCCTCAGGCGGGCTGCCAGAGCCGGGCACGAAATCGCCGATCACATGTGGGAGCATCACGTTCCCAAGGACAAGGCCCTCGAGGAAGACCACCTGCTCAAGACGATCGCGGCGCTTGAACGCGTCGCAGGTCGCCGTCCCGTGGGAACCCGCAGCGAGCACAGTCCGAAACTGCTCCGGCGGGAGGGGTTCATCTACAATTCCTCGACCTCCTGCACCTACACGCCGCTCTATCAGGACGATGAGAACGGCGAGAACAGGATGGTGCAGCTGCCGGTGCACTTCGCGATCGATGATGCGATGTATTTCAGCGCCAACTGGGCCGGCAGCAAGACAGCTTCGCAAAGGCTTCTCGATCCGGACGAGGTTTTCGAGATGTGGTGGAGTGCCTTCTGGAATCAGTACAAGGCGGGCGGCTACCTGAACTTCATGCTGCACCCCTTCGTGTCCGGGCGCGCCTCCAGGGTCGACATGCTGGAGCGCCTGATCGTCGAAATGAAGAAACTTCCGGGCGTGTGGTTTCCAACCTGCGAGGAGCTGGCGCGGCACTGCCTGTCCCAGCATCCCGCCTGATCATCGCCGGCAAGCCGTCAGGACCAGCTCAATGCCTTGGAAGCAGAATTATACGGTTTCGGATGAAATCGGGATCAGAGATGCCGATGTCCGCTGGCCGGACGGCAAGCGCTGTTGTCTCAGTCTGGTCGTCGATCTCAGTCCGGCCTCGACACCAGCCGGGATCACCGCTGGCGATCTCACACAGCCGACTTCGCTGTTCGGCATCACCGTGGGGCTGCAGAACATCATGCAGCTGCTGCGGCGTTTCGATCTGCGCGCGACCTTCGTCGTCCCCGCGGTGATGGCCGAAATTTACCCCGATCGGATCAAGGCCATCCGTGACGACGGACATGAGATCGCCGCCGGCGGATGGAAACACGAGGATGTCAGCGCGTTGAGCGTGGCGGAGGAGAGGGAGCGGATCGCGCTGACGACGGATACGCTGGAGCGAATCGTCGGCAGCCGGCCGAAAGGGTGGTTTTCGCTGCCGCGGCAGCAGGACGCATTCGCGGTAGGCACCGTCAGCGCGGCGACGATGAGCTTACTGATCGATGCCGGCTACAGCTATATGGGCAACGGTCTCGCGGACGACGCGCCGCATTATTGGGTTGCCGACGTCCTGCAACGCAAGACGATCCTGACGCTCCCGTACCATTACAGCTGCGACGACCAGTTCTTTCTGATGTTTCCCGTGGAGGGCACTGGCCTTGATCGGGTCAATGCGCTGAAGCGAAACTGGCTTTGTGAGTTCGAGGCCCAATATCGGCGCGGCCGGCATTTCTCGATGACGGTTCATCCGAAGGGGATCGGCTGGGGGCATCACGCCGAGGCGTTTGAAGAGGTTCTTGCCCACATCGCGGGCTTCCCTGATTTGTGGAACGCGACGGGGACGGAATGCGCGGATCATTGGTCGGCGACCTATCCTGCGGACACCCATCTTCGCCTTTCCCCTTCGATCTGGAAGGATCACGAGGGCAGCTTGAGCTGATGTCTCACGGTTATGGGTCAATCGGCGCCAGGGGCGTTGCAGGTATTTAGCGGGAGCATGATGCCAGAACGATTACAGCAAGCCGAAGCGGAGTCGATCCTCGCCGGTCTGCGCCGTTGGGTGGAGATCGAAACCCCGACCGGCGACGTCGAAAACATGGCGCGACTGCTCGATGTCGTTGCTGCCGACTTCGCGCAGCTGGGTGCCAGCCTCGAGCGAATTCCGGGGAGAGACGGGATGGGCGACCATCTGCTGGTTCGGCTGCCGTGGGGAAGCGGGCCGGGCATTCTCTCCGTTTCCCATCTCGACACCGTGTGCCCTCCTGGGTCGGTCGCCATGCGCCGGGACGGCGACCGCTTTCATGGCCCAGGCATCGCCGACATGAAGGCGGGCGGCTACCTGGCATTCAAGGCCGCCGAACATATTGCCGGTCTGGTCCACCCGCCGGGCATGCCGTTGACGCTTCTTTACACCTCCGACGAGGAGATCGGTTCTCCGACCTCGCGCGGCATCATCGAGCGGCTGGCAAGGGAGTCGCGCTATGCCCTCATTGCGGAGCCGGCCCGCAGGGACGAGGTGATCACCTTCCGCAAGGGACGCGCGAAATACCGCCTGGACGTCGCGGGGAGGGAAGCGCACGCCGGCTCCGCCCATGCCAGCGGCCGCAACGCCATTTCGGAGATCGCGCGCCAGATCATCAAACTCGATCAATTGACCGACTACGCCACCGGCACGACGATCAATGTCGGTGAGGTCGGCGGCGGAACCACGCCGAACGTCGTCGCGGGCCGGGCGTTCTGCACGATCGATGTTCGCTTTTCTACCGCCGAGGCCGGTCGAATGGTCGACGACACGGTCCTCTCGGTGAGCCCGATCGGCCCCGACGTGACGATCACGGCGAGCGGGGAAATTGAAAAGCCGTGCCTCGAACGGACCGCGGGCGGACTGAAGCTGTTCGGCCTGGCGAAATCCATCGCCCTTGAGCAGGATATCGACCTGATCGAAACGTCGAGCGGCGGCGGCAGCGACGGGAATTTTACGTCGGCCGCCGGCATCCCGACGCTGGACGGCCTGGGCGCGATCGGCAACGAGTGGCACTCTCCCAACGAGTACATCGTGGTTTCCGCGCTGCCGCGCCGCGCCGAGCTGTTACGGCGAATGATCACCGATCTCGGGTCATAGATGGAATCTGGATCGTGGCCTCTATGGTCGCATGGCTTCGGTGTATCGCGCACGAACGGCGGCTTTTGCGGACGATCAAGCCGCGCAGTGCGTCGGCGATCTTCTTGAACGGCGGCGGTGCCGGCCGCAGGCCTATCGGGAATAGCCAAGCGCAGCGCCGATGGTCCGGGCCGCCTCCATCACGTGAGCCGAATACTCCTTGATCTGTTTGCGCTTGATGCGCGTGTCGGGCCCGGACATGCCGATCGCTCCAACGAGTTCGCCGGACCGGCCAAGGATGGCGCAGGCGCAAGCCGCGATGCCCTCGCGCCATTCGCCATGCAGCACGGAGGAGTAACCCTGCGTGCGCGCCAGCTCGATGTCTTCGCGCAGCTCCTTGATCGTCGTTCGCGTCGTTTCGGTGTAGCGCCTGAGATGCGGCCGGAATCGCTCCAGATAGTCGTCCGGCATGTGTGCGAGCATCGCCTTTCCCGTCGCCATGGTGAAGGCGGGGGCGCGCATGCCCACGCTCGTATGGGCGCGGATATGGTGAGCGCTTTCGATCTTGTCGACGTAGATGACGTCGGTATCCTCGAGGACAGAAAGATGAATGGTTTCGCCGGTTATCTCGGCCAACTTCGTCATCGCCGGCCGGGCGACGTTGATGAGATCCATCCGATGGATGACATGGCTGCCGAGCGCCCAGATCTTGGTCGTGAGCTCATACGTGCTGTGCGGGGGTATCTGGCGCACATACCCCTGGGACTGCAACGTCATGAGCAGCCGATGCACATTGCTTTTCGTGAGCTTCAGCTCCTTCGCAAGGTCGGTGACCCCACGAGGCTGCTCGCTCAAAGCAAGTGTTTCCAGGAGGCGCAGTCCCTTGGTGAAAGCCTTGTCCATCCAACAGCCAAAATAGAATGATCTTTCACCGATCTAGCATGGCCGGGCGATCGGCCATAGCCCGCGGAGGGGGCAGCCCCGAATCCTTCCGGAGACGGGGCTGCCCGGCCGATCAGCCTGCCTATTGGGCGAGCAAGGCGTTGAGCTTCTCCTGGCCGTACTCTTCGTTGGTGGAATTTCCGGCCGGCGAGGATGCGCCCCAATAGTCCGGGCTCCACTCGATCGCCTTCGAGACGTTGTCCGGGTTGTTTGCCCAGTAACGGGCGAGCTTCTTGTCGGTCGCCGCCTCGAAGACGACCGGGGAGGGAAGGGCGACCGGGAAGGTCGAGGTGAGCTGCGCCGCGCGCTTGGCTTCAAGCCGCCAGGAAAGCAGTTTCAGCGCGCTGTCGTAATTCGGCGCTCCCTTGGGGATCGAGAAGAAGTCATAGTAGATGAAGCCCTGATTGAAGGTCAGGTCGATCGGGGCGCCCTCCAGGGCGAGCTTGCTCATCGAACCGGTGTAGGCCATGCACATGTCGGCCTCGCCGTCGAGCAGGAGCTGCGGCGGCTGTGCGGCCGTGGTCCACCATTTGGCGATGTGGGGCTTGATCTCCTTGACCTTCTTCAGCGCCCGCTCCATGTCGAGCGGGTAGAGCTTGCTCTTCTCCACGCCGTCGGCCATCAGCGCCGCCTCGAACACGAAACGCGGCCAGGCGGGCATGCAGCGCCGGCCGGGAAACTTCTTCACGTCCCAGAAGTCGGCCCAGCTCGTCGGCACATTTTCTCCCTTGTACTTGTCCTTGTTGTAGACGAGGCCGACGCCGATCACCTGCAACGCAACGCCCTTCTTGCGCTTCAAATTGTCCGGCATCGCCGCCAGCGTCTGTTTCGCCGCGTCGGAAAGTTTTGAATAGTCGATATCGGCGAGGCAACAGTCGCCGAGCAGCTTGGTCTCCTGGTCGAATATGAAGGTCAGGTCCCATTGCGCCTTTCCGGCTTCGGCCTGCGCCTTGATGCGCGGACCGCTGCGGGCTTCCTGGACGGTCACGACCTTGATGCCGGTCTCCTTCTCGAACGGGTCGTACATGACCTTGCGCAGGGCATCGCCGTATCCGCCGCCCGGATCCTGCATGATCACGACATTGCTCTGGGCCTCAGCGAGACCCGAGCCCATCGCGACGAACAGGGCCGAAGCCAAAACGGAAGCCGATAATCGCAAGCGTTTCATTCCCAGCATTTTCTCTTTCCTCCATCTGAAATTGATCTGTGTCATGCGGCCTTTCGCGACGTGGCCAGAACGGGCCGCGCCAGGACGAGCCCTCCGACCACCAGCAGCACCTCGAGCGTCGAGACCACGGCCAGCACCGGATTGAGCCGATAGTTGATGTCGCCCCACAGCATGAGCGGGAGTGTCTTCAGCTGCGCGCTCGACAGGAACAGCGTCAGCACCAGCTCATCGAACGAGTGCAGGAAGGCAAAGAACGTCGCGGCAGCCAGCCCCGGCATGATGGCCGGGAGCGTCACCAGGCGGAACACCGTCAAGGACGACGCGCCGTGCACGGCGGCCGCCTGTTCTAGTCTGGTATCGACGCCTTGAAGCGCGGCGGACAGGATCACGACGACGATGGGAAGGCCGCCGATGGCATGCGCAGCGGCGAGGCCAAAGACCGAGCCGACGAGATCGAACCGCAGGAACAGGCTGTAGAGCGACAGGCCGAGCACGACCGGCGGGACGATGATCGGGCTCACGAGCAGCAGCATGATGGCGGATTTGCCGCGAATCGTGCTCCTGACGATACCGAGGGCCGCCGACGCGCCGAGCACGATCGCCATGGCGGCAGACATCGCCGCGACGATCAAGGATGTCCAGAACGCCCGCATCCAGTTCGAATCGGAGAAGAACTGCTCGTACCAGCGGAGTGAAAAGCCCGGTGGCGGGAACGTCAGATAGCTTGCGCTGCTGAACGAAATGATCATCACCACGATGATCGGCAGAATGAGAACGGCGATGACCAGGCCGCCCATGAGGTAAATGGTCCAGGTGCCGCAACTCGCCGGCAGGCGCCCGAACAGCCTCAGGAGCGGCCAACCGAGGAGGTCGGCAAGCGAGGCGCCGAAGCTGCGGCGGCCGGCATCTGCCGCACGGCGGTCTGCGGCTTTTGGCGCAGCCTCCGTCAGCTTGCGACCGCCCCAGATGAACTCGAAGCCGAGGAAGCGTCCGGCCACCGCGACCACCGCCAGCGTGATCGTCAGCAGCACGACGCCCAAGGCCTGCAGGAATCCCTCCGACGTGACCGAGTCCGCCTGTTGGGTGATATGCATGGCGAACATCTGGTCACCGGGCCCTCCAAGCAGGGTCGGTGTAATGAAGAAGCCGATCGCGGCGACAAAGACCAGCAGGAAGCCCGCGCCCATGCCGGGCAGGGTCAGCGGAAGCAACACGCGCCAGAATGCCGCAATGGGCCCGGCGCCGCTCGCCAGCGCCGCGCGGGTCAGGCTTTGATCCAGCCGCGCCACGCTGGAATAGATCGTGAGCACCATGAGCGGCAGGAGCACCGCGGTCATGCCGAGAAGCACCGTGCCGCGGTTGAACAGAAGCTGCACGGGCTCGCTCAATATGCCGAGGGAAACCAGCAGCTTGTTGACCGGCCCGTTGCGGCCGAGCAGGACCATCCAGGCGTAGGTCCGGATCAGGATGGCAATGAAGTAGGGCAGCACGATCGCGGTCGCGATCAATATCTGGACGATGCCGCGGCTGCGGTGAATGAGCAGCGCCGTCGGATATCCGAACAGCAAACAAAGACCGGCGACCGTGACCGAGATCTGCATCGTGCGGACGAGCGAATCCCAATAGAGCGGTATCGCGAAGACCCGCTGAAAATACGACGACCATGCCGGCCCGCTCACGCTGATACGGATGAGGTCGATCAGCGGGAGGAGGTAGATGAACGCCAGAAAGGCAATCGCGGGCAGCAGCAGCAGCGCCGGATCCTTCAGCCTCCTGACAATATCCAGGTCCGCAGGACGGTCGGAGCGGGCGCCGATCGATGCGGAGGTCATGCAAGCACCCAGCAGTCCGCGGCGCCCCAGCTCACGTGCAGGCGATCCCCGACCGCGGGTAGGGGCCGGTCGGCCATGTCGGTACACCGGATCAGGAGTGGCTCTCCGCCCTCCATTCGCGCCTCGATCCGCAGGATTTCGCCGAGGAAAATTGCAGATGTGACGCTGACCGGCGTGGAATTCGCCGCCGGCTCGTTCGACACGGCAATGCGTTCCGGACGTACCAGCACCGTCGCGCGTCCAACGTCGATCGTGTCCCGGCCTTCCGCACTGAACACATATCCCGCGCGGTTCTTCATGGTCAGCGTCGATCCGCGCTTCTGGAGAATTTCCGCCTCGATCAGATTGCTCTCGCCGACGAACGAGGCGACGAAACGATCGGTGGGATGTCGATAGATGTCCAGCGGGCGGCCGATCTGAACGATCCTGCCGGCGTTGAGCACCGCGATGCGGTCGCTCATGGTCAGGGCTTCGCCCTGGTCATGCGTGACGAACAGGATCGTGCTGCCGATGGTCTGGTGAAGGTCGCGGATCTCGATCTGGATCGACTCGCGCAGCCGCCTGTCGAGCGCGCTGAGCGGTTCGTCCATCAGCACGACCTTGGGCCTCTTGACGATGGCGCGGGCGATGGCGACGCGCTGCTGCTGCCCACCCGACATCTGCGAGGGGGATTTCGCCGCATGCTCCGTCAACCGCATGATTTCCAGCGTTTCGGCGACACGTCGCTCTGCGGTCGCCCGATCGACGCCCGCCATGCGAAGTGGGAACGCGACGTTCTGGCTCACCGTCATGTTTGGAAACAACGCGTAGCTCTGGAAGACCATGCCGAAGCCGCGCTTGTGCGTCGGCACATTGTGGACTGGCTTGCCGTCGACAAGGATTTCGCCGCTGTCGAGGTTCTGAAATCCGGCCACGAGGTTGAGCAGCGTCGTCTTTCCGCTGCCGGAGGGGCCAAGCAGCGTGATGAACTCGCCTGGCTCGATGTCGATGCTGATCTGATCGACGGCATGAAAGCTGCCGTATCTTTTCACCGCTTCGCGGACGGCGATGCTCGATCCGATGGCGTCGCGTTCCCGGAGGCGGCCGTTCGCCGATGTCCGAGCGGTCGCATCGCCGGAGCGCATCGCGCGCAGAGCCGCAGGCTCACCCATTCTATCCTCCCCGGGATGTTCTATATTGTAGAACGATATTCCAATTATTGTTGGCGCAGTACGCCGTCTTGTCAAGTCTGGCCGCCCGTCCGCTCCGCCGGCGCGCGGGGCCGCAGTCGGGCGCACAAGCGCGAACCTCTGCAAACAAAGGCTTTGCAGCGAAGCCAGATTGACAGTGCTGTCCAAATCCGACTAACATTATTTTGGAATAACGTTCTACAATATAGAACAAGCGTGGGAGGATGATGGTGTTGAGCGAGCCTCGCGCAATGGCGAAGCACATCGAGCCGGGCATGCAGGTGGCGCTGCCGGTCGACTACGCCGGCGTGTCCATGGCCATGACGCGGGCAATCATCGAGCATGGCGCGGGCGATCTCGATCTCGTCTGCGTGCCGACAGGCGGATTGCAGGTCGATCAGCTTATTGGAGCCGGACTGGTCCGTTCGGTGGAGACCAGCGCCGTCTCGCTGGGCGAAGCGGGCGGAGCGCCGCGGTTCAACGCTGCCGTCAAGGAAGGCGCGGTTCGATTGAGGGACGCGACGTGTCCTGCCATCCTTGCCGGCCTGATGGCAGCGCAGAAGGGTAGTCCCTTCATGCCGCTTCGCGGATTGATCGGAACGGATCTGCTCCGTCATCGGGACGATTGGCGCGTCATCGAAAATCCGCTGGCCGACGGAGGCGATCCGATCGTACTGATTCCGGCCATCACGCCCGACGTCACGGTCTTCCACGCGCCGCTGGCCGATCGCTTCGGCAATGTCTGGATCGGACGGCGCCGCGAGCTTGCCGCGATGGCTTACGCCTCGCGCACCGTTCTCGTCACGGTGGAGCGGGTCGTCGAGGAGAGCCTGCTTGCCGATGAGATGAGCGCTGCCGGCGTGCTGCCGGCGCTCTACGTCACCGCGGTCGCGCATGCTCCAAAGGGCGCGTGGCCCTACGGTCTGTGGGGCGAGTACCCTGCCGACAGCGCCGAGATCGCACGCTATGCGAAAGCCGCGCGAACGGCCGACGGCTTCTCCGCCTATATGGCCGAGGCGCAGATGGAGCCCGCGTGATGTCCAAGGTTCTCCCTCGCGAAGTGCTGATTTGCACGATCGCGCGGCTGCTCGACGGGGTCAGGCATGTCGCCGTCGGAGCTTCTTCTCCCATTCCCGCCGCCGGCGCGATGCTGCTGCGCGCGCTGAAACAGGCGAGCGGTGCCGCCGCCCCGCGCATCTCCATTCTCGGCTCCGTCGAGCACAATTTCTTCACCAACGGTTCAGCGGAGCTGTTCGATTGCGCCGGTCAGGGCCGGATCGATGCGTTCTTCCTTGGCGGCGGCCAGATCGACGGCTTTGGCAACGTGAACCTGGTCGGGACCGGCGATTATCCGCGTTCGAGCGTGCGTTGGCCCGGCTCATTCGGATCGGCCTATCTCTACTTCGTCGTGCCGCGCGTCATCCTGTTCCGGGAGGAGCATACGCCGCGCGTCCTCGTCGAGAAGGTGGACTTCATCAGTGCCCCGGGTGTCAGTCAGGAGGGCGTTTTCCGGACCGGCGGCCCCATCGCTCTCCTGACCGGCAAGGGACTCTTTCGATTCGACAAGACGCGGCCTGGCTTTGCGCTGGAGAGCGTTCATCCCGGGCACGATCTTGCGGAAATCAAGCAAGCAACCGGCTTCCGGTTCGAGCATGACGCTGAGCCGCGGCAGACCGCGCTGCCCGATGGATCGACGCTGGAACTGCTGCGCGGCCGCGTGTTCGACGAACTCGCCGAGACCTATCCCGAATTCGCCGCGCAGATGCGGCGCGAACTTGGGGCGGTCGACGCATGAGCAGGGTCAAGCGGGTACCGCATTGCAGCCATTGGGGCGCGTATACGATTCTCGTCGAGGATGGTCGTATTGTAGGCGTCGAGCCGTTCGAGCACGATCCGGCACCTTCCCCGATCATCCATTCGGTCGCCGAATGGGCCAACCCGGAGCGCCGCGTGCTGCGGCCGATGGTCCGGTCCGGCTGGCTGGACAAGCGCGAGAAAAGCGATCGCCGGGGACGCGGCCGGGAAAAGTTCGTGCCGGTCAGCTGGGACGAGGCGACGACGCTGGTTGCGGGCGAAGTGCGCCGCGTGGCCGGCACGTTCGGCAATGCTTCGATATTCGCCGGCTCCTATGGCTGGACCAACTCGGGCCGCCTGCACCATGCCTCATCGCTGCTGAAGCGCATGCTCAACCTGGTTGGCGGCTTCACAAGGCATGTCGACACCTATTCCATCGCGGCAGGTCCCGTGATCCTGCGCCACACGCTGGGCAGCGACGACGCGTGCGGCGGCCGCGCCAATACGCTCGACACCATCGCAGAGCATACCGAGACGCTGGTGGTGTTCGGCGCCCTGTCGCCGCGAACCGCGCAGAACGAGGCCGGCGGAATCGGCAGCCACCGGCTTGAAACCTATCTCAGGAAAATCGTCGAGCGAGGCGTCAAGGTCATTCACGTCTCGCCGCTGAAGGACGATCTGCCGGACTGGGTCAACGCCGAATGGTGGCCGATCCGCCCGAACACGGATACCGCGCTGATGCTCGGTCTTGCGGGCGAGATCGTGAAGGCGGGGCGGCACGACAGGGATTTTCTCACGCGCTGCACCAGCGGTGCGGATCGCCTGCTTCGTTATCTCGAGGGCGAGGCGGATGGCGGACGCAAGGCGGCTAAGTGGGCCGCGAACATCTGCGGCCTCGACGCGGGCAAGATCGCCGAGCTCGCAAGGCGTCTGGTCGACACGCGGAGCATGCTGACCGTGAGCTGGAGCCTGCAACGCGCCCATCACGGAGAACAGCCGTTCTGGGCTGCGCTCGGACTTGCATCGATCGTCGGCCAGATCGGGCTGCCGGGCGGCGGCGTGGGCTACGGCTACGGCTCTCTGGGAGGCGTGGGGTCCCCGTTCAACGTCGGCAAGTCTCCGGGCATCTCGCACCTCGCGCGGCCGATCGACAGCTTCATTCCGGTGGCCCGGATCAGCGATATGCTGCTCAATCCCGGCAAGCCATTCAGCTACGAAGGAGCGATCCGCTCCTATCCGGATACGCGGCTGGTCTATTGGGCGGGCGGCAATCCCTACCATCATCATCAGGACCTCAATCGCCTGTCCGAGGCCTGGACGCGGCCCGAAACCATCGTCGTACAGGACCCGATGTTCACCGCGACAGCCCAGCGGGCCGACATCGTGCTGCCGGCGACCACGTCGATCGAGCGGAACGATCTTGCCGGCAACAGGCGCTCCGACTTCATCCTGGCGATGAAAAAGGCAATCGAGCCGCTGGGCGAAGCCCGTTCGGACTTCGACATCTTCAATGAGATCGCAGGCAAGCTCGGGGTGGCCGACCGCTTCAACGAAGGCCGTGACGAGATGGGCTGGCTCCGCCATCTCTACGAAGCCAGCCGCAGCGACGCGTCGGAGCGCTTCGGCTTCGAGATGCCGGATTTCGATGCGTTCTGGGAAGCCGGCTACGCCCGCTGCCCGGTCAAGGCCGGGCATACGTTCCTGGCCGACTTCCGCGACAAGCCGGAGGAGCACGCGCTCAAGACCGAAAGCGGAAAGATCGTGCTCGGCAGCGAGGCTCTGGCCAGGCTGGATTACGCCGACTGCCGTTCGCATCCCGCCTGGATCGAACCGGCCGAATGGCTCGGCAACGTCGCCGGCACCGGCCAGATGCACCTCATCTCGCACCAGCCGGCCGGCCGTCTTCACAGCCAGCTTGAAACCGGCGCATCGAGCCGGGCCATGAAGCGCAATGGCCGAGAACAGGCGCGCCTTCATCCGGAAGACGCGGCCGCTCTCGAGATCGCGGACGGCCAGACGATACGCATCTGGAACGGCCGAGGGGAGTGCCTCGCGACCGCAGAGGTCACCGACACGGTTCGTCAGGGCGTGCTGGTGCTCCCGACCGGTGCCTGGTTCACGCCGACCGGCAATAGCGGGCTGGAGATCGCCGGCAATCCGAACGTGCTGACGCTCGATATCGGCACATCTCAATTCGGCCAGGGCTGCTCGGCCCACACCTGCCTTGTGAAGGTCGAGCCGTATGCCCCCGATCGGCGCGATGCGTTTGAAGCCTATCGAGAAACGCTCGTCGCGCTCGCGGCAATCTAACAGGAGTTTTGGAACATGCCTGCGCCCGCCATCAGCCGCTTTCCTGTCCCCGACATCGCAACGCTCCCCGAGGATATTCGCTCGCGGATATCTGCGGTTCAGGAAAAGTCCGGTTTCGTGCCCAACGTTTTCCTCACGCTCGCGCATCGTCCGGACGAGTTTCGGGCGTTCTTCGCCTATCACGACGCCCTCATGGACAAGCCCGGTCCGATCACCAAGGCCGAGCGCGAGATGATCGTCGTGGCGACGAGCAGCGTCAATCAATGCCAGTATTGCGTGGTGGCGCACGGCGCCATCCTGCGCGTGCGGGCCAAGAACCCGCTGATCGCGGATCAGGTCGCCGTCAATTATCGCAAGGCCGATATCACCGAACGGCAAAGGGCGATGCTCGATTTCGCGATGAAGGTTTCGGCGCGAGCCTATGAAGTAGGTGACTCCGACATCGAGGATCTCAAGGTCCACGGCTTCACGGAGGAAGATGCATGGGACATTGCGGCGATCGCTGCCTTCTTCGGCATGTCGAACCGCCTCGCCAACGTCACCAGCATGCGTCCGAACGACGAGTTCTTTGCGATGGGTCGCTGAGCGCTTCGGACAAGGAATCCAATGGTGTCGCTGGTCATAGACAGACGCTTCCGCGGCCCGCCCAACTCGGGCAACGGGGGTTATGTTTGCGGATGTCTCGCAAAGCACGTTGCGGGGGACGCCGAAGTGACGTTGCGCGCGCCGCCGCCGCTGGAGCGGCCGCTCGACGTCCTGACCGGAAATGACGGCGGCGTCGAACTGCGCGACAACGACAGGCTGCTGGCGACGGCGCATGCTGTGATGATTGATGCGCCGGACGTTCCCAAGGTGAGCTTCGAGGCAGCCGAAGAGGCGGTCGGCAGAACACCCTACGACGAGCAGACCCATAACCTCCCGACCTGCTTCGTCTGCGGTCCGGCGCGCGCCGACGGCGACGGTCTTCGGATCTTCGCCGGTCCGTTGCAGACGGCGCCGATCCCGGGGAGGCCCGTCGTGTTCGCGGCTTCCTGGGTCCCTCATGGCAGTCTTTCCGACGAGGACGGCCATGTCGCGCCCGAATTCGTTTGGGCCGCTCTCGATTGCCCGACGGGTTACTGCAGTGTGGGTGCCCGTCACCTCGGGTTGAACGGCGACGAAACCATCCTGCTCGGACGCATGGCCGCACGGATCGATCGCCGGCCACGTCCGGGGGATCGCTGTGTGGTAGCGGCTTGGCCGACCGGGCGCGAAGGGCGCAAGCTCTTTGCCGAGAGCGCCTTGCTGAGTCAGGAGCAGGACGTGCTGGCCATGGCGCGCACCACGTGGCTGCTGGTCGACCGGCAGGTTCAGCTCGGAGCCGGGACATGAACGTGACGTGGGGATTCCGGAGATGACCAACCGCGATGCGGAGCTCGAACTTCGCCAGTCCATCATCGATGCGTGCCGTGAGATGGCGGCGCAGGGCATAAACCAGGGCACCTCTGGAAACATCAGCGTTCGAACCGACGAGGGCATGCTGCTCACGCCGTCCGGTCTCCCATACGACCGCATGAAGCCTGAGGACATCGTGGCCATGAAGTGGGACGGCACATGGACCGCGTCGGCCGGCAACGTTCCGTCGACGGAATGGCGCTTTCACCTCGACATCCTGAAATCGAAGCAGGAGGTCGGCGCCGTCGTTCACGCGCACCCGATCTTCTGCACGATCATCGCGATCATGAACCGCTCGATCCCCGCCATTCACTACATGATCGCCGCTGCCGGCGGCAACGACATCCCCTGTGCGCCCTACGCGCAATATGGCACGGCGGAGCTTTCGCAGGCGGCCCTGAACGCGCTTCGCTATCGGCGCGCCTGCCTGCTCGCCCATCACGGGCTGATCGCCATAGGTCCCAACCTGCGCAAGGCGATGTGGCTTGCGATGGAGGTCGAAGTGCTCGCCAAGCAGTACCACGGTTGTCTTCAACTCGGCTCTCCTCCGCTCCTGCCGGACGAGGAGATCGACAGCATCCTGAAGCGATGGGGGCAGTACGGCCTGCGCGATAGCGACGACGCGGCCAAGAGTCCCCAGCGGCCAAGCTAGATTCCGGTCAAACCACTGCCTTGCGAGAACTCATGGCTTGCACTCACGACGTCAGCGTCTGCGGCACATACATTCTGGATATATTGGGGGTCCCGGTTACCGAAATTCCGCCTGGTGGCGGCCGGTTGCTGATCGAAGAAATCCGGCTCGCGGTCGCCGGCACTGCTGGCGGAACAGTCGTTCCCTGCGCGCGTCTCGGCCTGAAGGCGCTTGCGGTCGGCGCCGTCGGCTCCGACGAGAAGGCTGACTGGATGCTGAATGCGTTGGAACGCGAAGGCATCGATATCTCCGTGATGGAACGAATGGCCGGCAGTCCGACATCAGCCACGATCCTGCCGATCCGGCCCGACGGCTCGCGTCCGGTCATGCACGCAAGGGGCGCTTCGGCCCGCTGGCGTATCGCACCCGAAACGCAAAAGATCGCCTGTCAAGGCAGGATTCTGCATCTCGGCGGGGTTGGCTCTCTGCTCGCGATGGACGGAGCGCCCTCCGTATCCTTGCTCCGCGATGCAAAAGAGGCCGGTTGCACAACGACGCTCGATCTCATCCAGGCGCGGAGCGAGACGCTCGCGCTGGTCGAGCCATTGCTGCCCTATGTCGACTTCTTCATGCCGAGCATCGATGAGACTCATGCCATGGTCGGAACCGACGATCCCGCGGCTTGTGCGCGCTTCTTCATCGACAAGGGAGCGGGGGCCTGCGCGATCTCCCTTGGCGCCGAGGGATCGTTCGTGATGACCCGCGACGGTCGTCAGTTCACGCTGCCCGCTTTCGAGGTCGTGGTACGCGATACGTCGGGATGCGGCGATTCCTACACGGGCGGCTTCATCGCCGGTCTGGTCCGCAACTGGGATCTGCAGGACTGCGCGAAACTTGCAACGGCCACGGCAGCGATCGTCGCGACGGGTCTGGGTTCAGGCGCCAATCTCGTATCGTTCGAAGATACGGTCAGGGCGATGAATACGCTCCCGGTCCGCAAGCCTGCTCGCCCGTAACATTTTCACACTGTCAAAAGACGTCATCCGAACAACAGGGGAGAACGCAACATGGCCCGACATGCGATCGTGACGGGAGCAAGCCGCGGAATTGGCCGCGCGATCGCCATTGGCCTCGCCAGACGCGGTTACGATCTCGCGCTGAACGACATTCCGGCCCAGGAGCAGGTCCTCTCGGAGACCGCCTCCGAGATCAGGGGGCTTGGCGGCCGTTGCATCCCGGTGTTGGGCGACGTCAGCGATATCGGCGATTGCAGGCGGACTGTGGTTGAAGCGGTGAGTGGTCTCGGGCATGTCGACGTCCTCGTCAACAATGCAGGGATACTCAGGCTCGCGACCATCGACGAACTGACGCCTGAGACGTGGGATCAGACATTTGCCGTCAATACGCGCGGCGTTTTCCAGATGACCCAGGCTGTCGTGGCGCACATGAAGGAGCGCCGGTACGGGCGGATCGTGAACATAGCCTCGCTCGCCGCCCGAACGGGCGGGCCTGGGCAGTCCCACTACGCCGCATCGAAGTCGGCCGTGGTCGGCTTTACGCGGGTCTCGTCGATGGAGTTCGGAGGTCACGGGATTACCGTCAACGCGGTATGTCCCGGCATCATCGTGACGGAGATGGGTCTCAATAATCTCCGGGATCCGGAGAGGGTCGCCTATTTCGAGAAGGTCACGGACCTGCACCGGCTCGGGCAACCGGAGGACGTTGTCGGACCCGTGGCGTTCTTTGCTTCAGATGATTCCGCGTTTGTGACCGGCCAAGCGCTCAACGTGGACGGCGGTATCTTCTACAGTTAGGAACCGGGTGGCTGAATCGCCCGGTCATACGCCTCGATCGTCGCCCTGGCGCGTTCGGCGACCTGTGCCGCCGTCATGCCGGGCTTGTAGAGGCTGCTGCCGAGGCCGAACGCCGTGATGCCGGCCTTGGTGTACTCCGCAAAATTCGTATCGGAGACACCGCCTACCGCGGCGATCATCAGGTCCGGGGGAAGAACGGCGCGAATTGCGGTGATGCCGGCGGCGCCCAGCACGCTTGCCGGGAAAAACTTGAGGCTCGAGGCGCCTGCCTTGGCCGCCAGCAGCGCCTCCGTCGGGCTGAAGACGCCGGGCATGGTGACCATGCCGCGGGCCCGGGCACTGGCAATGATCTCGGGATCGACGTTGGGAGAGACCATGAGACGGCCGCCGACGTCGTGCAGCCGCGCGACATCATCCAGCGTGAGGACGGTGCCGGCGCCTGTCAGGATCCCGGCAGGCGCGCGCTTGACGGCGATCTCGATCGAGCGGAACGGCTCCGGCGAGTTGAGCGGGATCTCGATCGCCGTCATGCCGCTGTCGATCAGCGCGCCGACGATATCAGCCGTCTCCTCAGGCTTCACACCGCGCAGGATCGCGACCAGCGGACGCTTCATCGGGGGGAATGGCACGACGCTCATTTCATACGCTCCAAATCGCTGCAGCCGCCATCGAAAGGCCGCGCCGAACCGCTGCCTCGGCACCGATGGATCGAACGGAAATGGCAACCGTGTCAAATGCCAATTGGTACAGCGTCTGGAGCCTTCCCGAGGCCACCAGCGTGATGCCGGCCTTGGGCGCCCCGCCGGCGAGACCGCCCGCCAGTTCAAGGCCGATCAGCGTGCCCGATATTTTTTCGCGCGCCGAGGAAGCCGTGCCGCCATGGAGAAGCTGCCCCGATCGCACCTGGAACAGCAGGTTCGCTGTCAGCGCCGGCCGCTCGAACGCAGCCATGACCGCCGATCTGAAGGCGTCGACGTCGTGCGCCTCATCGGCGCCGGCGACCGCGTGCGACAGGATCGTCTCACGCGACACCGCGCTGAATAGCTCGCCGGTCATGAAGGTGGCGAAGCGCGCGACGGTTCCGTCGCGCACGCTGACCCACTTCGAATGCGTGCCCGGCATGCAGACGAGCGCGTCGCCGGCTGCGTCCAGGCCGAGGGTGCCGAGCAATTGGGTCTCCTCGCCGCGCATGACGTCGGGCGCCTTGCGGTCACGCTGCGCGATTCCGGGGAGGATGCGGATATCGCGATCCTGTCCGGGCACGGCGACGGCCTGTTTCAGGACGGACGCAAGCGGCGCCGGCGTGTCGACATAGCCGGCTTCAACCCATCCCTGCCGGGCGCCGGCCATGCCGCAGATGATCACGGGCAGCGCCGGCGCGGCGCCGACCGCGTCAAGATGCGATTGCAGCACGGCCGCAAAGCCGGGCTTGCCGGCCGCCATCATCCCCTCGTCGCTGCGCCGCTCGCCCAGCACCTCGCCGGCGCGGTCGACCAGCCACAACCGGAAGCTGCTCGTGCCCCAATCCACCGCGACATAGGCTGCTTCGCTCATTCCACGTTCCGTCCCGCGGCAATCTGCTTCTTGCGACATGGTACCATGCCGCATCGCCGGTGAGCTACGCCCGCTTTCCATTTGATTTGCAGCGGCGCAATCAGCATGATCGGAGGTTGTGCGGGGCCACGCCGTCGACACGGCGGCTTCGCCACCAAGCACATGTCAGCGACAACGCGGCATGACAATAAAAAGAAAGATCTGGGAGGAGCCATCGTGAACAATTTTCCCCTCAAGGGCGCGCTCATCGGACTTGGCCTGCTGGCCGCAGCGCTATCGCCGCAGGCGCAAGCGCAATCGACTGCGAAGACGGTGACGCTGGTGGTGCCGTTCGCCGCCGGCGGCGGCACCGATACCGTCGCGCGTCTGATCGGCGAGCGGATGTCGCGCACGCTCGGCCAGACCATCATCATCGAGAATGTGGTCGGTGGCGGCAGCACGCTGGCCAATGATCGCGTCGCGCGATCGGCGCCTGACGGTTCGACCATCCTGATCAATCACGTCGCGCTGCTGGCGGCGCCGAGCCTGTTCACCAACCTCCGGTATGACACCACCACGGCGTTCGAGCCGGTCGGCCTCGTCAACAATGCGCCGATGATCCTGGTTGGCCGCAAGTCGATTCCCGGCGAAGGTCCGAAGGATTACGTGGCCTGGATCAAGGCGCAGCGCGACAAGGCGAACTTCGCGCATGGCGGTATCGGCACCAACAGTCATTTGTGCGCGGTGATGATGGGCAATGTGCTTGGCTTCAAGCCGACCGTCGTGGCCTATCGCGGGTCGGCGCCGGCGATCGCTGACCTGCTGGCGGGGCAGATCGATCTATTGTGGGATCAGTTGACCAATGCGCTGCCGCAGGTCCAGGCTGGAACGCTGCACGGCATCGCCATCACCTCGCCGCAGCGGCTCGAGCAGGCGAAGGATGTCCCGACCACCGCCGAGCTCGGCATGCCCGAGGTCAGCTACACGATGTGGCATGGCCTCTATGTTGCGAAAGGCACGCCGAAAGAGACCATCAATGCGCTGAATGCCGCGCTTCGCGCAGCGCTGGCTGAGCCAGAACTCGTCGAGAAACTCAAGCAGCTCGGAACGCTGCCGTTCCCGAACGACGAACTGACGCCCGAGGCGCATGCGCGCCTGTTCGCTGCCGATCTGCCGCGCGTGGCAAAGCTGATCGAAAGCTCGGGCATCAAGGCGAGCGAAGCGAAATAAATGGCGCGGCCGGAATCCGCTGGATTCCGGCCGCAACTCTCTTCCACGCCGGTTCCGCGATCAGTCCAGCTTCACGTTCGCTTCCGTCACGACCTTGCGCCAGCGCTCGACTTCCGCGGTGACCATCTTCGCGAAGTCCGGCCCCGTGACATCAGGCACGTCGGAGCCGTTGCGCTCCCACGCCTCCTTGATGGCGGGAACCTGCATCGCCTTCTGCATTTCCTTGGTCATCTGCGCGACAATCGCCGGCGGCGTGTTTTTCGGCGCAAACAGACCGTACCAGGTCGACACTTCATAGCCGGCGAGGCCGGCCTCCGCGGCGGTCGGAAGATCGGGGAAGGCCGGCACACGCTTTGGCGCGGCGACGGCGAGCGCGCGGAGCTGTCCGGCCCTGACGGGGGCTGCCGACGAGCCGAGCCCGTCGAACACGACGGGCACATGGCCGGCGATGAGGTCCTGCATGGCGGGGCCGGCGCCGCGATAGGGCACGTGCTGAATGTTGGTCTTGGTCAGGATCTTGAACAGCTCGCCGGCAAGGTGATGCGTGGTGCCGGCGCCGGCGGAGCCATAATTCAGCTTGCCCGGATTGGCCTTGGCGTAGGCGATGAACTCGGCCAGCGTCTTGGCGGCGACCTTGTCGGGGTTGACGACGACCACCTGCGGCGGCCGCGCGATGAGCGCCACCGCGACAAAGTCCTTCTCGAAGTTGTAGTCGAGATTGGGATAGAGCGAAGGTGCGATGGCGTGATGCGCCGCGCCAACGAAGAAAGTATAGCCATCGGGCGCGGCCTTGGCCGCCGCGGAAGCGCCGACGGTGCCGCCGGCTCCGGCGCGGTTTTCGATCAGCACGCGCTTGCCGAGCTGCGTATCGAGCTGGGCGGCCAGCGGGCGGGCAAAGGCGTCGGTGCCGCCGCCGGCCGCGAACGGTACGATGAAGGTGACTGCCTTCTCAGGCCATGTCTGGGCCTGCGCTGCGGTTGGGGCCTGGACGGCCACGGCGGACAGGGCCGTTAGGACTGTAAACAGGGCGCACCGGACAACTCTTGGTTTCACGGCATTTTCCTCCGGTTATTTGCACTCGGCGTTCCGCCATCGGCGGCGCGATCGTGTTTTTTGTGGGTCCCGGTTCCGCCGCTGGCGGGCAGGGTGATGGCCCTACCGTATGCAAGATGCCAGGCCTGATCTATCAAAATGAGCGGCCGGAGCCGGGCAGGCACCGGGGCGTTTGGTCGCTCCCCCAGGGGCCGTGGCGCGGGCGTTCGGAGAAGGTTGCGCCGGGCTACCCGGCGGGGGACTGCGCCATCGCGCGGGTGGCGGGCGCTGCGGGACGAAGCAGAAGCACGATCAGCAGCACGGGAAACAGCGGAGCGATCCTGGCCACCGGAAACAGCAGGGGTGGGCTCAGCATCGGCAGCAGCCAGATCATGAACGCCAGCGTCCAGCACCACAGCGGCAGCGGCGCGCTGCGCGCCATCAGCCAGAACGCCGTCGCGATCACCAGCAGCGTTCCGTCGTAGGGGCCGGAATGCGGCGCGGCGAGCACGGTCGCGGCCAGAAAGACCGCGGTTTTTTCCCTCGTCCCGAGCCGCGACCGGAACGCGAAGATGACAGAGACCGCCGCGCCAAGCGTGGCGAGCAGTTGAATCAGCGAGGCCAGCCGATCGGGCGCACCGAGCAGGACAGCGCAGGTATAGACGCTGTGACCCCACATGCGGCCAAACTCGATCCACTTCTGGTTCGGGCTGACGAGATTTTCGAAGATGACCGGAAACCAGCGCAGCCACAGGTCCAATCCGAAAACCAATCCGCTCGCGATCATCAGCGCGAGCGCCGATAGTCCCGATGCCACAAGCGCGCGCCACTGCCCGGCCGCGACCAGCGCGATCGGGACCAGGATGCAGAACTGCGGCTTGAACGTCAGCAATCCCAGCACCAGCCCGGCAAGATAGGGACGCCGGTCGAGCAGGCCAAAGCCGCCGACGATCAGCGCGGCGACCAGAAACACGGCCTGCCCGTCGATCACATTGATGGCCGACGCCGGACAGATCAGCACGGCCGCGAGCAGCGCGCCTGGCGGCAGGACGGCTTTCGTGCTCGATCGCAGCGCCAGCGCCAGCAGCGCGCCGCTTCCGATCTGAAACGCCACATAGGAGCCGAAGAAGCCCAGTGGCGCGAACGGCAGCAGCATCAGCAGAAAACTCGGCGGATAGGCCCATGGCCGAAAATCCAGCGGAGAAGAGAGCCAGCCTGCAAACGCCGTATTGAGGAATTCGGTAAAGCGGTCGCCGTCGAAGATCAGCAGCGGATTGCCGTCGAGCACCGCGCGGATCGCGCCATAGAACACCATCCAGTCGGTGCCGAGCGTGTTGTAGTCGAGCCCGATCTTGCCCGGATATGGAATGGTCGTGACCAGGACCAGCCAGACGTAGAATGACAATGCCAGGCTCGGGATCAGCACCACCGCCGGCGGATACAGCGCATACCGCTGCTCGAAGCTGCCTCCGCCGTGTGCCAAGTCCATGCGTTGTCCTGCCAAGCGATGCGGTTGGGAAATTGCGAATCGCCGCCGATCTTACGACGATCGGGACGAGGGGCCGAATGATCCCGCAAAGAACTTAACGAAAAGGGTTTTCGGCAGTCGGGTTGCCGTGGCCGCAGCGGGCGGGAAGCCGGTACCGCGCCGATCTTGCTTTCCTGAAGATGAAAATTTGGCTTTGCCGCGCCGGGCCCAAATGGACTCCGGTTGCAAAGGTAAATATGCTCATCCTGGGAATGTGGGGGAAGTGCTGATGAAGTCCTGTGCTACCGCGGTCGTATCGTTGCTGTGTACGATGCTTGCTGGTTCGATGGCAGATGCGCGTGGGCCCTATGGCTCGATCAGCATCGGTAACTGGCAGGGCGGCGCTTATACAAACGACCAAACCGGAGCCTTCTCCCACTGCGCGGCAGGCGCCCGATACGCCAGCGGCATCTATTTCCTGGTGACGATCGACGGCAATGGCGGGTGGGGTCTCGGCTTCATGCACGAGCAGTGGACGCTCACGCCGGGACAAGCCTTTCCGCTGACCCTGACGTTCGACGGCCAACAGCCGTTCAATGTCCATGGCGTTCCGATCGCCGACAAACTGGTTCGCGTGCCGATGCCGAGCAACTCCTCGCTCATCAACCAGTTCCGGCGGGCCAAGGCGATGACCGCCTATACGCAGGGGCGGCTTTTCCTGTTCAATCTCGATCAGACCGGGCAGCTATTGCCGGTGCTGGCGAACTGCGTTGCCAAGATCAAGCAGTCGGGATTGGCAAGTGCGGGCGACTTCAATGTGCTGCCTGCCGCCAAGCCGGTGGCCGCGGCGGCGGCGCCGGATTCCGCGCCGGCCAAGCCTGACAGGCTGCTCGATCAGGCCGGCACCGGATTTCTGGTCAGCCCGAACGGACATCTCGTGACCAACGCCCATGTCGTGGCGGGATGCGTCGGCGACATTCAGGGCAATCTCACCGGCGAGGCGCCGACCAAGCTGCGCCTGGTATCGAGCGACGAGACCAACGACCTTGCGCTGCTGCAGGCGACGGGCTCGTTCAAGGAGGTCGCCAAGATCAGGGACAAGGCGGTCCAGTCCGGCGACAGCGTGGTGGCGATCGGCTATCCCTACCACGGCCTGCTGACGTCGGACTTCACGGTGACGACCGGGATCGTGAGCTCGCTGAGCGGCCTTCTCAACGACACCCGCTTCCTGCAGATCAGCGCCGCCGTCCAGCCCGGCAATAGCGGCGGGCCGCTGCTCGCTTCCAGCGGCGACGTGGTCGGCGTGGTCGCCGCGAAGCTGAACGCCATCAAATTCGTGCGCGCAACCGGCAACATTCCAGAGAATATCAACTTCGCCATCAAGACCGGCGCGTTGCGCGATTTTCTCGACAACAGCGTGGTGCCGTATCAGATCTCCGACGCCAAGGCCGAGTTGAAAACGGCAGACATCGCGCGCAACGCGCGGGCGTTTACGTTCCTGATTTCCTGCAAGGCCAAGGCGAAGGAAAGAGAGGCGGCGAAGAATTAGGACGGCGGCGCCGACATCGGCCTCTACGCCGGGTAGCCGAGCCGCCTGCAGGCCGTCCAGCGTTTACCGCGAATTGCGGCCGTGTGCCGTCTGGGCAGTCCAGCTACTCCAGCTCACGCTGGCGAGGCTGCGCTGGTCGGTCGCCAGCGGCCGCCGGGTCTGCCGCTCATAGGCGGCGATGATGTGTTGCGACTGCCGGATCTTCTGCTCGAGCTCGGCAATCGTCTTCTGGGTCTTGCCGGTCCTGCTGGCCTGCGCAGATTCGCCCACCGTGAACCTTACGGTCTCGATGCCCTTCAAGGTCTCGCGAAGCTTCTTGAGCTGGGCGCGGTGCCACGCAATGGCGCTGTCGCTGTCTACCGGCATGCAAACCCTCCTGATTCGCGGCCGAATCTAGCACGCATGGGGCAAGTTGGGCCAAGGGGAGGCACCGGGGCGGCATCGGGCCCACCGTTTCGTGAAGCGCGGAACCGCATCTTCCCGGATTTCGGCCTTTTTTCGCCATCGAAGCGACGACCGGCCAGCGTTCAAACAACAAACTTGCATGGCGAGCTGTGCCCAGCGCGGTTCCTCTTATCGTCCTGGCGGCAGAATGCCGGGAGCCATGGAGTCTACGATGGGCGAAGCTGAGTTCGATCGGGTTGTCGATGCCGTGCGAAAGGAAATCGCGATTGCACCGGCGGTGCATTCATTGACGGGCCTGCGGGCTTTCGATTGGCGAGCCAAGGCCCCGAGCAAGCCGGCGTCCGGGCGTCACGCGCCCGCGGCCAGGATTCGCCGTGTCGGCGAGGGGCGCAAACGCTACCGGTGAAGCGATACAGGAGAGCCGATGGAGCGATCAGTATTCGAAGTCGTCAAGGCGCCGCTGGGTTGGTCGGTATTTGCCGACAACGTCAAGATCGGCGGCGTCTACGAATCGCGGGGCGCCGCACTCGAAGCGGCGGTGCTGGCCGCTTCCGATACCGTCGGTGACGGTGGCGGCGTGCAGATCAACGTTCCCGGCGCGGAGGAAGAAAAGCCGCGATGGGCCGTCGCCTTCGAGATCGCAAGCTCGATCCTGCCGACGCGGGCCGCGCGCGGGCGAAGCCAACGGTAAAGCGGGTATGAACGCAATCGTTCGACTTTGACCGGCAGCCTCCACTTCCCGGGAGGACTTTGAAGCTAGCCTGAATTCGTCCGCGCAGTCGCGAGCCATGCGCGGATCGACACTGGCCGCCGTCGGTTTACCGCCGGCGGCCTTTCATTTCACATCATCGAACGGCGACACTGCGGGGTTGCCGACGCGTGTCCGCTTGATGCGGCGCACCGCCATCGGCGCACCGTCCGACTGATATTGCAGCTCGTATCTCCTGCCGTTCCTGTCGACCGCGGTGCAGGAGATGCTGGAGAGCTCCAGCGTCACGAAGTTGCCGACCTGCGTGCAGAGACCGGCGCTCGATTCGACCGACGGCACCGGCAGGCCATCGGCCTTCGGCCTGTCCTTGGATTTCAGAAGCATCCGGTCGACCGGCAGTTCGTACATGTTGGCGTCCGGCCTCCGCCCATTGTCGCCGGAAAACGTGATGGTGTGGCTGTCGTCGGTGGGGTCGTCGAGCGCGACGGTAAAATTCGCCCGGCCTTCCTCGGTCTGGAAGAAGGCCACGGCCCGGCAGGCAAAATCCCGCCCCGCCACCTTGAGCGTGCTGCACCTGCCGGACATCATCGCAAAGATGATGGTATCGGGCTCTGGCCGCTGAAGTTCGTCCGAGGCCCGCGCCGGCAGTGCAGAAAAAATAATGGCGAGGGCGAAAGCCTGCCGGAAAAATCTGATGGTCATTCCCGGTTGATAAGACATCGAGCGCCGGGTGGCCAGCGCCTGCCCGGGGTTCCCCTGGAGGACAGCAGGGCACGACGTGTCCTTGCGCTTCGGACTTAAAACGCCATCAGAAATCGAGCGGCGCATTATCAACCACTTCCTTCATCACGAAGAAGGTTCGGGTCTGGCGCACGCCGGGCAGCGCAATCAACTGCTCGCCATGGATGCGGTTGAAATCCTCCATGTCGCCGACCCGGATCTTGAGGAAATAGTCGAAATCGCCGGCCACCAGGTGGCAATCCAGCACGAATTTGAGCTGGGCGATCGCCCGTTCGAAGGTGGCAAAGCTCTCCGGCGTGGAGCGGTCGAGCACGACGCCGACCATGACCAGCGCGCCCTTGCCGACCTTGCGCGGCGCCACCATCGCCCTGACCTGGGGGATAAAGCCCTCCTCGAACAGGCGCTGGGTGCGGCGGTGGCATGTTGCGGCGCTGACACCGGCGGTTTCGGCCAGGTCGGCATTGGTCAGCCGCCCGTTATTCTGCAGCAAACGCAATATCTTGAGGTCGATACGGTCGAGCCTGCCGGCCATGAGAGAACCTTTCGAATAAGGACTAATATATGGACGAAAACATAGCTAATTTCGATATTAGAGCAATATTCCAGCAGTTTGTCCGCAAACTTTGAGAACACCTTTCTGGAGATGGATGATAGGGCGTTTTGCCGGATCAGACCACCAACGGGGACGACGATGCTGGAGAAATTCGAACGCTATCCGCTGACCTTCGGGCCCACCCATATCGAAAAGCTGGAGCGGCTGTCACAGCATCTCGGCGGCCAGGTCGAGATCTACGCCAAGCGGGAAGACTGCAATTCGGGACTCGCCTTCGGCGGCAACAAGCTGCGCAAGCTCGAATACATCATTCCCGATGCGATCGCCTCCAACGCCGATACGCTGGTCTCGATCGGCGGCGTGCAGTCCAATCACACCCGCATGGTCGCGGCCGTTGCGGCCAAGATCGGCATGAAGTGCCGCCTGGTGCAGGAAAGCTGGGTGCCGCATGAGGATGCGGTCTATGACCGCGTCGGCAACATCCTGCTGAGCCGCGTCATGGGCGCCGATGTGCAACTCGTCGACGAAGGTTTCGACATCGGCATCCGCCAGAGCTGGGAAGAGGCGATTGCAGATGTGAAGGCCAAGGGCGGCAAGCCCTATGCGATCCCGGCCGGCGCCTCCGTGCACAAATATGGCGGGCTCGGCTATGTCGGCTTCGCCGAAGAAGTGCGTGCGCAGGAGAAAGAGCTCGGCTTCGCCTTCGATTACATCATCGTCTGCACCGTCACCGGCTCGACCCATGCCGGCATGCTGGTGGGTTTTGCCAAGGATGGCCGCGAGCGCAAGGTTATCGGCATCGATGCGTCGTTTACCCCGGCGCAGACCAAGGCCCAGGTGCTCGAGATCGCACGCGGCACTGCCAGCCTTGTTGAGTTGGGCCGCGGCATCGCCGAGGACGATGTCGTGCTGATCGAGGACTATGCCTATCCGGCCTATGGCGTTCCGTCGGAAGAAACCAAGGAAGCCATCCGGCTGTGCGCCCGCCTCGAAGGCATGATCACCGATCCGGTCTACGAGGGCAAATCCATGCAGGGCATGATCGATCTCGTGAACAAGGGCTATTTCCCGAAGGGATCGAAGATCCTCTACGCCCATCTCGGCGGCGCGCCGGCGATCAACGGCTACGGCTACACCTTCCGCAATGGCTGAGGCGGCCGTCTACTGATCGGCCGTCCGTACCAGCGCAAGCAGCTCTTCGCCATAGTGCTCGAGCTTCTTGTCGCCGATCCCTGGGACATTGCGCAGCTCGTTCAGCGTTGCGGGCCGCGCGGCGGCGATGCCGTCGAGGGTGGCATCGTGCAGGATGACATAGGCCGGCACGCTGCGCTGCCGCGCGATCTCCGATCGCCAGGCGCGCAGCGCGGCCTGCAGGCCGGCATCGGCAGGCTTCATTTCGGCGTGAGGCGCGAGGTCGCCGCGCCGTGATTTGGTGCGGCTGCCGCGTACACGCGCCCCGGCCGGCATCTCGCGCAGCATGATCTCGGTCTCGCCCTTGAGGACGCCGCGCGAACTCTCGGTCAATTTCAGCGCGTTGTAGGCCTCGCTGTCGGCACGCAGATGGCCCATGGCGACCAGTTGCCGGATCACGGCGCGCCACTGCTTCTCGTTGAGCTCGCGGCCGATGCCGAACACGGACAGCTTGTCGTGGCCGAATTGCGTGACCTTCTCGGTCAGGCGCCCGACCAGCACGTCGATCAGGTGCATGGCGCCGAAACGCTGGCCGGTGCGGTAGGCGCAGGACAACAGTTTCTGTGCAGCGACCTTGCCGTCGCGAAGCTGCGGCGGCGTCAGGCAGTTGTCGCAATTGCCGCAATTCTCCGATGTAACCGCCTCGCCGAAATAGCCGAGCAGGCGGCTGCGCCGGCAGCCCGCGGTTTCCGCCAGCGCCACCAGCGCGTCGAGCTTGCCGATCGAGACGCGCTTGAACGCATCGGAGCCGGTGGATTCGTCGATCATGCGGCGCTGCTGCACGATGTCGGTCAGGCCATAGGCCATCCAGGCGCTCGACGGCTTGCCGTCGCGCCCGGCGCGGCCGGTCTCCTGGTAATAGGCCTCGATGCTCTTCGGCAGGTCGAGATGCGCCACGAAGCGCACGTCCGGCTTGTCGATGCCCATGCCGAACGCGATGGTGGCGACGATGACGACGCCGTCCTCGTTGATGAAGCGATCCTGGTTGCGGGCGCGAACGCTCGCATCAAGGCCGGCGTGATAGGGCAGGGCCGGAATGCCGGCGTCGGTCAGTCCTCGGGCGATGTCTTCGACCTTGGCGCGCGACAGGCAGTAGACGACGCCGGCGTCGCCGGCATGCCGCTCGCTGATGAAGGCCTTGAGCTGGGCCGGCGCGTTCTGCTTCTCGACGATCTCGTAGCGGATGTTCGGGCGGTCGAAGCTGGAGATGAAGCTCGGGGCGCCGTCGAGCCCGAGCCGGGTCACGATCTCCTTGCGCGTCATCTCGTCGGCGGTCGCGGTCAGCGCGATGCGCGGCACGTTCGGGAAGCGTTCGGCGAGGACGGACAGGCCGATATATTCAGGACGGAAATCGTGGCCCCATTGCGAGACGCAATGCGCCTCGTCGATTGCAAACAGCGCGATGTTGGCCTGGCTCAGCAAATTGAGGCAGCGCGGCGTGAGCAGGCGCTCGGGCGCGACGTAGAGCAGGTCGAGGTCGCCAGCGAGCAGCCGCCGCTCGACTTCCGAGGCTTCGTCGAACGACAGCGTGGAGTTCAGCGCCGCCGCGTTGACGCCCGCTTCGAGCAGCCCCGCGACCTGGTCGCGCATCAGCGCGATCAGCGGCGACACCACGATGCCGCAGCCTTCGCGCAGCAGCGACGGCAACTGGTAGCACAGCGACTTGCCGCCGCCGGTCGGCATCAGCACCAGGCAGTTGCCGCCGTCCGTGACGTGCCGGATGATCTCTTCCTGCGCGCCGCGGAACGCCGGCAGGCCGAATACGGAATTGAGCACGGACAGTGCGTCGGGCGTGGTGCCTGAGGCACGGTTGCGGGCTGCAGGGGCAGGCATAGGGTTGAAGTCGTCCAATTGAAGGCCGCGCGGCAGCGTGCGTTGAGGCAGATGGGCGGCGGAATCGATGAGGTCAAGTAGGCCAAAAAGCCCCCGACAAGTCCATGCCTGATTCCAGGCTCTGGCGGCACATTTCCGGCCTGCCGCGGGTCAACTGCCGGTGATTGACGCCTTCATGGGTGAACGGCGGCGAGGGATTTGTGTTAGTAGATATCCCAAACAAATAAACACAGGGAAGCGCATGACCGGAACGGTGCGGATTGTCGCGAGCGTTGTCGTCGTCGCGCTGATCGCAATCGTGGCGGCGGCGTTCGTGATCGTCTGGCGGCCGGCGCTTGCCGTGATCGATCCTCCCGCGCCGCAGGCTTTCGATGCGGCGCTCGTCAAGAAGGGCCGGGACCTGGCGGCGATCGGCAATTGCAGCGACTGTCATACGGCGCGCGGGGGCAGGAATTTTTCGGGTGGCGTTCCCGTGCAGACGCCATTTGGCACGGTCTTCTCCTCCAACATCACGCCGGATGCCGAGACCGGCATCGGGCAATGGTCGGAGGCTGCGTTTCAGCGCGCGATGCGCTCCGGCGTCAATCGCCAGGGCCAGCACCTTTATCCGACATTTCCCTACGATCACTTCACCAATGTCAGCGATGAGGATGATCGGGCGCTGTATGCCTTCCTGATGACGCGGCAGCCGGTTCGCGCGCCGGCGCGCGAGAACCAGCTTTCCTTCCCGTTCAACCAGCGGTTCACCCTCGCGGGCTGGAAATTGCTGTTCCTTCGTCACGGCACGTATCGGCCCGATCCCAAGCAAAGCGCCGAATGGAACCGTGGCGCCTATCTGGTCGAGGGGCTCGCGCATTGCGGCGCCTGCCACACGCCGCGCAATGCGCTGGGTGCGGAGCGCGTCAGCGCGCAGTTCGCCGGCGGCGACGTCGACAACTGGCACGCCTATGCGATCAACGACCGGTCCCACTCGCCGGTGCCGTGGACCGCCGACGCGCTGTTCGCCTATCTGCGCCACGGCTTCGATCCCGATCACGGCACCGCGCGCGGGCCGATGGCGGAGGTGGTGAGCAACCTGTCGTCGGTGCCGCCTGGCGATGTTCGCGCCATCGCTGTCTACATGGCCGGTGTATCGGGCGCGCGGGCGGCGGATCGCAAGGAGCAGGGCGCAGCAGCGTCGGCGCGGAGCGAGAAGGCTGCGCAGTCTAATGCGGCCGGCTCATCGATCTACGCTGCGGCCTGCGCGTCATGCCATGAAAGCGGCCGGCCGCTGCCGTTCGGCGGCGTCAATCTCGGCCTCAGCACCGCGATCTCCAGTCCCGACCCCCGCAACCTCGCCAACATCGTGCTGTCGGGCATCCGCCCGGTGGAAGGCGAGCGCAGCCCGATCATGCCGGGCTTTGCCGCCAGCATGAATGACGAGCAGGCTTCGGCCCTGCTGAATTATCTGCGGGCGCGGTTCAGCGATCAGCCGGCATGGACCGGCCTCGATAAGACCATCGCGGAAGCGCGCCGCACGCAATCCGCAGCTCTCCAGACATCGTCCGGCCTGGGGCCGGGCAAAGCGTCCCCCGATCCGGCGCAGCGAGGCAAGCCATGATGACATTGAAGGTCAACGGCCGGGATCATCAGGTCGAGGCAGAAGCGGATACGCCGCTGCTCTACGTGCTGCGCGATGATCTCAAGCTCAACGCCGCCAAGTTCGGCTGCGGGCTCGGGCAGTGCGGCGCCTGCACGGTCATCGTCGACGGCAAGGCGGTGCTCTCCTGCGTTACGCCCGTGGTGCTGCTGGAAGGCAAGCAAGTGACGACGCTGGAAGGCCTCGGCTCGGTCGCAGCGCCGGCGCCGATCCAGCGCGCCTTCATGGAAGAGCAGGCGGCGCAATGCGGCTATTGCATCGCCGGCATGATGATGCGGGCGCAGGCCTTGCTGCAGAAGAATTCGAAGCCGACCGACGAGCAGATCCGCGCCGAGCTCGAGCCTCATCTGTGCCGTTGCGGCACCCATATGCGGATTCTGCGCGCGGTCCACCGCGCTGCGCGGCTGATGGATACGGCGGATGCGTCAACGACAGCAGACAGGAGCGCCCGATGAACGTCCCTGTGATGCTCGATCGCCGGCGGGTGCTGGCAGGCGGCGGCGCGCTGATCGTCAGTTTCTCGCTCGGCGGCGCCCTGGCACAGCAGCCAGATGCGCCGACCGCGCCGAGCCCGCCCGGCAGCTTGAAAACGTCGCCCTATCTCGACGCCTGGATTCGGATCGACGCCAATGGCGCCGTGGAGGTGTTCACCGGCAAGGCCGAACTCGGCCAGGGTTTTAAGACCGCGTTTCAGCAGATCGCAGCCGAGGAGCTCGACATCGCCTTTGAATCCCTCAAGGTGACGACGGCGGACACGCGCCTGACCGCGAACGAAGGCTATACGGCCGGCAGCAACTCCATGAAGGACAGCGGTACCGCGATCCAGAATGCGGCGGCGCAGGTCCGCGCGCTCCTGGTCGCGGAGGCGGCACGGCGGCTTGATCAGCCCGAGGCGAATCTGCGGACCGAAAATGGCGCTGTGATCGCGCCGGATGGCAAGCGCCTGTCCTATGGCGAACTGGTCGCTGCCGATATGTTGCACGTCCAGGCGCAGCCGAATTCCAGACTGAAGGACCCTGCGACGTTCAAGCTGGTGGGCCAGCCGATACTGCGCGTCGACATCCCCGCAAAAGTGACCGGCGGCGCGGCCTATGTCCAGGACATGCGGCTGCCCGGGATGGTCCATGCGCGCGTGGTACGGCCGCCGAGCTACGGTGCGCAATTGACCGAATGCGACACGGCCGCTGTCGAAAAAATGCCAGGCGTCGTCAAGGTCGTGCGCGACGGCAATTTCCTGGCGGTAGCAGCGGAAAAGGAGTTTTCATCGATCAAGGCGATGAACGCGCTTGCCGCCACAGCGAAGTGGAAGGAAACGGCGAGCCTGCCGAAGCAGGATGATCTTCCCAACGTCCTGACCGGCCTGCCGTCGCGGGATACGACGATCTTCGAGCGCAGCAATCCGGCGGTCACCGCTCAGAAAACCATCGAGGCAACCTATACGCGGCCCTATCAGGCGCACGGATCGATCGGGCCGTCCTGCGCGGTCGCGCAGTTCGTCGACGGCGAGATGACGGTGTGGACGCATACGCAAGGCGTCTATCCCGATCGCCAGGGCATCGCGGAAATGCTGCGCATGCCGCCGGCCAGCGTGCGCCTGATCCATGTCGAAGGTTCCGGCTGCTATGGCCATAACGGCGCCGACGATGCCGCTGCCGATGCTGCGCTGATTGCTCGCGCCTTGCCCGGCCGCCCGGTGCGCGTGCAATGGATGCGCGAGCAGGAACATGCCTGGGAACCGTTCGGACCGGCGATGGTGACGAAGCTCAAGGCCTCGCTCGACGGCAACGGCAAGATTGCCGACTGGCATTTCGAGGTCTGGAGCAACACGCATTCGATGCGGCCCGGCGGCGCCGGATCGATGCTGGCGGCGCAGCACATGGCGCAAGCCTTTGCCGTGCCGGCTCCCAGGCCGCTGCCGCTGCCGGAAGGCGGCGGCGACCGCAACGCGATTCCGATCTACACGTTTCCGAACGCCCGGGTGGTGCACCATTTCATCCCGACGATGCCGATCCGGATTTCGGCCATGCGCGCGCTCGGCGCCTATCACAACGTGTTCTCGATCGAGAGTTTCATGGACGAGCTCGCAGGCCTCGCCGAGGCCGACCCTGTCGAATTCCGATTGCAACACCTCGATGATCCGCGCGGCCGTGCCGTGATCGAAAAGGCGGCGCAGGGTTTTGGCTGGAAGAAAGGCCAGAAGGCGCCGCAGGATCGCGGTTTCGGCTTTGCCTTTGCGCGCTACAAGAACCTGGCGGCCTATTGCGCCATCGCTTCCGAGGTGGAGGTCAACCGGGAGACCGGCCGCGCGCGCCTGGTGCGCGCCGTGGCGGCGATCGACAGCGGGCAGGTGGTCAATCCGGACGGCCTGATCAACCAGATCGAGGGCGCGATCGTGCAGTCGATGAGCTGGACGCTCTACGAAAGCGTCACGTTCGACGACGTCAGGATCACCAGCATCGACTGGCAGACCTATCCGATCCTGCGCTTCGATGCCGTGCCCGATAGCGTCGAGGTCCACATCATCAACCGTCCCGGCCAGCCGTTCCTCGGCAGCGGCGAGACCGGGCAGGGACCGGCGGCGGCGTCGATTGCCAACGCCATCGCCAACGCCACGGGAAGGCGGCTGCGGAATTTGCCGCTGACGCGCAAGCGCATCAAGGAGGCGATCGACGCGTGAAGGCGCCTACTGATAGCTCGCCACGATATCAGACACGGCGCGCTCAAGCTGCTTTGCGGTCGCGCATTGGCGGACCACGGTGCAGAAGGTCGAATAGCGCGGCATTTCGGAATCGCCCCAGCCCCAGGCCATGCGTCCCTCGGGATTGAGCCAGACCAGCCGCTTCGATCGCTCGGCGATGCGGCGAAGTATGTCGGCGCGCGGGTCGAGATTGTTGCTGCGGGCGTCGCCGAGCACGATCACGGTGGTCTGCGGCGTGATCGCGCTCATCCAGCCATGTTCGAAATCGTCAAGCGAGCTGCCGTAGTCGGACGAGCCGAAACCGACCTTGGACATGATCTCGGCCATCGCCTCTTCCGGCGACTGGGATTCCAGGATGTCGCTGACCTCGATCAGGTGGCCGGAAAACGCGAACGAGCGCACATCGTCCACGACCTCGTGCAGGCTGTGGATCAGCAGCAGGAAGAAATCCGAGACGCGCGCCACCGAGCCCGAGACGTCGCACAGCGCCACGATCTTCGGCTTGTCGCGGTGCCGCCGCTTCCAGGCGGTGAGGAACGGCACGCCGCCCCAGGCGGCGTTACGGCGGAGCGTGCGGCGGACGTCGAGATGGCCGCGGCGCTGGCGCTTGCGCGGCTTGGAGTAGCGCTCGCGCAGGCGGCGCGCGATCTGGCGGATCAGGTGCCGCATCTGCTCGACCTGCCGCGGCTCGATCCGCGACAGCGGGGCGTTGCGCAGGATCTCGTTGCGCAGGTTCTCGGCTTCCTCGCGCCCGTACAGCATCAGCGCCTGCGAGACGGTGTCGCGCACCGTGCCGCGCAGGCCGTCGAGCGCGTTGGTCAGCCGTTCCGCCAGCGCCGGATTGGTGGCGGTCAGATTGTCGAGATCGTCGCGCAGCCGCTGGATGCCCATCTGGTCGAGGATGCGGCCGGAGAAGATGCCGCGCTGCGTGAAATAGCGGATGTCGGACAATGACGCCGCGCTCGCTGCATTGGCGATAGCCGCAGAAATCTCGTTGCGGTCCTGTGCCAGCAGCATCTGGGCGAGCTGGCCGAGCCCCTCGGCCTGCTCGTCGCCGCCGCCGGCATCACCGGGAGAATCGGATGTTGCGTTGGACCCTTGCGAATCCTGCTCGTCGGTCTTGTCGTCTTCGGGCGGCGCTTCAGGCTCCGGAGAATCGAAGAACAGATCGAAACAGTCGCCGAGCGCCTTCTTCTCGTCCTGCGACTTGGCGAGCGTCAGCAGAAACGTGTCACGCAGGATCGTGCGGTCGGTGAAGCCGACCTTGGAGACGGCCCGCATCGCGTCGATGCTTTCGGCCGGCGAGAGCCGCACGCCTGCGCCCCGCGCCGCACGAAAGAAGCGATGCAGGTTCTCTCTCATCCGTCCGTCACCCGAAGACGCCTTGACGCGACGCCTTGGCGATGAAGGTCGAGACCTGCGGCATGGTGGCCTCGATGTCAGCTTCGTATTTCAGCAGAACGTTCAGCGTGTCCTTGACCATCTCGTGGCCAAGCTCGGACGCCTGCAACAGCACCAGCACGCGCGCCCAGTCGATGGTTTCGCTGACCGACGGCAGCTTCTTCAGGTCCAGCGTGCGCAGCTCGTGGATGAAGCCCACCATCTGCCGTCGCAACGCCTGCGAGATGCCGGGCACGCGGCTCTCGACGATACGCTCCTCCAGCTTCTGTTCGGGGAAACCGATATGCAGATGCAGGCAGCGCCGCTTCAGCGCGTCGCCGAGATCGCGCTCGCTGTTCGAGGTAAGGATCACGGTCGGCGGCGCCACGGCGGAAACGGTGCCGAGTTCCGGAATGGTCACCTGGAAGTCGCTGAGAATTTCCAGCAGCAGCGATTCGAACTCGGCGTCCGACTTGTCGATCTCGTCGATCAGGAGCACGCAGCCGGCCGGCTGCTCCAGCGCCTGCAGCAACGGCCGCGGCTCGACGAATTCCTTGGAGAAGAACACGTCGCCGAAATCGTGCAGCTGGTTCAGCGCCGCTTCCAGCGTCGGCGCGCCGCCGAGCACTTCGCCGAGCTTGTCCTTGAGGATCTGCGTATACAGAAGCTGCTTTGCGTATTTCCACTCGTAGAGCGCCTTGGCCTCATCGAGGCCCTCATAGCACTGCAGGCGGATCATCTTCATGCCGCGCCAGGCGGCGATCGCCTTTGCGAGCTCGGTCTTGCCGACGCCGGCCGGGCCTTCGACCAGAATGGGTTTCTCGATCTGCTGCGACAGGTAGACCGCGGTCGCGATCTGGCGGCTCGCAATATAGCCTTGCGCCGCAAGACCGCTTTCCACTGCCTCGATGGAGGCCGAAGGCCCGATATCAGCCACGGGGTGTCAACTCCGAATTCAATCAATTTCGGAATGTTCTGCCTGCGTTCCCGACAAAGAACAAGCGCCGTTTGGGCATGGGCCGAACCCAAGTTCCGGTATTTCCGTCTAGCGCAATGCCAGCCCGGTCGCGGCCTCGAGCTCGATGATGGCCTGCGCGGCATTCACCACCTTGATCGTGGTCATGCCCATCTCGCGCGCCGGCTTCAGGTTGACGCCGAGATCGTCGAGGTAGACGCAATTTTTCGGATCGACCTGCAACGTCTCGACCATCATCTGGTAGATGCGGGGGTCGGGCTTGCGGAGACCTATTTTCGCGGATTCGATCACATGGTCGAACAGCGCCATCACTTCGGCGACGTAGAGCGTGCGTCCGCTCCTGCTGCCGATGGCATTGGCCGGGAGGTTGTTGGTGATGCAACCGGTCTTGAATTGGGCCTTCACGCGTTTGAGCGCCTCGACCATCTCGGGCCGCAGATCGCCAGACAGCAGTGGCAGCACGTCCTTGCCGCGAACCGCTGCGCCGAGTGCCAGGGATTCGGCGGCGAACAATTCGTCGAAGGCTTCGATATCGACCTCGGCGCGCTCGAACTTCGCCCAGGCGTTTTCCAGGTGATTGGCGGCGTTGGTGCGCCGGATGATATCGGCCGGCAGTCCGCGCTCGGTCTCGAACCGTGAGAATGCCTCAAAGGGCGACGTGGTCAGCACCCCGCCAAAATCCCAGATCACTGCCTCGATCATTATTCCCTGCCAATGCGAAGTGACGGCTTCGCCTCGGTAACCTGGACACATGGCCGGCGACAGGGGAGAACGCGCGTTCCCATTATTGGCATTATCGGCGCTGCGGCAAGCGCCCTGCGGTGCCGTCGTTCCAGGAAAGATTGGCCGCCTACCAGACCCTGGGCAGAAGGCGGTAGCGGACGCGGGCGGCGTATTCGCGATAGCCGTCAAGCTCCGCTTTGAGCATCCGCTCCTCCATCACAGCGCGAACCGCCAGCAGCGCCGACATGACCGGCACGATGGCAAGGCCGTACCAGGATCCCAACAGCAGCGGCGTGCCGAGATAGGAGAGCAGCCCGCTCGCGTAGATCGGATGCCGGACATATTCGTACGGGCCGGTGGTGACCGCGATGTGCCCGCGGTCGCGCTGGATCTTCACGACGGGCGCGGCATAGCTGTTCTCCCGATAGGTGAGGTAAACCAGGAAGAACGAAGCGGCGAGTATTGCCGCCCCGACGCATTGCAGCCAGCCGGGGACCGACGACCACTGAAACCGTGCGGCATCGATCGCCATGAGGGGCAGCCAGCCGAGCCAAAGCAGCGGAATGATCCTCGTGAGGATCCTGTCCCAGGCCACCTGTCCGCGCGTCGAACGGCGTTCTGCCAGAAGTTCGGGATCGCGCTTGGCCAGCCACCATTCGATGACGAGGCCGCCAAGGGCGATCTCGAAAAGAAAAACCCAGGCGCCCAACCATTGCACCGTGCCGGCCGCCGTGAAGAGAAGCGCCCCGATGCCCGCGAACGAAAACAGCGCGCGCATCAGGGGGCTGAGTTGGGACGGATTGCTGCCGGTGCTCATCTTGCTGCCCGTATCCTGTATTCGATGCGTCTCTCAACGTTGCCAGTTGCGCGCCTGTCCCGAATAGACCCGGCTGGAGCTTGTGCGCGCCGCTGGATCGAGCAGCACCTTCATTGCCGTGTTGAGCCGCTGTTCCGACGGCGGCGCTCCGTCGTGCCGAAGCCGCGTTGGGGCCCCGGCACCCTGCGGAGGGGCCGTGTAGGAAGACGACGTCTGGGCGACAGCGGTTGCGATCTTCGGGCGGGCTGCGTTCACCGCTTGCTGCGTGACGGGCTGATCGGCCGCTTGGGGGATTTCGGCGGCTGGCGGTGGAGCGCTGGCTTTGCCTTTGCCGCCAGCAGGTTTCCGGGGAGGGGTTGCCATTGGATGAAGCTCCTTGACTGGGATGATGACGTATCAGCGTTCCGTTTCGGTGCGGTTCGCGATGATCGGGTTTCTCTTCTTGATCGCGTCGATCAGCGATTGATGCGTAACCACTGATGACACCACGATCTTCCCCGCGGGCTGCGCGGCCTTGTTGCCGTTGAGCTGCGGAGAGATTTCGGACTCTTGCGCCATGTTGACCTCCCGATAAGAGGGGTGGGGCCCGACCGAGTCGGGCCCCTTGTGTCGTCAGATACCAAACGCGCCGAGAACGCCGGGCAGCGCCTGGGCTGCCGCCCCGACGATGTCCTGCCAGCCCTGCGGGTTGACCGACCCGCTGTTGGCCACCTCGGCAATCCGCTTCGGACCGCGCTCGATGCCCTCACACTGGATCGGGCTGCGCACGGTGCTGAAGGTCTCCAGATCATTCCTCGCGTACATATTCAGCTCCTTGTTCTAGGGTTGAATTGACGGTTGCTGCCGGGGTCAGCGCCGAACAGAACAACCATCGACGGACGTCGCCCAGAGATTTGTTGGTCCCTGGACCACGTGGCGCTGTGACGCGCCACGTTCTGCTCTCCTCCGAACGTGGAGGAACAATCGCCTCAGTAGATCTGCCACTGCCGCAGCGGTCCGACGGCCACCGGCACGACGTCACTCACATCGATTGTGTATTGATAGACTTCGCGGGCCTGGGTCAGGACCTGCGTCGGGTTGAAGAACCGGTACGTGACGTCCCAGCAATCGGAATCGGGACGGCAGATGACGCTGCGGTCGACCTCGACCGTGTCCAGCCGCATCTCCTTGCTCGCGACGTCCGAGAAGATCTTCTTGGTGTTGTAAGCGTTCATCGCCGAGTAATTGAGCGCGCGATCCTGCGCCGAAATGCCGACGTTCCGGAATTCGTTGTAGATGCGTTCCAGGAACCCCTCGGCGCCGGCAGGCCACTGGTCCGGGTCAGGGCCGAACAGCGAGTACAGATCCCATTGGTAGAATCCGCGCCAGTCGGTGACGAGCGTGGGAACGACGGTGCCGTTGAGCAGCTTTGTCGTGTTCGAGCTGTCGACCCATCCGGCCATCGAAACGCGCGCGACGCCGCCGGGAGGCGGGAATGCGTCGCGTGGAGCAGGGAGCGCGTCCGGGGTGTCCGCTGAGTTCGATCGGTAGTGGGTCGGATCCTCATGCGACACTTCCTGATGCCAGAGCGCCAGGATCAGCGATGCGAAGAACCCCAAACCAAAGACGTCGAGCGGCTTGATGACATAGATCGGTATCGAATCGATGGTCAGCGTCCAGTATATGGCGTCTGCGTCCGGGAAGTTGCTGCCCTGGCCGGCCGGCGCGCTCGTTTCGCCTTCGGGCTGGTTCAAGAGGTACCGAGCCATGATTGCCGGATTGTAGGGAGCTGCGGTGTCTCCCGACTTGTCTCGTTCCGGTCCGAATTTCGGATCGCCTCGTCCGGTGAGACCGTCGCGCCAGTTGGCGATCGCCTGAACGAAGTAGTCGAGGCGCGCTTCCTTGCCGAAGTCGTAAAAAATTCTTCCGATCGGAAACGCGAGCTGTCCCCGATTGGCCCCCGGAGATTCCGACGGGCGCATGCCGCAGCTGCAACCGGCCTCGCTTGGCCGAACGGCTGCCGCGGGTTCATAGCGCGCGGGCGCGGACGGCAGCATCGCCGGCGCCGGAAGGGAGCTCGGCATCACTGCGGGTACCTGCGCCGGCGCCCATCCGTGCGAAGCGGCTCCGCCCGACATCGCCATGGGCACCCAGACGACGTCGCCGCCCGCCGAAGGCGCGTAGAACTGCGGGGCGGCAGCCGGCGCCGATGGTGCGGCGGCGCTGTAGTCCGCGGATGGCGGCGGTGCCGCTGTCGGCGGGCTGGTCTGGACTTCACTGGGCATCAGCCCGGCGCTGCTTCTGACCACCGAGCCGTCGGGGCCAAGAATACGCGGTGCGGAAGACGTGGAGGCGAATGCTATTTCTCCCATGGAACCCTCTCTGGTTGCGGTTGATCGAGCGGCAGACTGTGGTTGGACGGAGGAGCGTGCGGTTTCCGAGACCTCGATGAGGCGACGGCTGTTTCCGGCGGCGACGCTCGACGGTGACGCGCCGGTAATCTGGTCATGTGTTTCGCCAAGCAGCATTGCGACGGCGCCGGGAATATCGAGCCGCCCGGCGAGACAGCGAGGGTTGCCGGCGGTTCCGGTGTTGCAAGGCGCTGCGCTGGCCAGAAGCGCGGCACGGACTGCTTGCGGGCTGGCATCGCGTCCAGCTTTGCGGAGACAGGACAGCAGGAGGGCGACAACCCCGGTTACGATCGGCGCCGCAAAGCTGGTCCCGGATCGCTCGGCGATCTGCCGGACCGGTGATGCGCCGAGAATATTCTCGCCTGGTGCCAAAATGCCGTTGTCGAGATAAGGGTCGCCGAAATTGCTGAACGGCAACGGATTGCCTGCCAGGTCGCAGGCGCCGACGGCGAGCACGGACGCCAGGCTGCCCGGTACCTGCACGCATTGGCAGCCGTCATTGCCGGCCGCGGCCACGATGAGCTTTCCCGCGCTCGAGCAGGCTCGCACCGCATCGCTGAGGATCCGGTCGGCCTGTCCGGTCGGAGTTTGCTGGCCACTGCTGATGTTGATGACGTCGGCACCCTCGGCCAACGCCTGATTGATCGCCATGGCGAGTGTGACCTGCGATGACGGCACCAGCTCGCCGCCGGCATTTTCGCGGTAGATGGAAAAGACCGTCGTTGTGCAGTTCGGGGCGATGCCGCAAATCCCGCTGGCCGGCGCGCCCGCAATCACGCTCGCGACATGTGTCCCATGTTCGGACATGACGACGGATGAGGGGGCAACGAATTGCTCACCGGCCGTGACGCGCGCCTTGCTCAGTGCGGGGTGGTTGAGATCGACCGGCCCGTCGATGACCGCGATCCTGATGTCCGGATCGCCGCCCGACGCCTGTTGCCACAATGCGGACAGGCCAGAGATATCCGTTACAGGATTCATGATCGTATCCCGGCGATGCCAGCGCAGCTTCGCTGCGGCCGGCCGGCCCTTCCGATGAAAATTCGCGTGGCTTGCGTGAACGCAATCGATCTCTGGGTTCGGCGACACGCCCTTTCAAGAAAGGCGTCGGGAGGCCAAGGAGAGGCCAACGAGAAGCCAAGTCCGTGCCGGAGCTGCGCGAGCAATGTTCGTCGTCGAGAGAACTACAAACCGCTCACGCGGCGAACGGACCCAAAGTAGTCGACTGGTTCGTGCGTTGCGGTGTTATCCCAGAAGCCGCCGGCGGATCCCATTCTTCCCGTCGGGTCAATAAAGATCGAGGGCGGTGATCGTTTGCCGTTCGATCCGAAGATCCATCGCCTGGCGTCACGATGTAGATCGAAGGGTATAGCAAGGATCGGTATCGGCGATCGGGGCGGTGCCGTATTTCGTCCGTGACGTGATGGCCAGGTCTTGCGCTGCCGGCATAAAAATCTCAATGCCATCAAAGATGGATCATGTGCCCGCGGCGCGCGGGGTGACATGCGCCGGCGTCTGTCGAAGGGATGACGCGGCTCTCACCTGGTATCGATCATTCGGTCGGGAAAGTCCGGCAATCGCCGGGCACCGGGACAGGGATGGGGGATCCGGATCATCCGGTTCACGATGATGGAACCGGCTACTCGAAATCCTGATGCCGGACCAGCGACGGCGCAGAAGATGCAATCCACGGCATCTCGCGCACGCGGCGCATCGCCTGGGCGCGACGCGGCAGTTTGAGCTTCTGAAGAATGTGGTGAACGTGGTGCTTTACCGTTGCGAGGCTCAACCGCAGTTGGCGCGCAATCTCCTTGTTTGACAGGCCTTGCCCGATCAATTGGAGAACCTCTCCCTCGCGCCGGGTCAGCGCTTCGGCGAGTTCCATCGTATTTGCACGGCGTTCGATGCCAAACAACGCGCGCAGCAGGCCACTGGATATCTCGGCGCTGCAGGCGAGGCGTCCCGAGGAAACGTCGGAAAGAGCCTGGCAAAGTCCCTCGATGGATGCATTCCTGTCCACATAGCCGCTGAACCCCGCGCGGCCGCAGCGGACCACATCCCCCCGTTCTTCGCGGAGACCGAGTGCGACCAGGGCAATGCCGGTATGCTCGGAAGCGATCGCGCGAACCTCATCGAGATCGATCCCCTGCGTGACGTCGATCAAGACAATATCCGCCTGCACGGTCTGGAGGCATTGCCGCAGGCGGACCATATCGCTGACGGTGGCTTGCAAGGAGATGTCCGCGCGGTGGGAAAAACAGGAGGCAAGACCCTCGCCGAACAGCCTAATGGGCGTGACGACAATGAGCTTCATGACATCCCTGCAACAGCACGGACATGGCGCGCAGAACACCAGCGCGGCCCATGACGCCTACAAATAAAATGATCTTAGCTATACTTAAGGTTGCGTACTGATTCAAATGAATTGTGACGCGACCAAAATCCGCACCGTCGCGAGTCGCTTCGGTACGCGTTCGAAGATTGACCATCTGCCGCGTTGTCGATGTCCTGCAATTGTGCGATCGAAGCCGCAGAGAATCCAAACTTGCGGAAGGGGTTCACGTTGCAAAAGCAATTCCGGGACATTCGATGGAATGATCGCGAAGGATTTCGACCTCTCAACTTTGTGATGCCGGCGATCGCTGCGGCGATGAAAACGGTGTCCTGCATCGTTGCCGGTCTTGCGCTGCTGCTGTCCATGCCCGCGCACGCCATCGTCGGCGGCGGTGCGCCGTCGGCGGAGGGCGTGGCACGCGCGGTCGTCACCATCGTCGGCTCCCGCGGTAATTTCTGCACCGGGGCGTTGATCGCGCCAAAGCTGGTGCTGACGGCGGCGCATTGCGTGCAGCCCGGCGCGGATTACAAGATCGTCGAATACGGCGCGGACAGGCAGCCGACGTTACAGGACGTCAGGACTGTTGCCATTCATCCCGGCTTCAACATGCAGGCGATGTCAGGACATCGCGCGACGGCCGATGTCGCGCTGCTGCATTTGGCGGCACCGCCGAAGGGCAAGACAGCCGCGGTGCTCGGCATGCCTGATATCCCGATCAACGCCGGCAACCGCTTCACCATCGCAGGCATCGGCGTGACCGTGCGCGGTGACGGCAAGAGCGGCGGCACCATCCGCATCGCCGGCCTGGTCGCAACAGGCAAGCCGGGGACGCTGCAGATTCGTTTGGTCGATCCGGTAGGGCAGGGCACGCGCGAGGGGCTCGGCGCCTGCACGGGAGATTCCGGCGGTCCGGTGTTCGAGGACAAGCAGGGCGGCCCGGTGCTCGTCGGCGTGGTGAGCTGGTCGACCGGGCCGAACGGAAGCGCCGGCTGCGGCGGCATCACCGGCGTCACGCCGCTGACGCTGTATCGCGACTGGATTCTGCAGACGGCGCGGAAGTGGGGCGCGGGGTTGTGAACTTGCTCGTTACTGGAGGGTGGGCAAAGGCGCATTTGCGCCGTGCCCACCATCAGCATTTCCGCCTATGATGCTGCGATGGCGGGCACGCTTGCGCTTTGCCCACCCTACGGCTTCCCGGCTCAGTGTCCCGCGGCCTTGTTCGCCGCGGCGTTGTTCAGCACGATCAGGCCGTCGACGGCGACGCCGAGCTTGTTGTTGATCAGGAACGGGTTGACGTCGATCGAGGCAATGCGGCCATCGGCATCGGCCATCAGGTTGGACAGGCCGACCAGCGCCTTCACCGCGGATGGTTCGTGCAGCGCCGGCTTGCCGCGATAGCCCTTCATCTTCACGCCCGCCTTGGTCTTGGCGATCAGCTGTTTTGCTTCGGGCTCGTCCAGCGGCGCGCCCGCGAGCGCGACGTCCTTCATCAATTCGATATCGACGCCGCCGGTGCCGAACAGCACCACCGGTCCCATCTCGGCATCGAGCGAGGCGCCGACTACGAGCTCGAGGTCGGCCTTGACCTGCTGCGCGATCAAGATGCCTTCGAGCTTCGGCTTGCTCTTGATCTTCTTCACCCGCGCGGTGATGTCGTTGAACGCCTTCTTCACCTCGGCCGCGGTGTTGAGGTTGAGCACCACGCCGCCGATATCCGACTTGTGCAGGATGTCGGCGCTGACGACCTTCGCCACGACGGGAAAGCCGATCTTCTTGGCGATCTTCACCGCTTCCGCCGCGGTCTGCGCAATCTCTTCCTTCGAGACCGGAATGCCGTAGGCCTTGAGCAGCTTTTTCGACGCCACTTCGTCGAGTGCGGCCGCGTCGCCCGCGCTCTTCAGCGTTTTCTCCAGCATTGCGCGCGCGGAAGCTTTGGAGCTCGACACGATGTCGGGCACTTCCTTGCGCAAGGATGCATATTCGATCATCGATTTGATCGCGCCGACCGCGCGGTCGAGCCCCTGCATGACCGCGATGTTCGGCAGCGATTTGCGCAGGGCCTTGGTGTGCTCGGTGAACCCGATCGACATCGCGCTGATATAGACCACGGGCTTGTTGGCTGTGCCCGCCATCTCGTTGACGATGCGCAAATTGCGCTCGCGCACTTCGTGGGGCGCTTTCGGCAATTCGGCGTCGATGATGACGATGTCGGTATCGGGATCGTCGATCATGATCTTGATCGACTTCATGTAGACGGAGGGATCGACCACGGCGGCGAATCCCGCATCGAGCGGATTGCCGACGATGCTGCCGGGCCCGAGCATTTGCGCCAGTTGTTCTGTCGCATTCGGGCTGAGCGGCGCGAAGTTCATGCCGGCCGAATAGAACGCGTCGATCAGGAGACCGCGCTTGCCGCCGGACAGCGACACCGCGGCGAGGCGGTCGCCCTTCGGCAGATCGGCGTGGACGAAGCATTCGGTGGTCTCGATCAGTTCGTCGAGGCCGCGGACGCGGATCACGCCTTCGCGGGTCGAGATCGCGTCAAAGGTTTCGATCGAGCCGGCGAGCGCGCCGGTATGCGCCATCGCGGCGGCGCGGCCACCCTCGGAGGCGCCAAGCTTGAGCGCAATCACCGGCTTGCCGGCGGCGCGGGCGGCTTTGCAGGCCTCGCGGAACACTTTGGTGTTCCGCACGCCTTCGAGATAGACCACGATGACGCGGATCGAGGGATCGGCGGCGAAATAGGTCATCAGGTCGGGCGTCTCGAGGCCGGTCTCGTTGCCTGTGGTCACCATGTAGCCGACGCCGACACCGCGATCCTCCAGCGTTTGGCGGATCGCCATCACGATCGCGCCGGATTGCCCGACGATCGCCACAGGACCCGCCTCCATGGTGACGATGCGATCGTCGATATTGGTGAACAGTTTTTCACCGGCGCTCAAGTTGCCGAGGCAGTTCGGGCCGGTGACGGCAAGGCCGGTCTCTTTCACCGCCTGCTTCAGTTCAACCGCCAGCCGCTGGCTGTCTTCGTCCTGCAACTCGCTGAAGCCTGAGGTGACGATGGTCGCGGAGCGCGCGCCGGCTGCGGCGGCATCGCGGATCACCTGCACGGCGAAACGCGCCGGCACTAGCACCAGCACGTGGTCGGGCTTTTCGGGGAGGCTGGCAAAATCCTTGTAGCAGGGCACGCCCCAGATCGTCTCGCGCTTGGCGTTGACCGGAAACAGCCCGCCTTCATATTTGTATTTGATCAAATTGTTCCAGATGCGCTCGGCATAGTTGCCGGGCTTGTCGGTCGCACCGACCAGCACGATATTGCGCGGGTGCAGCATCGCATGGATGTTCTTGACGGTGTCGCTGGCGTCGGACGAAGGCGACCATTTTTCGGCTTGATGCGATGCGGTGCTTGCCTGGGCGTCCATGGATATCCCTGACTCTGTTGCTTCTTTTGGCGATCGAGAATGATCTCGTCATTTTTCTTGATAGCGCCCTTTGTATTGAGACTTGGCAAGTGTGGCAACACGCGTTGCGCGATGAGCGCCATTCGCGCCGCGCACGATTTCCCGGCTGACGGAGAATTCAGTCGGAGCCTTGTCCCGGTCCGATCATGCTCGCCTGCACGAGATAGCGATCCGGTCCCGACGTCAGCGCATCGAATGGCCAGCAGGTCGACAACACCAGATGATAGCCATCGGCGAGTGGATCGATGCCGGAGGCATCGAAACGCACCACCGAGGTGCCATCCACCCGGTAACGGAAGTGTTTGCCGTCGCCTCGCGTCACCTCGATCTCGTCGCCGATGACGACGTTCTTCAGGAAAGCGAAATGTGTATCGCGGTGCGCGGAATAGACGGCGACGCCGCGTTCGCCGGCATCGGGTGTCCGTTCGACATGGCCAGGCCCGAAGGCGAGCGCCTGTCCGCTGCTGCCGGCCAGCACGATGGCGCCGGCACCGAGCCGCTTCACTTCGATGCGCGCGACCGGCCATGTGTCGGCCCACGACCACGGCTTGGTCTCGTGGCCGGTGGCGATGGTTTGCTCAAAGGCCCGCTCCAGCAGCACCTGTGCGAGCCGCGCCTTGGCGTGGATGTAGGCGCCCTGGCCGAAGAGGATGAGGCCGATCAGCGCGAGGAGGAGGGGGAGGACGATGCGGGGCACTTGTGGTTCTGCGTCATTGCGAGCGAAGCGAAGCAATCCATCGTGCCGCATAGGCGGAGCGATGGATTGCTTCGTCGCTTCGCTCCTCGCAATGACATTCGTGGAGAAAAAAGCGGCGCGCGCGGCCTTGGGGGACGGGTGGAGCCGCGCGCGCTCTGTAAGGAGGAGTTCGGGGAGGTCTCCTCCTCTCAGCCGATGTCAGGGCGATGACATCTGGCGTCGATTGAACACGAGCAGGATCAGGCTGAATGTGAGCAGGATCACGCCTGCAATCATCTTCAGTTCGGCGTCGGTGGCCGTCTTCGGCAGCGCGACCGTGTTGGGCGCCTGCGTGACGGCGGGCTGCTGCACCTGTTTCAGCGCTGCGACCTGAACCTGCGCCTCGCCATTATCCGCACGCCGTTCCGCCGGCGCCTGCGGGCGCTCACCGAACACTTTTTCAAAGTCCCAGCCGGCCGGCAGGTTGATCGGCAGTTCCGAGAGTTTGAGCGGCTCGCCCTGCGGCCGGCTCGGCGTCTTGTCGACCGCGACCAGGCTGGTCAGCCGCGTCACGAGCTGGTGTTCGAGCGCCAGCGCGAGGATGGTCTTGTCGGCGTCTTCCGGGGTTGCCTGCCGCGTGGTGCGCGCAACCTCTGCATCCGCGATCTTGCGCCGCGCCCAGAGCTTGGAGAGACCCTTGCCTTCGGCCGCATTTGCCAGCGGCAAGGTGACGGTCCATGGGCGGTCGCCGATACGGCCCTTGATCTCGACCGAGCCGGCAAGCTTGTCGAGCCTGGCCGCCAGAACCAGCGGCTCGTCGCGATAGACGTCGGGAAGTGCCGCCGGCGTCATGTCGGCGCTGGTCTCGGAGAACTTTACGGCAAGGTTGGTGACGGCGGGATTCTCCAGCTTGGCAAACAGGCCGCGCATCCGTTCCTCGACCTGCTCGACCGAACCGATATGGGTAAATGTGCCGCGGCCGAGTTCGGCGGCGCGCGTCATCAGATAGGTGTTCGGGGCCGAGCCGATGCCGACCATGAAGATGCGCGAGCGGCCACGCAGCGCATTGATGGTCTCGAACAATTGCTGCTCGTTGCCGATGGCGCCGTCGGTCAGGAACACGACCTGCCGGACGTAGCTGGCATCGCTGGCCTTGTCGAACAGCGCCGCGCGCATCGCCGGCACCATTTCGGTGCCGCCATTGGCCTGCAGCGCGCCGACAAAGGAGGTGGCACGGTTGATATGCTCGCTGTCGGCCGGCACGGCTGACGGGAACAGCACATCCATGGTGTGGTCGAAACGGATCACGTTGAAGCGATCGTTCGGCTGCAGGCGGCCGAGGGCGTAGATGAGGCTCGCCTTGGCCTGGATGATCGACACGCCGCCCATCGAGCCGGAATTATCGATCACAAAGATCACCTCGCGCGGCAACGGCTTCTGCTGCGTCTGCTCGACCGAAGGCGGCGTGAGGAAGGCGAGCAGATAGTCGCTGTCGCCGACGCGCTCGCGGAACAGGCCGACCGACGGCGCCTGCTCGGCCGCGGGCTTCCAGGTCAGTTCGAAATCGCGATCCGCCGGCACCGGGCCTTCGGCAAGCCTGATGATGCTCGTGCTGGCGTCTGGCTTTTCGGTCTTGATCGCGTGATGGTGGCTCTTGACCTCGCCAAGCGGAAAGCCGGCCTGCAGCCGCACGGTGATGCGGGTCGGGTTGACCGGCGCGTTGGTCGCGGGATCGAGCACCTCGGGCGAGATGCGGTCGCGATCCGGCACGGGATCGTTCCTGGTCGAACCCCAGCCGCCGCTGCCGGGCCGGAAGTCGACGCTCTGCACGACAGGTGCGGGATTGTAGCGCGGCGCGACCACCGTCGGCACGCGCAGCGAGAACTCGCTGCCGGATTGCTGGACCGGCTCCTGATATTCGATCTGCACCAGCACGGTTTCGCCAGGGCCGATATTGGCGACGGAATTGGTGAAGATGTTCGGCCGCTCCTGTTCGGTCAGCGCCGCCTTCTGCCCGTTCTGCTTGGCCTGCTCGTAGATCGCCTTCGCCTGCTGCCGTTCCTTGATGTCGCCGACCACGACGCGATCGCCGATCACCATCTTGAGCGAATCGACCGCGCCGCCTGATGGCAGCGGGTAGACGTAGACGGCCTCGACCCAGTCCTTCGATGGATTGCGGAAGATCTGGGTAACGCGGGCGCGGACTGTGGGGCCGGATACGGTGAGATCGACATCGACGCCGAGCCGTGCCGCATCGGCATATCCTTCGTCGATCTTGAGCAGCAGCGAACCGGCGCGCGCATCGCCGGGCTTCAGGTAATTGGATTGCAGGCGCTCCGCCGACCAGACCGGCTCAAAGCTCAAAAATAATGCCGCAAACCCGACCAGGATTACGGCAACGCCCTGCATCACAAAGAACAGCACCAGCCTGATCAGGCCGGGCTGTTCGCCCGGTTTGTCGGCTTCGATTTCGTCGCATGTCGTCATGTCGTCACTCCCGAACGGCGATGTCGCCGTGTGGCGGAGGGTGTGGAATCCGGCGATTTGGCGCGAGCGGAATGATCGGCATTGTTCGGTCGCCCGCCACCGGGGCCCGCCACGGCCGGGGCGGCTTTGTGCGGGTTTGTGATGGATTGTGCGTCTGCTAGACTGGCGCCGATCAAGCAGGGGTAACGATGTCAGCGCCGGACAAGCAGCTTTCCGCCGAGCAAAGCCGGCAGATCGCGGACACCATTCGTGAGGAGATCGCCCGTCGCCGCATGTCCCGGCAATCGCTGGCCGAGCTGGCAAAACTCAGCCTTTCGACGCTCGAAAAGGTGCTGGGCGGCCGCCGCCCGTTCACGCTGGCGACCACCGTCCGCCTCGAACAGGCGCTCGGCGTCTCCTTGCGCAAGGCGGCGGAGGCGCCGCCGGTACAAGCCGCGGCCGTTAATGGCGAGGTCGCACCCGACAGCCTCGGCGCCTATTCGCGCCGGGCGGTGGCCTGGATCGAGGGCACCTACGTCACGGTGCGTCCCTCGTTCGGCGACAAGGACGCGATCTTCGCCTACCGCACCGAGATCAGTTGGGACACGGCGGCTTCATCGCTGGTGTTTCGCGAGAGCGAACGGCAGGACGCGGCCTTCACCCAGTTCGGCGAAGTGGCGGTGCCCAACCAGTCGCGGCACATCTATCTCGTCACCAACCGGCACGGCCAGCATCGCCTGATCACGGTGGCGCACCTGGCGATTTCGGGCGAGATGTACGGGATCATCATGACGCTGCTCGCGGGTCGCGGCTCGTTGCTGACGCCGATCGCGGCGCCCATCGCCTATTTGCCGATCAAGATGGTGGCTCACCCGACCTTTGGCAGGGTTTCACCCGACGATCCCAATTATGCGCTGTACCGCCAGCAGTTGCGGCGGACGACGGATGAATCGTTCGCGCTGTTTTTGCCGGGGTAGCCGCCCACTCGCCGCTGTCATCGTCCGCCTTGTGCGCAATTGCGCACTGGAGCGGACGATCCAGCAGGCCGAGGCCTTTCGGTTTATCACTGGGCTCGGTGTCGACTGGATGTCCTGCCATCGCAGGGCATGACGAGGAGGCGCTACGACGCCAGCTTGTCGGTTGCACTCAGCGCGTTGAACTGCTTGCGCAGCGTCGGCTTGTGAATCTTGCCCGTGGCGTTGCGCGGCAGGGCATCGACGAACTCGATCAGCCGGGGACATTTGAACCGCGCCAGGTTGGCCGCGCAGTGCGCGTGGATCTCCGCTGGCGTCAGCGTCTGGCCGGGCTTTACGGCGACGATCGCCATGCCGACCTCGCCCCATTGCTCGTTGGCAATGCCGATGACGGCGGCCTCGGCGATGGCGGTGAGCTGATGCAGCACGCTCTCGACCTCGGCCGGATAGACGTTCTCGCCGCCGGAAATGTACATGTCTTTCCAGCGGTCGACGATGTAGTAGAAGCCTTCCTCGTCGACGCGGGTGGCATCGCCAGTGTGCAGCCAGCCGTCGGTGAACGATGACGCGTTAGCATCCGGCCTGTTCCAGTAGCCCGGCGTGACGTTCGGTCCCTTGACCCAGAGCTCGCCGAGTTCGCCGACATCGGCGTCGGTGCCATCGGGGCGCACGATCCGCACTTCCGTATGCAGCACCGGCTTGCCGGACGAGCCGGCCTTGCGTGCGGCGTCCTCGCGGTCGAGCGCCAGCACCGCCGGCGAGGTCTCGGTCATGCCATAGCCCTGCTGCAGGGCAACGCCACGCTCTTCCCACACTTTTAGCAGCGGCACCGGCATCGGCGCGCCGCCGACGCCGCCGATTACGAGGCGGCTGAAATCGGCGCTCGCAAACGACGGATGCTGCGCCATGAACTGGTAGATCGCCGGCACGCCGAAGAACTGGGTAATGCCGTAGGCGGGATCGCTGATCAGTTGCAGCGCCACGCCGGGGTCGAACGCGCGCATGATCAACACGGTGCCGCCGGCATGCAGCACCGGGTTGGTGTAGCAATTCAGCCCGCCGGTATGAAACAGCGGCAGCACGGTGAGCAGCACCGTCGACGGCGAGACATAGGCCGGGCCGCCGAGGTTGACGCAATTCCAGAACGTCATGCCATGCGTGATGATGGCGCCCTTGGGCTGGCCGGTGGTGCCCGAGGTGTACATGATGGTCGAGATGTCGTCGTGGGTGACCAGCTCGCTTCTGTCGAGTGGCCTGGAGGCTGCGATTGCCGCCTCATAGCTGCCGCCGGCGCCAAGGCGCAGCGTCGACGAAACGTTGCAGAGTTTTGCGACCGAGAGTGCGATTTCGGCGAGATCGGCGTCATGGATCATCACGCCCGGCGAGGCGTCGCCGACGATGAACTGCAATTCTGGAACGGTGAGCCGCGTATTCAGCGGCAGGAATACCGCCCCCAAGCGGCCGCAGGCGAACTGCACTTCGAGCGTATCGGTGGTGTTAAGCGCCAGCACCGCAACGCGATCACCACGCTTGACGCCGAGCGCCTCGCGCAGATGGGTGGCAAGCCGCGAAATGCGCGCGTCGAACTGGGCATAGGAGAGGCGGCGGTCGCTGGCAAGATCGATGGCCGCAATCTTGTCAGGCGTGCGGCGGCCGAAATGGGCGATCCAGTCGTAATAGCGTACGGCCAAGGTCTCCTCCACGTCAGGCGGTCTCGCGCCGCCTGTTTTCTTGACGGCATTCCATTGCGCAGATGAGGAGCTAACAGGGATGCTGTCTTGCGTGGAGTGGCTGGGGGCATGATACGGCTCCACGATCTCGCGGCCCGATCTGCCCGGGGGCGGCAGCATCGGGCGTCAAGACCACACGACTTCGCCGTGCGCAATAGTGCCGTGCGCTGTCACGACGCCCGCCTTCGCTGCCGAAATTTAAAGCGTACCGGCAGCGAGATAATCCCGGAGAGAAACGTCGACTGGGCGCGGCGCACTTCGCCGGCCAGTTCGACATGCTCGACCCTCTGCAACAGCTCCGAGAACAGCGCCCGAATTTCCATGCGTGCCAACTGATAGCCCATGCAGAAATGCGGGCCGTGGCCAAAGGCGATGTGAGGATTGGGCGAACGATCGACGCGGAACGTGCCGGCGTCGGCAAAGACGGATTCATCGCGATTGGCCGAACCGAAGAAAAGCGCCAGCGCTTCGCCGGCCCGAATTTGCTGGCCGCCGACCTCGGTGTCCTGCCGCGCGGTACGCATGAAATGGCGAAGCGGCGAGGTCCAGCGGAACATCTCGTCGATGGCGCAGTCCAACAGTTCCGGTCGCTCGCGCAGCCGCACGAACTGGTCGGGATGAGTGAGAAGCGCGTGCAACCCGCCTGCAAGGGCGATCGCGACGGTGTCGTGCCCGCCCGTCAGCATCAGGTAAAAATAGGAAATCATTTCGTAATGCGGGATGTCCTGTCCGTCGATTTTCGCATTTCCAATCAGGCTTGCCAGATCATGACGCGGGCATGCCCGCCGCTCGGCAACCGCGGCTTCAACGTAATCGCGCAGACCGAGCATGGCGAGACGCATCGCCTCGGCCGGCTCCTTGGCCAGCCGGCGCCGCGGATCCTCGGCGCCGACAAAGCCGTGCACGAGGCGTATGAGCTGCGCATCGTCTGCTTCGGGAAAACCAAGCATGTGTGCAATCGCGCGCATCGTGTACGGCATTGCAATGTCAGTGGCAAAATCGCAGGTGCCGGAGTGACTGGCGATTGCGTCCACGGCCACCTTCGCCCTGTCGCGTAGCCATTCCTCCATAGGCAGCAGCGCAGCCGAAGTGAACGATCGCTGCAGGATGGCACGATACCGTCCGTGGTCGGGGTCATCCATTTCGGTCAGGCCACGCGCGACCTGTGGCTTGCCGCTGACCTGTCGCAGGGCGAAGTCCATCGCCTTGCTGGACAGATAGGTTCGCGGTTCAGCCCCGAACTGCTGGCTGCGGAGTTCGACGGACAAAACGTCGGCATGCCGCGTCACCGCCCAAAAAGGTTCAACCCCTGCTACGTCCACCCAGTGCACCGGCGAAAGCCGGCGCAAGCGGGCAAAGGCCGCATTCAGCGCCACGTCATCGGCAGACGCGCTCGGCGAAAGCAGCGCGGCCACTTCAGCTTCGAATTTAGGCGTTTCGCGTCGGGTCGGACGCCTCAAGCTCCGGGAAGGCACGCATTCATCCTCAACATTTGCAAATATCAGTGTCGGAGAGGCGAATTCGCCAGATTCTCCCGGCAGCGGAGAAGCAGCGTAAATTCCCTCATCCCGTAATTGTCGAGCGTCTCGACCGAACAGCCGAGCGCGTCTTCGCAGTAAGGAATCCATCGCTCCGGACTGGTGCGATAGAGGGTCGCGGGTAAATAGTCGGGTGCCTCGGGCGCAGCGACCACGTCGCTCATGAAGTTGACGCTGAAGCCGAGCCGGCTGGTCCGTCGCATGTCCTGGAGCATCGCAGCGATGAAATCCTCCCAGACCGCACGAGAATAGCCGACATTGACGTTCATGACGCCGCTGGCAACGGAATAGTCCGCAAGCCGCGGGCTTGCCTTTCCGACGGCAAAGCGGCGGCCCGCCCTTCGGAAGCGCCGGCGCGCCCTGCTGACCATGGCGCGCGAGAGATCGACGCCGAGATAGTCGACCCTGGAATCGGGATAGCGTAGATCGAGGAACGCGCATAGCGCACCGTACCCGCAACCGACGTCGTTCAGTGCAAACGGTCCTGCGAAATCACAAATCCGCAGGAGCTGGACGAAGCGCAGGCTCTGGGTCGCCTGGCACGACCAATCCACCCCCCGCGGCGTTGCACCGTATTTGGCGACCCGCGCGCCGTAATAGGCCTCAACGTCGGAATAGACCCGCTGAAACTCGGCATCGCCAGGCCGAGTACCCATTTCGACGCGCTCAAGGCCGCGCGTCATTTCTTCTTCGCGGCGCGCCGCTTCTTGGCGACTTCCGCAGCCTGCTTGCGGACTTCCCGTCCGGGCGTGGTCGGAATGGACACGATCAGATGCGTCTCAATGGTGAAGACGACGGGCCGGCCTTTTGCCACGGTCACCCTGGGATCGTCGGCCGCCGAGTGGCACTTGATCGAGATCGGAATGGGCTTTCCAGCCGAAAGACCGTCCTTGAAGGCCTTTATCACGCGGTCGTGTCCGTTGACTTTCGGTAAATCGGAGGGATACGTCTTGAGAAAATCGAGGAATTTGTACCATCGTCTCCGCTCCGACCAATCCGTCGGTACGATACCCAACAGCGCGAAAGCCTGCTGAAGGGAGCGCTTGCTGGAGAAAACCTCGAACTCCTTTTGCAGCTCAATCATCTCCGGCAATGATTCGGCATCAAATCGCTTATTCAACTGAACGAGAATCTCCAGAGTGGTGCTGTCTTTGATCATTGCTCCCATGATATGTCCTCTCAAATATGAAAAACGTCATTAAACCCAAGGTTATTGTGTCACATCATTCGCGCGGTGCAAGCTGCAAGCGAAGCTTTTCCAACTGCGGTGTGAAGAACGCTGCCCCCGACGCGTTCAACAGCTCGTCGGCGCGTTGAATGATCTGATTGATCTCGTCAGCGTTCCGGACGTCGGCGGCGGCCAGGATCAATCCTCGCACCACGGTCGCATGCAGCTCGGCAAGTCGGTCAGTTCGCCGCCGCGAGACGGCAATAGCCTCATCGCAAGCTTCCAGCGCAACATTGAAATCGCCGGCGCGATAAAGCACGTCGGCAAAATCGGCAAGCATGCGCCCTTCGAATTCGAGACCCGCCCGGGCATGGCGAGCGAAGGCGATCGCCTCTCTGAGCTCGCTGGCGGCCTCGTTAAGTTCGCCCGCGGTTGCATGTGCAAGTGCGTCACAAACCATTGCCGCAACTCGCAAATACGGCATGCCGGAAAGCTCCATCAATTCCGCGACCTTGGCCGCATGCGTCCGCGCCAATTCGGGCTTGCCCAATCCCCAAGCCATCTCGACCGACGCAAAATGGGGAATGAACTGAACGACCGCGGCCACGCGCTCCGGGGACGCCTGCATCAGTTGCTTGAGCCGTTGCTCGGCTTCACGAAATCGACCGAGCCGGACCAGGATCCTGGCCCTGAGGCACTTGACCCAGTGCTCGACATCGAACCCCATGATCTGGTTGGGGTTGAGGCCCAGTGTTACGTTCTTGTCGAAGCCGCCCTGTTCGGTGATGGCGGCAAGCGTGACATCCGCGGCATTGAGCGCCTCCACCAGGCGGCCGGACATGAAGAAAGCCTGGCTGAGCATGGCGTTCACGGTGGCGAAGCGGGCGACATCCCCTTCCCGAGAGGTCAATTCGACGGCGTCCTGAGCAAGCTTCACGTAGTCGTCGGTCGCCGCGGTCGCCGCCAGAACCCGACCATACGCACCGATCAGGATTGGTTCGTGCATCTTGTCGGAAGCCCGTGCGAAGCTGATGGCCTCTTCCGCGTACGGCTTCACTTCGTCGGCCGACATGCCCTCCCGCCAGGCGAAGCTCAGAATTTGGCCGCTGGCCAGCGCGCGAAGACTGTCGACATGCTCCGATCGCGGCAAGTCCTGCAGCAGCCCACGTACTTTCTTCCAGCTCTTCAATGCTTCCGCAGAATTGGTCCGGCCGATCCACTGCGCCGCCCGCTGCAGATGGGTGGAGGCTTCCAGTGTCTGGCCGGCCGCCTCATAGTGATAGGCAAGAAGGCCGGCAAACTCGTCGAGCTTCCCCCAATCAAAGGCTTCGATGGTTTTGGCGACCGAAGCGTGTAGCGCGATCAGGCGCGATCGCAGTTGCGTCGCATAGGCCACCTCCTGGATCAGCGGATGGCGAAACGCCAGCACTTCCTGATCGTAGGGCGGCAGATCGTACAGCAGTTCCGCCTGCCTGAGCTGGGAGACCGCTTCCAACAGCTCGTCGTTGGGCAGGGCTGCGACCGGCCGCAAGATCGACATCGCAACCAGCCGCCCGATGACGGCGGCGGTCTCCAGGACCTGCTTGGCCATTTCCTCGAGGTGGTCGATGCGCGCGGCGACAACGGCCTGGACGGTTGCCGGCAGCGGAATGGTGTCGACGCCGTGCTTCAGCCGGTAGGCGCCCCTTTCGCCCTCGAAGTCGCCGCGCTCCGCGATTGCGGTGGCGAGCTCTTCGATAAAGAACGGATTGCCTTGCGCGCGCTCGATGATATTGCGGGTAAGCGGGGCGAGCGACGGATCCGCACCGAAATGCTCCCGCAACAACCGATCGGCATCCGCCCATTCGAGCGGCGGCATCACGATCTGACGAAAGTGCGCGTGCTGCATGAAGGCAGCCGCAAAGCCCGGCCTGAAATTGACGACCAGCAGCGTGGCAGTGCGGACGACGGCATCTGCGAGCGTCTCGATGAATTCCTCGCTCGCCACGTCAATCCAGTGGAGATCTTCGATCAGGACCACGGCCGGCGTTTCCTCGGGCCGCGCGTGCACGAGCGTTCGGACCAGATCGAGCAACTGCAGCTTCAGCGCACGCGGGTCGAGCTTCGGCGGCGGACGCTGCGGGTCCGAAAGACCGAGAAATTCCAGCAATAGCAAAAGCTGCTGCTCGGAAGAGGCGATTGAGGCGAAGCGCTCGATCACCCGGCGGCGTGATCTTTCGACGGAATCCTTGGGCCGGATGCCGAGAATGTCGCGCAACAGCTCGAGCACCGGCTGAAACGGCGTCGCCCGGCCATGGGCCAGCACGCGCGCCTCGTAGACGCGGATGCCTTGCCGCCTGCAATTCTCTGCGAATTCGAAGCAAAGGCGGCTCTTGCCGATGCCGGCGTCGCCGACCACGCCGACCACGCGCCCATCGCCCTTGACTGCGTGGGCGAGCTCGCTCTCGAGCGCCGCCACCTGCTCGCTGCGCCCGATCAGCGAAGTCAGGCGCTTGCCGCTGCGGAAGACATCGCTCGCCGGCGCGTTGAGCAATCCCGTCAGCTTGAAAATCTCGATCGGAGTGGCGATTCCGCGAACGGCCTGCACGCCAAGCGGCACGACCTCCACGAACTGCTTGGCACTGACATAGGTATCGCGGCTGATGAGGATGCCGCCCTCCTCGGACATCTGCTCCAGCCGATTGGCGATATGGACGTTTGCGCCGGCCGCGTCATACGTCTGGTAGATGCTGTTTTCGATGGTCTGGACGACGACCTCGCCGGTATGCAGGCCGACTCTTATCTGCAGGCTCGGGTCGGCAAGGCGCCCGATCGAATCCTGCATCGCCAGGGCGGCCAGACAACCGCGAACGGCATGGTCCTCATGCGGCCGCGGTGCGCCGAACAGCGCCATGACGCCGTCGCCCTGAATCTTGTTGACGATGCCGTCGTAGCGATGAACGGCCTCCTTCATGAGGTTGAGCACCGGCTCCAGCCGGCGCATCGCGAGTTCGGGATCACCGAGGCTGTCTATCAGCCGGGTCGAATTCCTAATATCGGCAAACAGCATCGTCAGGCGCTTGCGCTCGCCGCCCTTGCTGCTCAGGGACCGAAGCAGACGTTGTGGTGACGGCTTCGGGCTCATCCCCCCTTTTTGCGCCAGCGCCGTGCCACATTGGCCGCAAAAGCGGCTGGCGGGGCCGTTAACGTGGTTGCACGTGTCGCATCTGATTCCGAAGGGCGCTCCACAGTTCTCGCAATAGTCGTTGTCGTCCCTGTTCAGGCTACCGCATCGAACGCACTGCATCGCCAGCCCTTTCAACGGCGCTACCGCCAGATGAGCCTACATTGGCGTGTTGCCAAATCCCCGTCAAACCCAGCAGCGTAGCAATTTTCCCGCAGAACCGGCGAGTCGAATGGAAGCGCCGAGCCCGCATTGCGCGCGCCGCCGCTGACGAGATATTTCCGGATATCAGGATCGAAATTGGAAATGGGTGGACCCGACCGGGCCCAAGGTTCTCGCTTGGCCGCCCAATGTCCGCCTCGGATCAAAATGCGACATAGCTCGGACTGAAAGCGCTTCCGCTAGCCCCTGTTGGGCGGACATCATCCCGCCTGCTCGGAACATAGCAGTGGATCGGGCCGTGGCGCGGCGACGGCAACGGATCGGGAAATTACGCCGTTCGTTTTTGTCCGATCGCCTCGAACTGCGCCTTCTGCTCGTCGCTTAGCGTGGCATAGAAGGCCTCGAGCGCGGTGCTCACCAGATGGACCGCCTGCTGCATGTCAGCGAGCCGCACCTCCACGGCGTCAAGGCGAGCGGGTGATGTGATGGCCTCGTTCGGCTGGCATTCGGCGGTCAGGATCTCGACAGCCCTGGCGTTGGCGTCCTGCAGCACTTTGAGAGCCGCGCGCTGCGTGTCGTTCGGGTGCAGCCTGGCCTCGATCTCTTCCGCCGGCCATTGCAGCACGGCAGATTGCCCCGCGCCGCAACCCTGGGCAGACGCTTCCGTGGCTGCGCTTGTGGTATACGTCCGGCGCCGGTCCTCGGCGAGCGCATTGAGCCGCGCTTCCTGGTCTTCTTCCAAGAGGTCATGGAATTTTCCCAGCGGCTGTCGCACGGCCGACAGCGCCCCGCTCATCGCGCCGATGCGCTGGTGCATGATGGCCAGCCGGTTCGGTGCGGTCAACGCCGTCTGCGTCAGGCACGTCCCCCGGATTATCCGGGCGGCAAAGATCCATGCATTGGCAAGCTCGTCCAAAGCGGCGCGCTGCGCCTCGTTCGGCTGTATCGCCTGCTGAATCTGAGCGATGGGGAGGCCTGCCATTTCGCTTCTGTCATCGCCGCAGAACTGCTGTAGCGCAGGGACTCTGCGATATCTTCGGCCGTGCGGGCTAGGTCCCGTAAAGGCGGCGAGTTCATCGCGGCCGTAAGGCGCAAAGATCGCGGCATGGATGTCAGGATAACCGTAGTCCCAGAAGCCGGTGCTATCGCCCCAGATGATGTAGTCGTTGATGTCGTTACTGGCGAATGGCCAGAACAGCGGTCCGACCCATCCATAGCCGCCGTCCCCGTGTCGCCACCACCCCTTCGCGGTCTGGCCGCCGTGCCAGCCGGCGAGCGCGGTCGCCGCGGCGACTTGCCTGCGCACCGCCGGGTTGCGAAGGTCGGAATCCATCGCGTTGCGCAGGTTTTGCGATCGGGGAGAGGCCGTTCGGATATGGCCCTGGCGAGCAAGGGCGCGGCCGTGATGTAATCCTCCCAGCGCCAAGACGCGGGTCACTGCGAATCTCGCGACTCCCAGGGGACTGATGCCAAGACGCGCCCTGGCCAGGGCCGAACTGGACAGCAGGGTTGCCACAACGACAACGGCAATTCCGATGCGCATCTTCGACATGGCACCCTCCCGCGCCAAGCCTCGTCATGTCACTTTAGATGACGCCGAGGGGAACCGAAAGTTCCCTCGTGCAGTCCAGGACATCGCTGAAAGCCAGCGGCCGTCAGTCCACCTCCGGTCCTCCCCGATGAGCAGACATTCTCAGCGTTCGTCGGCATGTCTCAAGGCGGCCAATACAAGATCATTCGGGACGGTGTTTTTTGATCCAATCCGGGTTACCACGCGGGGGCGTTGCTGAGCGAATTGGCCGATCGGAGTGATCGGACGAGATCAAACGTACCCGGAGTTCGTCGCCGACCTTCAGTTGGTCCGTGTCATACCAGTCGATCGAAGTGACGCCTTCAATACCACCCACGAGAAAGCTAATCCCCGGAATTGCTTCTGCCGACGAAGCTGCGATTGACGAAGCATTCGGCTGTTTGCCTACCCAGCTCAAAATAACGGACAGAACGCCTGTCTCGCGCACACCCGCCGTCGTCAGCTTTTCATCATTTCTCCAAACCTCAAAGCAAAGCATTCGTCTTTCTCCCTGTCGTGATTAGGCGGCACGCGCGCGAAACCTGTCGCGATCAAGCTTTCCCGCTGGCACCGTGTACCTACGTCAACCACCGGTCAAAAAGAACTTGTCCCCTTGGCAATCAACCGTGCGGGCGTTGAAGTGGGATGCTTCGTTCTGCCTGATGAGGTTACGCCGGTGCCCCGGCTAGTGCATCTCAGGCGGCAACAAGGTCACCCTCAGTAGAGGTCGCGTTGCGCCGCGCGCGGTCGGGCATACAGCGCGCCGCTCTATGCGCCAATTGACGTATTCATCTGCCATTTCTACGTTATGCCGGATTCACGAAGGGGGTGGGGCGTGCTTTCAAAACTGAAAAATCTGGCCGCAGGCGCCATGAAGAGCGTCGGCGGAGGGTTCGCGAACGCCTCCGCGGCAATTGCCGACCTGGCCGCCAGTCTTGCGAGCCGCGCCGCGGCGGCCGCTGATCTGGGCCGCATTCTCGATATCATCGAAATGGTTCCGGGCGTAAGTTTCGACAAGCCCGAGCTCGATGCCGAGTATCTCAATACGTTGCTGGCTGCGGTGCAGATGGGCGAGCTGACGCTGGCCGTGCATTACCGCCAGCAAACCGAAGCCAGCGTGGTGCGCTTGCATCCCATCGCAACGGCAGAGGCCAATGCGCTGACCGGCTCGGCTGATAAGTTCTCCTCGAAAATCCTGGTCGACGGCGAAAGCGACAAACCTGCCATCCAGATGCTGATGAATACCGAGCATTTGGCGGAAAATTACCGGCAGGTTTCCGCCGACACGCTGGTCAACGCATTGGCCTTCCCCATCGAAAATGTCAAAGGCGGTTTCATCATCGCCAAGCCGTTTCGCGCGATTGCGCGACCAATCGCAGGCTGGCTGCTCAACATTATTTTCGATCAGGGCGAAAAACTGCACCGCCGTTTCCGCGGCAATCGCGGCGAAGATCAACCCCAACCACCTTCGCCGCCCGCGGACGAGGAACAAGCCGACGCGCCGCCTGCCTCAAAGACGTTGGAAGGCGGCGACATACAAGCTCGGCACTCTGATCTCGCCACCAGCAACCAGCCGCGGCATGATGGCGCGAATTGATTGAACACAGTTGAGAGCAGCACACCACTGATCAGCGCCAGCGGCTTCGCGGCATGCTGTCAGAAGCCGAGAACGCGGAGCTGTTGCTTGCTGACCTGATCGGCCGGCTGGATCGATTGCGCCTTGCGGAAATCGGCGATCGCATCAGCGCGCCGGCCCCATCACTTCACAGGAGAGGCCTCGGTTGTTGTAGGCCTCGACATAGGGCGGGCCGAACTGGATCGCTTGCGTGAAATCTGCCTCGCAAATGAGCAGTCAATACGGACATTTGCGTTGCGTGGAGTGGTGGGCGCGCGACTCCACGATCTCGCGTCCGATTTGTCACCGCGATCCAAGCCATGAGGCTCCGGTTGCTGCGCTGCACTTGTTAAAACGAAACAAACTCGACTAGGATGCCAGGCGCAGCCACTTGTCGGGAATGGCCGCGCAAAGTGCAGCTCATTGGGAAATGCCGCCATGCGGGGCGCGCGGCACGATTCTGAACGGTACACCGGCGGGGTTATTTTGTCGTCCGCGGGCAGAAGTTGGCGCGGATTGTCGGCCGAGCTGCGATCCCACGGTGTCGGTGAAATTCCGTCGTATGTCGCGTCCTTCACACAGATCGCTGTTCTGATCCGGGGAGCATCGGTCGTATTGCGACGCTCCGGAGGCATTCGGCAACGCACCGTCGGCATCCAGGGTACGATCGGGTTGTGCCCTATGGGGGTGCACGAGGACTCAACCTACGTCATGCACGACATCGACGAGATGTTGCATATCTACCTCACGCCGGTTCCGTTCGCTGCACTTGCCAAGCACGCATCCGGGGATTTCAGCGCAGCGTCGGTGAGAAACGACGCAGGCTTTCGCGATCCGCTTATCGAGACCATCGCCGGGGAGATACTCGGTGAACTGCAGCTCGAAACGTCCTGTGGGGATATTTTGATCGAGACGCTGGCTGACGCCCTCGCGGTTCGGCTCCTCAACAACTATTCGAGTCTGAACCTCAATCCCTTTCCTGTGACGCGCGGATCGCGGGGACTAGACCCTCGGCGCTTGCAACGTGTTGTCGAGTACATTCGAGCCAACCTCGCGAAAGAAATCACCGTCGAGGAGCTCGCCGCGGCTGCTTCGCTGAGCCGGTTTCATTTCTCCCGCATGTTCAAGGCATCGACTGGACAATCTCCGAGCCGCTTCATCGGGCAACAGAGGCTGCATCTCGCTAAATCTCTTCTGGTTGCAGGAAAGTCGATCGCCGACGTGGCCCACGTTTGCAGGTTTTCCTCGGAGTCGAACTTTGTCCGGTCGTTCCGGCGGGCGACGGGCCGCACACCGGGCCATTATCGCAGCCTGGTACGCGACCGCTCTGCACCGGTCTCTTCGTCTTCTTAATTCGGCTCGTCGGTATCCCTCGCCGATCGCGCGGAAGGACGATTCCGCAGGTCGCTTTGGTTCAGCACGCGGAGAATAACGTTCAGCACCTGGAGAACATGCGCGGCGAGAAGGGCCAGCTTAGGATTTGCCCGATGAAGTCTCCTGACAGGGATGAAAATGCGCGCATGCAGATCGATAGCAAATTCGATCGTTTTGGTCGGGCTTTTGGTGATGCTCATCGTGCCGGCCCGTTCTGCTGAGCTCGTAGCGAAGACGGCGATCCTGACGCATGGCGCGTTTGCTGACGGTTCCTCCTGGCAAAAAGTAATCCCCGTTCTCATAAAGGCGGGGCTGAAGGTTGTTGCCGTTCAGAATCCTCTGGATTCGCTTGAAAACGACGTCGCCTTCACAAAACGCGCGATCAAGGAAGCTGAGGGCCCGGTGGTCTTGGTCGGGCATTCATGGGCCGGTGTTGTTATTACCGAGGCCGGAAACGACCCCAAGGTCAGATCGCTGGTCTATGTGGCAGCCTACGCACCCGATACCGGGGAATCTTTACGAGATGTCGTTTCAAAATATCCCGCATCGGAAGCGCGAAAGAGTTTTCTGCAGGACGATGAAGGTTACCTCAGGCTCAGTGACGAGGCCGTCACGAAATATTTCGCGCCGGACCTGCCGCCGAGCGAGCAGAGGCTGATCGGCGCGGTTCAGGGGCGGTATCATGTGCGAACATTTACCTCGCCCGTCAGTCGTGCGGCTTGGCGCGACAAGCCGACATTCACCGTCGTTTCGACGAAGGATTTGATCATTGCCCCGCAGTTGCAGCGGGATCAGACCAAGGCCGCCAAAGCCACGGCGATCGAGGTCGCCGGCAGCCATGTCGTCATGTTGTCGCATCCACAACAGGTCGCAGATCACATCATTCGCGCTGCAAAATAGCCCTGTCCTCTGCCCGCAACGCAACTCAAATCGAGACCCAGGGCGTGGACGCTACCCACTGAATCCGCGCCGCTGCCGGCGCGCAAACGCCGCGATCCCAACTTGGCACGGCACGAATAACAAACAGCACATTGGGAGCATGTGCAGTGCGGCGGGCAACCTATCATTTGCCTGTCGCTTACTTGGCGGGGCAGGCGGAGCCGCCAGTCTTCCTCCAATGGTTGCTGTTCTTATTTGTACAACTAAGGAGGGCGTTTGAGGCCTGTCTTCCAGGTCAGCAGAGAGGAGAACACATGAAAGCCGCGCGCATCGACCCCAAATCCTGAGCATCATCAATCAAGGAGAAAACGATGACCCAACACGTTCTGTTCATCGTGACGAACGCAGCCGTGCTCGGCCCGCACAATCGCAAGGTGGGCTTTTTCTTCGCCGAAGTCGCTCATCCCTTCGACGTGCTCGACAAGGCAGGAATCGCGGTAGAGTTCGCATCACCGGCGGGCGGATGGACCCCGTACGACGCGTACGACGAGAATGATCCGGCCCAGAAGGCGTTTCTCGCGAGCAAGGCCTTTCGTCGGCTCAATCGCAGCCGCAAACTGTCCGAAGTGGACGCCGCGGACTATGACGCCATCCTGGTGCCAGGCGGCCTCGGACCCATGGTCGACATCCAGCGCAATGCGGATGTCCAGAAGGCGATCGTGCGCGCCTGGACCACGGGCAAACTCGTGAGCGCTGTCTGTCACGGTCCGTGCGCGTTGCTTGGCGTGGACCTCGGTGATGGCGCGCCGTTCGTGCGCGGCAAGAAGCTCACGTCGTTCTCAAAGAAGGAAGAGTACGACTACGCGCGCGAGGACGTGCCCTACGAACTTGAGGACGCGCTAAGGGCGGAGGGCGCCGAGTACGCGTCTGCGTCCAACTGGCAACCTCATGTCATCGTCGATGGCCGCCTCATCACCGGCCAGAATCCCGCCTCGGCGGGACCGCTGGCGAAAGAGTTGCTGGCAGCCCTGAAAAAGCTGGCGTGATGAACAAGCCAGGGTGCTTCGGATCGGGCTGCGTATCGCGGACCGGCTCGCCGCAGGATCATCGTGATCCCGCGGCGAGGCGATCAATTTATGCGACTTCTTCTTCGACTTCCTGCTGCCGCACCGGCTCGGCCGGCGTCGCAAGCTCCTTGGCGAGCCTGGTCGCGCCGACATAGTCGGTCTTGCCGGAGCCGAGCAGCGGCACGTTGGCGACTACGCGGATATCCGCCGGCACCGCCAGTTCGGACGCGCCCACCGTCTTGGCCTGGCGCTGCATCGCCGCGCGCTCGGCATCCTTCTGCGTGGTCAGCAGCACGATCCGCTCGCCCTTGCGCGCATCGGGGATAGATACTGCAACCGACATCGCCTGCGGCCACAGCGCCGCGGCCATGGCTTCGACCGCCGACAGCGAGACCATCTCGCCGGCAATCTTGGCGAAGCGTTTGGCGCGGCCCTTGATGGCGATGAAGCCGGCCGCATCGATGGCGACGATGTCGCCGGTGTCGTGCCAGCCACCGTCGAGCGGCTCCAGCACGCCGGGGTTTTCCGCACGGAGATAGCCGAGCATGACGTTGGGCCCGCGCACCGACAGGCGTCCGCCTTCGTCGATGCCGGGGACCGGATCGAGGCGGGCTTCCATCAGCGGCGACAGCCGGCCGACGGTGCCGGGACGATTGGCCATCGGCGTGTTCATCGCGAGCACCGGCGCGGTCTCGGTGACGCCGTAGCCTTCGAGGACGCGGATGCCGTAGCGCTCCATATACACTTGCCGCGTGCGGTCCTTCACCGCTTCCGCACCGGCGATCACGAGGCGCAGGGTGCGGAAGTCGTAGGCATGGGCCGAGCGCGCGTAGCCGGTGAGGAACGTGTCCGTGCCGAACAGGATGGTGGCGCCGGTCTGGTAGATCAGTTCCGGCACGATCCGGTAGTGCAGCGGCGACGGATACATGAAGATCGGAATGCCGGCCAGCATCGGCATCATCATTCCGCCCGTCAGGCCGA
>Ga0102590_1000197_pt1 | contig 163020 bp, 153 predicted proteins | sample AraplaMF_Col_mMF_FD_76859 | JGI IMG/M metagenome (GOLD analysis project Ga0102590, IMG submission 76859) | Arabidopsis root microbial communities from the University of North Carolina, USA - plate scrape MF_Col_mMF | ecosystem: Host-associated > Plants > Roots > Endosphere | place: USA...
TAGCCAGATTCGCCATGACGCCCCCCTTGCTGCGCGTTATAGAGCAATGACTGTTATCATGACCGCGCAGGAATCATTGGGCATGGGATTGACTGCGACCAAGGCCAGACCGGCGAAACGGGACATCCCGAAGTCGCGCGGCGGGCGGCCGACGAAAAGCGCCGCCATCGAGCGCGACCAGCGGCTGATCGACGTTGCCACCCGTCTTTTCCTGGACCGGGGCTATGATGCGACCTCTCTGGATGCCGTTGCCGAGGCAGCCCGCGTCAGCAAGCCCACCGTCTATGCGCGCTACGGCGACAAGCGCGGACTGTTTGCGGAGGTGCTGAGGCGCGAAATCGCCCGCTGGCTGGCGCCGCTTGCCGAAGCGGCGGAAGGGCAGCTCACGCGTCCCTCCAACATTTCAGTGGAGCAGCGTCTGATCGAGGTCGGGCGCGAGATGCTGATGTTCACCTGCGGACCCGACGCCGTCGCGTTCAGCCGCATGATGACGTCGCAGGCCATCAACTTTCCCGACATTGCCAAGCTCGGCAAGGAAGAGGGTTGGTTGAAGGCGGTTTCCACGACCGCGCGCTTCTTCGACCATCTGGTCGCGCAAGGCGCCATGGACGTCGAGGATACCGGCATCGCGGCCGAGGTCTTTCTCGACGTGGTGGTCGGTCACACCCACCGCATGGCAACGTTCGGAACGCCGCTGGAAATGAAGTCCGCCGAAAAGCGCATGCGCCTGGCCATCAGGTTGTTCCTGGCCGGTGCGCTCGGGCCGGCCAGCCGCGTTCAATCCGCGCCCAAGGGAACCGTTCGGCGGCGCCCTTCCCGCTGACAATTCCGTGAGAACGCGCTCAGCGCCGGCCGGCGTCATTGCCTGAAACAAAACGATACGGTATGGTTTTGTTATAAGCGAAGTGCGGGTTCCCGCTTTAACGGGTCCCCGGCGGGAGCCCGCGCCGCTTCATCGCCGCAGACGGCCGGTACAGTTCCGTTTGCGACGCTCCGCGGCCGACCCGATGCCTCCAAAGGGTCGGCCGCGCGTTGTACGGGACGGCCCGGCGGTTCTGCCGGCACAGACAGGCTCATGGATGGAGACGGCGAGCATGCGTAGGCCCGGCTGGAGACAGTTGCTCGCGGTCACCCTGGTGGCGTTCATCCTCCCTGCCCCGGTCTATGCCATCGCGTCGCCGACCGACGAGCCGGCCGCGCTCCGCAACGAGGCCGAGGGTGGTGCTGGGTCCGACCGGCAGGCGATCAGCCGCGAACTCGAACTGTTCCGCGGCACGGCCGTCTCGCTCAGCCAGGCCATGGCGATCGCCGAAGCCCTGCATGCGGGAGCCATGACGGCCGATGTCAGTTTCGACGGCGGGCCGGATGCACCGGTCTACCGGGTGAAGATCCTGCACAATGACCGCATCTGGCATCACGCTGTCGACGCTAGGACCGGCCAGGTCGTCGGCGGCGAGGCTGCCCTGCCGCTCAAGGAGCTCGATGCCGAGGACCGCAGCAACCTCGCGGCGCTGAAAACCATCCGCTATCAACTGGCCGATGCGGTCCGCGTCGCCGAATACGCGGCCTCCGGCAAGGCCATCAGCGGCGGCTTGGTCCGCCAGCGCAATCGGCTGAATTTCGCGATCGTCGTCATCAGCGGCGGCGACATGAAAGAGGTGATCCTCGAGCCTCCCGGCGCCGCAAAGCGGCGATGACGGGCTCGTCCACCCCCGTTGCAGCCCGGATCAGGCTGAAACCCGTTGACGGCGGCGCCAAGCTGCCGCATAAGTCCGCGCCATGACGATCTCGACCAAAGCGACCGCGAAAACCAAAGCACCCTCCGGGGGCTCGGGAGCCGCGCGCGCGTAGTCGAACGACCGCATCATCCGAACCGAAGCCCCGCCTGAAAAGGACCGGGGCTTTTTTATTGCCCAAACCATTGATGCCCAAACAGAGGATAGACCCGTGAGCCACGAACCCGTTGTAGCCATTGCCGGCGTGACCGGCGCCGTCGGCGCCGAATTCATCGCCACGATGAACCGGCGCAATTTCCCCGTCCGCAAGCTCAAGGCGCTGGCCAGCGCCCGCTCGGCCGGCAAGACCGTCGAATTCCGCGGCGAGCGGATCGTCATCGAGGAGCTTACCGAGAAGTCGTTCGAAGGCGTCGACATCGCGCTGTTCTCGGCCGGCGCCGGCACCTCCCGGAAGTTTTCGCCCGCGGCCGTCAAGGCCGGCGCGGTCGTGATCGACAATTCCTCGGCCTTCCGCATGGACCCGAACGTGCCGCTGGTGATCCCGGAGATCAACGCGCGCCGCATCCGCGAGCACAAGGGCATCATCGCCGTTCCGAACTGCTCGGCGATCACGGCGCTGGTGCCGCTGTGGCCGATCCACCAGGCCAACCGCATCAAGCGCGTCATCCTGTCGACCTACCAGGCGGCGAGCGGCGGCGGTGCGGCTGTCATGCAGGAACTGCTGGACTCGACCCGCGCCTATCTCGATGGACAGCCGTTCACGCCCAAGGCGATCCCGCTCCCCTATGCCTTCAACCTGTTCAGCCACAACACCGACATCGATCCCGAGACCGGCTACAACGGCGAAGAGACCAAGGTGATCAAGGAGACCCGCAAGATCTTCGAAGACGAGCAAATCGCGATCGGCGTCACCTGCGTGCGCGTGCCGGTGCTGCGCGCCCATTGCGAGGCGATCACCTTCGAATGCGAAAGGCCGATCACCGAGCATGACGTGCGCGCCATCCTGGCCAACGCGCCGGGCGTCAGGATCGTCGACGACCGCGCGAAGAATTACTTCCCGATGCCGATCGACGCGTCAGGCCAGGACGACGTCCTCGTCGGCCGCATCAGGAAGGATCTCAGCGACGCGTCCGGCCACTCGATCTCGCTGTTCGTCTCGGCCGACCAGCTCCTGAAGGGCGCGGCGCTGAACGCGATCCAGATCGCCGAGCTACTGCCGCAGCGCGCGATGGCGTAACTCGTCGGAATCTGAGGTGGGCACCTTTGCCCACCCCGGACCGGCGTCACCACATTTGACGGCCCGCAAGCACAGGAAGGGCATGATGCCTAGCACTCGGATCACGACGGGACTCTGGGCTCGCGGCAGCGAGACCAGGCTGATTGAAGCGGTTCAGAGCGCCCTGCTCTCAGCGCTCAAAATCCCAGACTACGACCGCGATGTTGTACTTGATCTCTACGACGAGGTTTCGCGGATCGTTCCGACCGGCCGCTCGGACCGTTACGTGCGCGTCGAAATCACCCTCTTCTCCGGCAGATCGCTGGACGCCAAGAAAGCCCTGTACAATGCGCTCGTCGCAAACCTCAGCGCCCTCGATGTGCCCTCCAACGAGATCAAGATCGTCCTGATCGAAGTGCCACCCGAGAACTGGGGTTTGCGCGGCGGTCAGCCTGCATCCGAGATCGATCTCGGATTCAGGATCGATGTCTGATCTCAGCGCCCCGGTCGGCCCCTACGCGCCGGTCACGCGCCAGATGACGTTGCCGACGTCATCGGCCACCAGCAGCGAGCCATCCGGCCCGAGCGTGACGCCGACCGGCCGTCCATACGAGACCTTCTCGTCGGGCGCGAGAAAACCCGTCAGAATATCCCGCGCCGGGCCGGACGGGCGGCCGTTCTCGAACGGCACGAACACGACCGCATAGCCGCTCAGTGTGCTGCGATTCCAGGAGCCGTGCTGGCCGATCACCATGCCGTCCGGAAAGCCCGGCAGCGTGCCCGCCGGCATCCAGCACAGGCCGAGCGAGGCGGTGTGGCCGCCGAGCGCGTAATCCGGCGTGATCGCCTTGGCGACCATCGCCGCATCCTGCGGCACGCGGTCGTCCACCGTCTGGCCCCAGTAGCAATACGGCCAGCCATAGAAGCCGCCGTCGCGCACCGAGGTCAGATAGTCCGGCGGCGTCTCGTCGCCGAGGCCGTCGCGCTCGTTGACGACGGTCCAGAGCACGTTGGTGCTGGGCTCAAAGGCGAGACCCACGGCGTTGCGCAGGCCGCTGGCGAAGATGCGGCTGGTGCCGCCGGCCAGATCGAGTTCATAGACCGCGGCGCGGCCCTCCTCGACCTCCATGCCCATCTCCGCGATGTTGCTGAGCGAACCGACGCCGGCATAGAGCTTCGTTCCGTCCGGGCTCGGCAACAGGCTCCGCGTCCAATGTCCGCCGGGCTTGAAGGTGACGAGTTTTCGTCCCTCGGCGGTGATGCGGTCGCTACCTGCGACATAGGGAAAGGCGACCACGCCATCGGTGTTGCCGACGTAGAACGTGTCGCCGACCAGCGCCATGCCGAACGGCTGGCTCAGCCCTTCCATGAAGATCCCGCGCCCCTCGGCCACGCCATCGCCGTCACGGTCGCGCAAGAGCGTGATGCGGTCGGCGCTGACGCCGAGCGCCGCGGCACGCCGCATCGTCGCCTGCATCGCATAGTGGAAGACGCTTCTAGGCGCCCCTGCAATCTGCGTCGCCTCGGCGATCAGGACGTCGCCATTGGGCATGACGTTGATCCAGCGCGGATGGTCGAGATCTCTGGCAAACGCGTTGACCTTGAGCCCCGGCGCCGCGGTCGGCTTCTGTCCCTCGCTCCAGCCCTGCGCCGTCGGCATCTTGAGCGTCGGGATGGCGCCTTGCGGCCTGGCCGTGGGAATGGCGGGGGTGCTGCCCCAGGCCGCCTTCGGCTGGGCGCCCTGCAGCCGGCGCCACAGCAGCGCGCCAGCGCCGACCAGCGCGACCACGCGCGCAAAAATACTGGAAAAACTCATGCAGGTCCCCTGTTGATCACGCGGCAGGATACGCCGAGAGACGGTAGTACTACGATCTTTTCGAAAGCAGCCGAATCGAAGACATACAACCTTGGCGCTTGATTGTCAGAGCGCTTCCTCCCTGAACCTTTAGCCCGCCGCACCGGCGGGCTTCTTTTTCTGTCGCGGCTGATCACACGGCATGGTGGCAAACGTCGCCGCCTTACTCCCGCGCACGAAACAGCAGGCAGGCATCGCCGTAGGAATAGAAGCGGTAGCCGGACGCGATGGCGTGGGCATAGGCCTGCTTCATCGCCTCGAGGCCCGAGAACGCCGACACCAGCATGAACAGCGTCGAGCGCGGCAGATGGAAATTGGTCAGGAGAATATCGACCGCGCGAAAGCGATAGCCCGGCGTGATGAAGATCGACGTCTCGCCGTCGAACGGCTGGATGGTGCCGTCTTCACGCGCCGCGCTTTCGAGCAGCCGCAGCGAGGTGGTGCCGACCGCGACGATGCGCCCGCCCTTCGCGCGCGCATCGTTCAGCGCGGCGGCGGTGTCGGCCGATATCGAACCCCACTCGGCATGCATCCTGTGCTCGGAGGTCTCCTCCACCTTGACCGGCAGGAAGGTCCCGGCCCCGACATGCAGGGTCAGCCGGTGCAGGGCGACGCCGCGCGCACGCAGCGCCGCTTCCAGCGCCGGCGTGAAATGCAGTCCCGCGGTCGGCGCGGCGACCGCGCCCTCATTTGCCGCGAACATGGTCTGGTAGTCGGCGGCGTCGCGATCGTCGGGCGTGCGCTTGCTGGCGATGTAGGGCGGCAGCGGCGGCGTGCCGAGATCGGCGATGGCCTGGTCCAGCGCCGGGCCGTGGAACGAGAACGACAGCGTGATCTCGCCCTCTTCGCCCTTGGCCTCGACCTCGGCGTCGAGATGGCCGAGCAGACAGACCTTGCCCTCATTGCCGAAGCGGACGATATCGCCCGGCGCGAGCTTCCTCGCCGGCTTGACCAGCGCCTGCCAGCGCGAGCCATCCAGCCGCTTGATCAGCGTCGCCTCGATTTTGGGCTCGGTCTCGCGGCCGATGCGGCGGCCCTTGAGCTGGGCTGATATCACCTTGGTGTCGTTGACGACAAGCTGGTCGCCCGGCTCCAGCCAGTGCGGCAACTCGGCAACCGTGCAGTCGCGCAATACGCCGTCGCCCTGCACCACCAGCATGCGTGCGGCATCGCGCGGGCTGGCGGGCCGCAGCGCGATGCTGGTGGCGGGAAGTTCGAAGTCAAAGAGATCGGTGCGCATGGCGCCGGCACGCCTCACCTTACGTCATTCCGGGGCACGCGAAGCGTGAACCCCAATGCGCAATTGCGCATTGTGGAATCTCGAGATTCCGGATTGCCGCGCGTTGCGCGGCCTCCGGAATGACGGGTTGAATTCAGGCCGCGTCGAGCGCCATCCGCGCCTTGACGATCTTGTCCGGGTTCTGCACCGGCTCGCCGCGCTTGATCTTGTCGACATTCTCCATGCCCGAGGTGACCTTGCCCCAGACCGTGTACTGGCCGTTGAGGAAGGAGGCGTCGTCGAAGCAGATGAAGAACTGGCTGTCGCCGGAATCGGGGCTGGCGGCGCGGGCCATCGAAACGGTGCCGCGAACATGCGGTTCCTTGTTGAACTCGGCCTTCAGCTTGTTGCCGGAACCGCCGGTGCCGGTGCCGTGCGGGCAGCCGGTCTGCGCCATGAAGCCTTCGATGACGCGATGGAACACGATGCCGTCGTAAAATCCCTCGCGCACCAGTTTCTGGATCTGGGCGACGTGGCCGGGCGCGAGGTCCGGACGCATCTCGATGGTGACGGGGCCCTGGGTGGTCTCAAGGATCAAAGTATTTTCTGTATCAGCCATGCTCTTTTCTCTTCCGGTTTGGGTGGACGTTTACGGGCTCTGAAAGTGACCGCCAAAGGCCTGCCGGCAATCGCACCGCCGAGACCCTCGGTAAATGGCAACGGCGTACAGCGTTGCAATGTTTCCATCACCGCAATTCGGTACGCGATCCGGTCATTATCGCCGGCACCTGCGGTTTCATAGGTAATCCTGGGCTGGCCGAGAATGGCCCCTTCGCGGTTGAAACTGACAATGACGGTAATATCCAACGGGCTGACGCCCGAGCCTGGCGGCGGCCGCCAGCACGAATGCAATCTGGCGAACACATCCTTGAGCGTGTCGAGATGCTGGGGCTGCGCCGAAGCTGAAACGTCAGACCCAAGCCACACCAGCACGGCAGCAATCCAGAAAGAAGGCCTGCGCCGCGCCGGTCTCATTGCCTCACTTGAGGTCGGATGCGACCTGCACCTTCACCATCTTGTCGGGATCGGCGACCGGCTCGCCGCGCTTGATCTTGTCGACGACGTCCATGCCCGACACCACCTCGCCGATCACGGTATACTTGCCGTTCAGCGAAGAGCCTTCCGCGAACATGATGAAGAACTGTGAATTCGCCGAATTGGGATCGCTGGTGCGGGCCATGCCGACGATGCCGCGCTTGTACGGCACGTTGGAGAATTCGGCCGGCAGGTTCGGATATTTCGAGCCGCCGGTGCCGTTGAAGTTCTTGCCGTCGCCGGTCTGCGCCATGAAGCCCTCGATCACGCGATGGAACGGCACGTTGTTGTAATAGCCTTCACGCGCCAGCAGCTTGATGCGCTCGGCATGCTGGGGCGCGAGGTCGTTGCGCAGCTTGATCACGATGCGGCCCTTGGTGGTGTCGATCACGATCGCGTTCGCCTTGTCGAGACCGGCGGGCAGCGTCTGGGCGACGGCGGGAGCCGCGAGGAACAGCGCGGCGAGAACGGCGAGAATTCGGATCATGAAAGCTCCGCTGATGTGAAAACAGGAAAGCGTCGGGGCGCGCAGGTGCGCGTCAGCCCGCAAATTTCTTCTTGAGGCTGGCCGCAACCGATGGCGGCACGAAGGCGGAGAAGTCGCCGCCCATGCTGGCGATCTGGCGTACCAGCGTTGCGGTGATCGGGCGAACCGCCGGCGATGCCGGCACGAACACGGTGTGCACTTCCGGCGCCATGGCCTCGTTCATGCCGGCGAGCTGCATTTCGTAGTCCAGATCGGTTCCGCCGCGCAGGCCGCGAATCATGATGGTCGCGCCGACCTGGCGCGCCGCGGCGACGGTAAGATTGTCATAGGTGGTGCAGTCGAAGGCGCAGCCGGCCTTTTGGGCAATCGGCTCGCATGTCGCCCGAACCATCTCGAGCCGTTCCTCGGTCGAAAACAGCGGCTTTTTGCTGGAAGAGACGCCGATGGCGACAATCAGGCGGTCGCACAGCGGAACGGCGTGCCGGACGACGTCCAGATGGCCGTTGGTGATGGGGTCGAAGGAACCGGGGTAGAGCGCAATACGGGGCATAGGCCCCCTCTACCTCGCCCGGGGCGGCCCGGCAAGCCACGCGGGTTCCCGCTGGGCCAGCGGCCTGATCGGGGTCGGCCAGTGAACCAGGCCCCCAAAACCCCCTCCCCGTTAAGGAATGTTTCGTCCCGCCCGGGCCGACGAAACAAAACTCGGCCGGGATGAAACCATTTTCGCCAGCCGTGAAGACGGCCGGAAACTTGCGCTGGCTACAAGTTGATCCAACGAAACGACGGGGCCGCCAAGGCCCATGACAGGGGACCGTCATGATCAAGGCTTTTTCCGCAGTCGCTGCTGCCGCGTTCATTGCTGCCGCGCTGACCGTACTGCCCGGCTTTGCCCCCCAGGTCGAAGCCAGCGTGCCGCAGGCGCTTGCCAAGGGCGACCGCCTGGATATCCGCACCGTCGGCAAGGATTGCTCGCAGCAGGCCTGGCCGAATTTCGAGACTTCGTGCCTGCGTACCGCCGGCTCCAAGTCGACGGTCAAGGAAGCCCGCCTGGTGACCGCCAACCGCACGCCGTAACGGCAAAGGTTTTCGTTCCAACACCTCCAAGGAACGCTCTCGTGGCGAGCAGGGATGCCCCCCTCCTCGCCACTGGCGTTTTGAGCACGTCGGTACGGCGCGGGCCTTGTTTGCCGGCCGCACCGCGCGGCTATCCGCCTTGGGCCCGGCCGCGCATGTGGGCAACGGCGTCACCACAAAGCGGCCGACCGCGTACAAAACGCTTTCCCGGCCACTGGAACCCCATGGCAATTTGCGACGTCTCGTCGCAGACTGGCACGTGATCGCGCCCCTCGGCTGATCGGCGGCGCGATGCCAATGGGGGCGCCAGTGACCAGTACACCTGCCGAAACCTCCGGCCATTCGACCGCCCTCCCCACAGCAGCCACGGTCGGCGCCCTTGGCGTCGTCTACGGCGACATCGGCACCAGCCCCCTCTACGCCCTGAAGGAAGCGGCCAAGGCCGCGACCCATGGCGGAGCGCTGACGAACGATGCCGTGCTCGGCATCGTCTCGCTGATCCTGTGGGCGCTGATCCTGATCATCTCGGTCAAATATGCGCTGCTCATCCTGCGCGCCGACAACCGCGGCGAAGGCGGCATCGTCGCGCTGCTGGCCTTGCTCCATGCGCGCCATGCACCGGCCGGGACGTGGCGCGCGAAGCTTCTGGTGATCGGCCTGATCGGCGCCGCGCTGCTCTATGGCGACGGTGCGATTACGCCGGCGATCTCGGTGCTCAGCGCCATCGAAGGCCTGAAGGTCGACGCGCCGGCGCTGGCGCCCGCCGTCGTGCCGGTCACGGTCGCGATCCTGATCGGGCTGTTCCTGATGCAGCGCCAGGGCACAAGCTTCATCGGCCGGATCTTCGGCCCCGTGATGGTCGGCTGGTTCGCCGTGCTTGCCGCGCTCGGCATCCACGGCATCGTCATGGCGCCCGGCGTGCTCGTGGCGTTAAGTCCGCTCTACGCCTTCGACTTCCTGATCCACCAGAATTTTCACGTCAGCTTTGCCATCCTGGGCGCCGCATTCCTTGCCGTGACGGGCGGCGAGGCGATGTATGCCGACATGGGACATTTCGGCCGGATGCCGATCCGGATCGCCTGGTTCGCGGTGGCGCTGCCCGCGCTGGTGCTGAACTATTTCGGGCAGGCCGCGCTGCTGATCACCGACCCCAGCGCGGTCGACAATCCGTTCTACCAGCTCGCCCCCGATTGGGTGCACTATCCGCTCGTCGCCTTCGCGACGCTCGCCACCGTGATCGCATCGCAGGCGATCATCTCGGGCGTGTTCTCGCTGACCCAGCAATCGATCCAGCTCGGCTTCCTGCCGCGGATGCACATCACGCACACCACCAGCGACGCGATCGGCCAGATCTATGTGCCGCTGGTGAACTGGCTGCTCGCGGCCGCCACGCTGGGCGCCGTGCTGCATTTCGGCTCCTCGGAAGCCCTGGCCGGCGCCTACGGCATCGCCGTATCGCTGTTGATGGCGATCACCACGCTGCTTGCCGCGCTGGTCGCGATCCAGTGGGGCTATTCGCCGTTCCTCGTACTCGCGGTCAACGGGTTCTTCTTCGCGATCGATTGCACGTTCTTCGCGGCCAATTCGGTCAAGCTGTTCGAGGGCGGCTGGTTTCCGCTGCTGCTCGCCGGCATCATCGCCTTCGTGATGCTGACCTGGCGCAGCGGCGTCAAACTGGTGGAGCGGGCACGCGGCAACCTGCGCCAGCCGGAAGAGGATCTGATCGAGACCGCCGTCAACCGCTGCCATACGCGGCTCACCGGCACCGCCGTGTTCCTGGCCTCCTCGCCCAAGGGCGTGCCGCTGGCACTGACGCAGTTCGTCAAGCACAACCACGTGCTGCATCAGCGCGTGCTGCTGGTCACGGTGCTGATCGAGGAATCGCCGCGCGTCTCCGACGAAGACCGCGCCGAGGTCATCGAGATCATCCCGGGCATCACCCGCGTCATCCTGCATTACGGCTTCATGCAGTACCCGACGATCTACGAGGGCCTGATCCTCGCCTGCAAGCAAGGCAAGCTGCCGGGCATCGAACTCGGCGACATCACCTACTATATCGGCCGCGAAACCATCATTCCGCGCGAGGACATCCCGGGCATGTGGGTCTGGCGAGAAGGGCTGTTTGCGTTCCTGCAACGAAACGCGGAACGTTCGGCGGCATTCTTCGGCGTGCCGACCAAGCAGGTGGTGGAGTTCGGGACCGAGCTCGAAATTTAGGGTCGTGCACTCCCTTATCGGGCTTGTGGCGGAAGCAGCTGCTCCAAAAGGTGCGCACATTTCGCCTTTAGAGTTTCACATGTTTGTTGCAAGGAACGCGATGCGGCGGACGGCGTCCCGTTGGGCAACGACATCGTGGTCGTAATTATCGTACTGCGGCGACGCGATCAGGAAAGCCTCGTCCATCATCCAGACGTCGAACAGGCGATAATGGCCGATGGTCTGCTCCCGGCCGTTTTTAAAGACCATCTGGCGCGGGTCCGTGTCCTTCAAGCAACTCTGAAACAGTGCGGCCAGCCGCTTACGATCGGTATCGGACGCAACGGAGCCTACTGCTGCCAGCCGTTCCGCAAACGCAACGCCAACCGTACAGCGGCTTCGCGGATGACCCGCTTGAGCCGCGGCCTCGATCCAGTCCCCCGGGGAGCGGGCCGCCACACGGTCTGCGACGGTATCGCCGGCCAGCAGCGGCGTGGCCTCGGCGGCGAGCCGGCTGATGCCCTCATAGGCGGCTGGCCTGCCATGCTCGGCCGCCCGGAAAAGATAGCGGGCCGCCTCCTGTGCGACGCGCGGCTTCAAGGAATCGGCCTGATCGCCGTAACCGTCCAGCAGTTGCAGCCGTTTCAGCAACTGCCATCCAAATTTCAATTCCTCATCCGGATCGGATGTAGCCGTGGCGAGGGCAGCCATCGCCAGCAGCCGAGGGGTTTCCTCCACCGTCGCGCCGGTGGGAATGAAGGCGTCGAGGCAATCCGCGGCGATCGAGGCGGCGCGCCGGTCCCCGGCTTGCGCAAAACCCTCCAGGGCCGCCACGGTGCGTGCGCGCTCGCTGGTACCACAGGGAGCCCGCAGCAGGAGCAGATTGAGTTTCGCGCGCGCAAGTCCGGCGGTGGCGGCGGCGTTCAGCAGCCGCGCCGCCTCGATCGGATCGCGCACATCCCTGATGCCGCGGTAGAGAAGCACACCCAGATCGTTCTGGGCGATGGCGTCACCGGCCGTGGCAAGCGGCTGGAGCAGTCCGGCCCCCAGGGAGACCGCACCTAGCCGTACCGCCATCACGGCCAGCGCGCGACGTTGATCGGCGCCGAAACTGCTCGGCGTCAGCAGAATGGCCACCGTAACGGCAACCAGTACGGCCATCCCGATCGCGGCCCGGATCATGGCCTGGCCCCGGCTGCATCGCCCGGCGTTGTTTCGCTGAGCTTGCGATCTGCGTCGAAGAAAATGAACTCGTTGAGCGCCGCCTCGGTCGAGGCGACATCCAGCATCGGCCGCGCCTGACGCGGCAATCGCGGCGTGACCACCAGCCATTCGGGCGCGCGGGACCATCGCGCCTCCTCTTGCTGTTCCTGCCGATCGATGCAGTCGCGGGCCAATGCGACGGCGCTGTCGAAAGCCTCTCGTGTATACGGCTTGCCATCGAAGCGCAGGCGCGTGATGCGCGCCTGCGCCACGCGGCACTGCGCTGCCCAGTCGCCCTTCTCTGCGCCAACCTCGAGCCATTCCCAATTGCTGCGTTCGCGCAATCGCACCGCCATCGGATCGTCGCCCAGTTTGTCGCCAAACTGCATGGCAAGAATGCCCAGCGGCTCATAGGCGCCGGGGTCCCCGGCTGCCGCCGCCGCGAACAGCAGTTCCATCGCCTTGCGCGCCAGCGGCACGACAACGCCGTCATAGCGACGCGCCTCGTCGGCATTGTCATTGAACGGCCGTTGTGCCGTTCGCGCGCGATTGAGCAGCGCCCATCCCGAATGCAGCAGGGCCGCCCCGTCACCGGTTTGCTGGACTTGAGCGGCTGCCGCGAGCGAGCGCTCATCGCGGTCCGGTAACGTCCGGCTGGTGGCTTCGAAATACAGGCAGTCCTGGATATGGCTGGCGGCGGCCGGGTCGGCTTCCGCGATCGGCGCGAGCGCTTCAGCCCTGGCTGCCGCCCGCGAGACATTCAGGCCACAGCGGCCGCCCGGGATCATGGCGCCGTTCAGGCGGGCCCGTGTCGAGCCCTGATCGGCCGCGCGCGCAAACAGCCGCCCGGCATCGACGAGATTTCTCGGCGTGCCGATGCCGCGGGCGCGCAGGACGCCGAGATTGTTCAGGGCACGGGCGTCCGACAATTCCGCCAGCGGCGTCAGCAATGCCGCTGCAATCGACGGCCAGCCGGAAACGAGGGCCTTCTGCGCCAGCGCATGCCGCTGCGGAACGAAAACGTTCAATGGTGCGAGTAGTCCGGCGCTTACGACAGCAATCAGCGCGGTGAGGCCGATGGCCACTCTTCGCATCGCGACGTCGCCGGCGCCCGAACTGTTTCTGCCGGGCCAGCAGACCAGGAAAATAATCGAGCCCGCCGCAAGCACACCGCCCAGCGGCGTATGGTGTGCAAACGGCGTAACGAAGCGCAAGTCGGTGAAGCCGGTCAGGACAGCCTGATCGACCGCGAGCAATATGATGGCCCCGGCCAGCCACGGCAATGGAGCGAGACCGATGTCTTGCAGGCGTTTGCCAAGAAGGGCGAGGCTCATCCAGAGTCCAGCGCCCCCAGCCGTCAGCGCCATCAGGATGCCAAGAACCGTCGCGCCGCCGGATGGTGCGCCGAGCGCGGCAAGGCCGGCGCCAACGACCAGGAATGCGACGATAATGGCTCCGACGAGGGCCAGCGCAGCCAAATTCCAGCCAAGAAAAGCCAGCCTTCCGAGGCTACCTCGAAACCCAAAGAGCGCGTCGATCATGAACGATCCCAAACGTCAGGCCCAATGCGACAATCCAAGTCAGACCTGAATACCACCTAAAGTTCAGGCAAGCGTTTGACTGGTCTCTTGGATTGCGATGGCCCCGTTAGCAGGTTTTCAACCCTGTTTGTGCCGATCGAACGTCTTCCCAAATTCGTTCCGGGCTGCCTCAGCCGCGCGATTTCGCCTTGCCGGAAGCTCGCATCGCGCGGCCGCCTGCCGCCGGCGGCTTGCCGACGCGCTTGAGCACGGAGGTCACGACATAGCGGCCGGCGGGATGGATGCTTTCCGATATCTCGAACAGCCGCCCCTGCGCGTCGAGATATCGCCTGATCACTTCGAGCGCGGGCGATCCGGCTTCCGCTCCGAGCGGCTTGGCAAAGGCGTTCGGAACCACGGTCGCGGCAACGGTCTGGTGAACTTCGGCGGCGATCACGCCGTAGCTGTCGGCGATCATGTCGCAGACCAGGCGGCGATCTTTCCGGATGTCGCTGACGGCGTCCGCATAGCTTTCCTCGACATAGCAATCGACCCAGGCCAATGGCGGGCTCCTGGGCTTCGTCGAGGCCCGCACATAGGCGATCCGCAGCCAGCGTGAGCCCGGCTGGCAGCCGAACCGCCGCGCCGCCTTGCGGTCCATCACGACCGTCTCGATGTTCCTGACGTCGCGCTCGGTCGCGGCGGCCAGCGCGACGAGATCGCCGAGCGAGCCGAGCGTCTGCTGAAAACTCTGCTGCGGCGCCTCGCGTGTCTCGACCCGCGTGCCGGAGCCCTTTCGGCGCGACACCGCGCCAAGCTCGGTCAGGCGCCGCATCGCCGCCCGCACGGTCTGGCGGCTGACCTCGTAGCGCGCCGCAAGCTCCAGCTCGGTCGGGATCAGGCCGCCGACCGGGTATTCGCCGCGGTGGATCGCCTCGAGCAGATCGTGGGCGATGTCCTCGTAGATTGGCATGTCGAACAGTTCTCGCAGGTCGCGGCCCCCATATCACGGCTTCGCCGGCCCTGCATCCGCCCTTGACAAATTTGTACGTATTATTGATATGGCCGTACATATTAACAGGGAGTGAAATGACCCCCGTGGCCAGCACCATGTTCGACAGCGTCCTTTATCGCGACGTTTTCTCCACGCCGGCCATGCGGGCGGTGTTTTCCGACGATGCCCTGCTCGAGGCCTATGTGCAGGCCGAAGTGGCGCTTGCCACCGCCCAGGGCGAAACCGGCGTCATTCCGCGCGATGCGGCCGAGGCGATTGCGCGCCAGGCCCCGGCGATCGTGCTCGATCGCGGGCAACTGAAAAGCGACACCGAGAATGTCGGCTATCCCATCGTCGGCCTGGTCCGCCAGCTCTCGCAGGAGCTCGGCGAACCCGGCCGCTATCTGCATTGGGGCGCGACCACCCAGGACATCATGGATACCGCGACCGTGCTGCAACTGCGCGAGGCGGTGATCCTGATCGAAGCCCAGCTCGCCGACGTCATGGCCACGCTCGCGGATCTTGCCCGCCTCCACCGCGATACGCCAATGGCCGGACGAACCCATCTGCAGCAGGCGCTGCCGATCACCTTCGGCCACAAGGCGGCGATCTGGCTGTCGGCGCTGCAGCGCTCGGCCGACCGGCTCGCGCAGGCCAAGCCGCGCGCATTGCAGGCGCAGCTCGGCGGCGCGGCGGGCACGCTGGCCTCGCTCGGCGATCGCGGACTGGATGTGCGGGCGGCCTACGCCCGTGCGCTCGGTCTCGCTGAGCCCGACATCACCTGGCACGTCGCCCGCGACGGGCTGGTCGAGATGGTGCAGACGCTCGCGGTGATCTGCGGTGCGCTCGGCAAGATCGGCTACGACGTCATGATTTTGATGGCGACCGAGATCGGCGAGGTGTTCGAGCCGTTCTCCTCGCACCGCGGCGCCTCCTCGACCATGCCGCAGAAGCGCAATCCGATCTCCTCGGAAATCCTGCTGGCCAACGCAAAAGCGTCGCGCGATGCCGCCTCGCTGATGCTCGACGCCATGGTTCAGGACCTCGAGCGCGCCACCGGCCCCTGGCATTGCGAATGGCTCTCCCTGCCCCAGGCCTGTCTGCTGACCGCAGGCTCGCTGGCGCAGGCGCAGTTCATGCTGTCCGGCCTGATCGTCGAGCCGGCGGCGATGAAGAAGAACCTCGATTCCACGCGCGGCCTGATCGTGGCCGAAGCGGTCATGATGGGGCTCGCGCCGGCGCTCGGCCGCCAGAGCGCGCATGACGAGGTCTACGCCGCCTGCCGCGACGCCTTCGAGCATGGCGACGGATTGCTTGATGCGTTGCTGCGGCGTCCCGCGATCGCCTCCGCCCTGCCGCGCGACCAGCTCGCCGCGCTGTGCGAACCATCCAACTATCTCGGAACGGCCGCGAAGATGGTCGACCGCGTGCTTGCCCGTCAGGCCAAGCGATAAATCAAACAACAAATTTCCGGGAGGACCGACGTTCATGACGCCCCGCATTCTTGATCGCCGCGCGCCTCTCGCTTAGGCGTCCTGCTACCGGGGGAAGACCGGGCGTCCTGCGAACTGATCCCTTCGCTCTACAGGCCCTCAATCGGAGTGGCAGTCGCGGGACCGGATGCAACTCTCACGTCCACATAAGCCGATTGAACGGCATTGAGCACCGCATCGTCCGACGACGTGACCTCATAGAAGGTGCTGTCTATCGCGCGTATGACAACCCATGGATCGCTCTGTTCTGGGAGTGTTGCAGCAAATTGCCCCCAAATGACCTGCGCTGCTTCTTGAGCCGCCTCCGAAAGCGTTGCACCGCTAACCGATGAACCGCTGGCTGCAATCAGCTCCAGCTTGTCTTGTCCCGGCTGACCTGGTCCCGTGATCATGAATTCATGGAAGGAACGGCCAGATTCCAAGTGATCCAGTCTAACAGGCGAAACCGTCCAACCGGCCTCAAGTGAGCGAGGAGCGAGCAAATCAATCAGGTCGCGCAGATCGAGAGCCAGAACTCCATCGCGAAGATCGTAGATGCGCAGTGTCGTCATTGGTGCACCGATTCTGGCAACCTCTTGGCTACCCGTGCCATCCATTGCGGCCCACGCCTTGCCGTAGACGTCGCAGAGAACGATTGGCATGTCGTGATGACCGAGCCTGCCGGCCGTAAAATGCTGGCGGTCTATTTCAATGCGGCTCATGTATTTGACTTCGAAATCCCGCCACCCCTCTCCATGCCATGCACGGAGCAAGAGTGGCCGGCCGCGCTCGTCCCGCTCTTCGTATCCGACCGAGTGAGGTTCGACCGTATACTGTTTGCTTCGGTGCGCGAACGATACCATCGCCCGCGCTGCGATCGCCTGACAAAGTAGTTTTGTGCTCATGAACCAGAAGTTCGCCTCAGTTCGTGGCCTTTCCTTCGATTTTCGGTTGCGCAACAGCTACCAACAGGGGCCGACATTTTAACGTTTACTTGAACCGGGTCGGCAACCTCGCCAATCCGCAAATGATCTCCGTCCCTGGCTGAAGGGCCTCTATCACACATATCGCCCACCGGATGCCATTTTCCCGTTGCTGGCTCAGGCCGATGCGATAGCTTATCCGGCGACTTGGGGCAGGCAATGAAAGCTGGCGATAGACCAACGACATCGAAAAGCCGCGCGAAGACCACGGCAAAGCTCCGCCGTTCGACGAAGACCGCGACCGCCTCCAGCCCTGCAAAAAAGACGGCCACAAAAGCAAAAGTCGAGACTTCAGCCACGACGGAAGTCGAACAGCTCACCCTCGAACTTCAGGAAGCGCGGGAGCGGCAGGCTGCGACCGCCGAGGTGTTGAGCCTGATCTCGGACTCGCCGACCGGCATCCAGCCGGTGTTCGACCGGATCATCCAGAACGCGACGCGGCTTTGCCACAGCGTGCTCAGCGCCGTCTATCGCCGGGAGGGCGATCATGTCCATCTCGTCGCATACGACCAGTTCTCGGCGGAATCGGTCGCCGCGGTGCGAAAGGCCTACCCGGCTCCGCTCACCAGCGGCAACCTGATCTCGGTCGCCATCCGCGAGCGCCGCGTCGTGCACGAGCCGGATGTGCTCGTTTCCGGCGGATACAGCGCGCTGCAGAAAACATCGGGCTATCGCAGCATCCTCGTCGTGCCGATGCTGCGCGACGAAGTCGCGATCGGCGCCATCGCGGTGATGCGGCTGGAGCCGAAACTGTTTCCCAAGGCGCAGGTCGAGCTGCTGAAAACCTTTGCCGGGCAAGCCGTCATCGCCATCGAGAACACCCGGCTGTTCACCGAGCTGCAGGCGCGCACGACGCAGCTGACGCAGTCGCTCGAAGATCTCCACGCCGCTCAGGACAGTCTCGTGCAGACCGAGAAGCTGGCCGCGCTGGGAAGGCTGGTGGCGGGTGTCGCGCACGAGCTCAATACCCCCGTCGGCACCAGCCTGACGGTCGCCTCCGCCTTCATCAACAAGGCGGACCGGTTCGAAGCCGATATCGCGAGCGGCGACGTGCGCCGGTCGAGCCTGACCGAGTTCATTGCATCGAGCCGGGAAGCGGCCTCGCAGATCATGGTCAACCTCAACCACGCGATCGACCTGATCCAGTCGTTCAAGCAGGTTGCGACCGATCGCAACGTTTCGGACCGGCGAGGCTTCGATCTCGGGCAGGTGACCGAACAGGTCGTCAAGGGATTGCGGTTCGGGCTGCGCCGCAATCTCGTGGTCAACGTCGCATGCGAGCCCGATCTTGCCATGAACAGCTATCCCGGGCCGTACGGCCAGGTGCTGACCAATCTGGTGATCAATTCCGCCGTGCATGCCTATCCCGACGGCGCGCGCGGCGCCGTCCACATCGCGGGCCAGGCCTCGGGCAAGCACAATGTCGAAGTGCTGTTTTCGGACGACGGCTGCGGCATGAGCCCTGAGGTCAGGCGCCAGGTCTTCGATCCGTTCTTCACCACACGGCGCGACCAGGGCAGCACCGGCCTCGGGCTGCACATCGTCCACAACATCGTGACCAATCGCCTGGGCGGCCGGATCAATCTGGAAACCAGGCAGGGTGCGGGCACGAAATTCCGCATCATCATGCCCCGCGAGGCGCCGCTGGCGGCGGCAGCGGAATGATATCCGGGCTACACTTCGTCACTCCGGGATGCGTGCGGAGCACGCAGGCCCGGAATGACGGCTTGCGCCGCTAGCCGCCGTTCCCGTTCTCGCCGTTCTCTCCGTCGTCGCCGATATGTTCGACCGACACCACGTGCTCGTCATCGGCGGTATCGAACACGATCACGCCCTGGGTCGAGCGGCCGGCGATGCGGATGTCCTCGACCGGGCAGCGGATCAGCTGGCCCTTGTCGGTGACCAGCATGATCTGGTCGCTGTGCTCGACCGGGAACGACGCCACCAGCTTGCCGTTGCGGTTGTTGACGCTCATCGCGACGATGCCTTTGCCGCCGCGGCCGGTGGTGCGGTACTCGTAGGACGAGGTGCGCTTGCCGAAGCCGTTGACGGAGACGGTCAGCACCACCTGCTCCTGCGCCGACATTTCCGCGTAGCGCTCCTGCGAGAGCTGCAGCGAGCCTGTGGTCTCCTCGCCCTCGCCCTCGACGGGCTCTTCCGCCGCGGTCTCGCCGGCCACCGCGCGGCGCATCTTGAAGTAGGCCGCCCGTTCGTCCGAGGTGGTCTCGACATGGCGCAGGATCGCCAGCGAGATCAGCGTGTCGTTTTCGGCGAGCGCAATGCCGCGCACGCCCATCGAGGTACGGCCAGTGAAGACGCGCACGTCGGTGACGGGGAAGCGGATGCACTGGCCGCCCGCCGCCGTCAGCAGCACGTCGTCGTGCTCGGTGCAGATCTGCACGTCGACGATCGCCTCGCCCTCGCCCAGCTTCATGGCGATGATGCCGGATCGGCGGACATCGACGAAGTCGGACAGCTTGTTGCGGCGAACGGTGCCGCCTGTGGTGGCGAACATGACGTCGAGATTGGCCCAGGAGGATTCATCCTCCGGCAGCGGCATGATGGTGGTGATGCGCTCGCCCTGCTCCAGCGGCAGGATATTGATCATCGCCTTGCCACGCGCGTTCGGCGCCGCCATCGGCAGCCGCCAGACCTTTTCCTTGTAGACCTGGCCCTTCGAGGAGAAGAACAGCACCGGCGTATGCGTCGAGGCGACGAACAGCCTGGAGACAAAATCCTCGTCGCGGGTCTGCATGCCCGCCCGGCCCTTGCCGCCGCGCCGCTGCGCCCGATAGGTCGAAAGCGGCACGCGCTTGACGTAGCCGGCATGCGAGACCGTGACCACCATGTCCTCGCGCTGGATCAGGTCCTCGTCCTCGACCTCGCCTTCCTGCTCGATAATGACGGTCTTGCGCGGGGTGGCGAATTCGCCCTTCACGGCCGCAAGCTCTTCCTTGATGATCGCCTGCACGCGCGCGCGCGAGCGCAGGATGTCCAGATAGTCGGCGATTTCCACCGCGAGCTTGTCGAGCTCCTCGGAAATCTCCTCGCGCCCGAGCGCGGTCAGCCGCTGCAGGCGGAGATCGAGAATGGCCTTGGCCTGCTCCAGCGACAGCCGCGCGGTGCCGTCGGGCGCCATCCGGTGCCGGGGATCGTCGATCAGCGTAATCATCGCCTCGACGTCCCGCGCCGGCCAGTCCCGCGACATCAACGTGTCGCGCGCGGTGGTCGGATCGGGCGACGTGCGAATCACGCGAATGATCTCGTCGATATTGGCAACCGCAATCGCAAGGCCGACCAGGATATGGGCGCGGTCGCGGGCCTTGTTGAGCAGGAATTTGGTGCGGCGGGTGACGACCTGCTCGCGGAACGCGATGAACAGCGTCAGCAGGTCCTTCAGGTTCATCACCTGCGGACGGCCGCCATCGAGCGCCACCATGTTGGCCGGGAAGTTCGTCTGCAGCGGCGTGAACCGGTAGAGCTGGTTCAGCACCACGTCGGGCACGGCGTCGCGCTTCAGTTCGACGACGACGCGGAAACCGTCACGGTCGGATTCGTCGCGCAGGTCGGAAATGCCGTCGATCTTCTTCTCGCGCACCAGTTCGGCGATGCGCTCGACCATGGTGGCCTTGTTCACCTGGTAGGGAATTTCGGTGACGATGATCGCTTCGCGGTCCTTGCGGATGGTGTCGATCGTCACCTTGCCGCGCATCACGATCGAGCCGCGGCCGAGGTGATAGGCCGAACGGATGCCCTGGCGGCCGAGGATGATGCCACCGGTCGGGAAATCGGGCCCGGGCACGATGTTGATGAGATCGTCGATGGTCAGCGCCGGATTGTCGATCAGCGCCACGCAGGCGTCGATGACTTCGCCGAGATTGTGCGGCGGAATGTTGGTCGCCATGCCGACGGCGATGCCGCCGGCGCCATTGACCAGAAGATTCGGGAATTTGGCCGGCAGCACCGTCGGTTCGCGGTCGCGGCTGTCGTAGTTCGCCTGGAAATCGACGGTGTCCTTGTCGATGTCGTCCAGCAGCGTCTGCGCGATCTTGGTCAGGCGGGATTCGGTGTACCGCATGGCGGCCGCCGTATCGCCGTCCACCGAGCCGAAATTGCCCTGGCCGTCGATCAGCGGCACGCGCATGGAGAAGTCCTGCGCCAGACGCACCAGCGCGTCATAGACCGACTGATCGCCGTGGGGATGGTATTTACCGATGACGTCGCCGACCGTGCGCGCCGATTTGTTGTACGACTTGTTCCACTCGAAGCCGTTCTCGTGCATCGCGTAGAGAATGCGGCGGTGCACGGGCTTGAGCCCGTCGCGCGCGTCCGGCAGCGCCCGCGCCACGATCACGCTCATGGCGTAATCGAGGTAGGAGCGCTTCATCTCGTCGAGGATGGAAACGGGACGGATGTCGGAGTGCTCCGGCGGCTCGCCGGGCTTGTCGTCTTCGTTGTCGGACAAAGGGGAATCCAGTCAGTTCTCAGTCGAGAATCATATAGCGCATCGAGGGCCCGATCACCACCCCGAAGCCTTGGGGTGGAGCTGTTTTTCCGCTCGTTTTTTCATGGACTTAACACATCGCAAGACGATCTTCGGCAGGCTCCTGAGGCCGCCATTTCCGGGCTGGAAAGACGGGACCGGAACGGTGTCTTCTTACCCCCGTTTCAGGGGCCGAAAACCACCGCATGCATGACCCGTCCGGGCAGGAAGGTGAACGCGCCGGCGATGATCAGCGCGCCGAAGAAGATCGACGTCATCGCCTTCTTGTGGCCGCTGACATTGTGCCGGCGCGCATGCAGCACCGCGAGCACCAGCATGACCGGCACGAAAACCGACAGGATATGGATCGGGCTGAACGGTCCGACCAGGCGGATCTCGTGGATCCAGAGCGAGCTGATCGCAACCGCTGCCATCAGCACCACCCAGATCCAGCCGAGGGTCCGGTGCGGCAGCGTTCCCTTCGGCGCGGCGAACTGCACGATGCCGAGGGCGAAGGCCGCGATCGCTGCGAAGGCGTGCAGCGGGATCGTTCCAGGGGCCTCCAGCAGCGGGGCGAGGCTCATGATCGGCGCTCCATCTGAAGTTGGCGTTCGAGACGGGGCGCAGCTTAAGGGAAATACCTCATGTAAATATTAATCGCGTGGCGGCCGCGCGGGGCCGTCCGCACGCTGCCAATCGCAGCGCGGACGGCCGATGTTCAACCGAATACGGATGGTTCTTGCGGCGGCACATCAATCGTAAAGCAGGCGTAAACGCTCATTTTCGCGCGCGAATTCGTGCAAGCGAATGCGCCGGCCGAACGCCTGGTTCAGAACGGGATGTCGTCGTCCATGTCGCTGTTGCGGCCGCCCGCCGCCACCGCGCGCCGGGGCGCGGAGCTGGCCGGGCCGCTGGAGCCGAAATCGCCGGCATCGTCGGAGCCGAAGCCGCCGCCCCCGCCACCGCTGCGGCCGTCGAGCATGGTCAGCGTCGAGTTGAAGCCCTGCAGCACGACCTCGGTCGAGTATTTCTCGACGCCGCTCTGGTCGGTCCATTTGCGCGTCTGCAGCGCGCCCTCGATGTAAACCTTGGCGCCCTTCTTCAAATACTGCTCGGCGACCTTGCAGAGGCCCTCGTTGAAGATCACGACGCGATGCCACTCGGTCTTTTCCTTGCGCTCGCCGGTCGCCTTGTCGCGCCAGGTCTCCGACGTTGCAATGCTCAGATTGGCGATCGGCCGGCCGTCCTGGGTCCGCCGGATTTCCGGATCCTTGCCGAGGTTGCCGACCAGAATCACCTTGTTCACGCTTCCCGCCATTACAGCTCTCCACTCGATATCGCCGGCAAAAATCACTGCTCCGGCCGCTTCCATCCGGCCGTTTCAATTCTTGACCTGTCGCTTGTCTGACTTCCGCGTCCGCTTTTCGGACCTTTCGGACCGACCCTATACGCTCGCAGGCCCCGCTGATCCCGCGATCCCTTCGCGCGCCGGCGGTTATCCACATATAGCATCGCGCCGCCAGATGTTCCAGCTTTGTTCCATCCAGTCACCCGAATTGTGACCACGCAACCTCCGGGCGAACCACGGGAACTCACGGAGAACCGGACCGATTCAAAATGGAACCCGAAAGTTCCCCGCTCCGGTTCCAATTTCCCCTAACAAATCATTGCCTTGGTTCCATACACTTGGTTCTTCGGTGTGGCCTTTTGGACACGCCATTTCTGGGCGAGTCGCGATAAATTCAACTCACCGGCGCGGCGCTCGCGCCCTTGGGGAAACGCTTCGGGACCAACGGGAAGCGGACAATCTGGAGATAGCCATGAAGAAAGTTTGGTTAGGTACAGTTGCTTTCATCGCGTTCGCTACGCCTGCCGCGGCCGCCGACCTTGCGGCGCGGCCCTACACCAAGGCGCCGCCGCCCGCGATCGCCGCGGTCTATGACTGGAGCGGCTTCTACATCGGCGCCAACGGCGGCTGGGGTTCCAGCCGCAAGTGCTGGGATTCGGTGGCGCCTGCCGCCTTGGTCGGCCCGGAGGGCTGCCATGACGCGACCGGCGGCACGGCCGGTGGTCAGCTCGGCTATCGCTGGCAGACGGGCACCTGGGTGTTCGGTCTTGAAGGCCAGGGCAACTGGGCGGACTTCCATGGCAGCAACGTGAGCACGTTGTTCCTCGGCTCGCGCAACGAGTCGCGCATCGATGCGTTCGGCCTGATCACCGGCCAGGTCGGCTGGGCCGCCAACAACGTCCTGTTCTACGTCAAGGGCGGCGCGGCCGTGACCGCCGATCGTTTCCGCATCCGCGATAACCTCTCGGGCGCGGTGACCGGCGTGACCGGCGACGACACCCGCTGGGGCGGCACTGTGGGCGCAGGCCTCGAATTCGGCTTCGCACCGAACTGGACCGCCGGCGTCGAATACAATCATCTGTTCATGCAGGATCGCACCTCCACCTTCACCACGCCGGTCGGCGGCGTCTTCTTCGCCGCGGACCGCATCCGCCAGGACGTCGATCTCGTCACCGTTCGCGTCAACTACCGCTGGGGCGGCCCGGTCATCGCAAAATACTGACCGCTCGCAGCAACATTCGGGAATGCGGAAAGGCCGGCATCACGCCGGCCTTTTTGTTTGGTTGTATTTTAGCACCGTCACTACTCGCGACGGTTGCATAGTACCTACATTTGCCGCGGATGTGGTTTTTGAGAGACAGGAATCCGGCGGCTCCTCGGCTATACGCAGGAGCAACCTCAAATTGACGGCTGAGGGAGTTGCGTTTGCGAGCCGCGAAAGGAAAAGAAAAGTGAAAAAGATTCTGCTGATGACCACTGGCTTGATCGCGCTTGGGATGGCGCCCGCGATCGCCGCCGATCTTGGTGCAAGGCCCTATACCAAGGCGCCCGCCGCTGCGATTGCTATCAACAACTGGACCGGCTTCTATCTCGGTGCGATGGGCGGCTACGCGCAGGAAAACTCCGATGGCCTGGGCTCGCTCAGCGGCGGTTTCGCCGGCGGCACCGGCGGTTACAACTGGCAGATGGGCAACGTCGTTCTCGGCATCGAGGCCGATGCCGCCTGGGCAGATGTCGGGGCAACCTTCTTCCCGCTTGAGGCCCGGATTCGCGCTATGGGCACCGTTCGTGGCCGCGTCGGCTATGCGTTCGACCAGGTCCTGATCTACGGCACGGGCGGTTATGCTTGGGCCGACAACCGCTTTACGTTCGCGGCCTTTTCGGACAGCAAGGTCCACTCCGGCTGGGCCGTCGGCGCCGGCGTCGAGGTCATGTTCGCCCCGAAATGGTCGGTCAAGGCCGAGTACCTCTATCGCAGCTTTGAGAGCCAGAACTATTTCGCTGGCATCGTCACACCGACTGGCATTGCGTCGGGAACGCTCAACCTCAACAGCGTCCAGGTCGGCGTGAACTATCACTTCTAAGAACGTGACCCGGCGAAGCGATTATCGCTTCTCCGACAAGGATCATGTTCAAATAAGAAGGCTTTAGGCTTCCTGCTGAAACTGCCTGCGCCTCCGTTCCCCTCTCGGAACGGAGGCGTTGTTTTTTGCTGATCCCCCATCCATCTGCTGACGGCTGCTGCCAAAACATTGATGGCGCAAAACAATCCGTTGATGATTCGTGCGCGGCACTGGAAATTTCTTACCGTTCTTCCTATGTTCCGACTTTCAATCATCGGCGCCTGATCCCGGTTCTCGCCTGGCCATGCGCGCCCAACTTGGTGCGCGACCTGCGTGCCTGGAAATGCCGATATGGATGAAGTGCTAAGGGCGAAGCGCCAACAGAACGCCGGCTCCGCATCGCGTGCGATTACCATCCGTGGTGCGCGCGAGCATAATCTCAAGAACGTCGATCTCGAGATTCCCCGCGACAAGCTCGTCGTGTTCACCGGCCTCTCCGGCTCCGGCAAATCCTCGCTCGCCTTCGACACCATCTATGCCGAGGGCCAGCGCCGCTACGTCGAATCGCTCTCGGCCTATGCGCGCCAGTTCCTGGAGATGATGCAGAAGCCCGATGTCGATCAGATCGACGGCCTGTCGCCCGCAATCTCGATCGAGCAGAAGACGACGTCCAAGAATCCACGCTCGACCGTCGGCACCGTCACCGAGATCTACGACTACATGCGCCTGCTCTGGGCGCGCGTCGGCGTGCCCTATTCGCCGGCCACCGGACTTCCGATCGAGAGCCAGGTGGTCTCGCAGATGGTCGACCGCGTGCTGGCGTTGCCGGAGGGCACCCGCCTCTATCTGCTCGCGCCCGTCGTGCGCGGCCGCAAGGGCGAGTACAAGAAGGAGCTCGCCGAGTGGCTCAAGAAGGGCTTTCAGCGCGTCAAGATCGACGGCACCTTCTATGAGCTGTCGGAAGCGCCGACGCTGGACAAGAAATTCCCGCACGACGTCGACGTCGTCGTCGACCGCATCGTGGTGCGCCCCGACATCGGCCAGCGCCTTGCCGAAAGCTTTGAGACCGCGCTGAAGCTCGCCGAGGGTCTTGCGGTGATCGAATATGCCGACGCCCCGGCGGGCGCGGCGGAAGAGAAGAAATCCGACAAGAAGACGGCGAAGATCCACAACAAGAGCGGGCCTGAGCGCATCCTGTTCTCGGAAAAATTCGCCTGCCCCGTTTCAGGCTTCACGATCCCCGAGATCGAGCCGCGGCTGTTCTCGTTCAACAACCCCTATGGCGCCTGCCCCGCCTGCGGCGGCCTCGGCGTCGAGCAGCATATCGACGAGGACCTCGTCATCCCCGACAAGGAGCTGACCTTGCGCAAGGGCGCGATCGCGCCCTGGGCCAAATCCTCCTCGCCCTATTACATCCAGACGCTGACCGCGCTCGGCAAATTCTACAAGTTCACGCTCGACACCAAGTGGAAGGACCTGCCGAAGAAGACGCAGGCCGCCCTGCTGCACGGCTCCGGCGACGACGAGATCAAGTTCTCCTATGAGGACGGCGTCCGCTCCTACGACACCAAGAAGCCGTTCGAGGGCGTCATCACCAATCTCGAGCGCCGCTACCGCGAGACCGAGAGCGAATGGGCGCGCGAGGAGCTGGCGAAGTACTTTTCCGACATCCCCTGCGCCGGCTGCAACGGCTATCGCCTCAAGCCGGAGGCGCTCTGCGTCAAGATCGGCGGCAAGCATATCGGCGAGATCTCCGAACTGTCGGTGAAGCGCGCCGGCGAATGGTTCGAGAGCGTGCCGGCGGCGCTGAATGCGCAGCAGAACGAGATCGCCGGACGCGTCTTGAAGGAGATCCGCGAGCGGCTGTCGTTCCTGCTCGACGTCGGCCTGAACTATCTCACGCTGTCGCGCTCCTCCGGCACCCTCTCCGGCGGCGAAAGCCAGCGCATCCGCCTGGCCTCGCAGATCGGCTCGGGACTGACGGGCGTGCTCTACGTGCTGGACGAGCCCTCGATCGGCCTGCACCAGCGCGACAATGCGCGGCTCCTGGAGACGCTGAAGCGGCTGCGCGACCTCGGCAACACCGTGATCGTGGTCGAGCATGATGAGGACGCCATCCGGCTGGCCGACTACGTTCTCGACATCGGCCCCGGCGCCGGCATGCATGGCGGCCACATCATCGCGCAGGGCACGCCCGCCGACATCATGAAGAATCCGAAATCGCTGACGGGAAAATACCTCACCGGCGAATTGTCGGTGGCGATCCCCGAGCGGCGGCCGCCGAACCACCGGCGGACCATCAAGGTCGTCAACGCCCGCGGCAATAACCTCAAGAATGTCTCGGCGGAAATTCCGCTCGGCCTGTTCACCTGCGTCACCGGCGTCTCCGGCGGCGGCAAGTCGACGCTGCTGATCGACACGCTCTACCGCGCCATTGCCCGCAAGCTGAACAACGCCAGCGAGGGCGCCGCGCCGCACGACCGCATCGAGGGTCTGGAGCATATCGACAAGATCATCGACATCGACCAGTCGCCGATCGGCCGCACCCCGCGCTCCAACCCGGCGACCTATACCGGCGCCTTCACGCCGATCCGCGAATGGTTTGCCGGCCTGCCCGAAGCCAAGGCGCGCGGCTACGAACCCGGCCGCTTCTCCTTCAACGTCAAGGGCGGCCGCTGCGAGGCCTGCCAGGGCGACGGCGTCATCAAGATCGAGATGCACTTCTTGCCCGACGTCTACGTCACCTGCGACACCTGCAAGGGCAAGCGCTACAACCGCGAGACGCTCGAAGTCCTGTTCAAGGGCAAGTCGATCTCCGACGTGCTCGACATGACCGTGGAAGAAGCCGCCGAGTTCTTCAAGGCCGTCCCCCGTGTCCGCGAGACGTTCAAGACGCTGCACCGCGTCGGCCTCGACTACATTCATGTCGGCCAGCAGGCGACGACGCTCTCCGGCGGCGAAGCCCAGCGCGTCAAGCTGGCCAAGGAACTGTCAAAGCGCGCCACCGGCCGCACGCTCTACATCCTGGACGAACCCACGACCGGCCTGCACTTCCACGACGTCGCAAAGCTGCTGGAGGTGCTGCACGAGCTGGTCGCCCAAGGCAACACGGTGGTCGTGATCGAGCACAACCTCGAAGTCATCAAGACGGCCGACTGGGTCATCGACCTCGGCCCCGAAGGCGGCGACGGCGGCGGCGAGATCGTCGCCTGGGGTCCGCCGGAGGACATCGTGAAAGCGCCGCGGAGCTACACGGGGAAGTTTCTGGCGCCGGTGCTGAAGAAGGCGGATGGCAAGCCGCGGAAGAGCGCGGGGGCGAGCGAGGCGGCGGAGTGATTATCGTTCTGCTGCCTCGATAAGGTGTCTGCTCCATCGGGCTTCCGCGAATTAGAGGGATCGTCTTGCATTCCCTAGAAAAGGTGCACAAGCGGCCGGGCATGTACATAGGCGATACCGATGATGGCTCGGGATTGCACCACATGCTTTTCGAAGTCGTCGACAACGCGATCAACGAGGCTCTGGCAGGGCACTGCAGTTGCATTGAGGTGGTATTGAATGCCGGAGGATCAGCGACGGTGCGCGATAACGGTCGCGGTATTCCTACCGACACCCACCCGCGCGAAGACATGTCGGCAGCCGAGTTCATCCTGACCCGCCTCCACGGCGGCGCCAGCGTATTCTCACAAGATACACTCAACGTGCCCGGTTTATTGCACGGCGTCGGCATAGCGGTAGTAAACGCGCTTTCGGAAGTGCTCGACTTGCGCGTTTGGCGCAACGGCAAGGAATACTTCATGCGTTGCCGCATGGGTGAACCCGACGCGCCGATAACCGTCATCGGCACGGCCGACGAGCCGGCTGGAAATCCGCGCCGCGGAACCGAGATCACATTTCTTCCAAGCAGCAACATATTCACGAAAACCGAATTCGACTTCATCACAATCGAATGCCGTCTTCGTGGCCTCGCCTATCTCAATGTCGGTGCGACGATCGTGCTGAGCGACAAGCGAGGCAGCGAAAGCAAGGAGATCGTCCTCGATCTGTGACGATGACTTGCGGCACGTAAGGCCGAATAGCGAAGCGTAAATCCGCCGCTCATCTCTTCGTGCGAGCGGAAGGTCGCACCTTCGGCCAAAACCCCCGCCCCACTACACCGTCCAATAATGCGGATGCGGTCGCGACCGGTCTCCCCAGTCGAACGCTTCTTCATCCAGTTCGGACGGCCCCGCCCGCAGGTCCTCCACCGTCACGTCTGTCTGATAGGCCTGACGCGCCGGATCAAACCGGAGGGCGTCCCAGCGGATCGGGCAATGATGGTGGCTGCCGAGCAGGCCGCCGGTCTTGATGACGGCGTAGGCGACCGTTCCGCTGGTCTTGTCGAGCATCAGGCGCTCGATCGAGCCGAGCCTTGTGCCGTCGCGGCCGTAGACGCTGACGTGCTCGACGCGGTCACTGGGCACCAGGGTATGCGGCATGGCGACCTCCCTGTCTTCCCTTGTTCGGCCGATATCCTAGCACAAGCGAACCCGGCGTGGGCCGCTCCATGGCGGGAAAATCTGCCGTGGTATCGGATGGGCGGCAGTGGGTTCATGGGCAAAGGCTGAAGCAAAATCCGTCGGTTGGCGGCCGTGGGGGAATGATGGGTTTCGCTTCGCTCTACCCATCCTAGGCCCACTTGAACTCAAGACGGCGCCGGCTTCTTTCTCTTGAGAACCGGGATCAGGCTTTCCGCCGTTCCGGACTGCAGGTGCACCTGCGCGCATCCGAGCCGGTAGGCTTCATCGATGGTTTTTCCGGCGCCGATCGCCTGATAGAGCCCGGTGGAAAACGCAAGCGCTGAATCGTCGTCGACGCTGTCGTCCATTCCGATGACGTAGTCGACATGTTCGGAAATGGCGACAGCCTGCGCGGCGGAATAGCAGGCGTTGAGCACCACGCATTGGACGCTGGTGAATTCCCGAAAGAACGCCGCCAGCGCCTGAGGCGACACGACGTGGCCTTCTCCCGCATTGTCTTCGAACTGCAGCCCGCCCTTCGACGTTCCGTGACCGGAGAAGTGCACGATCTGGGGCTCCAGATCCAGCATCGCCTGGCTGAAGTCCTTCGTCCGCACAGCCCCCATCTGATCGAAGGAAAAGCGATCCCGGAATTTTGCTGCGCGGAGATTTCCTTCGATCTCCCGCGCCTCCTTGGCGAGGCGCAACTGCGCTTCGGTCGTCGGCTCCGCCGACAGAAAAAGAATGCCCACTTTCCTGTCGGGCATCGCTTCCGGCGCCGCCGCCGCACTCTTCGCCGGCTTGGGCTGCGCCCTCACCACCCGGTAGATCGGGTAAATTCGCCCGAGCCGCTCCAGCCATTTTTGATTTGGGCCCTCGACGACATAGCCTTCACGTCCCGCCATCGAGGCCGTGTTCTCATCGATGAATATTTCGATCTCGCTTGGCGATGCCCGAAACTTGGACATGGCCGCCGCAATGTTGATGGCGTGAGAGAGGATGCGCCCCTTCGACGATTGCGACGCGGTCATGCGGCGGATCGACATCACGTCGGTGCAGATGCCCACGCCGAGGCCGATATTGTCGAACGCGTCGTTGTACCGGATCCAATGGCCCCGCAGCTTCAGGAAAACGTCCGTCACCGCAGCCGCGCACTTGATCGCCCGCTCCACGTGATCCGCATCGCGCACCACGATCTTGTGCCCGTCTCCCTGGTCCTCCAGGGAGGCATCGAATTGGGCTGCGAGGGCCTCGCTCTCCTCCATGAACTCGAAAAGGAACGCGTTGCTCTGTTCCTCCAGCGTCGCCTCTCCGAGCGCGGTGAAATTGTGGATGTCCGACAGGATCACCGACATGACGCGGTTCTCGACCGAGATGCGCCCATCGAGCACCTCGATCGTTTCCTTGCGTCGCGACGCCGCCAATTCCCACAAATACGCGATGCAGCGTTGCAGCGACGGATCGCGCCGGATCAGTTCGAATACGCCGAGTTTGGAAATTTTGACGAACGTTGCCGTTGGCGACGCCACCTGAATGCTCGCCGTTCGCGGCGCGCTGCGCTCCAGGAAGGTCATTTCGCCGACGAGATCGCCGGCGGTCCGGAGCGCGACCGTCTCTTCGTGGTTCGAGTTGGGCTGCCTGACCGTGATGCCGACGGCGCCTTCGCTGATCAGGTACAGCGAGCTGTCGCTGATCTCGCCCTGATTGATCAACCGCTGTCCTGCATTCAGGCTGATACGCGAGTCGGGTCTTTCTCGCGCATATCGGAGCAGCGCTGAATGGAGGGCCGCAAGTGGATTACTTTCTGAGTCCATCTAGGTCTCTGAAACAGCTTCAACCGGATCGGATAACGCCTGCGCAAGACGCCTCGCCACGGCCAAAAGTTCGTTCAATATGATTGTCGACGCAACCGATAATTGTATCAGCTTACACCGGTTTCCCGATAAATCCAGCCGTATCGCAGGCTGTGTCCGCCGTCCACAGGATGGGCAGAGCGAAGCGAAACCCACCATTGTCGCCGCGCGGCGGTGTTGATGGGTTTCGCTTCGCTCTACCCATCCTACGGCGGCCATAGCCTCACTCGGCGATCGCCGCGTCCACGAATCCCTTCGGGTCCTCGCAAAACTCCCGCATGACCTTGTAGTGGTCGGTATCCTTCAGCGTCACCGGCTCCAGCCCGTATTTCGTCAGCCGCAGCAGCGTCGCGCTCGGGTAGGCCATCAGCATGGGCGAATGCGTGGCCATGATGATCTGGCAGTGGCCGATATCCTCCATCCGCCGCATCAGTTTTAGAAACTCGATCTGGCGCGCGGGCGACAGCGCGGATTCCGGTTCGTCAAAGATGAAGATGCCCTGGCGCTGGCAGCGTTCCTCGAAGAAACGCAAAAAGCCTTCGCCATGGGAATGCGAGAGGAAGTCGGGCGGCGGGCCTCCTCCCAGCGGATATTTCTGGGCCATCTCGTCTAAGTATCGGGCGACCGAGAAAAAGCTTTCGGCGCGGAAAAACCAGCCATTGGTGATCTTGGGTAGCCAACTCGCCCGCAACGCGCTCGACAATTGGCCCCCCATTTTTTCCATCGCCCACGCATGATCGACCGGCATGTACCCCTTGCCGCCGCCGGCCTCGTCATAGCCGGCCAGCACGGCGATACCTTCCAGCAGCGTCGATTTGCCGGTGCCGTTCTCGCCGACGATGATGGTGATCGCGCGGTCGAAGCCGAGTTCGAAATCATCGCGCAGCAGCGGCAGGCAGAACGGATAGGCCTCGCGGTTCGTGATGCGCGAAGGTTCAAGCCAGATGCGCTTGAGATAGGGCGCCGGCATATTGATCGGACGATTACGTCTGGAAGCCATGGGACTATGTCTCAAGGAAACAAAAGTGTTCGCTACGGTTATACTTGGATTATTATACAATCCCAGATCGTATGCACCAATGCCAAGCGCCACCTACACCCTCTTCCGCAACGCCATCCTCGGCGCGCAGCAGGTGGTCTGCCGCTATGACAGCCGCCGGCGCGAACTATGCCCGCACATCATCGGCACCAACAGGCGCGGCGAAGAGGTGGTGCTGGCCTGGCAGTTCGCCGGCGAAAGCTCAGGTCCCCTGCCGCAATGGCGCTGCCTGAAGCTGGCGGGCGTCGAGAATGCGCGGACGCGCGCGGGCCGCTGGCATGAAGGCGCCTCGCATCGATCGACGCAGACCTGCGTCAGCGATATCGATCTCGACATCAACGTGCATGTTCGCAAGCTGCGGTAAACCGATTACCGCGCGCCGGGCAGGCTCACATCCGGGCCGACGGATGCCTCTTCCACGCCGGGCCATGCCCTGACGGCGTCGACATAATCCTGCGCCGCGGCGCCGGCCGGCAGGATCACCTGCATGTAGCGCCGCAGTTCCCGCTCCGGCTTCGACAGCGTCGCCTCGTCGGCGGCGGCCAGGGCCGGCACCTTGTAGACGATGCGGGTGTCTTTCGGCAGGTCCTGATAAGGATCGAAGCGCGTGCCGGAGCCCGACTCGAACACACGCCTGCGCGAGTCGTATGTGTAATTGCGCTTGAGCTTCAGTTCGACCGGAACGCGGATTGCCGCGTTCTTCGGCGCCGGCACGGCTGGCATCATCCTTTGAGTTTATTACACCTTCTTCATGGCATCAACCAGGTTGGGCAAGGGGCCGATATTCTGCGACAACGGAACGCCGGGCCCTGCCTGCTGCGGTGTTCCGGTCGCCATCAGGATGTCGCGCACCTTCTTCGGCGTCATCGGTGCGCCGTTCTTCGCTTTCGCCCGTCCCTGCAGGCATGCGACCGCGCCGGTGACGATCGGCGAGGCACTCGACGTGCCGGAGAAGCGCAGCGTGTACCAGGTGTTTTCGGAGGCGCCGCCCTGGGCATCGCCATAGCCCAGGCTCGTCACATGCCAGCCCCAGCCCTGCACATTGACGATCTTGCCGTAGTTGGAAAAGAAGATGCGCGAGCGCGGAACCCCGAGCGAGGCGTAGGATGGCAACGCGGCGCCAAAACCGTCGAAGTCGACATGGTTGGTCGGCGGCACGCCGGCGCCGACCACGATCGCGCCGCTGTCTTTCTGCAGGCCGGTGTTGTTGAACGTCGCCGCGTCGAAATTCTCGTCGCCATTGCCGGCCGCCTCGACGACGGTGATCCCCTTTTCGACGGCCGCCTTGATCGCGGCGAAGATGTCGGACCAGTACTGCATGGCGACATATTTGCCGTTCGGCCCGGGCGCGTGCAGTTCGATCAGGATCACGTCGCCGGCCTTGAGCTGGGCCGCCGCGTTGCTGATCGCCCCTGCTGCGTTGAACACGCCATTGATGACCGCGGAGTGAACCGCCGCCTTGGCCTGATGGCTGATGCCGACGCAGCCCCTGGCGTCCGGGATCGAGACCATTTCGCCGAGCACGGCCGTGCCGTGGTCGCGCCAGCCGAGCGTGTTGATCACGGTGCCGCCCAAAAGCGGAATGCCGCTCGGCAGATCCTCATGCGTCCTGTTCCAGTTGCCTTCGATGTCGCAGATCGTGATGCCGCTGCCTTTTGCGCCTTTCAGGCTCCACACCTGCTCGGCGCCGATCCCGTCGGGCGCATCATAGAGATAGCCCTGCGACGGCTCGAAGTTGCGGCTGCCGGCAGCCGACCCGGCCGGCATCGCCGGCACCGGACGCGGCGCCACATAGGCGTCCCACACCGCCTTCTGCCGCTTCAGGGCGGTCGCGATCTTCTTGGCGTCCGCGCCCGATTTCGGCACGACCTGCACGAACCCGCTCTGAATGAAATCGCTGTCCATGCCCTTCTTGGCAAACCGCTTCGGGTCGGGCTCGGACGGCAGCGTCGCCGCCACCTCGACGCGCGCCTTGATCGTGTCCGCCGGCAAATGGAATTGCGAGCGCACGGACTTGATGTCGAATTTCGAAAGCGCCTCGTTGAGCGAGTCCGCCTGCGGCTCCGCGGCCGCCGGCGCGGCAAATCGCTTGGCGCCGAAGGCAACCGGCGCCTCGTAGCGAAGCTCGACGACGACGTAATCGGGAATATCCGATTCCGTTTCCATCGTTGATGCGAAGCCGGCCTTGCTCAAGACCGCGCGGGTTGATTTGGTCGATCTGGCTGATCTGGACTTCCGTGCTTTCCTGGCCATCGAAAATCTCCATCAAAAGCGAATGTTTGAAAATCGATCCTGTCGAAGCGCGACAGGCAGATAAAAAATGACTGCACCTAAGGCGCGGGACTCTAGTCGCGCTCGCGCCACACAACAACCGGTAATATAGCCGCACCATCCTTACGCCTTGGGCGATAGTGCGTCCAAAAGACGCTCCCGCATGTGGCGCGCTTCACAAAGCAGCCGCAGGATTTTTCGCCGATGATCGGCAGCCGGCACCCGGTCTTCCCAGACCTCTCTGATTTTCAGGAAGGACAAACAGACGCAAACTTCGCACCCAATGTGCCGCAAGCTCGCAAAACCATATCCACCCGTCATTGCGAGCGCAGCGAAGCGATCCATCGTCATCTCACGTGCGGAAAGATGGATTGCGTCGCGGAAACCTGTCATCGGGCGCGCGTTCGCGCCACCCGTTGGCTCGCAATGACGCGGTAGAATGTCGCACGCCAAAGCACTCTCATGCACTGGCACGCAGCAATAGCAAACCCAACCACCTCATCTCGCGCGCACATCGAGAACGCATTTCGCGCCACACGCCGCCGCACTGCCGTCGAAATAGCAACCTGCCGACGTCAATGAGCGGACGCGCTTCGGTCCAATTTTTGCCGGCATGGATGTCGTATAGTTAATCAGCGAGCGACGTTGTCACACCCGCGCAAATGTCGCTTGCAGACTAGCCTTTTGGGCGCGTTCGCGCCCGCTTCCAAGAACGTTACGTCACCATGCCGGCTCAATCGGTCCGTGATGGGCCCGCACGGGATTAAACGAGTGTTCAACTACAGGGGACAAAATATGAAACAACTACTTCTAGCTGGTGTGGCCCTTTCGGTCGCGACCGCGGCCTCGGCTGCCGATCTGCCGGCGCGGCCCTACGCCAAGGCTCCCCCGGCAGCGGTGGTTGCGGCGTACAATTGGTCCGGCTTCTATGCCGGTGCGATGGGCGGCTATGGTTGGGAGACCGACGCCGGCAGCGGCGGCTTCGGCGGCGGCACGGTCGGCTATAACTGGCAATTTCCGGGCAGCCAGTTCGTATTCGGTGTCGAAGTCGACGCCGCAGGCGCCGGCATCAAGGACAGCTTCCTTGCGGACGTCGGCGTCACCCAGGAAAACAAGATCAATGCATTCGGCAGCGTGACCGGCCGCGCCGGCCTCGCCGTCGATGCAGCCCTCATCTACGCCAAGGGCGGCTTTGCGTGGGCCAACGCCAAGACGTCCTTCTCGGACGGCATGCTGACAGTGTCGGACAGCCAAACGCATACCGGCTACACCATCGGCGGCGGCGTCGAATATTTGTTCACGCCGAACTGGTCGGCCAAGGCCGAGTACATGTACACCAACGTCGGCAGCGAGACCTACAATTTCGGCGGCCAACTGCTGGACTCCGGGAGCTTCGACTTCCACACCCTCAAGGTCGGTGTGAACTATCACTTCAGGTAGCCGAGAAGTGTAGCCGCGCAGGGTGGGCAACGCCAAGCGTGCCCATCCTTCAGCAGCCAACGAGAAAGACGGCGGGCATGGCGCAAGAGCGCCTCTGCCCGCCGTACTGATTCACAGTACCTCCAGCACCAGCTCCATCGTCATCAGCACCGGATTGTCGCCGCGCATCAGCCGTCCCTCGGCGATGCCACCGAGATAATCGACCAGCGCGATGTCGAGCTCGGCCTGCAGTGTGCCATCGGCGCCGGGCGCGATACTGCCGGCCTTGATCGCCAGTTCGGTCGCAAACGGCACCACGGTCCGGCCGTCGGTGAAATGCGCGCCGATCGTGGAGCCGACGCCGCCGTGAATCCGCCCGCGCAGGATTCCATGCTGCCGGCAGAACATCTCCAGCGCCGCCGCGAAATCCTGATTCGGCCGCAGCCGCAGCGCAAAGGCGCGGCTGTCGGCTTTGACATCGGTCGTGGCCCGCGCGCGAGGGCCGAACAATTTGAAATTGGTCTCGCCATCGGGCTCGGCGACGAACATCGCACCGTCGATACCGAACGCCTCCACCGCAAATGATTCGGCGACAAAGCTCTCCTCGGGCAGAATATGGCCGCCATGGAGGTCGCCATCGGTCTCGGTCCACAGCCCATGGCAATGGAAAAACGGCGCACCGTCGCGCTCGCCGAACGTCATCGCACCACACTTCAGCCGCGTGATGCCGGAGGGCCGGAACGTATCGCTGTAGAACGCCGCATTGGCGCCGGTCTTGGATAGCGCCGGCATCACATAGGCAAGCGGCCCGAGCGCCCCTTCCCGCATGCTCAGCACGCCGCCGGAAAATCCGGCTTCGGCAAAACCGCGGCGTGCGGCCTCCAGCAGCGGCAGGCCGGCCTGCAGCGTGAACGAGAACGCCCGTCCGCGCGCCTCGACCCATTGAATGCGTTCGGGCACGGGCGCGCCCGGCTGCGCGATGCTGCGCATGGCTTCAACTGCCCGATTTGGAGACATTGTCATTGGACGCGCTTTCCTGGCGCGAACCGGGCGCCACTTCGCTCGAAAACGCTTTGCTATCGAGCTGCCCTCGCGCTTCCAGTTCATCGCGGACCAGCCGCTTCGGAATCTTGCCATAGCCGGACTTCGGCAGCGCCTCCCAGAAGAAGAAACGCTTCGGCATCTTGTAACGCGGCACCTTCGGCGCCAGGAACGCGGCGAGCTCCGCCTCGCTCACGGCAGCCGCGCCTTCGCGCGCGACGCAGACGGCGACGCCGACCTCGCCCCAGAACGGGTCGGGTACGCCGAGCACCGCGACCTCACCGATCGCGGGATGGGTGAGGATCTTCTCCTCGACCTCGCGCGGATAGATGTTGGAGCCCCCGGAGATGTACATGTCGGAGGCGCGGCCGGTGATGTAGACAAACCCCTCCTCGTCCATATGGCCGAGATCGCCGGTGCGGAACCAGCCGTCGCGAAATGCTTTCGCATTGGCCTCGGGGTTATCGTAGTAGCCGGCGAACACCGCGGGGCCGATCACGCAGATCTCGCCGGTCTCGAAGGCTTTGAGCTCGCGCCCGTCGTCGCCCTGGATCGACACCTGCATGCCCGTGCGCTCGAAACCGCAGGTGCCGATGCGAGCCTGCGGCCCGTCCTCGGTGTCGTGCAGGATGGCCGGCATCACCGTGATGTTGCCGGTGACTTCGCCGAGCCCGAAATACTGCACCAGCACCTTGCCGAGCTTGTTCAGCGCGGCCTTCTGGTCCTCGCGGTACATCGGCGCACCGGCATAGATCACGAAGCGCAGCGAAGCGTGGTCGTATTTGTCGACCGCGGGATGTTCGATCATCATCTTCAGAATCGTCGGCACCGTGAAGAGGTTGCTGACGCGGTGCGTCTCGATCAGCCGGAAGGCTTCCGCGATGTCGAATTTCTCCGTCGGCAGCAGGATGGTCGGCACGCCGCGCGCGGCCTGCACGAGCTGGTGCACGCCGGCGCCATGCGACAGCGGCGCCACCACCAGCGAGGCGTCGGTCTCCGTCGTGCCCGGCATCAGGTCGGCAAGATGGTTGGTGACGACAAAGGCCATCTGGCCGTGGGTCAGCACCGCCGCCTTGGAGCGGCCCGTGGTGCCGGAGGTGAAGAAGAACCAGCAGGGGTCGTCATAATCGACCGCCGCATTCTCGACCCTGGCGCCGGCCTGCGCCGCGATCACCTCGCTTACCGCCCGCTCGCCAAACGCCCCCTCGCCGATCCGCCAGATGAATTCGAGCGCCGGATTGGCCGCCGCCGCGGCGTGATCAGGGAAATCGCCGTGGCACAAAAACGCCTTGGCGCCGGAGGCGCTGGCGAGATAGGCGACCTCGTCCGGCATCAGACGGAAATTGGTCGGGACCCAGACCGCGCCGAGCCGGAAGGTCGCGAACATCGACCAGAACATCTCGTCGCAATTCTTGGAATGAACCAGGACGCGGTCGCCCTTGACTACCCCACGCGCGGCGAGGCCGGCGGCCAGCGCTGACACGGCAGCGTCGATCTGGCGCCAGGTCCAGGATTTGTCGCCCCAGATGAAGCCGACACGATCGCCATGGCGGCGGGCATTCTGGGTCAACAGATGCGCCAGGTTCATCACCCGGCGCGACATCCGCGCCAGGCCGCCGCGCGGGACAGGAATAGTCACGGTTTCAGTCACAGGAGCCAACCATTACGCTTGAAAAGATAGACATCAAACGACGATAGCAGAAAGCGCGGCGCCTGCTCAAATCCACAAACCGGGCGTTACCACCATGATAATCTCGCGGCAGGGGTGCAGGTCGCTGCCATCTAACCCACCAGTCCACCAACTCACCAGTCCATAAGCTCTCGCGCAGATCGATTTGAAGGAAGCCAGATGATTGCCCGCCGAACACTGATATTATCAGGTGCTGCCGCCGTGCTGGCCGCGATCCCGCCACCACATGCCCATGCCGCTGATGATCCCACCGCCATCCTGACCGCGATCTATGGCCGCGTGACCAAGGGCAAGGGCGATGGCGGCGGAACGTTTGTGATCGAGAACAAGGCGGCGCGGGCAAAATACCTGTCGAACTCGCTTGCCACGCTCTGGAACAAGGCGGACGCCCGCACGCGCAAGGGCGATAGCGGGCCGGTCGGCTTCGATCCCGTCACCAATTCGCAAGACCCGGATGTGAAATCGTTCAAGGTGGCGGCCAAGAAGCAGGCCGCCGACAGGGCGACCATGGCGGTCACCATCGAGGCCCACCGGCGGGACGCGCGCGCCAACGCGGCCGACAAGACCGTCCGCTACGACTTCGTCCTCGAAGCCGGGCAATGGAAGATCGACGACATCAAGGGCGCCGTCGATGGCAGCCCATGGTCGGTCCGCGCCCTGCTCGTCGATTCATTCAAGTACTAGGGTGCCCGCCGGCACGGTGCACGGGCCGGCGGGACGTCCGCACCTACTGCGGATGATCGGCCAGTTCCTGATCGCTCAGGCGCCAGTCCTGCCAGAGCTGAAGCCCACCCAGGAGGGCGACGATCGCACCGAGGGCGATGTGCCAGGCGCGAAGCATCTCGTCGCCGGAGTAGCCGAGGATGAACGGCGAGGCCATCAGCCAGAGGCCTATCGCGATCTCCCCCACCTCCTCCCAGCGCTGCAATGCGACATATTCGAGCTGGGCCAGACCGAACACCAGCATGCCGACCACGAACGTGTTGAGGATCATGGTGCTGCGCTCGGCATCCATGACGTCGTGGCTGGAGAAGGGAAACCACGGCGATACCACGATCAGCACGCCAAGCAGCATGCCGAACCAGTCTTCCCATGTGCGATGCTTGCTGAAGAAATTAAAGCCGGACATTGTAGACCTCCCCTTGAAAAGAGGCATACGTCGGTGGCCGCGATCACAGCGCTTCCGATATCGAGCCAGACCCGGCCGCCTCGGCGGCGTATGTCATCCCAAAGACGTAGGAACCCCGCATCGCGTTGCAAGGCCCGCCGCAAAGAGAGATCGTGAGCAGGGAATCCCCGTCGCACCCTATTGCGCCGCACCAAGCCGCTGCAGCGCCTCGCGCGCGGTGCTCAGGCCTGGGCTGAGTTCCAGCGCCTTGCGGAAATCGGCAATCGCGCCCGCCTTGTCGCCGGCCTGCATCCTGCCGAGGCCGCGGTTGTTCCAGGAATAGGCGTCGGCCGGATCGTATTGCAGCGCCTTGTCGTAGTCGGCGAGGCCGCCTTTGATGTCGTCTCGATAGAGCCGGATGAGGGCGCGGTTGCGGTAGCCTCGCGCATCTGACGGCGCAAGCCGGATCACTTCGCCATAGTCGGCCGCGGCGCGGTCAAGCTGCTCGAGCTCGCGATAGACATTGCCCCGGTTGATATAGGCGAGCACGTCCGGCTTCAGTTTGATCTGCATCGTGTAGTCGGCGATGGCCCGTGCCGTGTCGCGCTTGCGGTGATAGGCGTAACCACGGTTGCCATAGGCGATGGCGAGCGATGGATTGCGCTCGATGGCGGCGCTGAAATCGGCAATGGCACGATCGAGATCGCCCTTGGCCCGCCAGGCGTCGCCGCGGTTGTTGTAGGCCAGCGCAAAGCGCGGATCGAGCCGGATCGCTTCGTCGTAGTCGGCGATCGCACGGTCGAGATCGCCCTTGAAACCGTGGACTCGACCGCGATTGGTGAACGCGCAGGCCGAGGTCGGATCGAGCCTGATCGACTCGTTGAGGTCGGACAGCGCAGCATCGAGCTGGCGTTTCTCGGTCAGGCCATGACCGCGGAAGCAATAGGCGGTGGCGAGCCTGCCGGCGTTGTCAGGCTTGGCGTCGATGACGGCGCCGCATGCAGCCACCTTCTCGTCCGGCGGCGTCGTCACGCTGATGCAGGTTTGCCAGTTTTGGTCGCCTTGTTGGGCCGATGCCGCCGGCGGCTGCGCGACCGCGGCTACAGTGCCAAGCAACATGGCGGTCAGGCAGGTCAGGACACGCATGGCCAATCCCCGGCGATTCGGTTCCCCATTCGTCGCCGGTTTGCATCGGCGGGTTCATGTCCCTAAATGAAAGGATGAATCATCCGGGAATCGCCGCATGGCCGCCGTCCGCGACAACAAGGCCCAAAACCGCTTCGAACTCGACGTCGAGGGCGCCGTGGCGTTTGCGAACTACCGCATGACGCCGTCGGCGGTGATCATCACCCATACCGAGACACCCCGCGCGCTGCGCGGCCGCGGCGTCGCTTCCGAATTGATCAGGGGAGCCCTCGAACTGATCCGCGCCGACGGACGCAAGGTCATTGCCGGCTGCGGGTTCGTCGTGGATTACCTGCACCGAAATCCGGAGTTTGCCGATCTGACGGCGTGAGGAAGCACCGTCATTCCGGGGCGCGCGTTAGCGCGAACCCGGAATCTCGAGATTCTCAGGTGCGCAATCGCGCACCGTAGTTCGACGCTTTGCGTCGCCCCGGAATGACGTGCGCAGCTGAACGGCAGACCTCACGTAATCCGGACCGACATGTCCGGCAGGCCCTCGAGCTTGCACAGGATCACGTCGCCTTTAACGACCGGACCGACATTCTCCGGCGTGCCCGAATAGATGATATCTCCCGCCTTGAGTTCGAAGGCTTCCGACAGCTTGGCGATCTGTTCAGCCACGCTCCAGATCATGTTGCGCAGATCGGAGTTCTGCTTGACCGTGCCGTTCACCGCCAGCGAGATCGCGCCCTTGGTGAAATGTCCGGTCCTGGCTGCGGGATGAATCGGCCCGAGCACGGCGGAGCGGTCAAAGCTCTTGCCGATCTCCCATGGCTTCTTCTCGTCGCCCATCGCCCGCTGCAGATCGCGCCGCGTCATGTCGAGGCCGAGCGCGTAGCCGTAGACGTGATCGAGCGCCTGCTCCGGTGAGATGCCGGTGCCGCCCGATTTCAGCGCCGCCACCAGCTCCACCTCGTAATGATAGTTTTTGGTGAGCGATGGATACGGATGATCCGCGACCGTGCCGATCGCGACATTCTGGATCGCGTCGGTCGGCTTCTGAAAGAAGAACGGCGGCTCGCGGTTCGGGTCCGATCCCATTTCGCGCGCATGCGCGGCATAGTTACGCCCGATGCAGTAGATGCGCCGCACCGGAAACACGTCGGTCTCGCCGACGATCGGAATGGTCGTCGTGCCAACCGGGAAAATCGATTTCGGGCCGGCCTGCGCCGCGGCAGCCTCGCCCCGGACGGCCGTACCGGCCAGCGCCAGCGCCCCCGTCGCCAGAATGGTCCTGCGATCGACAGTGCTCATGGGTATCCTCCTTGTTCTCTGAGTCTTCTTGTCCACCCGTATCTACAGCGTTTTCGCTGTGAAGGGGATACCGCTTGCCCCGTTGCTGCATTGCAATCGCAAAGAAAAAGGCCCGCATCGCTGCGGGCCTTCGCATATGAGCTCCGAGGTAAGCGTCAGTGCTTGATGTCAGGCGGCAACACGCCGCCATTGGCGGCGAGCTTGGTCATGACCTGCTTGTGCAGCCAGATATTCATGCTCGCGGAGTCGTTGGTGTCGCCGGTATAGCCGAGCTCCTTCGCCAGATCCTTGCGCGCGCCCAGGCTGGAATCGATGTCGAGCGCCTTCATCAGGTCGACGATCGAGGTGCGCCACGCCAGCTTCTCGCCCTTGGCCGCCACGGCCTTGTCCAGGATCGGCGCGACGTCGACCGTCGCGGCGGCCGGCGCAGCTTCGGCCCCGCCGGATGCCCCTCCCCCTGCAGCCGCCCCGCCGCCGGCCGGCGCAGCATCCGCCTTGCTGCCGAAGATCGCACTCATGATTTTTCCGAAAATGCTCATCGTTCACTCCCAATGACTTGAGAAGGGGGGTTGAGTCCTGGCGGGCACTGTTTGACCCGCAGCACCACGGTCCGGATCGCCAGCAAGTCTAGCCAGCCCGGCGACACTTGCCAACGAAACCTTCACCGAAGCGTGAGTGCGTTTGTCGCTGTTGTTGGTCGTGGTTTGGGAGTACGCTGCCAGCACAGTTCGCGACATGGCCAGTTCCGCTACCCTGTCTTCGCGTCTGGCCGGATCGTGATCGTTTTATGAAAGGTCGCATTAGCGTCTTTCGGTAGGCGCGCAGTGCGGCCGCGAGGGAGACAGCGACCATGGCCACCTATCACGGCAATGTCACATCGATGGCGCAGAGCGGACCGGATACCGCTGCCGCGCCCGTCATCCGAACCATCGGCTTGTCAGAACTCCACCGGGCGCTGCAGCGCGGCTGGGAAGATTTCAAGGCCGTACCGACCCACGCCATCATCCTGTGCATCATCTATCCCGTGCTCGGATTGATGCTGGCGCGTGCCGTCCACGGCTATTCGGTCATACCGCTGCTGTTTCCGCTGGCCGCAGGCTTTGCCCTGATCGGTCCGTTTGCCGCGGTCGGCCTTTACGAGATGAGCCGGCGCCGCGAGCGCGGCGAACAGGCAACCGCCTGGGACGCGCTCGAAGTGGTACGCTCGCCGTCATTCGGCGCCATGCTCGGGCTCGGCGTGCTGCTGCTGGCGCTGTTCGTGACCTGGGTGGCCACCGCGCAGGCGCTGTATATCGCCGCGTTCGGCTATGAGGGCGCTACCGGCATTTACGATTTCGCGACACGCGTGCTGACGACGGCGCCGGGTTGGTGGCTCATCGTGGTTGGTTGTGGCGTTGGTTTCCTGTTTGCGCTCGTCGCGCTCTGTATCAGCGTCGTCTCCTTCCCGCTGATGCTCGACCGCCATGCGAGCGCCGGTGAAGCGATGGTCACGTCGCTGCGCGCGGTCGCGCGCAATCCCGTACCGATGGCAGCCTGGGGCCTGATCGTCGCCGTCCTGCTGGCTCTGGGAACGCTGCCGTTCTTCCTCGGCCTTGCCGTCGTCATCCCCCTGCTCGGGCATGCCACCTGGCACCTCTATCGGGAAACGATCGAGCCGGAACTCAATCCACGGCCGCTTCCGTCCCGCGCGCACCGCGAGCGCAAGCCGGCCGCCGATTTCCCGGCCAACCTGTTCCCGTGGCGGCAGAAGGACAGCGGATAGGCCGCAGGGAACCCTGATCGTTCAAGCCGCCGGTCGAACTCCGACCGGCGGTTTGGCTGTTCACTGCTCACTAACGATGAATTGAGCATGTTCAGCGGAATGCTGCCGGGGACGACGACATCAGCCTTGTTTTGGCCGATCTTGCTTCGAACATTCGACGCGGCGTGGACACTAACGTCAATCACGCATCGATTGTGGAGCGAACGGCACGATGACTTCTCGGCTCTCTTTGCGCGCGGTGACTCTGGGCGCGCTGCTGTTGATCTCTGCAGCGCCTGCGCTCGCCGCGCCCTGCGGCACGGGCCCGTTCGAAACCTGGCTGGAAGATTTCAAGAAGGAAGCCGCGGCCAAGGGAATATCGGCGTCCGCCATCCAGGCTGGCCTCTCCGGCGTCACGCTCGACAAGAGCGTGCTGGCCCGCGATCAATCGCAAAAGGTTTTCAGCCAGAGTTTTGAGGAATTCTCCGGCCGCATGGTGCCGCCCCGGATGACCCGCGGCTCCAACATGCTCAAGCAGTACGGCTCCGTGCTCGGCCGCATCGAGCAGGCCTACGGCGTGCCCGGCGAAGTGCTGGTGGCGATCTGGGGCCTGGAGACCGATTTCGGCGTCAACATCGGAAAATTCCCGACGCTGCGCGCGCTGGCGACGCTGGCCTATGATTGCCGCCGCGCCGACATGTTCAAGGCCGAGCTGATGGATGCGCTGCGCATCGTCGAACGCGGCGATATCGCGCCGCAGGATTTGCGCGGCGCATGGGCCGGCGAAATCGGCCAGACCCAGTTCATGCCCTCGTCCTACGTCAAGTTCGCAGTCGATTTCGACGGCAACGGCCGCCGCGATCTCCTGCGCAGCGCGCCGGACGTGCTGGCCTCGACCGCCAACTTCCTCGCCAACCATGGCTGGCAACGCGGCAAGGACTGGGAGCCCGGCAGCGCCAATTTTGCCGCGATCAAGGAGTGGAACAAGAGCGAGGTCTACGCCAGGACGATTGCCTACTTCGCCACGCAGCTTTCGCGAGCCCCTTAGGCCGCAATGCAAAGGGCCGGCCACAGCGACCGGCCCTTCGTCACCCCATATCTATTTCGCTGTGCTCGCCTGCATCGCCTTGCTCAGATGCGCCGCGCAGGCGCCTGCCTTGCCGTTCAGCATCGCATCCTGGGCCGCCGCGATTTCCTTCTGTGCGACGATCTTGCCTCCGCCGTCAGCCATGCTCTCGATCATCGTCTCCGTCTTGCTGAGATTGTCGCCGCTGCAGGCAGCCTTGACGCGCGCGGCGTCGGCGGGAGAAACGGCATAGGCCAGCGCGGCCACTGCAGTAGCGGCGAGTAATTTGTGGAACATGGTAACTCCCTTTTGCTTTTTTTGGGCAGGCGGCGCCATTGCCGCTGCGACGGCGATTGTTCGACGAAGCGGGCAAAGTTCGGAATGAACTTCGCGCGAGGTTGCCAGCGTGGCGCGCAACGCCCTTATGCGGAATCTCGTTTTTTCATTACGGTCCGGAAAGGAAAGGGACGCGAGGGCTCGCGGCACATCATCGTTGTGCACGCGGCAAATCATTCGCGCGACAACCGATCAACGCGCTCGCGCTTCAACGCAAGCGAACCGCGATCGGCGCGTCGCACCACCATTCTCGCTCGGCGATCGACCAGAGTTCGGCTGCACACCCTTTGCTCTCGCCCGAACCGGTGACACAGCAGCCGCCATGGGCACGCGGCCGTGGCTTGCGAATCCCGTAAGACCGGAGATGGCGGCTGCCCGTCAAAATGAATATATATTCATTTTTACTTGATCAAGCACATGCGATTCGCGCATAAGAAAGTTCCAAAACGCCTCGCATTTGAGCACGTTTTGTTTTCTGTGGATCACCGCCGGCCGATGTAGAGCCCTGTAGACGCACGATCGATGGATTCCACGGTTAATCGGAGGCTTATGCCTAACTCCGTAGGATTACGGCATTATTTCTATTATCGAGAGGTCAGATGGGCGTTTGGGCGGGCCGGTCGGGTAACTGCGCCAAAACGTTAAACGCTCCTTACCATCGTCATGCGTTTTAGGATTAGCTGCATCGCAACATAGGAACTTCTGCACTGCAAAATCTAAGCTATATTCATTTCAACGATGACGCCGCTTTTCAAAGGCTGAATCGTAACTACAAGGAGACTACCATGTTGCTCTCGCTCATCCGCATGATCCAGGCGTTCCGGGATTATCAGCGCAATGTCAGCGAACTGTCGCAGCTCAGCGACCGCGAGCTCGCCGATATCGGCCTCGATCGCGCCGACATTCCGCGCGTTGCCGCCGGAAACTATACCAGCTAATCCTGTTCAGCCGCCTGATGAACGGATAACGCCCGCCCTGCTGCGGGCGTTGTCGTTTCTGCCTCTCATTTGACGCGCTTTCTCCACGCGAGCCGGATCCGCTTCGCTCGAAACCGCTATAGCAGGTGCGCTTGGCGCGAAAACGCGGTAACGCTGCGCGCATGATTTCCTCCACGCACCAAACTGACACCGTCCATGTGATTGGCGGCGGCCTCGCCGGCTCGGAAGCGGCCTGGCAGGTCGCCAATGCGGGCGTTCGCGTCGTCCTGCACGAGATGCGCCCGCTCCGGATGACCGAAGCCCATCGCACCGAGGGCCTCGCCGAACTGGTCTGCTCCAACTCGTTCCGCTCGGACGACGCCGCCAACAACGCCGTCGGCCTGCTACATGCCGAGATGCGCCGGCTGGGCTCGCTGATCATGCGCTCGGCCGACGCCAACCAGGTGCCCGCCGGCGGGGCGCTGGCGGTCGACCGCGACGGGTTTTCCGCCGCCGTCACCAAGGCGCTCCACGATCATCCCCTGATCGAGATCGACCGCCGCGAGGTCGCCGGGCTTCCGCCCGCCGACTGGGACAATGTCATCGTCGCGACCGGCCCCCTCACCTCGGCCCCGCTGGCCGAGGCCATCCGCGCGCTGACGGATGAGAACGCGCTCGCCTTCTTCGATGCGATCGCGCCGATCGTGCACAAGGACTCCATCGACATGTCCGTGGCGTGGTTTCAGTCGCGCTACGACAAGGTCGGGCCCGGCGGCACCGGCGCCGACTACATCAACTGCCCGATGACGAAAGAGCAGTACGACGCTTTCGTCGCGGCGCTGCTGGCCGGCGACAAGGTCGACTTCAAGGAGTGGGAGACCAATACGCCCTATTTCGACGGCTGCCTGCCGGTCGAGGTGATGGCCGAGCGCGGCCACGAGACGCTGCGCCACGGGCCGATGAAGCCGGTCGGGCTGACCAATGCGCATAACCCCACGGTCAAGCCCTATGCCATCGTGCAGTTGCGGCAGGACAACAAACTCGGCACGCTCTACAACATGGTCGGCTTCCAGACCAAGCTGAACTACGGCGCGCAGCAGCGCGTGTTTCGCACCATTCCGGGCCTCGAGAATGCCGAATTCGCCCGGCTCGGCGGCCTGCATCGCAACACCTTCCTGAACTCGCCAAAGCTGCTGGATGGCCAGTTGCGCCTGCGCGCGCAGCCGCGGCTGCGCTTTGCCGGCCAGATGACCGGCTGCGAGGGCTATGTGGAATCCGCCAGCATCGGCCTGATCGCCGGCCTCTATGCCGCGGCCAATGCACGGGCGCAGTCGCTCGAACCGCCGCCCGCGACCACCGCGCTGGGCGCGCTGCTCGGCCACATCACCGGCGGACACATCGAAACGATCGAGGCCGGCACGCGTTCGTTCCAGCCGATGAACATCAATTTCGGCCTGTTCCCGCCGCTTGCCAGCGTGCCGACCAAAAAGGCCGACGGCACGCGGCTTCGCGGCAATGAGAAGTCGGTCGCCAAGAAACAGGCGCTCAGCGCCCGCGCCCTTGCCGACCTCGATCGCTGGATCGCGGACCACCTTCGCGTAGCGGCGGCGGCGTAAGACCATGGGCTTGCCGAAAGACGACGCCGCCACTTTGTCGGCGCGATGGACCGAAGGCGTACTGCTCAAGCGCGACGTGTTCTCGACCGTCGAGCGCGGCCGTTTTCGCGAAGATTCCGGCGAGGTCGACGCCGTGCTGCGCCGGCTCGACCAGGTGCCGGTCTGGTCCTATCCGCTCGCCCTCCATCTGTTCGGCCGCGAGCGTCGTGCGCTGACGCTGGCGCGCGATCTCAACGTCGGCCCGAAATTGCTGTGGGCCGGACGGCAAGCGCTGGTGCGCGGCTTCGTCGATGGCGTCGCGCTGCACCTGGCAAAGCCGCATGGCGACCTCGCCTATTTCCGCTCCGCCAAGCTGGCCTTGCGGAAACTGCACCGCGCCGGCATCTGCCACAACGATCTCGCCAAGGAGCAGAACTGGCTCCGTGGCAGCGACGGCCGGGCCTATGTGACCGATTTTCAGCTGGCCGCCTGTTTCAAGTCCCGCAGCCGGCTGTTCCGGATCGCGGCCTATGAGGATCTGCGGCATCTGCTGAAGCACAAGCGCAGCTATGCGCCGGCGGCGCTGACGCCGATGGAGCGCAAGATCCTGGCGCGCAAATCCTTCGTCGCCAGCCTCTGGCTCAAGACCGGCAAGAAGGTCTATCAGGCCATCACCCGCGGCCTGTTCAATTTCACCGATCGCGAAGGCGGCGGCCGCCGGCTGGTCAACGACGCGCCTGTCCTCGTCGAGCTGATCCGGAAGAATCCCGGCGTCCGCGACACCGCGATCGTGGCTTTCGCCGATCGCCGGGCCGGCGTGGGATTGTACGCCTTCGTCGAAGCTGACGATGTCGCATTGGAAAAGCAGTTGCGCAGCGAACTCAGCGCAGCCAAGGGCACCAGGGCGCCGGAGCACATCCAGGTCGTGCACACGCTGCCGCGCGACGCCGCCGGCAAGCCGCGCACCGAGATCCTGCAGCTCGTCGCGATGAACCAGGTCGACCTGATCGAGCCGCTGATCACGAGCGACCTCGACCGCGCGTTCATGAAGGACATTCTCGAGAGCCGCAAGAATCTGCGCGATCGCTTCAACTTCGAAAGCAGCGAGTTGAATTCGCGGTAAGCCCTTCCGACGTCATTGCGAGCGCAGCGAAGCAATCCACCTTACCGCTTGCGGAGAACATGGATTGCTTCGTCGCCACGCTCCTCGCAATGACGATGCGGCTACTCTACCCGCCAAACTCTTTCGTCCGCGAGGCGCGCCACAGCGTCCACAGGATCCGCAGCCGCGACGTCGCGTGCGGCACAAACGGGTCGGTGTCGGCGCGCGACATCCGCTTCAGGTCGCGGTAGACCAGCGCCAGCGGCAGGAATACCGGCCGCACTTGCGGCGGCACATGCGCGAGCAGCTCGAAGGCCGTGCGGAGATGGTTTCGTGCCTCCCCGGCCAACTGGTCGATCGCGGCGCGCGCGCCCGTCGTCTGCTTGCCCGAAAAGACCTCTTCCATCCCGCTGCCGTGCTGCTGCAGCAATTGCAGCGGCACGAAGAGCTGGCGCCGCGCCGCGTCGAGCGGCAGGGCGCCGATCACCTGCGCAATGCCCTCGGCGAGGCCGGCATGGCGGGCGAGATGGTCGGTCGCGGCCGAGGGCTGTGCCGCGATCCGCGCGCCGAGCGAGAACAGCGCCGCGGAGGTGTCGGTGACGTAGCCTTCCAGCGCCGCCATCGACGGCATCGGGTCGTTATAGAGATCGAACTGGTGCTCCTCGATCAGCCGCGACAGCGGCGCGACCGGCAGGCGGAATTCGCCGATCGTCTGCAGCAGTTCGGCGGCGACCGGATTGCCCTCGACGCCGCCATGGCCGGCGCCTTCCAGCATGTCGGTCCACCATTGCAGCCGCATCTCGCCGGGCAGCGGCTGGCTGACCTGCTCGCGCACCCGCGATATCTCGACATTGAAGGCATAGATCGACAGCAGCGCACGGCGCTGGACCGCCGGCAGGAACAGCGTCGAGGCGTAGCGGATAAAGTCATGCGTACGCACCAGATCGGCGCAGAACGCGGCGGAAGCTTTCGTCGTCGCGGTCTCGGTCATGACACCGCGATCAGTGCCGCCGCAACGCGCCGCCGTTCGCCCAGCATGATGTTATAGGTGCGGATCGCAGGCCCGGTCTGCATCGCATCGAGCACCACGCGCACGGCGCGCAAGGCCTCGCGCAGGCCGCGCGGCGGCACCCAGACCTCGGTGCCGGTGCCGACGATCAGCGTATCGATGGCGTTGGCGGCCTTGAACACCTGCGCCAGGGAATATTCGTCGATCTCGGCTGGCCTCGTCACCGGCCAGGCCCAGATGCCGTCGGGAAGGCACAGCAGCGAGCCACGATGCGACATGTCGGCGAAGGCGAAGCCGCCCTTGCCGTAGGCTTCGATCGGCGCCGACCTCGGAAGATGCGGAGCGTCCGAGGAACTGGCAGTTTGTTTAGACATGATCTTTTTCCGAAAACCGCATTCCACTTTTCGGGATCATGCCCCACTACTTCTTCGCAGGCGTATCCGGCGCGTCGCGGTGCTCGCCAACGCCGAGATAGATCAGGATCGGCGCGGCGATGAAGATCGAGGTGTAGGTGCCAACCAGGACCACGCCGAACATCATGACCGCCGTGAAGCTGTGGATCGCGTGACCGCCGAACAAGAGCAGCGCCAGCAACGCCAGCGTCACCGTAACGTGGGTGATGATCGAGCGCGAAAGCGTCGAATTGATGGATTCGTTCAGAAGCTGCGGCATCGGCATCTTCTTGTAGCGCCGCAGCATTTCCCGGATGCGGTCGTAGATCACGACCGTGTCGTTCAGCGAGTAGCCGAGAATGGTCAGGAGCGCCGCGATGCTGGTGAGGTCGAAGTCGACCTGCGAGATCGACATGAAGCCGATCGTCAGCACGATGTCGTGGACGTTGGCGATCATGGCGCCCAATGCGAACTGCCATTCGAAGCGGAACCAGAGATAAACCAGGATCGCGAAGATCGCGAGCATGAGGCCGAGCATGCCGTACGCCAGCAATTCGCCGGAGACGCGCGGGCCCACCACTTCGACACGCCGATACTCCACGGAATCGCCGAGCGTGCCGCGGACTTTCGTCACGGCTTCTTGTTGCGCCTTGTCGCCGCCCGGCTGTTCGGCCACGCGGATCAGCACATCGGTCTGGGCGCTGCCGATCTGCTGAAGCTGGACTTCGCCAAGGCCCAATGCGCCCAGTTTCGCGCGCATCGCGGCGATGTCGGCGGTGCCGCTCTTGGACTGCACCTCCAGCAGCGTACCGCCCCTGAAGTCGATGCCGAAATTCAGCCCGTGGGTGAAGAACAGCACGATCGCGACGATCGAGAGCGCCGCCGAGATCGGAAAGCTGATGCGGCGGAAACGCGTGAAATCGAAATGCGTATCGTCAGGCACGATGCGCAGCGGCGGCAGCAGATCAAAGATCGCCACCACGGTGAGCACGGCGATCAGGACGCCCAGCCCGATGAGAACGTATTGTGTCAAAGCCGGCTCCGCATTCTCAGATTGGCACGGTCTTCGGCCGCTTCCATCGTACCCAGCCGGCGACGATCAGGCTGGTCAGCGTAAATGCGGTGAATACTGTGGTGATGATGCCGATACCGAGCGTGACCGCGAAGCCGCGAACCGGCCCGGTGCCGATGTAAAACAGCACGGCAGCAGCAATGAAGGTGGTGATGTTGGAGTCCAGGATGGTCGACAGCGCGCGCCTGAAGCCGGCGTCGATCGCCGAAATCGCGTTGCGGCCGCCGCGCAACTCTTCGCGGATGCGCTCATAGATCAGCACGTTGGAATCGACGGCGATACCGACTGTCAGCACGACACCGGCAATGCCGGGCAGCGTCAGCGTGGCGTTGAGCAGTGACAGGATGCCGAAGATCATCGCAACGTTGATGGCGACAGCAATGTTGGCGAACACGCCGAACAGCCGGTACGTCACCAGCATGAACACGATGACCATGATGGAGCCGATATAGGCGGCGAGTTCGCCCTTCTCGATCGAATCCTGGCCGAGCCCCGGGCCGACGGTGCGCTCTTCCACCACGGTCAGAGGCGCAGGCAGGGCGCCGGCGCGCAGCAGAACCGCCAAATCGTTGGCAGCCTGCACCGTGAAATTGCCCGAAATCTGGCCGGAGCCGCCGGTGATCGGCTCACGAATCACGGGCGCCGAAATCACTTCGTTGTCGAGCACGATCGCAAACGGCAACCCGACATTCTCTGAGGTCGCCTGGGCGAATTTGCGTGCACCTGAGGTGTTGAACTTGAAGCTGACGATCGGCTCGTTGGTGCGCTGATCGAATCCGGGCTGCGCGTCTGTGAGGTCGCCGCCCGACACCAGCACCTGCTTCTTGATGACGTAAGGCGTTTTTGGCGACGACGCACTCATCAGCACTTCGGATTCCGGAGGCACCCGCCCCTGCGCCTGGTCTGGCGGCACGGTCGTATCGACCATGCGGAATTCCATCTTGGCCGTCTTGCCCAAGAGTTCCTTCAGGTGCGTCGGATCCTGCAGGCCAGGTACCTGCACCAGAATTCGATCGGCGCCCTGGCGCTGGATAAGCGGCTCGACCGTGCCGAGTTCGTTGACGCGCCGCTCGACGATCTGAATCGATTGCTCGATGGTCCGGCGCAGAAGGTCGGTGATCGCGGCCTGCGGCACCGTCAGCCGCAGCAGCCCGCCCCCGGCATCGGCTACTTCGAGGCTGCGCTGGCCGCTGTTGCCGAGCAGTCCCCCGAGCGGTTGCGACAGCTCCCGCAGCTTCGTCAGTGCAGTCGGGGCGTCGCTCTCCTTGTTGAGGCGTACCTCGACACTGTCGTTGCGTACGACCGCGGTGAAGGTGATTCCCCTGGCCTCGCGCAGCACCTTCCGCGCGTCGTCGCGCAGCTGCTCGAGCTTCTGTCTTTTCACGTAGTTGGCGTCGACTTCGAGCAGCAGATACGAGCCGCCCTGCAGGTCGAGGCCGAGCACGATGTGCCGCTGCGCCCACACCGGCCACGTCTTCACCCGCTCCTGGGAGAAGAAGTTCGGCACCGCGAACAGGCAGACGATCAGCGCGGTCAGAATGATCGCCAGTGCTTTCCACCGCGAGAAATACAGCATCGGGTTGACCCGTCACATCCAGGAAAATGCACTGCTACAAGCAGTGCGCAAAACTCAGCTCGCGGACTCGTCCTTGGCCTCACTCTTTTCCTTGGCCGGCTCGCCCTTGGCGCGGACGCCCGAGATCATCTGCCGCATCTGCCGCACGCGGACGCCGTCGGAGATTTCGAACTCGATCTGGTCGTCGTCGACCACCTTGGTCACCTTGCCGACCAGGCCGCCCGAGGTCACCACGGTGTCGCCGCGGCGGATGTTCTTGACCAGTTCCTGATGGTCCTTGATCTTCTTCTGCTGCGGCCGCAGAATCAGGAAGTACATGATCACGAAGATCAGTGCGAACGGCAGCAGCGACATCAACATGCTGTTGGCATCGCCACCGGCTGCAGCCTGGGCGTACGCAGGGGTAATCAGCATTCGAACAATCCTCGTAAGACGGAAAAGAACCGGCCATGCCTGGGCGTAGCGGCCTGGGCATGTCGCCGGTCCGGGCAAATTCGCGCGGACTATAGCGGCGGCGGGCCCAATTGCAACGCTGGCTGCCCCCTCATTTAGGCCGCTTGCGAGACCTTCCAAGGCCCGTTAAGGCTGCGCCGTCAGGAACTCCGGAAATGTCGAAAAAAGCCAAGAAATCAGCGCCCCGCGCCACCCCCAAGGCCGCCTCGCGAGGGCCGACAAAAACCGCGACAAAACGTCCGGCGAACGCGCCCGACGGCGCGACCGCCGAGCGGATCGCGACCGCCCTGGAGGCCATCGCCGGTCACCTTTCCGCGGCCGCTCCGGCGGCCGCCAGCCCCGAACAGTTCGGGGCCGCCGACGCCTTCGTCTGGCACCCGGACGGCCGCCTGTCGCCGGTGCCACGCGTCAGCCGCGTCGATCTCGGCCTGCTCAAGGGCATCGACCGGATGCGCGACATCCTGATCGAGAACACCGAGCGTTTTGCCGACGGCCTGCCTGCCAACAACGCGCTCTTGTGGGGCGCGCGCGGCATGGGCAAGTCGTCGCTGGTGAAGGCCGCGCATGCCAGCATCAACATCGACCGCAAGCCGGCCGACCGGCTGAAGCTGATCGAGATCCACCGCGAGGACATCGAGAGCCTGCCCGGCCTGATGGATCTCCTGCGCAGCTCCGATTTCCGCTTCATCGTGTTCTGCGACGACCTCTCCTTCGACGGCAACGACGCCTCCTACAAGTCGCTGAAGGCGGTGCTGGAAGGCGGCATCGAGGGCCGTCCCGACAATGTCATCCTCTACGCCACCTCGAACCGCCGGCACTTGCTGGCGCGCGAGATGATCGAGAACGAGCGCTCGACCGCGATCAACCCGGGCGAGGCCGTCGAGGAAAAGGTGTCGCTGTCGGACCGGTTCGGCCTCTGGCTCGGCTTCCACCGCTGCAGCCAGGACGAATACCTCGCGATGGTCCGCGGCTATTGCGGCCATTTCGGCATCAAGCTGGACGACGAAGCGCTGGAGCGCGAGGCGCTGGAATGGTCGACCACGCGCGGCTCCCGCTCGGGCCGCGTCGCCTGGCAGTTCACGCAGGAGTTGGCGGGACGGCTCGGTGTGAGGCTTTCGGGGAAGTAAGAGCGTGACGTGAGGCTTGCTGAACGCCAAGCGTTGCGCTCGTCATCCCCCGCGAAGGCGGGGGACCCAGTACGCCGCGGCTTCACGGCTTAATCGCAACTGCTCTGGAATACTGGATCGCCCGGTCCCAGTGCGCAATTGCGCACAAGGCCGGGCGAAGACAGTCTTGGTGTGGCTATGCCGCTACGCAGCTATCCGCTCACGCCCCGTTCAGGAATTGAAGCGGGTCAACCGGCGACGAACCCTTGCGGATTTCGAAGTGGAGCTGCGGCGACCCCACCTCGCCCGATTGACCCGACTTGGCAATGATCTGGCCGCGCTTGATCGTATCGCCGCGCTTCACCATCAGCTCACTCGCATGGGCATATGCGGTGACGTAACCGTTGGAGTGCCGCACCAGAACCAGGTTGCCGTAACCCTTGAGCTCGTTGCCGGAATAGGCGACCACGCCGTCCTCCGCGGCCTTCACCGGCGTGCCTTCCGGCACCGCCAGGTTGATGCCGTCATTCGACTTGCCGTTGGTCTTGGCGCCGTAGCTCGTGATCACCTTGCCGCGGACCGGCCAGCGGAAGGTCGGCAGCGCGCCGGTGGCTTCGCTGGGCTTGACCGGCGCAGCTTCAGCGGCAGGCTTTTCTTCCAGGACATTGGTCGTCGCCGAGGCGAGCCGCGCGCTCTGCGGCGGGCCACCGGCCGAGGCGATCTTGCTGGTCGCGGGCGCCGCAACCGGCGCGGCCGGCTGAACCGGAGCTGCGGCGACAGGCTGCGCCACCGGAGCAGCGACAGCGGCCGACTTCGCGCCGGGCACTGTGAGCTTCATGCCAAGGCTGAGCTTGGCGGACTGATCGAGATTGTTGGCCTTGGCGAGTTCGGCCACCGGCACCTGGTTGCGGCGCGCGATGCTCATCAGCGTATCGCCGCGATTGACGACATGGACGCTTGGCGCGACCGCCGAGACGGCAACGGGCTTGCTGGCCGCCGGCGCGGGAGCCGGCGCCGCTGCAGCCACGGCGCTCTGGCGCGGAATGATCAGTTGCTGGCCGGGCGACAGCACCCGCGGCCCCTTGTAGCCATTGGCCTGCAGGATCGCCGCAGGCGAAACGTTGTAGCGCTTGGCCAGAATGTCGAGCGTATCGCTGGTGCCGACGATGATCGTGGTGCCGCCCGGCGCAGCCGGACGCGCGGCAGCGACCGAGCGCGGCGGTACCGTGGCGGTGGTCTCAATCGGCGAATGGGTCGGCGGCGCATAGGACGACACCCCGCGCCCTCCTCCCGATACCCCGCCCGAAGCGGCGGGATAAGCGCCCGGCGCCGCGACAGCGGGCGGCGGCAGGGACTGGGATTGGAATTGCGGCGCCTGGGCCGGCGGACGGGCGTATTGCGGCAGCTCACGACGTTCGGCGGCGGGAGCGCGCACCGTACCGGTGGCTTCGGGCTGGGAGGCAAAGGGATTGGAGAACGAGCTATCGGAAAAGCGCGTCTGCATATCGGCGCTGCAGCCGGCAAAGCCGACCGACATCAGCGTCAGCACCGCGACCTGCGGCACCCGACGCGAGCGAAGCAACTCGGCGAGACGGGACATGGTTACTCACTCGTACGCAACAAAATACTGTTTTGAGTAAACACGTGCCGAGTAAATAAGCGCTTAACCCTTGGAATAAGATGTTGGCGGGAACCACCAATCCGTGATTCTACAGCTCGCGCGCGATTCCCGGCAGCGCCGGGACGAAGCGGACATCGACCAATTCCTTGCGCTCGAAGCCGCTCTCCGTCCTGGTGAAACGGACCAGGGTCTGGGTGCCGTGATGCGGGCCGACGGGCGCGATCAGGATGCCGCCGGGTTGCAGCCGCTGCAGCAGTTTGTCCGGAATCTGCTCCATCGCAGCGGTGACGATGATGCGGTCGAAATCGCCGGCCCCTGGCGGAATGTCGAAGCCATCCCCCAGCATCACCTCGATGTTGTAGTAGCCGAGACTTTCAAGCTTGGCGCGAGCGGCGTCGGCCAGCGTCCGGTAGCGCTCGACGGTCAGGACGTGCGCGCATAACCGCGACAGCACCGCGGCCTGATAGCCGGAGCCGGTCCCGATCTCGAGCACCTTGTGGTCCTTCTGAAGCTGCAGCTGCTCGGTCATATAGGCGACCACGAAAGGCTGGCTGATGGTCTGGCCGCAGGCGATGCCGAGCGCGCTGTCGCGGTAGGCATGGCCGCGATCGCCTGATGCCACGAACGCCTCCCGCGGCACCTCCTCCATGCTCCGCAGCACCGCCTGATCGCTGATCCCCCGCCGCCGCAGGGTGAGCTGAAACATCATCTTCTCGGGCGGTTCTTGCGACATTGCGGTCTCGTGGCAGGCGCTGCCGCCAATCGAATGCTCGGGCTCGCCGAGATGTAATAGCCTATCCGCGCTTAAGGAAGAATTTCCTCAAGATTTTGGTTCCGGCTTCGGGAACTATGGCCGCGCCCCCGGCGTTGGGGCCCGGAAATTTCCGCCGGGTCGCCTCAAGCGTGCCGGCACACGGCCGGTTCATGTCGACATTGCACCAAGGGACATTATTTGCGAACCTCGACCCTCGGAAGGGCAAGGAATCCATCATGGTAGCGACACGGCCGGCGGGCTGTTCTGTTTTCCTCGTTGAAGACGAGGTCATGATCCGCATGATGGTCGCCGACATGCTGGAGGAGCTCGGCCACAGCGTAGCTGCCGAGGCCGGTGAAATCGGCGAAGCGGTCAGGCTGGTGCAATCGACCGAGTTCGATCTCGCCATTCTCGACGTCAACGTCAACGGCAAGGTGATCACGCCGGTCGCCGAACTGATCACGGCGCGCAACCGTCCCTTCATCTTTGCGACCGGCTACGGCTCCTCCGGCCTGCCCCAGGAATATCGCGATCGCCCCGCCCTGCAGAAGCCATTCCAGCTGGAAACGCTGGCGCAGGTCATTGCCGCCACGATGAAGAGCGCGCCGGTTTAGGGTATCAATCTCAGCTGTCATCATCCGCGCAGGCGGATGATCCAGCATTCCAGAGACACTGCAGGAATCGAGAAGCCGCAGCGTACTGGATACCCGCCGGAGCCTGTCGTCGGGCGCGCATTCGCGCGACTCGTTGGCGGGGATGACGACCGGTTGCGGGCTGCCGCTCAATCCTATTTCAACGTCGTCGTCAGCGCTTCCGAGAACGCCTCGTCGGTGCGGTCCAGCCGCAGCGGCGTCACCGAAACGTAACGCGCTGCCAGCGCGGCAAGGTCGGTGCCTTCGGCTGGCGTATCCATCATCGCGGCACGCTCAAAACCGATCCAGAAATAGGGATTGCCGCGGCCGTCGTGGCGCTTGTCGACCTTCAGGAAGCCGAGATTACGCTTGCCCTGCCGCGTCACGCGGACGCCTTTGACCTGATCCGGCGTGCAGGCGGGGAAATTGACGTTGATCACGGTGTTCTTCGGCACGCCGGCGTCGATCACCTTGCGCAGGATGTCGGGCCCGAATTTCAGCGCGGTGTCCCACAGCGGCGCGTGACGGGTCTCGATGGAAAACTCCTGGCTCAGCGCGAATGACGGAATGCCCAAGATCGTGCCTTCGAGGGCACCGGCGATGGTGCCGGAATAGACGACGTCCTCGGCGACGTTGCGGCCCTTGTTGACGCCGGAGAGCACGAGATCTGGCATCTTCTCGCCGAGGATGTGGCGCGAGCCCATGATCACGCAGTCGGTCGGCGTGCCCCGCACCGCGAAATGGCGCGGACCGACTTCGCGCAGCCGCAAGGGGTCGTTGAGCGACAGCGAATGCGAGACACCGGACTGATCGAGCTCGGGCGCCACGATCCAGACGTCGTCGGACAACGCGCGGGCGATCTCCTCGACGATCTTCAACCCCGGCGCATGGATGCCGTCGTCGTTGGTGCAGAGAATGCGCATCCGTCAAACTGCCTTCTGTTCGAGAGCGGTCGGCCGTGCCGCCGGGCGTCGTCTTATCGCCCTATCGCCGTCGAGGCAAACCAGCCATTTCGCTCATGTTTTCTTCATCCAGACCCGCCATGGGTGGGCAAATCTGGCGCCGCCGTCCACTTTCATCTGCAGGTCCGGCGAGGCCTGTTTTGCCGATTCGGCGGGCGGAGGCGGCGTGCTCGGAGCCGCCGGCGGGGCCGGCGCGATTGGCGGAGGCTCGACCGAAAGCGGCCGCTCCGGTTGCGGCGGCGGAGGCGTTACAATGGAATCGATCGCCGGAATCGTCGCCGCCGCCGGCTCCGATCCAGCCTCCGGCGGCCTGTGGCGCGCCCGCGCCACCGCCAGCCCCTTGTCGAAATCCGCGGTATTGAGCCACGCCTTGGCATGCATGCTCGCGATGAGATCGTCGTCCCAGAGACGTGCGACCTCGATATCGAAGGCGCCCATCAGCCGTTGATCGATCAATTGCATCCCGTGGCCGGTAACAGCCCATTGCCTCCCGATCCAAAGGATGTCGCGATGCAATGCCATTTTTGCCTTGCGTTATTTGTCCCGCTCGATGGTTTTGAGCCCGCCCATATAGGGCTGCAGCACGTCAGGGACTGCGATCGAGCCGTCTTCCTGCTGATAGGTTTCCATGACCGCGATCAGCGCGCGGCCGACCGCGGTGCCGGAGCCGTTCAGCGTATGCACGAAGCGCGGCTTGCCGTCCGGCCCGCGCGAGCGCGCATCCATGCGGCGCGCCTGGAAGTCGCCGCACACCGAGCAGCTCGAGATTTCCCGGAAGGCCCCGCCCTCGCCCTGCCCGGGCATCCAGACCTCGATGTCGTAGGTCTTTTGCGCCGAGAAGCCCATGTCGCCAGCGCACAGAGTCATCACGCGGTAGTGCAGATCGAGCCGGCGCAGCACTTCCTCCGCGCAGGACAGCATGCGCTCGTGCTCGTCGCGGCTGGTCTCGGGCGTTGCGATCGAAACCAGCTCGACTTTTGTAAATTGATGCTGCCGGATCATGCCGCGGGTATCGCGGCCCGCCGCGCCCGCCTCGGCGCGGAAGCACGGCGTCAGCGCGGTGAGCCGCATCGGCAGTTCTTTTTCGTCGACGATGGATTCGCGGACGAGGTTGGTCAGCGAGACTTCCGCGGTCGGGATCAGGCCAAGACGTTCGGTCTTCAACCGGTCGTCGGGAGCGGCAAGCAGTTCGCCCTTGATGGCCCAGAACTGATCGTCCTCGAACTTCGGCAATTGGCCCGTGCCGAACATCACGTCGTTGCGCACCAGCAGCGGCGGGTTGATCTCGGTGTAGCCGTGCTCGCCCGTATGAAGGTCGAGCATGAACTGGCCGATCGCACGCTCCAGCCGTGCCAGGCCCTTCTTCAGCACCACGAAGCGCGCGCCGCTCAGCTTTGCGGCGGCCTCGAAATCCATGTAGCCGAGCGCGCCGCCGAGATCGTCGTGCGGCTTCGGCGTGAAGGCGTAGTTGCGGATCTTGCCGTAGATGTGCCGCTGCACATTGCCGTGCTCGTCCACGCCTTCAGGCACGTCGCCGAGCGGCAGATTGGGAATTGCGGCAAGCTCTTTGGTCAGTTCTTCATCGGCGGTCTTTGCCGCCAGCTCGAGCTCCGGCATCGTGGTCTTGAGCTCGGCGACTTCGGCCATCAGCTTGCCGGCGCGCGCTTCATCCTTGGCTTTCTTGGCCTCGCCGATTTCCTTCGAAGCCGCGTTGCGCCGCGCCTGCGCCTGCTCCGACGCCAGGATTGCCGCGCGACGCTTTTCGTCGATCGCGAGCAGCGAGGCCGACAACGGCGCCAGTCCGCGGCGCTTCAGTGCGGCGTCGAAGGCTTGCGGGTTGTCGCGGATCGCTTTGATGTCGTGCATGAGGATTGGGTCCCGATTTCTGTAAACAATCCACGCTTGTGTCGATTGTTTACGCGCCCCAGTTACCACACCCGTCATCACCCGCGAAAGCGGGTGATCCAGTATTCCAGAGCGGTTCGTGATAAATTCGCCCGGCCGCAGCGTACTGGATTCCCCGCTTTCGCGGGGAATGACGGCTGGTTGCGAGGTGCGAAGAACGCCCTATTCCGCCGGATTGGCTTCCGGAGGCGGGCTGGCAGGCGGTGTGCCTGATGCGGCCTGCGCGGCGGCGGCCTTCTTTTCCACCATCTTGACCGCGATGATCGCGCCCTCGTAGAGCGCCAGCAGCGGGATCGCGAGCGAGGCCTGGCTGATGACGTCGGGCGGCGTCAGCACCGCCGCGATGACGAAGGCGATGACGATGAAATAGCGCCGCTTCTCGCGCAGCATCTTCGAGGTGACGATGCCGATCCGCCCCAGCAGCGTCAGGATGACCGGCAGCTGGAACGCGACGCCGAAGGCGAAGATCAGCGACATCATCAGCGACAGATATTCGCCGACCTTGGGCAGCAACTGGATCTGCGCCGTCTCGTCGCCACCCATCTGCTGCATGCCGAGCGAGAACCGCACCAGCATCGGCAGCACGACGAAGTAGACCAGGAGCGAGCCGAGCACGAAGAAGAACGGGGTCGCGATCAGGTAAGGCAGGAACGCGCCGCGCTCGTGCTTGTAGAGGCCGGGCGCCACGAACTTGTAGATCTGCGTCGCCACGATCGGGAACGAGATGAAGGCGGCGCCGAACAGCGCGAGCTTGAGCTGGGTGAGGAAATATTCCAGCAGCGCGGTGTAGATGAATTTCGAATTCTCCGCGCCCGCGACCCAGACGAACGGCCAGACCAGGACGTTGTAGATCTGCTTGGCGAAGAAGAAGCAGAAGATGAAAGCAATGCCAAAGCCGAGCAGCGCCTTGATCAGCCGCGAGCGCAGCTCGATCAGGTGATCCATCAATGGCGCCTTGCTGGCCTCGATGTCTTCGACGGTCATGACGCTTTGGCGTCCTTGAGAACGTCAGGCGAAGCTGGCGCAATGTCCTGCTGGACCGGCGCCAGAGCCTCGCGCGTGATCGCCAGCGGCTCGGCAGCGGCCGAATGGGCCTCGGCCTCGACGAAAGTCTCCGGCGTCGGTGCGGCCGGTGTCGTCGGGGTGACGGTCTCGCCGATCGCCCCGGCCACCTGGGCGTCGCTGGCTTCCGGCGTGGCGGGCTTTTCCGGCTCGCTGATCTGCAGGGCGCTGTCGACGTCCTTTTGCAGGGAGGTCATGAGGTTGCCGGGGGACAGCGCGGTGGCGGTCTCCTTGACCTCGTCAAAACTCTTCTTGAGATCGGCCATTTCGGCCTCGCGCATGGCTTCCTGGAACTGGCCCTGGAATTCGGCGGCCATCTTGCGCGCCTTGCCCATCCATTGCCCGACCATGCGCAGCACGCCCGGCAGCTCTTTCGGGCCGATGGCAATCAGCGCGACAACCGCGATGACGACCAGTTCACTCCACCCGATGTCGAACATGAATTCTTCCGCTCGCGCGAGACGTCCGCGCCCCAATCCATCATAGCCAAGATTTGGAGCCGCCCGCGCCTTTTCTCAACCGGCGTCGTTCAACCGGCGCCGGGTCCAAGATGCCTGGTTCAGACCGCCTTGCTGCCGACATCCGTCCGCGCCGCCGCCGTCGGCGCCGCGTTGTGATCGATCGTCTTCACCGGCTCGGCGGGCTTTTCGGGCTCCTTGGTGTCGTCCTGCATGCCCTTCTTGAAGGCCTTGATGCCCTGCGCGACGTCGCCCATCAGGTCCGAAATCTTGCCGCGGCCGAACAGCAGCAGGACCACTGCGATCACGACGATCCAGTGCCAAATGCTAAGCGAACCCATCCTGCAACCCTCCAAAAAGAGATGGCCGGCTTCCGGCCTAAGCTTGGGCGGAAGGTAGGCCCGAGAGGTGTCAAAAACAAGGACCCAAGCCGCGGCAAATCGCTGTCGCGGCTACGTATTATGGCTATCATTAACCCCGCCTGAGAAAGCGGCCGGCGGGGCCATTGGAACTAGCTTTCGCTGCTTCCACTGCCTTCTTCGGGCTCGGCAGCCGGTGCCAGCAGCAGTTCCAGATTGTCGCCGGCCTCCAGCGGATCCTCGTCCTCACGCAGCGCGACATCGTCGGACGGCGTCGGCACGCTGAAGCCGGAAGGCAGCCGCGAATCCAGTAGCCCCGTACCCTTCAGCTCTTCCAGGCCCGGCAGGTCGCCCAGCGCTTCCAGGCTGAACTGGGAGAGGAAGGCTTCGGTGGTGCCGAAGGTCAGCGGCCGGCCCGGCGTCTTGCGGCGGCCACGCGGACGGATCCAGCCGGTTTCGAGCAGCACGTCCAGCGTTCCCTTCGAGGTCACCACGCCGCGGATCTCCTCGATCTCGGCGCGCGTCACCGGCTGGTGATAGGCGATGATCGCGAGCACCTCGATCGCCGCCCGCGACAGGCGCCGCGTCTCGGTGCTTTCGCGCGTCATCAGCCACGACAGATCGCCCGCGGTGCGGAAGGTCCATTTGCTGGCGACGCGCACCAGGTTGACGCCACGCGGGGCATATTCCGCCTGCAGCTGCGCCAGCGCCGCCTTGATGTCGACGCCATCGGGCATCCGCTTGGCAAGCGCGGCCTGATCGATCGGCTCGGCGGAGGCAAACAGCAACGCTTCGAGCAACCGCAATTCCTCGGGCCGCGCCACTTGGTCGGTATTCTGATTCTGGTCGATGGGATGATCCTCGGCATCTTCCATGCGTTTTTCCGCCAGGCTTGCCATGGCTAGGTCTCCTTCCACTTACTCGACCGTCAGATCTGGCGCAGGCTGTGCGGCCTGCGGCGGGCGCTTACGAAAATACAGCGGCGCGAACGCCTCTTTCTGGTTCAATTCCATCTCGCCCTCTCGCACCAGTTCGAGGGCTGCGGCAAAGCTCGATGCGAATACCGTCGCCCGCTGCGTGGGATCGACCACATAGGCGAGCAGGTAATCGTCGAGGCAGCTCCAGTCCTCGGACTCGGTCATGCCGACCAGCCGCTCCAGCGAGGCGCGCGCTTCGGCGAGCGACCACACCGTGCGCTTGGCCAGATGCACGGTCGCCAGCACGCGCTGCTGGCGCTGCGCGGCATAGGCGGTGAGCAGGTCGAACAGCGTCGCGGTGAATTTGGGATGCCTGATCTCGGCGATCGATTCCGGATTGCCGCGCGGAAAGATATCGCGCTGGAACTGCGGCCGGTTCATCAACCGGTTGGCGGCCTCCCTGATCGCCTCGAGCCGGCGCAGGCGGTTGGCGAGCGCGGTGGCCATTTCCTCCGCGCTCGGCCCGTCCGGCGTCGGCGGCTCAGGCAGCAGCAGGCGCGACTTCAGGAACGCGAGCCAGGCCGCCATCACGAGGTAGTCGGCCGCGAGCTCAAGGCGAATCTTTCGCGCAGCCTCGATGAACGTCAGATACTGGTCGGCCAGCGCCAGGATCGAGATCTTGGCGAGGTCGACTTTCTGCTGGCGCGCCAGCGTCAGGAGCAGGTCAAGCGGGCCTTCGTATCCCTCGACGTCGACGACCAGCGCCGCCTCGCCGTCGGTGATTTCGGCGGGCCGCCCGGTCTCAAACGATAGAATCTCAGCCGTCATGCCGTACCTACCCGGTCCATCAACGCTTCCAGTTCAGCCCGCCCTGCCTGCCGGTCGAACGGCTCGGGCGGCTTCCGCGAGGCCAGCGCCCGCCTGGCGCGTTCCAGGGCCTCACCGGCCAGTTCGGGCGTCTCGCGCGCCACATCGCGCATCTCGTCGAGCTTGCCGTTGCAATGCAGGATCATGTCGCAGCCGGCATCGACGATGGCGCGGGTCCGCTCGGCGATCGATCCCGCCAGGGCATTCATCGAGACGTCATCACTCATCAACAAGCCTTGGAACCCGATTACGCCACGAATCACCCGCTGGATGATTGTCGCAGATGTCGTCGCGGGTTGGAGCGGGTCAATCGCGCTAAACACAACATGTGCGGTCATGGCCATCGGCAGGTCCGCCAGCGGTTGAAACGCTGCGAAATCAGTCCGTTCCAGCTCCTCCCACGGGGTATCAACGGTCGGGAGGCGAAAATGGCTATCCGCCGTGGCCCGGCCATGGCCGGGAATGTGCTTGAGGACCGGCAGCACGCCGCCCTGCTCCAGACCCCTGGTGACCGCCCGGGCAATCGCCGCGATCTTGGCCGGTTCGGTTCCATAGGCCCGGTTGCCGATCACCGCGTCGGCACCGGCGACCGGCACGTCCGCCAGCGGCAGGCAGTCAACCGATATCCCGAGATCGGTCAGATCGGCCGCAATCAGGCGCGAGCTCAGCCAGGCGGCCCGCAGCCCCAGCGCCTTGTCGAGGTCGTAGAGCGCGCCGAAGGTGGCGCCGGGCGGATAGACCGGCCAGTGCGGCGGGGTGAGCCGCGCCACCCGCCCGCCTTCCTGGTCGATCAGGACCGGGGCATCCGCCTCGCCCACCAGACTTCGAAATTCTTTAACAAGCGCAGATACTTGATCCGGCGTCTCGACATTGCGTTTGAACAGGATCAAGCCCCATGGCAGCTCGCCACGGAGGAACTCGCGCTCCGCTTCCGTCAGCTCCAGTCCCGATACGCCCGTGATGAATGCGCGGCTTGCCATGGGGGCCGATTAGGCCCCTCACAGCCCCCGGGTCAAGGAATCGGGCAATAATTCTACGGGATAAAGCACTGCCCGCCGGCGGCTTTCAGCTCGGTGCAGAACCGGACCGCTTCCTGCCGCGTCCGATAGGGCCCGACCATGGCGCGATATTTGGTTTTGCCATCAGCCAGGTCCACCCGCTTGATGACAGGCGAACGGGAACCAAGCACGGACGAGTATTTGCCCTGGACGACGCTGAACGCCTCTCTGGCCGCGGACTCGCTGTCCTGCGATGACACCGACACCAGGTAGCCGCTACCGCCCTCGGAAGCCGCCGGCGCGGTGTGTGTCGGGTTGGTCGCAGCCATCCGGGTCGGAGGAGGCTCCGGATCGGCGGCCTGCGGCGCGAGCGACATCGGCGTGTTGGCACTGGCATTGGCCGAGGCCGGGTTACGTGTCGGCGGCGCCGCGGGAGCGGCCGGCGGAGGGGCCGCGGCCGTGCTCCGCGTCGGCGGCCTTTGCGTCGGCGCGCTGACGCCAGCCGGAACGCCGCCATTGTCCGCGGGATCGCCCTTGACCGCGAGCGTCCTGATCCGGCGCGGCTCGTTGTTCGGCATCGTGCCGGTGGCACCCGCAGGCAGGGGCGCGGACGGCGACACGCTCGCCACCGGCGGCGGGCTGTTGTTCGGGTTCAGCGTCGGAAACACCACGCGCGGTCCAACGGACCTTGAATTGACGTCGACCGGCGTCTCTTCGCGCGACACCAGCTTCTCGCCGCCATCGCCTGACAGCATGCGATCAGGCGTCTTGGCGCCCCCGTCGGAGGGTGCCGGCACCACCTTGGTCGGGCTATTGTCGGCCCGGATGATCGGGGGCTCGCCCGAGCGGGGCGAACCGACAAAGGTGCGATAGGCAAAGGCGGCGCCCGTTCCGACCACGGCCAGCGCCAGCACCGCGGCGACCGTCATCAGGCCCTTCGAGCGCTTCTTCGGCTCGGGCTCTTCCTCATATTCGCCCTGATAGGCGTAGGGATCGTCCGGATAGGCCGGATCGCGCTGATAATCCTGCTCGCCGTTCTCCAGCCGTCCATACAGCGCATCGTCGTAGCGCGACGGGTCGTGCGGCGGCTCGTCGGCATATTGCTGCCGGCTATCGCCGTATTGCTGCGGGGCGTCAGCATATTGCTGCCGGGTGTCCTCATACTGCTGCGGCGCTTCGTAATAATCCTGCGCGGGCGGCGGAGGCGGCGGCTGCTGGGCCGAATAGCGATGCAAGGGATGCACCGGCGCCGGCTGGTATTCCGGCTCGTCCTCGTACTCCGGCTCCTGCGGCACAGGCGGAGGCACCGGCGGCAGCGGGGTTTCGTGGCGCGCACGCTGCATCCAGCTCGGCGGGCTCTGCGGCGCGTCGAGATCTTGCGGCGGCGGATCGTATTGCTGTGGGCGCACATTGGCCCGCGACTGCAGCGGGTGCGGCGCCGGCTTGGCACCGGCGGCCCCGTACGGGTCGTTCTGTCCAATCAGCCGTGCGAGTTCGGCAAGCGGATCGTTCTCACCGCGAGCCTGATCGGCAGCGGAGGGAAACGGTTGGTTCTGATATCGATCAGCCATCGTGATGATGCATCCCCTACGGGACAGCGCCAACCCGCCATGTCAAACAAACCATGACGAGCGGCCCCTGCCAGATACCCCACGGACCCCCATCCGTGAAGCCTTCGCCCCTGCCCTGCCCTGCCTACCGCATCTCGGTCGGAGCGTGGACGCCGAGAACGGCTAAGCCCGATGCCAGAACCGAGACGACGCTCTGTACCATCGCCAGACGCGCCCTCGTGATCTCTGCATCATTAGTCATAATGAAGCGTAAATAGGGCAAATCCCGCCCCTTAGTCCATAACGCATGAAATTCACTGGCTAAATCATATAGATAAAAAGCGATTCGGTGAGGCTCATGTGCCACCGCGGCCGCCTCGATCATTCTCGGATAAAGCGCCAGCCGTTTCAATAGGTCCAATTCGGCCGGATCTGTCAGCCGCTCGACCGGGGCGGAACCGAGCCACGCGGCCCGCGCGGCATCGTCCTCGGGCAGATCGGGAACCACCTCGCGGGCATTCTTGAAAATCGAATGTCCGCGCGCGTGGCCGTACTGCACGTAGAAGACGGGATTGTCCTTCGACTGTTCGCGCACCTTTGCGAGATCGAAATCGAGCACGGCGTCGTTCTTGCGGAACAGCATCATGAACCGCACGGCATCGGAGCCGACTTCGTCGACCACTTCGCGCAGCGTGACGAAATCGCCGGAGCGTTTCGACATCCGCACCTGCTCGCCGTTGCGGAGCAGACGCACGAGCTGCACGATCTTGATGTCGAGCGCGGCCTTGCCGGCGCTGATGGCCTTCACCGCCGCCTGCATGCGCTTGAGGTAGCCGCCGTGATCCGCGCCGAACACGTTGATCATGTCGAGAAAGCCGCGATCGACCTTGTTCTTGTGATAGGCGATATCGGACGCGAAATAAGTGTACGAGCCGTCCGACTTGATCAGCGGACGATCGACGTCGTCGCCATAGGCGGTAGCGCGGAACAGCGTCTGGATGCGGTCCTCGTAATCCTCGACCGGCTTGCCCTTCGGCGGCGGCAGGCGCCCCTCATAGACGTCGCCCTTGGCGCGCAGGAAATCGATGGTTTCGGTGACCTTGTTGTTGCCGGTCTCGACCAGCGAGCGCTCCGAGAAGAACACCTCGTGCTTGATGTTGAGCGCGGCGAGGTCGCCCTTGATCATGTCCATCATCATGGAAATGGCCCTGGCGCGCACGATCGGCAGCCATGCCGTATCGGCCATCGCTTTCAGCCTGTCGCCATATTCAGCGGCAAGCGCCTGCCCGACCGGCACGAGATAGTCGCCGGGATACAGCCCTTCCGGAATCTCGCCGATGATCTCGCCGAGCGCTTCGAGGTAACGCAGATAGGCCGAGCGCGCGAGCACGTCGACCTGCGCGCCGGCGTCGTTGATGTAATATTCGCGCGTAACGTCGAAGCCCGCGAACTGCAGCAGGCCGCACAGCGCGTCGCCGAACACCGCACCCCGGCAATGGCCGACATGCATCGGCCCGGTCGGATTGGCCGAGACGTATTCGACATTGACCTTTTCGCGGTGCCCGACCGCGCTTTTGCCGTAGGACGCGCCCTCGCGCAGCATGGTGCGCAGCTCGTCGGCCCAGACCTGCGGCTTCAGGGTCAGATTGATGAAGCCGGGACCAGCGACCTCGACGGCGGCGACCAGCTCGTCGGCGCGCAATTTTTCCGCGATCTTTTCGGCGAGATCGCGCGGCTTTACCTTGGCGTCCTTGGCCAGCACCATCGCGGCATTGGTGGCCATGTCGCCATGGCTGGCATCGCGCGGCGGCTCGACCACGACGCGGGAGAAATCGATGCCGGCGGGCCATTGGCCCTCGGCCGCGAGCGCGGCGCAGATCGCCTGCACGCGCGCCAGTGCGTCGGCAAACAGGTGTTGGGAAGCTGGCTTGTCGGACATGGGCCGCCGCCTAACGCAAATCCGGGGTCAAGTCAAAAAGCCTTTGGTGCTCGATTAAGGCAAAACGGTCGGTCATTCCGGCGATGAAATTGCCGATCCGGCGGGCGCGATCCGCCTCGCTTTCGCGCTCGGACCCCTCGACCCATTCCGGCGGCAGGTCCCCCGGGGAGGCCAGATAGCGGGCGAACAGATCGAACAGAATGCCTTCGGCCTCGCCCATCACCCGCATGACGCGATTGTGGCGGTACATGTGCACTTTCAGGAACGCCTTGATGGCGGCTTCCTGTTCCGCGACCTCAGGCGGAAAGGCCACCAGCGGCTGATGGTGGTGGCGGACGTCATGGGCCGATTGCGGCCTGGCCGCCTCGAGCCGCCTGCCCGCCTCCGCCATGACGGCCGAGATCATGTAGGAGATCAGCTCGCGCACCAGTTCCGCGCCGCGCCTGGCATCGTCGAGATGGGGATAGTGGCGGTCGATCTCGGCAATGATCGCCTTCGTGAGCGGCATCACCTTGAGGTCGTCGACGGCGAACAGGCCGGCGCGCAGGCCGTCGTCGATGTCGTGGGCATCATAGGCGATGTCGTCGGCGAAGGCGGCGACCTGCGCCTCCAGCGAAGCGTAGCTCCACAGCTCCAGATCGAATTTTTCGTTGAAGTCGGCGATGCCGACGGCGATTCCGCTGTCTCGGTAAGGCCCGGCCGCCCCCCCGCCCCGCTCGATGAGCGGGCCGTTGTGCTTGACGATGCCTTCGAGCGATTCCCAGGTCAGATTCAGCCCGTCGAACTCGGGATAGCGGTGCTCCAGCGAGGTCACCACCCGCAGCGCCTGCGCGTTGTGGTCGAAGCCGCCATGGGCTTTCAGGCATTTGTCGAGCGCCCGCTCGCCGGCATGGCCGAACGGCGGGTGGCCGAGATCATGGGCCAGCGCCAGCGTCTCGGTGAGGTCCTCATCGAGGCCGAGCTGGCGGGCCAGCGCGCGGGCAATCTGCGCCACTTCCAGCGAATGGGTCAGCCGTGTCCGGTAATGGTCGCCCTCGTGGAACACGAAAACTTGCGTCTTGTGCTTGAGGCGGCGGAAGGCGGTGGAATGGATCACCCGGTCGCAATCCCGCCGGAACGGGCTGCGGGTCCGGCTCGGCGGCTCCGCAAACAGCCGGCCGCGGCTGGAATCGGGGTCGCAGCCATAAGGCGCACGGGGGGCAGCCATTCCGACCGACACGATTTTTTAGTCCTTATCCATTTGATTCCGCGACATTACGCACTTAACTATGCCTGACGCCCCATACCAAATGAATTGGGTATGACGGGGCCGGAGACCACGTCATGACTACTGCCATCACCGTCAGCGAGCGGGCCGCCCGCCGCATCGGCGAAATCCTCAAGGGCGAAGGCGACGGCGCCATGCTGCGCATCTCGGTCGAGGGCGGCGGCTGCTCCGGCTTCCAGTACAAGTTCGACGTCGACCACGCCAAGGCCGAGGACGACCTCGTGATCAACAGAGAGGGCGCGGTGGTGCTGGTCGATCCGGCCTCGGTGCCCTTCCTCGCCGGTTCCGAAGTCGATTTCGTCGACGACCTGATCGGCGCATCCTTCCGCGTGGTCAACCCGAACGCCACGGCGTCGTGCGGCTGCGGGACGAGCTTTTCGATCTGAGCCGCGATCGCGCGGCTCTAGCCACCTCATTGTGATAGCGCCACAACCACCGCTGTCATCCTCCGCCACCGGGTCGCGCGAGCGCGCGCCCGATGACAGGCTCCGGCGGAGGATCTAGTACGCCGCGGCCGAGCGGCTCAATCACTGCCGTCTCTGGCATACTGGATCGTCCGCCTTCGCGGACGATGACGGCTGACACCCGACGAACCACGAATTACGCCCTAGTCGTTCCGCGGCGAATTCTTCGGGCCTAATACGTCAAGCCGTTCGGCGATGGTGACGAGTTGAGGCACGGTTCGAACCTGCATCTTTTCCATGATCAATTGGCGATGAGCCTTGATCGTTCGCTCGGTGCACCCAAGTTCGCGCGCAGCATGCTTGTTTGTCTTACCCCGCACGATCATTTCAAACACCTGCCGTTGGCGCGGCGTCAGGCTCGATAGCCGGGCCCGCAGCAACTCCAGCTCGCCCCGGAACGCACGCTCCGTCTCGTGCCGCGCGATCGCCTTTTCCACTGCGCTCAGCAGCTCATTCGAACTGACGGGCTTGATCAGGAAGTTATCTGCTCCCGACTTGATCGCTCTCACCGCGGTGCTGATATCCGGGTAACCCGTTAGAAAGATGATGGGCAGGGTCGAGCCGAGTTCAGCCAAACGGCTTTGCAGCTCTGGCCCGCTCAAGCCGGGCAACCGCACGTCCAGGAGAATGCATCCCCCGGCATTTTCGTCTGGCCGCTGATCCAGCAATTGCTGAGCCGATGGATAAGTGATGACAGCGTAGCCGGCCACCTGCAGCAGTCGCTGGATGGCTGTTCGAAACGACGCGTCGTCATCCACGACATGGACGATGCCGGGCAAAATGTTCTCCTAAGACGAAAAGTAGCGCTGTGCTTGCTTTTCTTTTGTTGATGCAGCGCCTTCTCGCCCGGCCATTGCCAGTCGCGTCGCTCTTGGAGGGCAACTATCGATTTAGCATCGGAACAGCAAATTAAATTCAACACATCTGGGCTACACCAAAGTCGAGGTGTGCTCCCTTGTTTGCAAATGCCTCGAGGCCGACGTACCAAATTGGATCAGGCGCACGCCTGCAGCACTAAATCTTTCTAAGACGCGGACTTAAGAGCATGAGAGCTTGCCGCTCCTTCAAGCAAGCGTTCTGGCCGATGAGAACACCGCGTGCCAGCCATTACGCAACGCGAATGGCGATGCGTGGTGGGCACGTCGCTGGCGCTCCTCTGCCCACCCTACGACAGTTCGCCAACCCTACGCCTCTCGCGCATAGCGCGGCAGATCGGCTGTCAGCATTTGCAGGACGTCATCCCGCACCGGATCGCGTGTGGCGCGGGTGAAGGCGGCGGCGAGCGGCAGCTTGTTCATGTCGGAGGCTGAAAGGCGGATGAAGCGGACGCCGCGGGTCGCCATCCGCGAGGTCCAGCGCGGGACGATGGCAACGCCGAGGCCGGCGGAGACGAGGTTGACGATGGTCTGCTTCTCGTCGGCGATTTGGGCGACGCGCGCCTCGCACCCGGCCTCCGCGAACAGTTTCATCGTGAGGTCGTGGCTGTGCGGGCGGGAGCGGCGTTCCGGCACGATCAACGGCTCGTTCTCGAGATCGGCGATCGTCACGCGCTTGCGCTGCGACAGCGGATGACGCTCGGCGACCGCGACGACCGCGGTCTCGTGCAGCAGCAACAGAAATTCGAGCCGCTTGTCGGGCCGCGGCGGCGGGCGCACGAAAGCGAGATCGAGCCGGCCGGACAACAGCCGCGGCAACAGCCGCACGGTCTTGTCCTCGACCAGTTGCACGGTCACGTCGGGCCGAGCTTTCCGGAAATCGTGCAGCAGCCGCGGCAACAGTCCCGCGGCGGCGCTGTCGATGGCGCCGACCCGGATGATCGCGGCGCGCTTGCGGCCGCGGGTGCGGAATTTTCCGGCGAGCGCATCGGCCTGTGCGAGCAACGCCCGCGCTTCCTTGAGCAGCACGGCGCCGTCCTCGGTCAACGCCACGCTCCGCGTCGTGCGCGTCATCAGCCGCGTGCCGAGATCATCCTCGAGCAGGCGGATAAAACGCCCGAGCGCCGACGGCAGCATGTCGAGCCGCTGCGCCGCGCGGCCGAAATGCAGTTCCTCGGCCGCCGCGACGAAGCAGCGCAAGTGGTGAAGGTCCATTGCTCCTCCCTGACGGGATTATATCAATTTTTTGTATAAATGCGAGGCGGTTGCCGATCGGCGGGAGCGGCCGCAGGATGCAGGCAAAGCGAGGCCTGCCGTCATTGCGAGCGTAGCGAAGCAATCCATCGCGCTGCAAGTGGAGAGGTGGATTGCTTCGTCGCCTTGCTCCTCGCAATGACGCGGTTAGAGCTCGGACCGAGACCACCAAGGAGATTTCGATGCGTGAATACTCAATCGCAGCCATCCCGGCCGACGGCATCGGGCCCGAGGTCATCGCCGCCGGCGTGCAGGCACTGGAAGCGCTCCAAAAGCGGCTCGGCGACGTCAAATTCAACGTCGAAACCTTCGATTGGGGTTCCGACTACTACCGCAAGCACGGCGCGATGATGCCGGCCGACGCGCTCGCCACGCTGAAGAAATTCGACGCGATCTATTTCGGCGCGGTCGGCGCGCCCGATGTGCCCGACCACATCACGCTGTGGGGCCTGCGCCTGCCGATCTGCCAGGGCTTTGATCAATACGCCAACGTGCGGCCGACCCGAATTCTGCCCGGCATCACCTCGCCGCTGCGCAACGCCGGCCCCGGCGATCTCGACTGGGTGATCGTGCGGGAAAATTCGGAGGGCGAATATGCCGGCTGCGGCGGCCGCGTGCATCGCGGGCTGCCGGAGGAAGTCGGCACGGAAGTGGCCGTGTTCACCCGCGTCGGCGTCCAGCGCATCATGCGCTACGCGTTTCGCCTCGCGCAGTCGCGGCCGCGAAAACTGCTGACTGTCGTCACCAAGTCCAACGCGCAGCGGCACGGCATGGTGATGTGGGACGAGATCGCGGCCGAGGTCTCGAAAGAATTTCCGGATGTTACCTGGGACAAGATGCTGGTCGATGCGATGACGGTGCGGATGACGCTGAAGCCGCAGAGCCTCGACACCATCGTCGCGACCAACCTCCATGCCGATATCCTGTCCGACCTTGCCGGCGCCCTGGCCGGCAGCCTCGGCGTGGCGCCGACCGCGAACATCGATCCCGAGCGGCGCTTCCCCTCGATGTTCGAGCCGATCCACGGCTCGGCGTTCGACATCACCGGCAAGGGCATCGCCAACCCGGTCGCGAGCTTCTGGACGGCATCGCAGATGCTCGATCATCTCGGCGAGACGGAAGCCTCAATGCGGCTGATGCGCGCGGTGGAAAAGGTGACGGGCGCCGGGATCACCACGCCCGACGTCGGCGGCACCGCGACGACCAGGGACGTCACGGCCGCGGTCGTGGACGCCATCCATAGCTCCAACGTGTGACTGGTATCACCGGCCTGACGGATCGGGCGCGAGGTAAAAATGCCCGCGCGACAAAATCAAAACAAGAACTGAGGAAAGCGCCCATGCACATGAAGACAACAGCCGCCATCGCGCTCGCATTCGCGACGATCAGTTCTGCAAGCCCGGCGCAAAACTATCCGAGCCGGCCGATCACGCTGCTGGTCCCCTTCGCGGCCGGCGGCGCCACCGACACGGTGGCGCGCGTGACCGCGCAGTCGATGTCGAAAATCCTGAACCAGACGATCGTCGTCGAGAACGCCACCGGTGCCGGCGGCACGATCGCCGCCACCCGGGCCTCGCGCGCCGAGCCCGACGGCTATACGATCCTGATCCACCACATCGGCATCTCCACCGCGGCGACGCTGTATCGCAAGCTCGCCTACGACACCAAGACGGCGTTCGCCCCGATCGGCCTCGTCACCAATGCGCCGATGACCATCATCGGCCGCCCGGATCTGCCGCCGAACACGCTTGCCGAGCTCATCACCTACATCAGGGCAAACGGCGACAAGATGACGTTTGGCAATGCCGGCCTTGGCGCGGCCTCGCACCTGTGCGGCATGCTGTTCATGACCGCGGTCGGCAAGGAAATCCTTACCGTTCCCTACAAGGGCAACGCGCCCGTGATGAACGACCTGATCGCCAAGCAGATCGACCTCTCCTGCGACCAGACCACCAACACGACGAGCCCGATCGCGTCCAGGCTGGTCAAAGCCTACGCCATCACGACCAAGACACGGTTGGCGTCGATGCCCGATCTTCCGGCCGCCGACGAAGCCGGCCTGAAGGGTTTTGAAGTCGGCGCCTGGCACGGCATCTATGCGCCGAAGGGAACGCCCGACGATATCGTCCAGAAACTCGCCAGGACGCTGCAGGAGGCGCTGCGCGATCCTGATCTCGTGAAGCGCTTCAACGACATCAACACCGAGCCCGTTCCGCAGAACGAGGCGACGCCGGAAGCCTTGAAGGCAAAGCTGATCAGCGAAGTCGACCGCTGGGCGCCGATCATCAAGGCGGCGGGGCAGTTCGCGGATTGAGAGGGATACGGCCGAAGAGCTTCTGAACTCGTCATGGCCGGGGCTTGTCCCGGGCATCCACGTCTTTCAGCTCAGTGAAGCAAGACGTGGATGCCCGGCACAAGGCCGGGCGTGGGCGCGCCATGCTGACCACGAAGCAAAGTCAAGCGCGCTCGTCGTGGCGGCGTAACACTCCAGCCGGCCCCTTAACGCTCGCCACCGAACAGCGCCCGCGCGTTGCCGTTCGCGATCTGCCCCGCAATCTTCGGCGGCAGTTGCGCAAGCCATGCGCGATAGCCGGCCATGATCTGTCCGTAACTCTCCCAGCGCTCGTTGATCCAGGTATCGGAGCCGAGCAGGAAGCGGTCCGGAAAACGCTCGAACAGCGCGCGCCATTCCGCCGTCAGCTTGCCGCTGCCGTCGGTGATGCCGCCGCGGTAAGATAGTTCGCCCCACAGTTTCGGATATTTTGTCAGCATCTCGGCGACGCGATCGGCCTGGAGCGAAAATCCGGTATGGGCCCAGATGATGCGGGCGCGCGGATTGTGCCGCATCAGGATTTCGACGGCGACATCGTCCGCATGGGCGTGCAGATAGAGGTCGTGCTCGACGGCGAAGTCGACGGTCTTCTTCACCCATTCGGTATCGGCCGCCTTGCCCGAGATGTGGAATTCGCCGATACCGCGGTAGTAGCCGCGTTTGAACTCGTCCTGCACGAGGTCGAAGATGAAGGGGTCGCCGAACCAGGTCTGGATGTCGGCGCGTACCCGGTAGGGCCGGATGAACGGGACGATCTGCAGCCCCTGCGGCTTCGCGTCCATCAGCGCGTGCGTACCGGTGTTCGGGCGACTGGTCGCGAGGATGCCGGTGACGCGATGCTTTTTGAACAGCGCCAGCACCTCGTCGACGCTGAAATGGGGCTTTGGCTCCCAATTGTAGTGCAGGTGGGCGTCGAAGATCTCGATCGGCTCGTCCGCGCGCGCCAAACCGGCGGAGCCAGCAGCGCAGGCGAGTGCAATCAGGAAGGCGGCGCCCTGCGCAGCCGACCGCATCGCGCGTCGAAGCGCCATCATTCAGCGGCGACCACGTGCGGCCGATCCTCGCCCGCCTCCTCGAACTGCGGCTCGAGCTTGCGCCGCAGGCGGCGGTCGATGCGGTCGAGATAGATGTAGATCACCGGCGTGATGTACAGCGTCAGCAGCTGCGACAGGCAGAGGCCGCCAACCACGGCGATGCCGAGCGGCTGGCGCAGTTCGGCGCCAGCGCCCGCACCCAGCGCGATCGGTAGCGTGCCGAAGATCGCGGCGAACGTCGTCATCATGATCGGACGGAAGCGCAAGAGCGCCGCTTCCCGGATCGCATGCTCGGCGCTGAGGCCGACGCGGCGGCGCTCCAGCGCAAAGTCGACCATCATGATGGCGTTCTTCTTGACGATGCCGACCAGCATCACGATGCCGATCATCGCGATGACCGACATCTCCATCCCGAACAGCATCAGGGTGAGGATCGCGCCGATGCCGGCCGACGGCAGGCCCGAGATGATGGTGATCGGGTGGATGAAGCTCTCGTAGAGAATGCCGAGAATGACGAAGGCGGCGAACACGGCGGCAAGGATCAGCACGCCCTGCCCGCGCAGCGATTCCTGGAACACTTGCGCGGTGCCGGAGAAGCCGGTGGCGATCGTCGCCGGCAGGTTGGAGGCCTGTTCGAGCGCGGTGATCTTGTCGACCGCATATCCCAGCGAAACCCCCGGCTGCAGGTTGAACGAGATCGTCACCGCCGGCTGCTGGCCCTGGTGGTTGATCTGCAAGGGACCGACGGTCGGAACCAGTCTTGCCACCGCCGACAGCGGGATGGTCTGGTTGTTCTGCGTCTTCATGTAGAGCTTGGAGAGGTCCGACGGGTCGACCTTGAACTGCGGCTGCACCTCCAGGATGATCTGGTAGTCGTTCGACGGCATGTAGATGGTGCCGACCTGGCGCGAGCCATAGGCGTTGTAGAGCTGGTTGCGGACCTGATCGACGGTAATGCCGTAGACCGCCGCCTTCTCGCGGTCGATATCGACCGTCATCTGCGGGTTCTTGATGTAGAGGTCGGTGGTGACGTCGAGCAGGCCGGGCAGCTTCTCGATCTTGTCACGCATCTCCGGCGCCAGGCGGTACAGCGACTCGGTGTCGCCGCTCTGCATCACATACTGATACTGGCTCTTGGAAACCCGCCCGCCGATATTGAGATTCTGGATCGGCTGGAAGAACGACTGGATGCCGGGAATCTGGCGCGACTTGGCGCGCAGCCGGGCGATCACGACGTTGAGGCTGTCGCGGTCCTTTTTCGGCTTCAGCGCCACGAACAGGCGGCCGTAATTCGCGGTCGGATTGGGTCCGCCGGAGCCGACCGTGGAGTTGAGATATTCGATCGCCGGATCGGATTTCAGCACCTCGGCCAGCGCCTGCTGCCGATCCTTCATCGCCTCGAAGGACGTATCGGTCGCCGCTTCAGTGACGCCGATCAGAAAGCCGGTGTCCTCCTGCGGGAAGAAGCCCTTCGGCACGATCATGTAGAGATAGATGGTGCCGCCCAGCGTCGCGAACGTCACCAGCAGCATCACGAATTTCCGGGCCAGCACCCGGTCGAGCGACCATTCATAGGCGCGCAGCCAGGAATCGAACATCCGCTCGAAGAGCCGAAGCACGATGTTGGGGCGCTTGGCCGCGTCATGGGCACGCAGCACGCGCGCGCACAGCATCGGCGTCAGCGTCAGCGAGACGAAGCCGGACACGATGATCGCGACCGAGACCGTGACCGCGAATTCGCGGAACACGCGGCCGACGATGCCGCCCATCAACAGCACCGGGATGAACACGGCGATCAGCGAGAAGGTGATCGAGATGATGGTGAAGCCGATCTCGCGCGCGCCTTTCAGCGCGGCCTCGAACGGCCGCATGCCGTGCTCGATGTGGCGGACGATGTTTTCCAGCATGACGATGGCGTCGTCGACCACGAAGCCGACGGATAGCGTCAGCGCCAGCAGCGTCATGTTGTTGATGGAATAGTCGAGCGCATACATCACGGCGCAGGTGCCGACCAGCGAGATCGGAACCGCCAGCGCCGGAATGAAGGTGGCCCAGGCCGAGCGCAGGAACAGGAAGATGACGATGATCACGAGGCCGACCGCGATCAGCAGGGTCTCCTCGACGTCGGCGACCGACTGGCGGATCGAGACCGAGCGGTCCATCATCACCTGCATCGTCACCGATTGCGGAATCTGCGCCCGCAGCGTCGGCAGTTTTGCCAGGACCGAATCGACCACCGCCACGGTGTTGGCGTCCGGCTGCTTCTGGATCGCGAGCACGACCGCCCGCTCGCCGTTCAGCCAGGTCGCGATCTTGTCGTTCTCGACGCTTTCATAGATGCGGGCGACCTCGTCGAGCTTGACCGGCGAGCCGTTGCGCCACGCCACCACGATCTTGCTGTAGTCGGCCGCCTTGTCCATCTGGCCGGAGGCCTGCAGGGCGACGTCCTGCTTCGGCCCGTTCAGCGTGCCGACCGGCGTCGACGAATTGGCCCGCGAGACCGCGGTCCTGATGTCGTCGAGCGACAGGCCGCGCGCGGCGGCGGCTTCCGGATCGGCCTGGACGCGGATGGCGAATTTCTGCGCGCCGTAGATCAGGACCTGCGCGACGCCAGGGATTTGCGACAGCGTCTGGCCGATGGTGATGTCGCCATACTCGTTGACCGCGGACAGCGGCAGGGTCGCCGAGCCGAGCGAGACGAACAGCACCGGGAAGTCGGCCGGGTTCACCTTCCGGAAGCTCGGCGGGATCGTCATTTCGATCGGCAGCCGGCGCTGCGCGATCGTCAGCGCGGTCTGCACGTCGAGGGCGGCGGCGTCGATGTTGCGGTTGAGGTCGAACTGGATGGTGATGACGCTGGTGCCCTGCGAGGAACTCGAGGACATCGAGGAGATGCCGGCGATGGTCGAGAGCTGGCGCTCGATGATGCCGGCAACCGAAGCGGCCATGGTGTCGGCGCTGGCACCCGGCAGGGTCGCGGTCACCGCGATGGTCGGAAAGTCGACCCGCGGCAGCGCCGAGACCGGCAAGAGGCGGAAACCGAAGATACCGAACGCGATGATCGACGCCGTGATCAGCGTCGTCATGACCGGCCGGCGGATGCAGAGTTCGGAGAGCGTCATCGGTCAGGCTCCGGCCTTCCTGGCCCGCGGCTCGACCCGCGTCCCGTCCGACAGCAAGAGCTGCCCGTCGACGACGATGCTTTCGCCGCCTGCGAGCCCTTCCGAAATCACCGACATGCCCTGCGCGGTGCGGTCGACCTTGACCGGCTGCACCTTGGCGGCGCCGTCCTTGACCACGAAGACGAAATTGCCGCTCTGGCTGCGCTGCACGGCGACCGTCGGCACCACGATCGAATCCTCGGTCCGGATGATCAGCTTGGTCGCCACCAGCGTTCCCGGCCACAGCGTCTCGTTCGCGTTGGCCATGATGCCGCGCACGGTGACCATGCCGGTGGTCTGGTCGACGGTGTTCTCGACCATCGCGACCTTGCCGCTCTCGGAATGCTGCGAGCCCGGAATGGTGGCGGTGACGCCGGAGCCACCCTTGGCCATGGCCTCGCGCAGGTCGACCAGCACGCGCTGCGGAACCGAGAAGGTCACGTAGACCGGCGCCATCTGGTTGATCACCGCCAGCGGGGTGGTGTCGGCCGGGCGCACGAAATTGCCGACCTTCACATTGGCGACGCTGATGCGCCCCGTGAACGGCGCCCGGATCGTGGTGTAGCTCTTCTGGACCTTCAGATTGTCGAGCGCGGCCTGGTCGGCCTTGATGGTGCCGGTCAGGATGTCGGACTGGGTCCTGGCGTTGTCGACATTGACCTGGGTGGTGGCGCCCTTGCCGACCAGATCGTTGTAGCGGCGGAGGTCGCGCTGCGCGCCCTCGAGCTGCGCCTGGTCCTTCGCGAGCACGCCCTCGGCCTGCTCGATCTGCGCGTCGATCTGCCGGCTATCCAGCGTGAACAGCAGATCACCCTCGTTGACCTTGGCGCCGTCCTCGAAATGAACCGAGAGGATCGTGGTCTCCAGCCGCGACTTCAGCGCGACGCTGGAGATCGGCGTCACCATCCCGATCGCGTCGACATCGACGGGCATGGATTTGCGCTCCGCCTTGCCGAGCTCCACGGACACCATCCGTGGCCGCTGCGGGCCTTGGGCGTTGCTGCTGCCACCCATCCATGAGGACCGGGTGATGAAGCCGGCTGCCGTGGCAATGGCGATGGCGCCGACGAGAAGGATCAAGCTACGCTTTTTCATAATTTTTTTCACGCTCGCCGTCCCCAAAGGACGGGACGAACCTCTCCGGCCCCTTGACGGCGACTTTTGCGCCTTATTTCTAAACGATTACCACAGCGTTCCTGCACATGGTATGCCACTGCGGGAAAATGTGTAGTTACAGTTCTCTTTCCAGCATGAAACACCGGGATTGCCCGGATCATGCGCCAGCCCGGGCCCCTTTTTCATGCGTATTGCCACCTGGAACGTCAATTCGGTCCGGCAGCGGCTCGAGCACCTCCTGACCTGGCTCAAGGAGTGCTCGCCCGACATCGTCTGCCTGCAGGAAATCAAATGCGTCGACGAGGCGTTCCCGCGGCTCGAAATCGAGGCGCTTGGCTATAACGTGGTCACCCACGGCCAGAAGACATTCAACGGCGTGGCGCTGCTGTCGAAGCTGCCGTTCGACGAAACCAAATCGGGCCTCGCCGGCGACGACGAGGACGCCCATGCCAGATTCCTCGAAGGCGTGGTGACGCTGAAGACCGGCGTGATGCGGATTGCCTGCCTCTATCTGCCCAACGGAAATCCGCCGGACACCGACAAATATCCCTATAAACTCAAATGGATGTCGCGGCTTCTTGAGTACTCGAAAGAGCGGCTTAAAGCAGAAGAGCCGCTGGTGCTGGCCGGCGACTTCAACGTCATTCCGGCCGCCTCCGACGTTTACAACCCCGCCGCCTGGACCAATGACGCGCTGTTCCGGCCCGAGACCCGCGAGGCCTTCCAGGCGCTGCTCGGGCTAGGCCTGACGGACGCGCTGCGCGCGGTCACCGACGAGCCGAATCTCTACACGTTCTGGGACTATCAGGCCGGCGCCTGGCAGAAGAACTGGGGCCTGCGAATCGATCACCTGCTGCTGTCGCCGCAGGCCAGCGACCGCCTCGCCAATGTCGGCATCGACAGCTACGTCCGCGCCTGGGAGAAGCCGTCCGACCACGTGCCGGTATGGGCGGATTTCGATCTGGAGACGGCGTAGGCCAGATTCCGGCTATCCGCTGCCGACGTCGAAGGTGATTCGCGCGGAATCGTAGCGTGGGCAAGCGCAGCGTGCCCACCATTTGCGTCAGCGATTATCGAGAGATGGTGGGCACGCTTGCGCTTTGCCCACCCCTACCGCCGCCCGTCAGTCGCGCTTGCCCTGGACCCAGTGCTCGAGCATCTGCAGCGCGGTGGCACGGTCGTCGTCGGAGGCCTTGGCGAAGGCGCGGTTGTAGCTTTCGCGGATCCAGGTCTCGTCCGGGGTCGCGTTGTCGCGGGCCAGCGTCAGCCACATCAGGCCGCGGGCGGCCTGTCGCGGCAGGCGGTCGCCGTTGAACAGCATCTGGCCGAGCATCGCCTGCGCCTGATGCTGGCCCTTCTGGGCCGCCAGACCCAGCCAGCGCGCGCCATAGCGGAAGTCGTCGCGCGAGGCGTCCGGCGTCTTCAGATAGAGCCGCGCCAGATCGTACTGCGCATCCGCATTGCCGAAATAGGACGCGGCATAGGAGAACATCTCCCGGGCGCGATCGGAGTCCGCCTTGATCTTGGAGTTCGGAATGCCGTTGAGATAGTAGCGTCCCAGCGCCACGAAGGCGTTGGCGACGATCGTCGCCTGCGGCGCCGATGGGCTGTCCTCGGCATGCGCATTGGCGATGCGGCTGAAATATTCGAAGGCGCGCAGATCGTCCTGCACGACGCCGTCGCCATCCGCATACATCCGCCCGAGCTTCCACTGCGCGACCGGATGGCCGCCCTCGGCGGCGTACTGCAGCGACGTCAGCGAAGGGGCCGCAACCGACGTTGTCGCCGGGGGTGCCGTCGGAACCTTCTTCAGGGCCTGGGCCGTGACGGCCTGCGCGGCCGCCGGCTGGTTCATGACCGGCATCGTGGCGTCCGGCTTCACCGGTGCCCCGTCAAATGCGAATCCGGGGGCTGCCACCGGCGCGGCGCCCAGCATCAACGCAAGAATGATACGCCTAGATGTTCGCATAACATTGTTTCTCGTGCGCACCGCCAGGATGGGTCACAGCCCCATCCACCGCCGGCCCAACCTGTTGGGCATATTTCCACAGCGCACCCGACGTGTGGTTAGTCTGTCGGGGCACCCATTTGGTTTTACGTTCGGCGAGTTCGGCGTCGGTCAATTTTACGTTAAGGGTTCCGGCCTCGGCGTCGATCTCGATAATGTCACCATTCTGCAACAGGGCGATCGGGCCACCCACCGCCGCCTCCGGCCCGACATGGCCGATGCAGAATCCGCGGGTGGCGCCGGAGAACCGGCCGTCGGTGATCAGGGCAATCTTGCCGCCCATCCCCTGCCCGGTCAGCGCCGCCGTGGTCGAGAGCATCTCGCGCATGCCGGGACCGCCGCGCGGCCCCTCATAGCGGATCACGATGACCTCGCCCTCCTGGTAGGTTTTCTTCTGGACCGAATCGAAGGCGTCTTCCTCGCGGTCAAAGCACCGGGCAGGACCAGTAAATTTCAGCTTCGACATGCCCGCGACCTTCACGATCGCACCCTCCGGCGCCAGATTACCCTTCAGCCCGACAACCCCACCCGTAACGGTGATCGGGTTGTCGGCCGACCGCACCACATCCTGGTGCGGATTCCATTTCACGCTCTTGAGGTTTTCGGCGATCGTCCGGCCCGTGACGGTTATGCAATCTCCGTGCAGGTAGCCATTGTCGAGCAGCGTCTTCATCAGAAGCGGAATGCCGCCAACCTCGAACATGTCTTTGGCAACATAACGGCCCCCCGGCTTCAAATCCGCGACATATGGTGTCTTTTTGAAGATTTCGGCGACGTCGAATAAGTCAAACTTAATCCCGCACTCATGCGCGATGGCCGGCAGGTGCAGTGCAGCATTGGTCGATCCGCCCGAGGCGGCGACCACGGCGGCGGCGTTCTCCAGCGCACGGCGGGTGACGATGTCGCGCGGCCGGATGTTGGCCGAGATCAGCTCCATGATCTTCTCGCCCGCGGCGGCGCAAAACGCGTCGCGAATCTCGTAAGGAGCCGGCGCCCCGGCCGAATAGGGTAGCGCCAGGCCGATCGCCTCGGAGACGGTCGCCATGGTGTTGGCGGTGAATTGTGCGCCGCACGCGCCAGCCGACGGGCAGGCTACCCGCTCGATTTCGTCGAGATCGGCATCCGACATTTCGCCGACCGAATGCTTGCCGACGGCCTCGAACATGTCCTGCACCGTGACCTGCTGGCCACGGAAATTGCCCGGCAGAATCGAGCCGCCATAAATGAAGATCGAGGGCACGTTGAGCCGGACCATGGCCATCATCATGCCCGGCAGCGACTTGTCGCAGCCGGCGAGCCCGACCAGGGCGTCATAGGCATGGCCGCGGATGGTCAGCTCGACCGAATCGGCGATGCATTCCCGCGAAGGCAGCGACGAGCGCATGCCGTCATGGCCCATGGCGATGCCGTCGGTCACGGTGATGGTGCAGAATTCGCGCGGGGTGCCGCCGGCGGACGCCACCCCCTTCTTGACCGCCTGGGCCTGGCGCATCAGCGAGATGTTGCAGGGCGCGGCCTCATTCCAGCACGAGGCGACGCCAACGAATGGCTGGTGGATCTGCTGGGTGGTCAGGCCCATCGCATAGAGGTACGACCGATGCGGAGCACGCTCCGGCCCCTCCGTCACGTGACGGCTCGGCAACCTCTTCTTGATGTCGGCCTTGGCGTCCATCCGCACGAACCTTGTTTCCTCAGCCATCTCCTTGTCGGTCTCGGGAGCAATTTCCCGTCGCCTTCGTTGGCGCTGTGGCTAATCAGCTTGAGAAAGAAATGGTTTCATTGAGGGGTGTGGCTAAATAGCGGCGCAAGCAAGAGGCAGGCGGTTCCATTAACCAAATGTTCGCTTACTGTTGCGGTCACGCAACAATCGTGGCGCAGCAGCAACCATCATTCGGACTTATCAAATAGCCTCCGGTGGTTGTAGCGATGGCGGCGGGTTCGCGCGCGCAGCGATAGCAACCTGAGGGTGATCGATGCGCGAATTACGCCAGCGCCTGTTCGCCTTCGCGCGAGCGAGTGACTTCGGCAATGGCGCAAGCACCACCAAGAACCGCAACACGAATCACAAAACGAAATTCAGGCGCGCCGCATCCGATCGTTCGATGCTCCGGCGCTGTTGCGCGTCGGGAGTCGCAACGCGCGGCAATCCTGTTTGAAAATGATCGCGTCATTTTTGTGCGGCCCGGCACTTTTTGCGCCAGTTTTCGTCACGTGCTGATGTGGCCCACACCACCCGTGTGATCTCGCGCTGTCATTCATAGGCCAGAGAGAACAACGCGGTGCGCGATTTGTCGCAGAGCTTTCGCGCACAGAAGGAAATGAGGCGCCGGCGCGAGGCTTGGCCGCACGAGCGCCTTTCGCGTCACCATATTGCCTCCACCAAGCGCAAAACCGCCGCGCACACGTCCAGCCACTGGCCCGTTTTGTTGTTTCTCCTTCGACGTGGGTGAAGGATCCTGCCTCACGTCCTTCCCACGCATCACACGAGCCTTTCCCAAAGTCCGTGGTGGTTTCTACTTCGTGAGGCCTCTGAGTAAGAGGTTTGAATAATGGCACGCTTCAATCTGAACGGATTGTTCAACAACGACCGTTTCGAGGATTTCTTCGCCAGGTTCGGCGGCGGCACTTCCGACCATGATCATCTGAACGGGACCACGGGCAACAACACGTTGTCGGGCGGTGCGAAGGAAGACACGCTTGCGGGCATGGCCGGCAACGACACGCTCAACGGCGGCTCCGGCGCCGACAAGGTGTGGGGCGGCTCGGGCAACGACAACCTCGCGGGCGGCTCCGGCAACGACCTTCTCGTCGGCGGCTTCGGCGCCGACCGGATGGACGGCGGCACCGGCAACGACGTCCTGCTCAGCCGGTCGGATGCCGGCGAAATGGTCGCGGCCCAGGACGGCAAGACGCAGATCTTCGCAGCTGAAACGGCGGCGTTCAAGCAGGTCAACGACACCCTCACCGGTGGCGCGGGCGGCGATACGTTCCGCTTCGAAGGCATGGTGAACGCGAAGGACGAGATCGTCGCCAAGCACGTCAACGCCGACGGCACGATCGACTGGGTTGGCGTCACCGGCGAGAACGGTGCCACGCATGACCACTGGGTCGACGGCTTCGGCAACGACGTGATCAAAGACTTCAACCGCGCCCAGGGCGACAAGATCGAAATCTCGGCCCACACCGCCGAAGTCAAGTCGATCGAGTACAAGGACAGCAACGGCGACGGCAAGAACGACTACAGTGTGATCACCGTCATCAGCCAGCAGGGCAATGCCGGCGCGCATGACGAGGATCTGCTCGGCACCATCACCGTCTACGGCAACCTGGTGAAGCAGAGCGACATCAACGTTACCCAGACGGTCTACGGCGCCTACGAGAAGGTCGGCGAGCTCAACGGCGCGCACTTCGAATTGGAGGACGACGGCGTGCTGGCCGGTGGCGGCACCGACGGCGGCCACCACAACGAAGCGACCGCAATGGCCGGCATGCACATGTAAACCAAGAACAACAAGGCACGATCACGGGCAAGGGCCGCCTCCCGGCCCTTGCCCTCCAGCGTCCGGTTTCGATTCAATCGCGATCGGGCGCTGGACTGCGTCCGGGCATAACCACGCCAGCCCATGACGATCCGGGCTACGCTTGCCGGGCGACGCGCCGAACAAACGGTATCGCCTAAGAGAGAAGGCCGATGCGCCGAAGCGATTCCACGAACCCGTCATCGAGCGTATCGAGCCACAGGATGCATGCCTCGGGATTGACGGCGATCCCGGCGCTTGCCAGTTGGACAAAGTTCGGCGGTACCCAAGCGACCAGGTAGTCGGCGTTCATTTCCCCGCGGCCACCCTCCGCATACGCGAAGGTTCTGACGTTTCGAACCATCCACACCCAGGTATCGTATGGCGGGATGTTATCGACATCGAAAAAACCCTGCGATTCGGTCTCGGCCGCTCCATCGAAGAGATTGTCATCCGGGAAATACGCAAGGAGCCGGCCTCCACGGAGATCGGTGACCGGCGAAAGATTGCGCTTTCCGGAAGCCCAGAGACGCCGCGAGCGCTCCAAACACACCCTGAAGACCTGATGGCTTTGAGACGTCAGGTCGTCCAGGGCAGACTCGCACGTTCGCAACGATGTTCTCGGCTGTGATGGCAAGCCAGCATCACGGCACCAGGATATCGTCTCAGTGAGGTGCGCCGTGAATATCCGCTGGTCGTGAATATGGTTGAGGCCAGCGGCCATTTCATTGTCACGCATCATCAGCCTGGCCTTCTTAATCGCTGCGATCAGGCCGGCTTATTCCACCTTCACATTGGCGGCCTTGATCATCGGCCACCATTTGTCGATCTCGGCCTTCTGCCAGGCGCCGAGCGCTTCGGGCGTGAGCTTGTCCTTGGGCGGCATCTGCAGGCCGAGATTTTCGAGCTGCTTGCGCACCGCCGGATCATTCAACGCCTCTACCGTTGCCGCATTCAGCTTGGCGACGACGTCCTTCGGCGTGTCCTTGGGCACCCAGAGGCCGGACCACAGCGTCATGTGGAAGCCGGGCAGCCCCGCCTCATCCACGGTCGGAACGTCGGCGGCGGATTCGACGCGCCTGGAATCGGTGATGGCATAGGCGCGGATGTTGCCGGCGCGCACCTGCCCGATCGAGTTCGAGGTCTGGTCGACGATCATGTCGATCTGGCCGGCGACGAGATCGTTCATCGCAGGTCCCGTGCCGCGATACGGTACATATTGCAGCTTGATGCCGCTGACGCTCTCGAAATAGAGCCCGGCGATGTGGCTGCCGGAGCCGGCACCGGCGGTGCCCGCGGTCGGCGCGGCCGGCTGCGCCTTCAGCCACGCCAGAAATTCCTTCAGCGTGGCGGCGGGAACCGCCTTCTTGCTGACGATGATCATCGGATTGCTCGGCAGCAGCGCGACCGGCTCGAGATCGGTGACGAGGTCGTAGCCGAGCTTGTAGATCGCGCCATTGGCGACGTGGGTGCCGAGATGGCCGAAGCTGATGGTGTAGCCGTCGGCGGGCGAGCGCACCGCACGGCCGACGCCGACCGATCCGCCAGCCCCCGTCACGTTCTCGACCAGCACGGTCTCGCCGAGCGTGACCTTCATGCGCTCGGCGAGAATCCGCGCCATCGCATCCGACGGGCCGCCGGCCGAGAACGGCACGATGATGGTGATGGGACGCGAGGGGAAGTTTTGGGCGGCCGCGGGGCCGGCAAATGCGAGAGCAGCAAGTATGGCCAGAACCGTTCTTCGCATCTTAACCTCCCAAGCGTTCACTCTCGTTATTGCCTGCGACGAACGCGTAGCGTTTGTGCAAGGGAGCGAAGCGACGAAGCAATCCATACTTCCGTCGGAGCGAGATGGATTGCTTCGTTACGCTCGCGATGACGGTTAGAATTGCGCGTAGTCGATCGGCCGGTGGCGATCGAGCGTGCGCGTCACCGGCGGCAGCGGATATTTAAGCCCTGTCGCGCAATTAAACAGCATGACGCGATCGCTCTTGGCAACACGACCTTCGGCGAGGCTTTGCTGGTAGGCGGCATAGGTGGCCGCGCCTTCCGGACACAGCAGCAAGCCCTCCTCCCGCGCCACTTCGCCGAGCGCAGCGGAAATCTTCTCGTCCGGCACCGCAATCGCAAATCCCTTGCTCTCGCGGACCGCACGCAGGATCAGAAAATCTCCGACCGCCTGCGGCACACGAATGCCCGAGGCGATGGTGTGCGCGTCTTCCCAGCGCGGCGCATGCTCGGTGCCTGCTTCGAAAGCACGCACCATCGGCGCGCAGCCCGACGCCTGCACCGCCACCATCCGCGGCCGCTTCGAACCGATGAAGCCGATGGCCTCCAGTTCGGCAAACGCCTTCCACATCCCGATCAGGCCGGTGCCGCCGCCGGTCGGATAGAAGATCACGTCGGGCACCTCCCAGCCGAGCTGTTCGGCCAGCTCCAGCCCCATCGTCTTCTTGCCCTCGATCCGGTACGGCTCCTTCAGCGTCGAGGTGTCGAACCAGCCGACCTTGGCCTTGCCCTCGCCGACGATCTTGCCGCAATCGTCGATCAGGCCGTTGACGCGATAGACGGTCGCGCCCTGCAGCTCGATCTCGCTGACGTTCACCTCCGGCGTATCGGCCGGGCAGAAGATCGTGGTCTTGATGCCGCAGGAGGTGGCGTAGGCCGCGAGTGCCGCACCGGCATTGCCGTTGGTCGGCATCGCCATGTGCTTGATGCCGAGCGCCTTGCCCATCGACACCGCCATCACGAGGCCGCGCGCCTTGAACGAGCCGGTCGGCAGCCGGCCCTCGTCTTTTACGATGATCTCACCGCCGCCGAGCTTTTTCGAAAGCTTCGGCAGGCGGATCAGCGGCGTCATCACCTCGCCGAGGCTGACGATGTCGGAGACCTTCCGTACCGGCAGCAGCTCGCGGTAGCGCCACATGTCGGCGGGGCGCGCTGCGAGCGCGTCCTTGGTCAGCGCCTTCTTCGCGCCTGCGAGATCGTAGCGCACCAGGAGGGGCTTGCCGGCCTTGGAGAGGTTATGGATCTGGTCGGCGGGGTAATGGTCGCCCTCCATCGCGCATTCGAGGTGCGTCACGAAGGTCGGGCGTTCGATGGTCAGATTATCGTTGTCCTTCACGATTTTTCTTTCGCGTTGATGGTTTCCAAGGCCTGGCTGGTCGTGGAACGCCTCGCGCAAACCCTTCGCGTTGGCCGCGAAGGTAAAATCGGTACCCTGTTTTTGGGCCGGACTCTAGAGCAGGATGCCTTTTCTTCGAATCGTCATCCCACTCTATCTGTTTGACTCGAGCCTGGTCTTCTCGGAAGATCAGTTCCCGCTTTTCCGGATCGTGCGGCTAGGCCGCACGCACCGAATCCAGGAATTTACCGACTTCGCGCTTCAGGCGGTTGCTTTCGCCCGACAGGGATTGCGCGGCAGAAAGCACCTGCGACGAAGCGGCCTCGGTCTCGCTGGTTCCGCGCTGCACGTCGGCGATATTCGAGCTGACCCGCTGGGTGCCCTGGGCGGCCTGCTGCACGTTGCGGGAAATTTCCTGGGTGGCGACGCCCTGCTCTTCGACCGCCGCCGCGATGGACGAGGCAATCTCCGACATCTTCCCGATCGTGTCCCCGATCTCCTTGATGGCGAGGACGGATTCGGTGGTGGCGGCCTGAATGCCGCTGATGTGCTGGCTGATCTCGCTGGTTGCATTGGCCGTCTGCTCGGCGAGCGCCTTGACCTCGGCCGCGACGACCGCGAAGCCGCGGCCGGCGTCGCCCGCGCGGGCGGCCTCGATGGTGGCGTTCAACGCCAGCAGGTTGGTCTGGGCTGCGATCGTATTGATGAGCTCGAGCACGTCGCCGATACGGGAAGCCGCCTTGGACAATTCGCCGACGCGGCCATTGGTGCGCTGCGCCTGACTGACCGCGTCCTGGGCGATCTTGGCCGACGACTGGACCTGGCGGCTGATCTCGTTGATCGACGACGACATCTCCTCCGTCGCCGCGGCCACCGATTGGACGTTGGTCGAAGCTTCTCCGGACGCCGCCGCCACCATCGTGGTCAATTCCTGCGAACGCTCCGCGGTCGCCGTGAGACTGCCGGCAGACGTCTCCAATTCGTTCGACGCCGAGGAAACCGTGCTCACGATCTCTCCGACGGCGTTTTCAAACTCGGCGGCGAGACTATGCATGTCTGCCTTGCGCTGCTCGGCGGCACGGCTCTCTGCCGCCTTCTGCTCGTTCTCGAGCTGCTGCCGGACCAGGGCGTTGGACTTGAACACCTCAACCGCCGCGGCCATCTTGCCGATCTCATCGCCCCGGCCAGAGCCGGGCACCTCGACTTCAAGCTTGCCGGCGGCGAGCTCAGTCATCGAAAGCGTCATCGCCCGCATCGGAAGCACCAGCCCGCGTGCAAGCAGGAATGCCAGCGCGCACAACAGGGCAATGGCGCCCGCAGCCCAGAACAAGGACGTGCGAACCGCCGCGTTGAAGGCTTCGTCGAGATCATCGATATAGACGCCGGTCCCGATCGCCCACTTCCAGGGATCGACATTCACCGCATGGGCCATCTTCGCGGCCGGCTTGTCGCTGCCGGCGCGCGGAAACATGTAGGAAACGAAATTCCCCGGGCTGCGCGTCGCACTCCCGATTATTTCCCGTACATAGTAGACGCCATCCGCATCCTTGGAGTCGATGAGGTTCTTTCCCTCGAGTTCGGGGCGCGGACCAAGCACGATGTTGGTGCCGTCATGGAGATAAGCGAAGATATAGTCGTTCTTTCCGAAGCGTATGCCGCGCAACACGGCCTTCGCCCGCTGCTGCGCTTCCGCCTCGCTCAACAGCCCGCGCTCCGACGCGGTCACGAAATCCTTGACCGTCGAGGCCGCAGCCTGCACCTGCGCTGCGATCGCTGTCTGGCGCTCGTGAACCAGCGCGGCGCGCATCGCTGCGAGCTGCACCCCGACAAGTGCGACACTTGCGAGAATTGCGATGGCGACGAGCAGCGCAAGTCGTCGAGAGATCGTGAAAGACATCGGAACCATCATCCTGTATTTGCAAACGGATAATCTTCGAAAAAGCAACCTGACGTCAGTGCCACGAACGGTTCGGCTGACCGAGAGTCATCGCTCAAGACAAGGCGCAGCTCGATCCCAAACAAGGGATCGCGTTCCAAAAATGAGTTGCAGATATAAAGATTGCGCTAAACGCGCGAACTACGGGCGACCACGGGTCTTATATATTTTTTCGTATTTTGGACCGAACGCCGGCTTCATTTGATCCACGTCAATGCAGCACGGAAAAAATCCAAATTCGAATCGGATTGACCAGTAAATCTACGGGGACGACAGCGAACCGCGCGTGGACCACTGTCGTGACCGGAGCAGCGCGGCACGCGATTTCTTGATCGGCACAATACACTCCGGTCGAAGAACCGGCGATGTCTTTCAAGCGATATCGTTGTCCGTCATTGCGGGAAGCGAAGCGACGAAGCAAACCATCGCGCAGCAAGTGCGATAGGTGGATTGCTTCGCTCGCAATGGCGGCATCACTAGATATTCAACACCCGGCCATAAGCATCCAGCACGGCTTCCTTCATCATTTCCGACAGCGTCGGATGCGGGAAGACGGTGTGCATCAATTCTTCTTCCGTCGTCTCCAGGTTCATCGCCACGACGTAGCCCTGGATCAGTTCGGTGACCTCGGCGCCGATCATGTGCGCGCCGAGCAGCTGGCCGGTCCTCTTGTCGAAGATCACCTTGACGAGGCCCTGGTCCTCGCCGAGCGCGATCGCCTTGCCGTTGCCGACAAAGGGGAAGCGGCCGACGCGGATTTCGCGGCCGCCCTCTTTCGCTCTTGCTTCCGTCAGGCCGACGGAGGCGACCTGCGGATGACAGTAGGTGCAGCCGGGAATGAGGTTCTTGTCCATGGCGTGCGGATGCAGGCCCTTGATCGCCTCGATGCAGACGACACCTTCGTGCTCGGCCTTGTGCGCCAGCATCGGCGGCCCCGCGACGTCACCGATAGCATAGATGCCGGGAACGTTGGTCTTGCCGTAACCGTCGATCACGACGCAGCCGCGATCGGTCTTGACGCCGAGTTTCTCCAGACCGAGGCCTTCGATATTACCGACCACGCCGACCGCGGAGATCACGCGCTCGAACTCGACCGTCTGCGGCTGCTTGCCGTCGTCGATGGTGGCGACGACGCTGTCAGCCTTCTTCTCCAGTTTTGTGACCTTGGTGTTGGAGAGGATCTTGATGCCCTGCTTTTCAAATCGCTTGCGCGCAAGGCCCGCGATCTCGGCATCCTCCACGGGCAGGATCTGCGGCAGCACCTCGACCACGGTAACGTCGGCGCCCATGGTGTGGAAGAACGATGCGAACTCGATGCCGATCGCGCCGGAGCCGACCACCAGCAGCGATTTCGGCATGCGTTCCGGCACCATCGCCTCGAAATAAGTCCAGACCAGCTTCTTGTCGGGCTCCAGCCCCGGCAGCACGCGCGGCCGCGCGCCGGTGGCGAGGATGATGTGTTTTGCTTGATACGCGCCCTCGCCCAGCGCGCCCTTCGGCGCTTCGACGGCGGACTTCTTCACCGTGACCTTGCCGGGGGCATCGATCGAGGCCTCGCCCCAGATCACGGTGACCTTATTCTTCTTCATCAGGAAGCCGACGCCGTCATTGAGGCGTTTTGAGACGCCGCGCGAGCGCTGCACCACCGCCTTCGGGTCGAACGACACGTTCTCGGCAGAGAGCCCGTAATCCTTGGCGTGCTGCATGTAGTGGTAGATTTCGGCGGAGCGCAAAAGCGCCTTGGTCGGGATGCAGCCCCAGTTCAGGCAGATGCCGCCGAGATAGGATTTTTCGATGATCGCGGTCTTGAAGCCGAGCTGCGCGGCGCGGATCGCGGTGACGTAGCCGCCGGGGCCGGAGCCGATGATGATGACGTCGAAGGATGTGTCGGCCATGGCGGCTCCCGTTCAACTCACGCAGTTATTCCGCCGCGCGCGCGGCGACTGATAATAAATACCCTGACCAGCCATTCCAGCGCGCCGATCAGACCGAGGACCGCCATCGCAGTCAGGACGATCGGCTGGGCGATGTTCCGCGCCAGCTGCTCGCCGGCGAAGAAGGCGGAGCGAAGAAAGTCGAGCCCGATGGGGTTGAGCGCAGCGGCGGCAGCGAGCAGCATCGATATCCATGGCCAGCGTGTCCGGATATTCAATGGTGCCCCCTAACCGGTGCGCCGCTCACACCATCATCATCACGGGGTTTTCGATCAGCCGTCTGAACGCGCCGATCAGCTCGGCGCCGAGCGCGCCGTCGATGGCGCGGTGATCGCAGGACAGCGTCACGCTCATGATGTGCGCGGCCTCGACCTTGCCGTTACGAACCACCGCCCGCTCTTCGCTGGCGCCGACCGCGAGGATGGTCGACTGCGGCGGGTTGATGACGGCGGTGAAGTGGCTGATGCCGAACATGCCGAGATTGGAAACCGACGAGGTACCGCCCTGATATTCCTGCGGCTTGAGTTTTCGCGTCCGCGCGCGCACCGCCAGATCCTTCATCTCGTTGGAGATGGTCGACAGCGATTTGCTTTCGGCGTTGCGGATGATCGGCGTGATGAGACCGCCGGGCATGGCGACGGCGACACCGACGTCGGAGTGCTTGTGCTTGACCATGCCGGCCTCGGTCCAGCTCACATTGCAGTCGGGAACCTGCTGCAGCGCGACGGCGAGCGCCTTGATGACGAAGTCGTTGACCGACAGCTTGTAGAGCGGCTTCTTCTCCTTGTCCTTCGGAGCGGCGGCGTTGATCTGCTCGCGCGCGTCGAGCAGCCGCCCGATATCGCAGTCGATGGTCAGGTAGAAGGTCGGAACGCTCTGCGTCGCCGCGGTGAGGCGCTGCGCGATGGTGCGCCGCATGCCGTCATGCGGCACGATGTCATAGGAGCCGGGCTCGAACAGCGCGAGAATCTGCTGGTCGCTCATCGCCGGCGCAATGCTTGGCGCGGCGCCGGGCGCGGCGGCCGGAGCCTTCAGGCCCTTGCCGGACTTGGCGTCCTCGACGTCGCGCGCGATGACGCGGCCATGCGGGCCGGAGCCCGTAATGCGCGCAAGGTCGATGCCGGCGTCCTTGGCGAGGCGGCGCGCCAGCGGCGAGGAGAAGATGCGGGCGTGGCCGTTGCCCTTGGCGGCGGCCGGCGCAGCCTGAGGTGCCGGCGCAGCAGCTGCCGCCGGCGCTGCGGCCGGTGTCGCTGCAGGCGCAGCGGGCTTCGGTGCTTCCTTGGGCGCTTCGGCGGGCTTGGCCGCGGGTGCCGCGCCGGCGCTCGCCGCCTTCACGTCCTCGCCATCGCCGGCCAGCACCGCGATCACGTCGTTGACCGGCACGTCCTGCGTGCCCTCCGGCACCAGGATTTTGGCGATGGTGCCCTCGTCGACCGCCTCGACTTCCATGGTCGCCTTGTCGGTCTCGATCTCGGCGATGACGTCGCCGGACTTGACCTTGTCGCCCTCCTTCTTGAGCCACTTGGCAAGGTTGCCCTTTTCCATCGTGGGCGACAGCGCGGGCATCAAAATGTTGATCGGCATTGTCAGTGACCCTGTTGCGACCGCGGCGTGGTGGAGCCCATGTCGGTCGGCCGGTTGATCTCGGCTTCGAACATCTCGACGATGCGCGCCAGCGCCTCGTCCTCGGTGTATTCGGCCTCGCGCGCATAGGCGCGGGCGGCGTGGCGGGCGATGTCGACCAGCAGGAGGCCCCACATATCGGGCTCCTCGAAGGCGCGCTGGAATGCGATCGAGAGCCCGCCGTCGACGACGAAGGCGCGCAGGACTTCGACGGCATCCTCGCGGCCGATGACGTCGGGCGGCAGCGGCTGTTCGTTGGGACCGGCCATGTGAAAACCTACCGGTAGCAGACGGCCTTGGCGGCCGCGACCACCTCGGCCACCGACGGCAGTGCGAGCTTTTCGAGGTTGGCCGCATAGGGCATCGGCACGTCCTTGCCGGAGATGCGCGCCACCGGCGCATCGAGATAATCGAAGGCGCGCTCCATGATGCGGGCGGCAACTTCGGCGCCGACGCCGGACTGCTGCCAGCCCTCCTCCACCGTCACCGCGCGGCCGGTCTTCTGCACGGAGGCAATGATAGTGTCGGTATCCATCGGGCGCAGCGTGCGCAGGTCGATCACCTCGGCCTCGATGCCTTCCTTGGCGAGCTCTTCGGCGGCCTTCAGCGCATAGGTCATGCCCATCGACCAGGAGACGATGGTGACGTCCTTGCCCTTGCGCACCACGCGCGCCTTGCCGATCGGCACGACATAGTCGTCGAGCTTCGGCACCTCGCCGGTATGGCCGTAGAGCACCTCGTTCTCGAGGAAGATGACGGGATTGGGATCGCGGATCGCGGCCTTGAGCAGGCCCTTGTAGTCGGCGGCCGAGAACGGCGAGACCACCTTCAGGCCGGGGATCTGCGAGTACCAGGCCGAGTAGTCCTGGCTGTGCTGGGCGGCGACGCGGGCGGCGGCGCCGTTCGGGCCGCGGAACACGATCGAGCAGCCCATCTGGCCGCCCGACATGTAGAGCGTTTTCGCCGCGGAGTTGATGATCTGGTCGATCGCCTGCATGGCGAAGTTGAAGGTCATGAATTCGACGATCGGCTTCAGGCCCGTCATCGCGGCGCCGACGCCGACGCCGGCAAAGCCGTGCTCGGTGATCGGGGTGTCGATCACGCGGCGGGCGCCGAATTCCTGCAAGAGGCCCTGCGTCACCTTGTAGGCGCCCTGATATTCGGCGACTTCCTCGCCCATGATGAAGACGTCGGGATCCCGGCGCATCTCTTCGGCCATCGCATCGCGCAGCGCTTCGCGGATGGTCTGGGTGATGAACTCCGTTCCGGCAGGCACTTCCGGCTCGGGCTCGCTGACGGAAGCGGGCGCGGTCGGATGATGCGCGGCCTGCGGCTGCGGCGCTTCCGCCTTGGCTTCGGCCGGCGGCGCTGATTCCGCGGCCTTGGCGGCGGGCGCCGGCGCCTTGGCGAGATCGGCAGCGTTCTCGCCGTCGGCGAGGATCATCGCGATCGGCGTGTTCACGGCGACGTCGGCGGTGCCTTCCGGAATCAAAATCTTGCCGAGCGTGCCTTCATCGGTCGCCTCGACTTCCATCGTCGCCTTGTCGGTCTCGATCTCGGCGATGACGTCACCGGACTTGATGGTCTCGCCTTCCTTTTTCAGCCACTTGGCGAGGTTGCCCTTTTCCATCGTGGGCGACAGCGCAGGCATCAGAACTTGAATCGGCATGGTAGCTCCGGAAACTGAAAGACTGCGCTTAGCGGTAGACGTCGGTCCAGAGCTCGGACGGATCGGGCTCGGGATCGTGCTGGGCGAAATCGGCCGACGCGTTGACGATCTCGCGGACCTCCGCGTCGATCTTCTTCAACTCGTCCTCGCTGACCTTCGCGGCCAGGAGGCGATTGCGCACCTGCTCGATCGGATCGGAGTCGTGACGGACCTTCTCGACCTCCTCGCGGGTGCGATACTTCGCTGGGTCCGACATCGAGTGGCCGCGGTAGCGGTAGGTCTGCATCTCCAGGATGAACGGGCCGTTGCCGGCGCGGCACCAGGCGACTGCCTCATCGGCGGCGGCCTTCACCGCGCGCACGTCCATGCCGTCGGCCTGCTTGCCCGGAATGTTGAAGGACGCACCGCGCTTGGAGAAATCCGCCTGCGCCGAGGCGCGGCTGACCGAGGTGCCCATGGCGTAGCGGTTGTTCTCGATGACATAGACGACGGGCAGCTTCCACAGCTCCGCCATGTTGAAGCTCTCATAGACCTGGCCCTGATTGGCGGCGCCATCGCCGAAATAGGCCAGCGAGACGTTGTCATTGCCACGGTAGCGGTTGGCGAAGGCAAGGCCGGTGCCGAGCGAGACCTGGGCGCCGACGATGCCGTGGCCGCCGTAGAAATGCTTTTCCATGCTGAACATGTGCATGGAGCCGCCCTTGCCCTTGGAGTAGCCGCCGCGGCGGCCGGTCAGTTCGGCCATGACGCCATTGGCGGACATGCCGCAGGCCAGCATGTGGCCGTGGTCCCGGTATCCGGTTATGACCTGATCGCCCGGCTTGAGGGCCATCTGCATGCCGACCACGACGGCTTCCTGGCCGATATAGAGATGGCAGAAGCCGCCGATCGCGCCCATGCCATAGAGCTGGCCGGCCTTTTCCTCGAAACGGCGGATCAGCAGCATGTCCCGCAGCGCAGCCAGTTCCTGCGCCTTGGTGAACTCCGGTGGCGATCCGTTCGCCTTCTCCAGCCCTGATTCCTTCGCGACGACGCTTTTCTTGGGTGCAGCCATGGCATTTCCGGGTGAGAAAGAGAGACGGGATCAGCCCTCTCTATCCCAACTCAAACCGCCGTGAAAGGATTGCGTGCGCTGGAGAAAATATTGCTATGCCGCACTGCAACCAGCCACGACATTTTTGAAATCGATTTTGTGGTTTTTTGAAATTTGCAGACCAGCGCCGCGAGCGTCGCCCCCGACGGCAGCGTTCGACGCATCGCTGCCAGACAATCAGTTCGGCTTGTTGATCCGGACGAGGTCGCGCGGGTTGGCGTAGTCGAGCTGGAAGCGCGCGCGCTCGTCCAGCATGTCAGGATCGACCCGGTTGGAGCGCAGGAGCGACACCCGCTGCTCGCCCTGCGCCCGCTCGCGCTTCAGCCGCGCCAGTTCCGACGTCAGGGCGATGATTTCCTGATCCAGCTCCTGGCGCGCGTTCAGCCCGTATTTGCCGGTGTAGGCATTGACGCCGAAATAGCCGACCATCAGCGCCGCCATCGTGTAGAGGGCGAGCCCGGTCAGAATGGATTTCAATCGGGTGCGTGAGACCATGGCCCAACATGCGATGACCGGGTTAACGGACTCCTAAGCCGGCGGATTTGGGTCCAAGGGAAGATGGATGCCAGCGCGCAGCACTACAAACGAGCATCCACTCGACATGAAAAGGGCACCTCGCGGCGCCCTTCGATGACCAAAATCTATCCGATGGTTCGGACTTATGCCGAAGATGCCGCGGCCGTCCCCGCAGCCTTCTTCCAGGAAACTACGGTCCCGTCGCTAATGACCATGTAATGCTTGGCCGGATCGCTGAAGATGGAAGCGTTTCGGTTGTAGGTGTGGTCCACATTCGCCGAACCACCACCCTCGCCACCTTCGAATCTGTAGGTGTTGTGGAAATTCAGGTCGGCGAAATCAGCCGCGCTGTTGAAAGTGACTTCGTGCGACTGGACGGCGGCGGCAAGGCTCGTACTCCACTCGTCGGTGGGGCCTCTCTCCTGCGCCAATTGAACAAAAGCCTGTCCATCCACTTTGTACCAATCACTGATCCGCTCCGCTGACGTGGCCGGCGTAAGAACATCGCGAGCTACCGCCGAATAGTTCCTCACCGTCCCGTCGGCATTCCTGTGAGATTCAATCAATCGATCCATCACCGCCTTCTCAAAATCGCCAGCACTTGCTGGCTCTCCATCTGCCGTTTCAGATCGATTTTGGCCGGCGAGAGATTCAAATGTTTGAGTTTCATCCTTGGACGCCGGCGCCTGCTTGCCCGTGACGCTTTCCCTTGCGGATTGGAGGAACGCCGTCAGCTTGTCGGCCGCGACCTGATCCTCCTTGGCGCGCGCGAGAATGGCCTTGGCATGATCCGAAAGATCGATGCTGTCGGCGGCCGCCTTGCCCGTTGCAGGTTGGCCGGGCTTCTCGCTGCCCTGCGCTTTGCCGGGACCCGCGCCGGCCCCAGGCAGCTGCGCCGCCCTTGCGTAAGCGGATGATGAGCCGGACGTAACCGCAGTATTCATCGGAACCCTCATTTCAGAAGCTGAATCCTGCAATGAGGATACAAGGTCGATGCACCGCCACAATCTGAAGAGTTACAATAGATTCGTTGCCGTTGATTAATGAAAGGTAACGTTGCGGGCTCATCATGCTGCACCAAATGGTGGTGGCGGCGAACCGATAGAAGCGAGAACACCAGGCAGGGAATCTATCGCAAATTGTTAGAAGAGCCCTCACCGCGAAAACATGCGAGGCTGCAGACGGCGCTACGAAAAGTCTGGAGGAGAAGGCAGCAACCCGTTGTTGTAAAATGAGAAGCTGTGTACCTTAAGGGAAAATCGGCTTTGCGACTCAGCCAACGACCCTCGAACGACCAGACCAACCGAATGGAATTCGAAGAAGCCCGCAAGAAGGTTCAACGAACAAAGAACATGGATGAGCTCTCTGCCGTTCTCGCCGACTTGCGGGATGAGAGCGGCCTCGCTCATCTCGTCTACCACGCGGTTCACGTACCGGCATTTCAGAAGGTCAATCCGCTGTTGGTCCTGACCTACGACGATGCGTGGGTGAAGCGCTATGTGGAACAGGATTATTTCCGCATCGACCCTGTCGTCATCGCCGGATCAACGGGATTCCTGCCCGTTGACTGGATGACGGTCGAACACCACACCAAGGAGGCCCGGCACTTCTTCGCGGAAGCGGAGCGTCATGGTGTGGGCCGGCATGGATTTACGATGCCGATCCGCGGCCCGGCCGGGGAACGCGCGCTCTTTTCGATCTCGGCCCACGCGACCGACGAGCAGTGGCACCGGTGGCGGTTCGCATACCTGAAGGATTTTCGTCTGCTGGCCGACTATTTTCACGACCATGCCATGCGGCTGGCGGGCCTGCGCTCCAACGAAATCCTGAAGCCGCTTTCAGCTCGCGAGAAGCAGTGCCTCGAAGCCCTATTGCAAGGCAAAGCGCCTGGCCAGGTGGCCGCATCGTTCAATCTGTCCGCAAGTGCGGTCCATGCCTATCTTCGGACGGCAAGGCGGAAATTGAACTGTTCCACGCTCGAGCAGGCCATTGCCAAAGCAATCCAGCTCGACCTTATTCGATAATCATCCGCCTATAAGCGCAGCGAAGCAACCCATCCTCTCCGCACGGGATGGATTGCTTCGCTCGCAATGACGGCGAGATAGACGTTACCTGGTCTGCTTCTCGATAAACGCGGCAAACGCGTCGAGAAATTGCTGCAGCACTTTCTGCACCGCTTCCTTGGTGAGCTGACCCTTGTCGTCGAAGGCGTCGCCGACGCCGTTCAGGTAGATCTCGGGCTGGCCGAGAATCGGGCCGGAAATCCCGGGCAGGATGTTCTGCAGATGCTTGACCGCGGCCATGCCGCCGAGCGCGCCGGGCGAGTTGGCGACGATGCCGACCGGCTTGCCGAGGAACGAGCTCTTGCCGTAGGGGCGCGAGGCGACATCGATCGCGTTCTTGAGCACGCCCGGGATCGAGCGGTTGTACTCCGGCGTCACGAACAGCACGCCATTCGACTTCTGCAGCTTTTCCCGCAAGGCCAGCCAGTCGGCCGGAGGCGCAGCTTCCAGATCCTGGTTGAAGAAGGAAATGCCTTCCAGCGTGGTCACGTCGAGCTTGAGCGAAGGCGGCGCCAATTTGGCGAGCGCATTGGCGATCTTGAGTGAAAAGCTCTCCTTGCGGAGGCTGCCGACGATCGTGACGATGGTGTAGGTGGCCATTTGGATTTCCCTGTTGCAGCGGCAAGCGCCTGTCCCTCCCTTACGCCAGATCGCGAGAAAGATGCAAGTGCATGAAATAAGCTTTTTGTGACGCGGCCGCGCCTTCGGGCCGAATTCCGGCTATCCCCGTGCGCCGTCTGCGCAATAAAAGGCGGCGCCCGGTTACGCTGCCGCCGCGTAAAGGCCCGGCCTCGCCTTGACGCATCACAGCTTGAGATAGTGCGATGCGCTCCCGCATACCCTTGCTGACAATCCAGAATCCCCCGAGTTCCACTTTGCGGAACCGGCGTTCCTACGTCTTAGATCGTACAGACGAGAGGCGGCAACGGGGTTAGCCTTGAGGTCTCCACGGAGGGGCTCGTCATGCGACAACGACTATCAGCGGAGACGCCACGGACTCGGTTTGACGTTGCGAAGGCCTATTTCGAATTGCAGCGGATCAGACGCGCTGTCGAACGCGAGGAAGCTGACATCCATCCAGCGCGCGTGCTTCACCAGAAAAGAAAATCAAAGGACGCCGGATCGAAATCGGACCGATAGGTTCGACGTTTGTTTTATTTCAGCGTGCTTCCAGCGTTCAAAATTCTTCCATGATGTAGAACAGGCCGCCCCGATCAGGCGGCCTGTTCTGTTAGCGACTGAACGAAACAGCCGGCTGTATCAGCCCTTGCTCGGATTGATCAGGAATTTCTCGCCCGTCGAGCGCTTGTTGTAGACCGCGATATTGTCGAGCTGCAGCGTCTCCTGCAACGACACGACCTTGGTGTAGTGGCTGGCAAAGGTGGTCTTGAGCTCGGACGCGACGCGCTGGCGCAGGCGGCCGATTTCGGCGGGGCCGATCTTCTGCAGGAACGGCGTCAGCAGCCAGCCGCCGACGCCCCAGGTCAGGCCGAACGCCCGGCTCAGTTCAGTCGGCCGGTTGTCCAGACTGCCGTAGATGTAGACCTGCTTGTACACGTTGGAGCCGTAGCGGCTGTATTCCTTGGCGGTCTTGTTGGCCGCCATCTCCATGGCGGTGAGGATCTGGCTGGCGAGCTTGCCGCCGCCGATGGCGTCGAAGGCGATGGTGGCGCCGGTTTCCACCAGCGCGCTGGTGAGATCTTCCATGAAAGTCGCCGCGGTGGAATCGACGACATATTTGGCGCCGATCTTGTGCAGGATGTCGGCCTGCTCCTTGCTGCGCACGATGTTGACGAGGCCGATGCCGTCCTTGATGCAGATCTTGTTGAGCATCTGGCCGAGGTTGGAGGCGGCGGCGGTGTGCACCAGCGCCTTGTGATTTTCACGCCGCATGGTTTCGGTCATGCCGAGCGCGGTCAAAGGATTGACGAACCATGACGCGCCGTCGGCAGCCGTGGTGCCGGCCGGCAGCTCCATCACGTCCCTCACCTTCATGGTGCGATACTGCGAGTACATGGCGCCGCCGATCATCGAGACGGTCTTGCCCATCAGCGCCTTGGCCGCGTCGGACGATCCGGTCCGGATCACGACGCCGGCGCCCTCGTTGCCTACCGGCATCGACTGATCGAGGCGCGCCCCCATCATCCGGACTGCCGCATCCGGCATCTTCGCGGTGACCACGGGCGCCTCGGCGGTGCCCGACACCTTGGCGGTCGACATGTCGGCCGGGCCGATCAGGAGCCCGAGATCAGATGGGTTGATCGGCGATGCCTCGACCCGGACCACGACTTCGTCGTCGGCCGGCTCCGGCGTCGGGACCTCCACCAGCGACAGTTCGAGTTCGCCGCTCTTCCTGAGCAGCGAACGCAGTTGCAGCCCGCTTTTACCGTCGCTCATTCTACTTCCTCCCAAAACGTGCTGGCCTTGCCAGGAGGTGCGAACTCGCCACCCGCCCTACCGGCCGATGCCTGCGATATGGCCCCGGCCGGCGATGATGTCCAGCCAAACCGCCATTTCAGGAGGATACATTCTCGTTTTCGTAGGTATTTTCTCCAGCACGGCGATTGAGCGATCGACCTGACGGCGCCCGACGATTTGCAGGGCGCGGTTCAGGAACGCGGGGCGCGATTGTCGATCTGGACGGGTGAATCGAAATAGGTGATCTGGGGTTCGACACCCGTCCGCGCCTTGACCCTGGCCACGAACTCGGGCGTGAACCAGGCCTCGGCGGCCGCGCGATTGGCCCACACATACAGACCGCCATAGCTGTCCTCGTTGACCGTGAAGACCTTGCGAATGAGCCCCGGAATGTTCTGATAGGTCGGCACGGACGCGAGGATGCCTTCTTCGACCTTGGCGCGCGGCGCACCCGGTGGGATCCTGGCGATCACCACGACGGCAACGAGCCTGTCATGGCTGACCGCCTGCGCCGCAGCGTCTGCCGTCAGGAGCGGGAGCGCCAGTGCGGCGGCCAGAAAAAACATCCTGTATTCGATCATGAGCGACACCTCGGTTGCGGATCGCGGCAGATGCGCGATGGGCGTTGGACGTCATGCGATAGACCTATCACCCGACGAGATCCGGCTCAGCATGAGAACTTTACCGGATAGCTGAATCGTGCTCAGCTATGCCGATGACCCGACGTGATCGGCCCGCGTTGACGACTCTCCACGCCTTCGTCGTCGCGGCGCGCCATGAAAGCATTCGCCACGCGGCCGACGAACTCGGCATCACCGCCTCGGCGGTCAGTCATCAAATCAGAAAGCTGGAAGACTGGATCGGCGCCGCAGTCTTCCTTCGTGCGCCGCGCCAGATCCGGCTCACGCCGCTCGGCAAGCGGCTCTATCGTCGAATGAGCGGAGGATTCGATTCCATCGAGACGGCCATCGTCAGCGCGCGCGAGAGCACGGTCGATACAGTCCTGCGGGTGAGTGCGCTTCCGCTGTTCACCACCGCCTGGCTCATTCCCCGGCTCGAGCGTTTCGATGCGGCGTGCGCCAAGGCGCGTCTCAAGATTTCGATAGAAATAGATACGAGCAGCGCGCTCACCGACTTCGCCACCAGCCGGGTGGACGTGGCAATCCGGAATCTGATGCGACCCGACGGGAAGCTTGTCTCGCGCAAACTGGTCGACCTCAGCGCGATACCGCTATGCGCACCCCGGATCGCACGAAGCCTGAACAGGCCCGAAGATCTGAAGGGCGTGACACTGATCCATATTTCGGGACGCCCGGATGGCTGGCGGCGATGGCTGAAGGCATCCGGGCTCGAGCCGATCGAGCCACGAGCCAACTTGTCGTTCGACACGATTCCGGCGGCGCTTGAGGCGGCGCTGGCGGGACGCGGCGTGATGCTCGGACTCGATCCGCTGATCTGGGACGTTCCTGCAGTGGCCCGCCTGGTCATCCCCTTCAAGGTCAATCGTATGAGCGCAGGCTCGTATTACGTCGTCTACAGGCGCAGCGACAGGATGCGTCGCGCCGTCACCACGTTTGCGGACTGGCTCGTCGACGAAGTGCGTGCCGATGCCCGGCGGCTTTCCACGATGTCGCGAGCCGCGCGGGCGTCCGTTCGTCAATACGATTGAGGTTCAAAGAGTGGCAAGCCGGTTCCTGATGCCCGCTTCGAGGGCGAAAGCGGACATCGCAATCGCTGCACCCCTTTTAGCGGCTACGCCAAGGCCTTCAGCGCCGCCTTCCCCGCATATTTCGCCTGCGTGCCGAGCTGCTGCTCGATGCGCAGGAGCTGATTGTACTTGGCGGTGCGGTCGGAACGGGCCAGCGAGCCGGTCTTGATCTGCCCGCAATTGGTGGCGACCGCGAGATCGGCGATGGTGGAATCCTCCGTCTCGCCGGAACGGTGCGACATCACGGAAGTGTAGCCGTATTTGTGGGCGAGCTCGACCGCAGCGAGCGTCTCGGTCAGCGTGCCGATCTGGTTGACCTTGATCAGGATCGAATTGGCGCGGCCGTTCTTGATGCCGTCGGCAAGCCGGGTGACGTTGGTGACGAACAGATCGTCGCCGACGAGCTGGCACTTCTTGCCGATCAGATCGGTCAGTTCCTTCCAGCCTTCCATGTCGTCTTCCGACATGCCGTCCTCGATGGTGACGATCGGATAGCGCGCGACGAGATCGGCGAGGTATTTTGCCTGCTCGGAGCGGGAACGGGTCTTGTTCTCGCCGCCATAGACGTAATTGCCGTCCTTGAAGAACTCGGTCGCCGCGCAGTCGAGGCCGAGCATGACGTCGTCGCCCGCCTTGTAGCCGGCCTTGCCGATCGCGCCCATGACGAACTCGAGCGCGGCATCCGCCGACGGCAGGTTCGGCGCGAAGCCGCCCTCGTCGCCGACATTGGTGTTGTGGCCGGCCTTCTTCAGTTCGCCCTTCAGCGTGTGGAAGATCTCCGCGCCGCAGCGCAGCGCTTCGGCGAAGCTCGCCGCGCCCACCGGCAGGATCATGAATTCCTGGAAGTCGATCGGGTTGTCGGCATGCACGCCGCCATTGATGATGTTCATCATCGGCACCGGCAGCGTCCGCGCCGAGGTGCCGCCGACGTAGCGATAGAGCGGCATGTCGAAGGATTCGGCGGCGGCCTTGGCGCAGGCCAGCGAGACGCCGAGGATGGCATTGGCGCCGAGCCGGCTCTTGTTCGGCGTGCCGTCGAGATCGATCATGACCTGGTCGATATGGACCTGGTCCTCGACCGCATGATCGCTCAAGGCCTCGAAGATTTCGCCGTTGACGGCCTCGACCGCCTTCTGCACGCCCTTGCCGAGATAGCGCTCCTTGTCGCCGTCGCGCAGTTCGACCGCCTCATGCGCGCCGGTGGAGGCGCCGGACGGAACGGCGGCACGGCCGATCGAGCCGTCTTCCAGCACCACATCGACTTCGACGGTGGGATTGCCCCGGCTATCGAGAATTTCGCGGCCAATGATGTCGACGATGGCGGTCATGTCTGAGCTTTCCTGGAATGGTGGGGTCAGGTTTCGGAGGCGTCTTACACGGCAAGCAAGCAAATGTGAACGCTTGGGCGGCGGCCTTTTCCGCAACATGGGATCGGGTCAGGATAGACTTGGCTCAAGGTTGATCTCAGCGCCCAAAGCTTCACATTGATAGACCGGGGTAACGCAATGAATCGCCGCCAGTTTCTTCGGAACTCCGCCGCCGGAATCCTCGCCGCCCCCGCCCTCCTGCGCCGTGCCAATGCCCAGGAAGGCCCGTTCCGTGTCAAATATTATCCGGTCAAGGCCGGCATGGGCTCGCGCGACACGACGCCGGCCCCTGATGGCACCATCTGGTTCTGCGGCCAGCGCAACGGCACGCTCGGCCGGCTCGACCCGCGCGACGGCTCCTACCAGCTGGTCGATCTCGGCAAGGGGGCCGCGCCCCATGGCGTCATCATTGGCCCCGACGGCGCGCCCTGGATCACCGAGGGCGGCCAGAACGCGATCGCCCGCGTCGATCCCAAGGACCATAAGGTGACGCTGTTCCGCCTGCCTGAAAAGGAAGCCTACGCCAACCTCAACACCGCGGTGTTCGACAAGAACGGCATCTACTGGTTCACCGGCCAATCCGGCATCTACGGCCGGCTCGACCCGAAATCCGGCGACATGACCGTGTTCAAGTCACCGCGCGGCCGCGGCACCTACGGCATGACGATCACGCCAAAGGGCGATATCTGGTACGCCTCGCTCGCCGGCAACCACATCGCCAAAATCGACACCGCTACCGGCAACGCGACCGTGGTCGAGCCGCCGACGCCTAGCCAGGGCGCGCGCCGGGTGTGGTCGGATTCGAAGGGGCGGATCTGGGTCAGCGAGTGGAACAGCGGCAACGTGTCGGTGCACGATCCCGCCGACGGCTCCTGGAAGGCCTGGAAGCTGCCCGGCAGCAATCCGCGCACCTATGCCGTCTATGTCGACGACAAGGACAAGGTCTGGGTCACCGATTTCGGGGCGAATGCGATCGTGCGCTTCGATCCCGTGACGGAAAAATTCAACGCCTTCCCGAGCGACAAAGCGGGCGCTAATGTACGCCAGCTCGACGGCCGTTCCGGCGAAACCTGGGGCGGCGAATCCGGCAATGACCGCCTGGTCGTGATCCAGACGGTCGCGCCTGCGTGAGATTTTTAGCGGTCCTGGTGCTGGTGCTCATCCTCCTGCCGCCACCCGCAATGGCGGAAGACGGCGCGCAGGCGTTCACGCCCTGCCGCGCCTGCCACAGCCTCGATCCCGCCGAGCGCAACCTGCCCGGCCCCAATCTGTCTGGCGTGATCGGCCGCGTCGTCGGCGGAGCCGCCGATTTCGATTATTCGCCGGTGCTGCGCAAGGCGCGCGATGAAGGCTTGCGCTGGGACGCAAAACGCCTGGAGACCTTCCTTGCCGATCCGGCCGCGATGTTTCCGGGATTGTGGATGTCGATGCGCGGGATCGAGAACGCCGCCGAACGGCAGGCCCTGGTGCGGTTTCTCGCCGACCCGTCCTCACGCTAGCGGTTGACGATTGCTGCCATTGCGGCCATCTCAATGCCCGCAAAGGACGATCATGATGGCCAAGAACTCATCGAAGAAATCATCGCAGAAAACATTGCCCCAATCGTTGCAGCTCGGGCGCGCCGTTGAATGGCCGGACAGTCCGGAAAAAGCGCAGCTCGACCGCGTTCCCAATCCGCAAGCCGGCACCAATTATCTGGTCCGCTTCACCGCGCCGGAATTCACCTCGATCTGCCCGGTGACGGGCCAGCCGGATTTCGCGCATCTGGTGATCGACTATGTGCCGGGTCAGTGGCTGCTGGAATCCAAATCGCTAAAACTCTTTGTGGCGAGTTTTCGCAACCACGGCGCCTTCCATGAGGATTGCACCGTGATGATCGGCAAGCGCATCGCCGCCGAGATCAAGCCGAAATGGCTGCGCATCGGCGGCTACTGGTATCCGCGCGGCGGCATCCCGATCGACGTGTTCTGGCAGACCGGCAAACTGCCGAAGGACGTGTGGGTGCCGGATCAGGGCGTCGCCCCCTATCGCGGGCGGGGCTGATCTCGGCAGACCTCGCCGCGCGGCTCAATGCCCGCTCAGCACCAGCGTCCTGACCGGCAGCAGCAGCGCCTGAATCCGCAGCAGCATCGCATGCACGATTCCGGTGGCGTCGACGACGTGCAGCGCAAAGCTCTTGAACGCGCCAACCTGCCCTGAGGTGATGCGGTCGTGGTTGCTGGTGTAGGCATTGGCAACGCAGCTGCTGCCGGGCGTCACGCCCTCCAGCCCAGCCTTGTAGATCGGCTCCATGATGACGAGGATGGTGCCCGGGCGCACGGTGTTCTGCGCCTCGAGCAGTTGCTCGCCGCCCCTGAACTGGCCGGCTGCGATGTAGTCCTGGACGCTGGTGATCACCATCGGAATGATGGTCCAGGGCTTTGAGATACAGGTGGCCTCCGCGACCATTCCGACTTTCATGACCTGCGCTTCGATCTGCCCGAACCCGGCAACCAGCCCGCGCCGTCCGGCGCCATCGGGAATGAGAACGCCGGCCGATCGCATGATCGGATTGACGACGTCGCCCGGCCGCAGCGAGAACTGCTCGACCCGCCCATCGACGCCCGCCCGAATATAGGTCTTGTCGAGATCGACCTGCGCTTCCGCCTGTGCCGCTTCCGCACTCGCCCTCTCTGCCGGCAGAAGCGCGCTCAGCCTCGTCGTGGCGGACTGTTTCGCCGCCGCCGCGGCGTCAAGCGAACCCTGACGCCCCGCGACGGCCACCTGCAGCTTTTCGATGTCTCGCTGCGGAACGATGCCGGGGTTGCGCTTCTGCAGCTCGCTTTTGGTGTCGAGTTCGTCCGTCGCCTGCTGCAGCGCGCTCTTTGCTTCCTGAAGCTGGCCTTCCGCCTTCAGGATATCGGCCTGCGCGGCGAGCATCGCGGCGTCGACCTCGGCGATCTTGCGCCGGGCCGTTTCCAGGCTCGCCTGCTGCTTTGAATTGTCCAGCCTGAAGATCACATCGCCCTTCTTGACGGGGGCGCTCAACTCAACGTGCACCTCCGCCACCCGGCCGCTGGTTTCGGGAACGATCGGCACGGTGCGATAGTACAACGTCGCGGTCGAGGTCGACGGATGGTAGTAGAAGATCATCGTGATCAGCGCGACGGTCAGCATCAGGCAGGCGACGATGCCAAAACGCAGTTCGAACCACACCGAATAGAGCGTGATCTCGTGACCGAACCGTTTGCCTTGCCGGTAACGGCGATAGAGATAATCCGGAAATATCGTCAGCAGCGAACAGAGCAGCAGTTCAAGCATGAGCCTGCACCTCGCTCTTGGCGCCGGCGGCCTTCTCGATGCGGGTCTTGGCATCGTTGCCCGCGGCAGGATGCGCCACATCGCCAACCGGCGGCTCGGTCGGGTCCTGTTCAGGCGGAACACTGGCCATCTTCTCGACCGAACCGGCGATCCGGCGCAGCGGCGTGCTGAAATCCGGCAGGTCAATCATGGCCAGCAGCAGACCCGCCACCCAGAACAGGTGAACATGCGTGAACAGCGCCAGCAGGCCGAGCACCGCCACGATCTCGAACTGAAGCTTCTGCGACTTGTGCGCCATCCGCTCCGGCAGCGTGTGCAGATGCAGGTAGATGTTACCCACCGCCAGCACGGCGACAATGAGGACGATGCCGACCACCACCATCAAAACGTCAGTGTCGCCCGGTGCTGTGATGAAAGACGGCAGGTGATGCGGCGCGTTAGGGTGAAGCGGCTCGCTCAAGGCAATCCTCCGTTCACGACGGACCAACGCACCGGTCGACCGACGCCGTGATCTTGGCACAATGCGGGAAGTTGGCAAGCGCCGAACATGGCCGCGGCATGAGACGGGTTGGTCCTGGCTTCGCCGCTTGAACCGAACGGCCGGTGCGGCCGACCACCGCACATGCACAATCCCTCCTCCGCCATTTTCCGGCTTCTGGTACCGCTCTGCCTTGCCGCGACGATGTCGCACGTATCGGCCGCGCCACCGACAAAATCGGCCGAGGACCGCTACATCGCCGCGCGCGATGCGGCGATCGAGAAGATTTCGGCGATCTACGATGCCGGTAATGCCGATGAGGCCGCACGAAAGGCAGAGGACGCTGCCACCGCCGATCTCGAAGCGCAGATGCGCGCCATTCTGGGCGAGGCCACGCGCGACGGCTTCGGTCCGGCCAGACTGAGCGTCGACACTTTCGCCAAGGGCGATGAAGGCTTTGGCAAGCTCGATGGGCTGCGCTTCGACGCCCTGCTTGGCAAGAACGGCGACAAGGCCGGCCAGGACGGTGCCGACGGCAAATATGTCGAGCCGAAGGCGCACATCGTCGTCACCACGCAGACGCTGTTCGAACGCTGGCTGCGCGAGCACAAGGAATGGTGGGACAAGGGAGCCAGGAACGTGCCGCAGCAGATCGGCGCGGCGCTGAAGGATGAGAGCTTTTACACCCAGGCGGTCTCGAGCGGCTCCGCCGTCGTCAGCTTCAATGCGCTGCCGATTGCAAAACCGGCCGGCGTGAGCTTCGCCTACGCCATGCTGGCCGGGCGGACCCAGTCCGATATCCCTGACGCCGCCGACCATGCCTTCGTGTCCGCGATCGCTGGCGGCAAGGTCTACCTCGCCTACGGCTCGATCGATCCCAAGGTGGAAGTCCCCGCCTGCATCGCGATCCGGACCGATTACAACCGGAAGGCCGAACGAGCCGACGACGATTTTCGTTCGGGAAAGATCGACCAAAAGGCCTATGACAGGCTGGGAAACCTGCGCCAGAAAGGCGAGGATGCCTACAAGCGCTGTTTCACCGAGCGCGCGCCGAAGCAAACAGCATTTGCGGAAGCAACCCGGCAGGCCGAGAAGCTGCTGGCGGCGGCTCTCGACAGGCGCTGAGCAAGATCGACTTTGGTGTTTGGCGGCGATGAGACGCCCGCGCCGTCGTTTACGTGGCCTATCAGCCCATCGTCAGCAGACATATGACGATGACCCAGAGCGCAATACCGGAGCCAAATACAACATCTCCAGAGGCGCGAATTTCCTGGTTCTCGCTGCGTCGGTACTTCATCGACAAGATGTACCAATGCAAGCGTTGCTCATCGCGCATAGAATTGATCCAGGTAAAATCTCGCTTGGTTGGCAGCCTGAACAATTCCGGACTACCGAGAGCTGTCCATTGCGAGAGGTCATAACGTTTCAAATTATTGAACAAGCTGCGATGGGCAAAAAGATGAATGGCTCCAACAAGGACTATGAGTCCATACAGGATGGACTTCAAATGAGCGCCTGAGAGCGTAACGATATCGCCGTACATAAGGCCTTCAGTCCGTGGTCCTATCGGATCGTCACGCCCCCTTCTCACAATGGGCTCCGACAACGTAGAGTCCCAGCGTCAACGAAAAGCAAACAAAAGAAGTCAACTTGTGCTCGCTTGAAATTCCAGCCGCGCCGCTACGTCACCGCCGCATCCGCCGGCTTGGTCTGACGCAGCAGTCTGGCACAGACAAAGCCCAGCACGATCATCACCGTCCCCGCGGTGAGCAGAGTCGCGACCTTGCCGGCATGCTGGATACCGAAACCAAAGGCGATCGGGCCGACGGTCTGGCCCATGAAGAAAAAGAACGCGTGCAGCGACAGCGCCGTGGCACGCGCTTCCGCCGAGAGCTCGCTGGCGAAAACCTGCAGGCTGCCGTGGATCATGTAAAAACCCCAGCCCATGAAGACGAGGCCGAGCAGTTGCAGCCTCCATTCCGGTCCCAGCGCGACCGCCATGAGTTGCACACCCACCAGCGCCGCGCCGCCGATGATCATGCCGTTGACGCCGATCTTCGGCAGCAGGCGCGACACCGTCATGGTGTAGAACAGGCCGCCAATTGCAAAACCCGCGATGACGATGCCCGCGATCGACAGCGAGGTCTGTCCGAGGTCGAACAGGAAAGAGGCGATGAACGGGAACAGGCCGAGCACGCAGCAGCCTTCGATGAAGACGGCCGCGTAGCAGATGTACGCGTTCCGGTTGGAGAAGATGGTGCGGTAGCCCTGCTTGAGGGCCGACAGGCTGGTGCGCGGCGGATGCGTCAGCGCGGCGCCGCGAAACCCGATTGCAACCACGATCGAAGCGACAACGACAATCACGCCGAGAAAGGCCAGCACGCCGCGCCAGCCGAGGAAGTCGCCGATCAGGCCGGACACCGTGGCGCCCAGGAGATTGCCGGTCATGGCGCCGGCCAGCGTGCGGCTGATCGCGATCTGGCGCTTCTCGGGGCCGACGAGATCGCTGGTCAGCCCAAGCGAAATCGGGAACACGCCGCCCGATCCGATTCCCGCCAGGATGCGGCTCACATACAGCAGCGGAATCGACGTCGCCATTGCGCCGAGAATGTTGGCGAAGCCAAGCAGCGCCAACGCGACGATCATCAGCCGCGCCTTGCCGAAAACATCGGCGAAGGCGCCGAGCACCGGCTGGATGATCGCAAAGGTGAAGGCGAAGGCGGCGGCGAAGCTGGCGGCGGTCGCGATGCTGACCGAAAAATCCTCCGCCACATGCGGCAGCACCGGATCGAGCGCGCGGGCGGACAGGGCGGCGGAGAAGGTCGCGAGCGCAATGATGTTGAGCGCCGGCGGCATGCCGCTGGCAGCGCTCATGGCAGCACCATCATTGGCGCGCGCCGCGCTTGGACAGCGCGTCGAACTCCATCAGCGTTTTCACCAGAGCTTCGAACTCGCGCAGCGGCACCATGTTGGGGCCGTCAGACGGCGCGCGATCCGGATCGGGATGGGTCTCGATGAACACGCCGGCGACGCCGACCGCGACCGCGGCGCGCGCCAGCACCGGCACGAATTCGCGCTGGCCGCCGGATGAGGTGCCCTTGCCGCCCGGCTGCTGCACCGAATGGGTGGCGTCGAAGATCACAGGCGCGCCCGTCGTCTGCGCCATGATCGGCAGCGCGCGCATATCGGAGACCAGCGTGTTGTAGCCGAACGAGGCGCCGCGTTCGGTCACCATCACGTTCGGATTGCCGCCGCCGGTGACCTTGCTGACGACGTTGCTCATCTCCCAGGGGGCGAGGAACTGGCCCTTCTTGACGTTGACGACCTTGCCGGTCGCCGCGGCTGCCAGCAGCAGGTCCGTCTGCCGGCACAGGAACGCCGGGATCTGCAACACGTCCACCGCCTGCGCGGCCTCGGCGCATTGCGCGGGCTCATGCACGTCGGTCAGCACGGGAAGGCCGAGCGAGGAACGGATCTCGGCGAAGATCGGCAACGCCTGTTCCAGGCCGATGCCGCGGCCGGCCGAACCCGAGGTTCGGTTTGCCTTGTCAAAGGAGGTCTTGTAGACGAGCCCTATTCCGAGGCGGCCGGCGATCTCCTTCAGCGCGCCGGCCACTTCAAGCGCGTGCGCGCGGCTCTCCAGCGCGCAAGGGCCGGCGATAATCGACATCGGCAGATCGTTGCCGAATTTGACTTTGCCGACCGAGACGACCGGGGCTGCGTCGAGTTTCACGTTCAAGGGGATGTTCCTTCTGCTGGCGCGGACCATGCCGGTCCGCGCCCCCAGGATCAACCCCGTTTAATCCCCGAATGTCAGGGTTGCGCGCGCCGCTATTTTACCGCGGAGAACGCCGTCGGCACCAGGAGCTGGCTGACGATGTTGTCGATGATCTGACCGTCTTCCTCGCTTCTAGCGCGGCCGGCAATCCAATCCGGATCGGATTGGAATGCGGTCCATTTCTTTTCGCGATCGGCGAGCGAGTCCCAGGCGACGAAATAGGTCAGTTCCTGGTTGGAGGTGCCGATCAGCGTGGTGTAGAAGCCGGCCTGCTTGATGCCGTGCTTGTCCCACAGTTTCAGCGTCAGCGTATCGAACCGCTTCATCAGCGCCGGCAGGCGGCCCGGCAGGCAGCGATAGACGCGCATTTCCATGATCATCGGCTTGGCTCCCAAGGATTGTTGTTCTTACAGGTTACGGGAGTGGTTTGTCGCAACAATTGGCGCGTTCGTCAAAGGCGGAGCCGCAGGGTGGGCAAAGCGAAAGCGTGCCCACCATTGCATCCGATATGCGCGGTGAAAATGGTGGGCACGCTGCGCTTTGCCCACCCTGCGAAATCTTACACCAACCGGCTCTGCGCCATCGCGGCCTGAATGAAGGACGCAAACAGCGGGTGCGGCTCGAACGGGCGCGACTTCAGCTCGGGGTGGAATTGCACGCCGATGAACCAGGGATGGTCCTCGTATTCGACGATCTCCGGCAGCACGCCGTCGGGAGACAAGCCGGAGAAGCGCAGGCCGTGCTGCTCGAGGCGGTCCTTGTAGGCGGTGTTGACCTCGTAGCGATGGCGGTGGCGCTCGGAAATCTCCAGCGCGCCGCCATAGACTTCCGACACCCGGCTGCCGCGTTTCAGCGCGGCAGGGTACGCGCCAAGGCGCATCGTGCCGCCGAGATCGCCGCTCTTCGAGCGCTTCTCCAGTTCGTTACCGCGCAGCCATTCCGTCATCAGGCCGACCAGCGGCTCCTTGGTCGGGCCGAACTCGGTCGAGTTGGCGTCCTCGATGCCGACCAGATTGCGCGCAGCCTCGATGACCGCCATCTGCATCCCAAAACAGATGCCGAAATACGGCACATCGCGCTCACGCGCGAACTGTGCCGCGCGGATCTTGCCTTCGGCGCCGCGCTGGCCGAAGCCGCCGGGCACCAGGATGCCGTTGACGTGTTCGAGGAACGGCGCCGGATCCTCGTTCTCGAACACCTCGCTCTCGATCCAGTCGAGATTGACCTTCACCTTGTTGGCGATGCCGCCATGCGAGAGCGCCTCGATCAGCGATTTGTAGGCGTCCTTCATGCCGGTGTACTTGCCGACGATGGCAATGGTCACCGCGCCTTCCGGGTTGCGCACGCGCTCGTTGATGACGTTCCAGCTCTGCAGCGCCGGCGGAATTTTCGGGCTGATACCGAACGCGGCCAGCACCTCGTCGTCGAGGCCAGCGGCGTGGTAGGCCTCGGGCACCGCGTAGATGTTGTCGACGTCCCTCGCCTCGATCACGGCGCTTTCGCGCACGTTGCAGAACAGGCCGAGCTTGCGGCGTTCTTCCTTCGGAATCTCGCGGTCGGTGCGGCACAGCAGGATGTCCGGCTGGATGCCGATCGAGCGCAGTTCCTTCACCGAGTGCTGGGTCGGTTTTGTCTTGAGTTCGCCGGCGCTTGGAATGTAGGGCAGCAGCGTCAGGTGGATATACACCGCGTGGTCGCGCGGCAGCTCGTTCTTGAGCTGACGGATCGCCTCGAAGAACGGCAGGCCTTCGATGTCGCCGACGGTGCCGCCGATTTCGACCAGCACGAAATCATATTCGTCGTTGCCGGAGAGGACGAATTCCTTGATCGCGTTGGTGACGTGCGGGACCACCTGGATGGTCGCGCCGAGATAATCGCCGCGGCGTTCCTTGCTGATGATGTCCTGGTAGATGCGCCCCGTCGTGATGTTGTCGGCCTTGGTGGCCGGACGCCCGGTGAAGCGCTCGTAATGGCCGAGATCGAGATCGGTCTCGGCGCCGTCGTCGGTCACGAATACTTCGCCGTGCTGATACGGCGACATCGTTCCGGGATCGAGGTTGAGATAGGGGTCGAGTTTGCGGAGACGGACCTTGTACCCGCGGGCCTGCAGCAGGGCACCGAGTGCCGCTGAAGCCAGACCCTTTCCGAGCGAAGAAACCACGCCGCCGGTGATGAATATGTACCGCGCCATGGGATTCTACCTTTAAGGCCACAGACCCGATTCGCCAAAACGAATCGCGAGCGCGGGCAAACTATTCGCCGGGCTGTGGGTGACGTTAAAATTGAAGCGATTTCAGCGTATTGATGGGAAATCCTGATGCAGGACGGTAGAGGCCGTCCTGCATAGCCACCCTGCTTTATTGCGAACGCGGCGCTTGCGGGCCCGACGGGGCCTGCTGTTCATCCACCTTCTTGAGCGTGTCGAGCACGCCGCCGGAGGTCGGCGGAGCGACCGGTGTCGCGCTGCCCGGCTGCGACTGCGTCGTCGGCGCGCCGAGGATCGAGGCCGGCTTGCGGTCGACGCCGGCGAGCCAGGCCAGCGCCATGCTGGTCAGGAAGAAAAGCCCCGCCAGGATCGCCGTCGTGCGCGTCAGGAGATTGGCGGTGCCGCGGCTCGACATGAAGCCGGCGCCGCCGCCCATGCCAAGGCCGCCGCCTTCGGATTTCTGCAGCAGCACGGCACCGATCAGCACGGTGACGATCATGAGGTGAACGACGATGATGACGGTCTGCATCTTAAAAACCTTCCGTCACAAGCCAAGGGCGCCGGGCTTCGGCTGCAGCAAGAGCTTGCGGGTTTTCCTGAAGTTGCGCGGTGTTACACGATCGGACGGGGCATTGTCACCCCCATCGGCCGCTGAGGAGATAATTGCCGCAGGCGTGGCGGCAAGGCTGTCCACACCTCTCGCCGCATCCTCGGCCCGGGACTTGTGGTCGCGGCAATTTCTCATATAATAGACGAATGGATACTTTAGTAGACGATCTGAGCACCCGCCTCGCCCACCGCCTGCGGCTGGAACGCGACAGCCGCGGCTGGTCGCTGGCCGATCTCGCCGAACGCTCCGGGGTTTCCAAGGCCACCATCAGCAAGATCGAGCGGGCCGAGGTCTCACCGACCGCGGTGGTGCTGGTGCGGCTTGCCAGCGCCTTCGACCTCACCCTTGCCGGCTTGATGCTGCGCGCCGAAGGCCAGGGCGATCGTCTGTCGCGCGCCGCCGACCAGGTGGTATGGCGCGATCCCGAAACCGGCTATCTGCGCCGGCAGGTGTTCAGCCGGCCGGATCACCCGATCGAGATCATCAAGGTGGAGATGCCGGCAAAGCAGCGCGTGACGCTGCCCGCCTCGTCCTACGCCCACATCCGGCAGGTGCTCTGGGTGCTCTCGGGCACGCTCGTGCTGACCGACGGTGGCGAACGTCACGAGCTGCACGCCGGCGACTGTCTCGGCTTCGGTCCGCCGGCCGAAGCCACCTTTGCCAACGAGAGCTCCGCGCCCTGCACCTATGTCGTGGCGCTGGTGCGGAGCTGACGCCGATGCTGGAGATCGTCAGTAACCACGCTGCGACCGAGCCAGCCAGCACCGACGATCGGATTCCCGCCGGCCACAATGGCGGGCCGCCGCTCGAGGACGAGCACACCCCGGAATGGGGCCATGGCGGCATCGGCAATTACTTCTACTGGAAGGCGGCGCATCGCAGGGCCTGGAAAAACCCCTCGCCCGGCATCGTCGCGTTTCGCATCAGGAAGGCGGACCGGCTGGGCCTCACCTACGAGGAATACACGCTGGAGATCCTCGAACGCGGCCACCACCTGCAGGTCGAGGATGTCGAGCGCATCGCAGAGATCAAGCGGGCGCGCGCCGCCCGCGCCGTCAATCATCCGAAGTGAGCGGAATTCGTTCTCATGTCCGATATCAAGATCAAAGCCTTGAAGCCTTCGTCCGAAGTATGCGCGGCGCTTAGTGAATTGCTGATCGAGACAGTCGCCGGTGGCGGCTCGGTCAGCTTCATGCATCCGTTGTCACGGGAAGCGGCCGAGGCGTTCTGGTCGAATGCACTCGGCGCGGCGGAGCGTGGCGAGCGCATCATCCTCGGCGCCTTCGACGGCGACGAACTGATCGGGACCGTCACGCTGCTGCTCGATCTGCCGCCGAACCAGCCGCACCGCGCGGAAATTGCGAAGATGATGACGCGCGTCAGTCACCGCCACCGCGGCATCGCCACCGCGCTATTGCGCGAGGCCGAGCGGCTGGCAATCGCGCGCAAACGCTGGCTATTGGTACTCGACACCGCCGAGGACGAGGGCGCGGCCGGACTCTACGAGCGGATGGGATTTCAGCTGACCGGCGTCATTCCGGACTACGCGCTGAAGCCGCATGGCGGGCTGACCGGCACGCTGATCTACTGGAAGCGATTGGAGAAGGCCGCGTAGGATAGGGTGTACTTTGAGGGCAGACAGCCGTGACGGAAAGAAAACGCAATAATCTGCAGAACCTCCTCGACCAATCGCTTGCTCCGCTGGGCTATTCGCGTATCGAAACAAGCCTGATCGAATGGGGCGACATTCATCGGCCTTCCGTCTTCAAAGCCGAATGGGGCTCGCCGGACGTCGAGCATTTCCTCTACCTTGGTACGGATATCAAACATCACAAATATTTTGCCGGTAAGTTCGGGCTCCGTTCATCGACGGCGGAAACGTATTCGATAGCAGCCTTGCTGAAATACGGGCATCCCAACTTCAGGCTCTGGACCAGCCAGCTCGATCGAGAGATCGGATGCACCATCAGCTTCGATCTGGGCCGGTTCGACTGGGCGCTAAAGCAATATGCCCGCATTGCTGTTGCATTCGGAAAAGATGAATTGGCAGAGCATATCACGGCCCTGGTTAGGGACCGTCTAAAACCGGTCGTTCAAGACGTTACCGATCTAGCCGGACACCTTCAGCTCCTAGTGTCAGATATTGAGCCTCATGTATGGTTTGCAACGAATCCGATCATACGGGCGGCGCAGATCGTCGCTATTGGATGTCATTTAGCCCTGTCACGACCGACGATCCAGGACATGCTGTCGCCACACCACCGTCTGATCTCCACGTACCTGGTGGAACCCAAGTTCAAATCTTCGGTCGACGTATTCGTGGACCGGCTGATTGACGACCTGACGGAAGGCGCAACGGCATAGCCAGTTAGGCGAGCGCCGCGACCCAATTCGTAGAGGGCGGGAACGACCCGCATGAGCGCCAGCGACATGCGGGACAGGTGTGAGAGCGGGCCCCGCATGTCGCTGCGCTCATGCGGGCTACAGCTGCGACGAAAAGTAGAAGCTCCCGCGTTAGCAGCCTTCCGCAATCGCCAGGAAATCGGACGCCTTCAGGCTGGCGCCGCCGACCAGCGCGCCATTCACATCCGTGACCGCCATCAGCTCCGCCGCATTGGAGGGCTTGACCGACCCGCCATAGAGGATCCGGATCTTCGCACCTTCCGCCTTGAACCGGCTGGTGAGAACGCCGCGGATAAAGCGATGAACCTGCTCGACATCTTTGGGCGTGGGGGTGAGCCCGGTGCCGATCGCCCAGACCGGCTCATAGGCCACCACCAGATTGGCTGCCGTCGCGCCGTCCGGGAGCGATCCCGCAAGCTGGGTTCCGCAGACGTCGAGCGTCTGGCCGGCGTCGCGCTGCTTCTGGGTTTCGCCGATGCAGACGATGGCGGTAAGCCCTGCCCGCCACACCGCTTCCGCCTTCGCCCGGACCACCGCGTCGGTTTCGCCATGGTCGGCGCGGCGCTCGGAATGCCCGACGATGACGGCGCTGGCGCCGGCATCGGCGAGCATTTCCGCCGAGAGATCGCCGGTATGGGCGCCCGAAGCCTTGGCATGGCAATCCTGGGCCCCGACGGCGAGTTTTGAGCCGAGCGCCTTGTCGGCGAACGGGGCGATCAAGGTCGCCGGCGGGCAGACCAGCAGGTCGGCCTTGCCGGCCAGCGCGCCTGCGCCGGCGATCATGGCTTCGAATTCACCCAAGGAAGCTTTCAGGCCGTTCATTTTCCAGTTGCCGGCGATCAGCGGCCGGATGGCGTCGGTCATGTCGATTATCCCGCAAAAATCAACGTTGCAGATGCGCTAGCAGAGGCGTACGGCCAGTTCCAGATGCCGGGAAGGCAATATCGGCGCCATTAACCGCTTCAATTCGTCCATTCGGTCGAGGTTGCGGGGGGGCTTTTGCCACTTTATGATGCGATTTCAACTCGGTGACGCCTTGATGTGGATTCGGTCCTGAACCGAATTCCCGCGGGCACGACCCGGTTCCCCTCTCCTTAAAAAACAAGTTGGACCCATGCTTCGAGGAATGCGGAAAGCCTCATCAAACTGGCTCGGCAAGATTGTCATGGCCACCGTGATGGGCGTCTTGATTGTCAGTTTCGCAGTGTGGGGCATCGCCGACATCTTCAAGGGATTCGGCCAGTCGTCGCTCGCCAAGGTCGGCAAGATCGAGATTTCGACCGATCAATTCCGCCAGATCTACACCGAGAAGCTGCAGCAGCTCGGCCGCAGTTTTGGCCGGCCGCTGACCTCCGAACAGGCCCGCGCCTTCGGGCTCGACCGGCAGGTGCTGCGTCAGACCATTGCCGAAGCCGCCCTGGACGAGGAAGCCCGGCGCATGGGGCTGGCGCAGTCGCAGGAAGAAACCATGCGGCTGATCTATAACGATCCGAATTTCCAGGGCCTCGGCGGCAAGTTCGACCCGCAGCGTTTCCAGGCCACGATCCGGCAGTTCGGCTATACCGAGCAGCGCTATCTCAATGAGCAGCGGCGCGTCGGCCTCCGGCGCCAGATCGCCGGTACCGTCTCGGCCGGGCTCGAGCCGCCGAAGGTCCTGGTCGATGCCTTGACGCGATTCCAGAACGAGCAGCGCTCGATGGAGTTCGTCAAGCTCGACGCCGCGCAGGCCGGCACCATCGATCCGCCCTCGCCCGAGGCGCTCGCCGCCTATTTCGAGGATCGCAAGACCCAGTTCCGCGCGCCCGAATATCGCAAGCTGTCGTTCGTCGTGATCAGCCCCGAAGAGCTCGGCAAATGGATCGAGGTCTCCGACGAAGACGCGAAGAAGGTTTTCGAGCAGCGCCGCGAGCGGTTCGGCACGCCGGAAAAGCGTGAAGTGTCGCAGATGTTTTTCCCGAACGAAAGCGAAGCGCAGGCCGCGCGGGGCCGCATCACGTCGGGAACCTCGTTCGACGACGTCGCCAAGGAGCGCAACCTCAATCTGGCCGACGTCGATCTCGGCATGATCGCAAAGAGCGCGATCATCGATCCGGCCATTGCGGATGCGGCGTTCTCGCTTGCCTCGGGCGAAGTCAGCCAGCCGGTGCAGGGCCGCTTCGGCATCGCCCTGGTCAAGGTCGGCAAGGTCGAGCCGGGCGTGACGCCGACCTTTGAAAGCGTCTCGGCGCAGATCAAGAAGGAAATCTCGACCGAACGCGCGCGCGCCAAGGTCAACGAGTTCCAGAACAAGATGGAAGACGAGCGCAGCGGCGGCGCCAATTTGGTCGAGGCCGCGCAGAAACTCGGCCTGACCCCGGTGACGATCGAAGCCGTCGACCGTTCGGGCCGCACACCCGACGGCCAGCCGGTCGCCAACATCCCGCGCGGCCTCGACGTGGTCTCGCAGGCCTTCAACAGCGATGTCGGCGTCGACAACGAGCCGATCCAGTTTGCCGGCGGCTATACTTGGTACGACGTGCTCGCCATCACGCCCTCGCGCGAACGGCCGCTCGACGAGGTCCGGGCCCAGGTCGAGGCGAAGTGGCGCGAGGACCAGATTTCGAACCGGCTGCGCACGAAGGCCACCGAGATGGTGCAGAAGATCGAGCAGGGCAGCAGCCTTGCCACCGAAGCGGCCGCGGCCGGCGCCAAGGTCGAGACCGCGACCGGTTTCCGCCGCGACGCCTCGCCTTCGGGCGTGCCGACCGCCGCCGTCACGGCCGCGTTCCGCACCCCGAAGGACGGCGTCGGCCAGACGCCGGGCGCCGGCGGCAGCGAGTGGATCGTCTTCCGCGTCACCGACGTGACGGTGCCGCCGATCGACACCGCCTCCGAGGAGTTCAAACGGCTGAAGGACACGCTGCAGCGCGGGCTGAGCGACGAACAGCTCGCGCAATATGTGGCGAAGATCGAGTCCGAGATCGGCACCTCCATCAACCAGGCCGCCTTCGCGCAGGTGACGGGCGCCAACAATTGAGCATAATGAACGCATCTCATGCTGAGGCGCGGCCACCTGGCCGCCCCTCGAAGGATGATGCCGCGATTTTGAAAGCCAAGCGATGGACGACCTGAAATCTATCATCGGAAAAGTCGCCACCGGCGCGACGCTGTCGCGTGAAGAATCGGCCTCCGCCTTCGACGCCATGATGTCCGGCGAGGCAACGCCCTCGCAGATGGGCGGGCTGTTGATGGCGCTCAGGGTCCGCGGCGAAACCGTCGACGAGATCACCGGCGCAGTGGCGGCGATGCGCGGCAAGATGCTGCGGGTCAAGGCGCCTGACGATGCCGTCGATGTGGTCGGCACCGGCGGCGACGGCTCGGGGTCGGTCAACGTCTCGACCTGCGCGGCCTTCATCGTTGCCGGCGCCGGCGTGCCCGTCGCCAAGCATGGCAACCGCGCGCTGTCATCACGCTCCGGCGCGGCCGACGTGCTCGCATCGCTCGGCGTCAAGATCGACCTCACGCCCGACCAGGTCGGCCGCTGCGTGGCCGAGGCCGGCATCGGCTTCATGTTCGCGCCCGCGCATCATCCGGCAATGAAGAATGTCGGCCCGACCCGCGTCGAGCTCGCCACCCGCACCATCTTCAACCTGCTCGGTCCGCTCTCCAATCCCGCCGGCGTCAAGCGGCAGATGGTCGGCGTGTTCTCCCGGCAGTGGGTGCAGCCGCTGGCGCAAGTGTTGAAGAATCTCGGCTCCGAATCCGTCTGGGTCGTGCATGGCTCCGACGGGCTCGATGAAATCACCCTCACCGGCCCGAGCTTTGTCGCCAGCCTCGATGGCGGCAAGATCACCACGTTCGAGGTGAAGCCGGAAGACGCCGGCCTCACCTGCTGCAACGTCGATGCGCTCCGGGGCGGCGATGCCGACGCCAACGCGCTGGCCCTGCAAAGCGTGCTCAACGGCCATCCGAGCCCCTATCGCGACGTCGCGCTGCTCAACGCCGCGGCGGCGCTGATCGTGGCCGGCCGCGCCAAGACCCTGACGGAAGGCGTTGCGATCGGCGCAAAGTCGCTCGACAGCGGCGCCGCCGCCGCACGGCTGAAGCACCTGATCGCGGTCTCCCGCGGCTGATCCGAAAGGCGTCAGATGTCCGATATCCTGACCAAGATCGAGACCTACAAGCGCGAGGAAATCGCGGCCGCCAAAAAGGCGCATCCGCTTTCCGACGTCGAAGCGCGGGCCAAGGCGGCGTCGCCGCCGCGCGGCTTTGTGCGCGCGATCAGGGAGAAGCTCGCCTGCGGCGATTACGCGCTGATCGCGGAGGTGAAGAAGGCCTCGCCGTCCAAGGGGCTGATCCGCGCCGATTTCGATCCGCCTGTTCTGGCAAAGGCCTATGAGGCCGGCGGCGCGGCCTGCCTGTCGGTCCTGACCGACGCGCCCTCGTTCCAGGGCCATCTTGATTTCATGGTGGCGGCGCGCGCGGCCACCAATCTGCCGGTGCTGCGCAAGGATTTTCTGTTCGACACCTATCAGGTGGTGGAAGCCCGCGCGTTTGGCGCGGACTGCATCCTGATCATCATGGCCGCGCTCGACGACGCCGTGGCCAAGGACCTTGAGGACGCGGCGATTGCGCTCGGCATGGACGTCCTGATCGAAATCCACGACCGCGCCGAGCTCGACCGGGCGCTCAAACTTCGCTCGCCGATGATCGGCGTCAATAACCGCAACCTGCGCACTTTCGAGACGACGCTCGCGACCAGCGAGGCGCTGGCGCCGCTGATCCCGCGCGAGCGCCTGATGGTTGGCGAGAGCGGCATCTTCACGCCTGACGATCTCGCCCGCCTCGAACGCGTCGGCATGTCGACTTTCCTGGTCGGTGAAAGCCTGATGCGGCAGGCCGACGTGACGGCGGCGACGCGCACGCTGCTGGCGCGCACGACAGCGCCGCGCGCGACCGGAACCGGCTAGCAGATGGCGCGCAAGGCTTCCAAAGGCGGCGCCGCCCTCACCCATATCGATTCATCCGGTGAAGCGCGGATGGTCGACGTCTCGGAAAAGCCGGCAACCGAGCGTACCGCCGTCGCGGAGGGGCGCGTGGTGATGACCAAGGCCACGCTCGACCTGATCGTGTCAGGCAATGCCAAGAAGGGCGACGTGCTGGGCACCGCGCGCATCGCCGGCATCATGGCGGCCAAGCGCACGTCGGAATTGATCCCGCTGTGCCACCCGCTGGCACTCTCCAAGGTGACCGTCGACATCACGCCCGACGAGAAACTTCCGGGCTGCCTCGTCCGCGCCACCGTCAAGGTCACCGGGCCGACCGGGGTCGAGATGGAAGCGCTGACCGCGGTGTCGGTCGCCTGCCTGACGATCTACGACATGATCAAGGCGGTCGAACGCGGTGTTCGCATCGAAAGCATTCACCTCGTCGAGAAGCTCGGCGGCAAATCCGGCCACTATCGCGCCAAGCCTTGAACGGGGCCAATGACCTGAGAGCAGGCTCGACAGCATTTACGCTGGCGTTACTCCGGCAGCGATGAATGAACTCATGTTGCCGGGGCTGCTTGTTGCGAGACGTTCACTAGGAGCAAGGCGATGACGATGTATAGGCTTCTTGGCGCGGCGGCGGCGCTGGCGATGATCGCGGGGCCTGCGGCGGCACAGCACGTCATCGAGGAACCCGGCTATTGCGCCTTCTACTATCCCAACGCCAATTGCACGAACGAAGGCCCGGGTAACCCCTACACCGGGGACGCCTGGCTGCGCCTCAAGCAAGGCCACGCCAGGCCGGACGGCTCTCAGACGGCCCCCGGCGTTGTCGCCAAGAAGCGGGCACGCACATCCGCAACGCGCGTCCGCTGATCAGGCCGGATGGATCGGTGGATCTACCGGTCCGCCGGTCTTCAAGCGTACCGGCCTCTCGCCGGGTTCCATCGTCGGCGGCGCGCTGCCCTGCGGTTGCCGACTGAACCTCCCACCACCGCGCAGTCATCTAACGTCAACTCCGCTTCGGCACGATATCGAAGTTGCGGGCCAGGTTGGGAGAACGCCGCTTCCGGCGATTCAATTCCCGGCAGCGATCGCGTTTGCGGCGTTCACGCTTGCGTGACCCCGGCCGCGAGGAATGAGCCCACAATGCCGGGGTTGCTTCCTGCAAGACCCTCACAAGGAGCAAAGCGATGGCGATGTACAGGCTTCTTGGCATGGCGGTGGCGTTGGCGATGATCACGGGACCCGCGACGGCACAGCAGGTCATCACCGAACCCGGCTATTGCGCCTTCTTCTATCCCAACGCCAATTGCACGAACAAAGGCCCGGGCAATCCCTACACCGGAGACTCCTGGCTGCGCCTCAAGCAGGGCTACGCCGGGCCGGACGGCTCTCAGACGCCCGGCGTTGTCGTGAAGAAGCGGGCACGCACGTCCGCGACGCGCGTCCATTAATCAAGCCGGATTGGTCGGCATCGGCAATACCCGGTCCACCAGTCTTGGAGCGCAACGGCCTCTCGCCGGGTTCCATCGTCGGGCGACGCGCTGCCCTGCGGTTGCCGACAGAACCCCCCACCACCCGGCAACCATTCGTTAACCAGACTTCCTAACGTCAACTCCATTTCGCCGCGCTATCGAAATCATGGGCCGGGTTGGGAGAACGCCGCTTCCGGCGATTCAATTCCCGGCAGCGATCGCGTTCCATGGCTTTGAGCGGCATCAGTTCATTGAGGATCGCATCCGCCTTTCGCGGCGGCCCGATCCGCTGGCTGATCCTCGGCGGCACGCTCCTGATCGCCATGATCGCGATCGGCGCGACGATCATGGCCGGCAATTTCCGCGAACGCGCGCTGCGCAACAGCGAGCGCGAGCTGGAAAACACCGTCCTGCTGCTCGCCCGTCATTTCGACCAGCAGCTCGAGGATTTGCAGGTCGTCCAGAAGGACCTGATCGCATTCATGCGATCCAACGGGATCGCAACGGTCGAGAACTACAAGCGCCGGATGTCTGGCCATGACATCCATCTGATGCTGAGATCCAAGCTCGAGGCGTTGTCCTATGTCGGCGGCATCAACATCTTCGATGCTGACGGCAACCTGATCAATGCGTCCGCCGCCTGGCCGACGCCGATCGTCAACGCGGCAGACCGCGCCTACTTCCGAACCTTCAAGTCCGGCCCGCACTCGCCGGAAATGCTGGTCGATCCGGTCTACAGCCGCATCACCGGCGCCTGGACCACGGTGATCGCACGCAAGGTTACCGGCCCCAAGGGCGAATTCCTCGGCATCATCGGACGGGGCATCGAGCCCGCCAATTTCGAAAAATTCTTCGCGACCGTCGCACTCGGCCCCGACGCCACCATCGCCATGCATCACAGCGACGGCACGCTGCTGGCCCGCTACCCGCACGTGGCTGACCTGATCGGCAAGAACTTCAGGAACGGACCGGCCACCCAGCGGCAGATCTTCGAACGGCCCCGCAGCACGTCTCGCCTCACCAGCCCGATCGACGGCGAGGACCGGCTGATCGCCTCGCGCACGCTGACGAATTTTCCGATCGTGATCATCGCGTCGACGACGACCTCGGCCGCGCTGGCCGACTGGCGCGAGCAGATCGCAATCCTGGTCGCCGTCACCGGGCTTTCGGTGGTGGCGATCGCCGCCCTGCTGTTTCTCGTCGTTCGCAAGCTTTCGTATCAGCACCGCGCTTCGAAGCAGCGGCTGACCCTGGAAAAGCGGCGTCTCGATACCGCCGTCAACAACATGACGCAGGGCCTGCTGCTGTTCGATTCGAAGCAGCAGCTGATCATCTGCAACAAGCGATATCTGGAAATGTACGGCCTGTCGGCCGACGTGGTGAAGCCGGGCTGCACCTTCCGCGAGGTGATCGCCCATCGCAAGGAGACCGGCTCCTTCGTCGGCGACGTCGATCACTACCTCAACGTGGTGCTGCGCGACATCACCCACCGCAACGTCATGGTCATCTCGACGCCGGACGGACGCTCGATCCAGGTCGTCAACGAGCCGGTGGCCGACGGCGGGTGGCTCGCGACCCATGAAGACATCACCGAGCGCCGCCGCGCCGAGGAGCGCATCACCCACCTCGCCCATTACGACGCGCTGACCGAACTGCCGAACCGCACGCTGTTCCATGAACGGCTCAAGCACGAATTGTCCCACCTCGCGCCAGGCCGGCAACTGGCGGTGCTTTACATCGACATCGACGAATTCAAGAGCGTCAACGATTCGCTCGGACACATGATCGGCGACGAGTTGTTGAAATCGGTTGCGGCCAGCCTCGCGGCTTGCGCGCGCAAGAGCGATTTCGTGGCCCGGCTCGGCGGCGACGAGTTCGCCATCGTGCAGACCGGGGTCGAGGACACCGACGATGTGATGAGGCTGGTCAGCCGCATCTTCGAAGCGATCCGCTCGCCCTACCAGTGCCTCGGCCATCAGGTGACCACCGACGCCAGCATCGGCATCGCGCTGGCGCCGCAGGACGGCTCCGACATCGACCAGATCCTGAAGAACGCGGATCTGGCGATGTATGCCGCCAAGGCCGCCGGCCGCCGTACCTACCGCTTCTTCGAAGCGGACATGGAAGCCGAGGTCCGCGCCCGCCGCAGCCTGGAGATAGACCTGCGACAGGCGCTCGTCGACGGCGGCTTCGAGGTCCATTACCAGCCCTGTCTTGGCCTGCAGACCAATGCGATCACCGGCTGCGAGGCCCTGGTGCGCTGGCGTCATCCGCAGCGCGGCATGATTTCCCCCGCCGAGTTCATCCCGCTCGCCGAGGATACCGGCCTGATCAACCAGCTCGGCGAATGGGTGCTGACCACGGCCTGCAAGGAAGCGGCGGGTTGGCCCAGCAATATCAGGCTCGCGGTCAACGTCTCGCCGATCCAGTTCAGGAGCGGCACGCTGGCGCTCAAGGTGATGACGGCACTCGCCGAATCCGGCCTCGCCGCCAGCCGTCTGGAGCTCGAGATCACCGAGGCGGTCCTGATCCGCGACGACGAAGCGGCGCTTGCGGTGCTGCACGACCTTCGCGCCATCGGCGTCCGCATCGCGCTCGACGATTTCGGCACCGGCTACTCCTCGCTGAGCTATCTGCAGCGTTTCCCGTTCGACAAGATCAAGATCGACCGCTGCTTCATCACCGACATCGCCGAGCCGGAGGGCTCATCCTGCATCGTGCAGGCGGTGGTCAACATCGCCGCCGAACGCCACATGACGACGACGGCCGAAGGCGTAGAGACCGAACAGCAGCGCGAATTGCTGCGTGAGCTCGGCTGCTCGGAAATCCAGGGTTACCTGTTCAGCCGGCCGAGGCCGGCGGCCGAGATCAGGCCGATGCTGTCGGCGCACCGGCAGGGTCCCGAGGCGGCACCGACGAGCCGCCCGCGCCGGCGCAAGCCGGTTGCGCGCACGGCGTAACCGATCGAACGCCACCAGAAGCTTGCGCCAATGGCATCTGCGCCATTGCGACCAAAAAAAGAAGCCGCCCTGCGGCGGCCTCTCAAACCCCGATCGAAATCCTTCAGGCGGCCAGCGGCGGCGCCTTCGACCTCCGCCGGTGCGCCAGGAATCCGACGCCGGCGAAACCGAGGATCATCATCGCCCAGGTCGAGGGCTCGGGGACCGCGGAAATATTTGGTGTGAAGTCAACGGTGACGGAAAGGCCGTTCAGCGAACCAAACTCGGACGAGGCAAGCTTGGCGAAGTTGAAGACAAGCTGATCGCCCGCATCGACGGAAAATCCATTGCCCGAGTTCGACCACGGGTCCGAACGCTGCGAGCCGGAAAGAGCCGTCGGCGAAATCACCGTGGAATAAAGCAGCGCCCCGTCAAGCAGGATGGAAGCGGTGTTCGCCCGGGACACGGTGCTGTGCGCGTACCAGATTCCGCTGCTGAAATCGATCGTTCCCGCGGTGGGCGCCGTCCATATGATGCTCAGCGCGGTGCCGTCATTGGGGCTATGAATAACAATATCGCCAGCCAGGAAATCGCTGTTCGTCATGCCTGCGGCGCTGCCGTTGACAGCGGCCTTCAGCACGTCCGGCGTGTTGGTATTGAGATTGGGGCCCGTCGAAAAATATCCGCCTGCGGTGGCAGGAATGATGGGGTTGCCGTTGGGCGTTGCCGCAGCCTGATAGGCCAGCGGATTGCCGCCATACATGTACGACCAGACACCGTTCGGATTTGTCGTGTTGCTGAAGTCGCTGGAGAGATTGTAGATCGTCGCATTGCCGACGGAAGGCGCAACGACGGAGATAAATGCCGCTAGTCCAACCGACCTGAGAGCTTTCATGTTCGAATCCTCTGCTGGGAAATGCCCGCGCGTTTTTGGGGAAGTGCTTCAGGCGATCGCGGACGCAGCCTTCGACTTCCGCCGATAGGCGATGAAACCGACGCCGGCGAAGCCCAGGATCATCATCGCCCATGTCGAGGGCTCGGGTACCGCAGACACGGCGGCGCTGACGGTAAAGTCGATATTGTCGATGCCGCCGTTGTAGCCGTCAGGCCCGAAGAGAATGTAGATGCCGGCCGACGAGGTGTAGGGACCGGCGAAATGCGTCGGTGCATCGCCCGGGAAGTTCTGGAAGCCGGTCGACAGCAGCGTGTTGGTCAAGCCGTCCATGATCGTGACCTGGGACTGGTGGGTCGAATTCGGCCACATGCCGAGGTCGAAGCCGTTTAGCGTCACCTGGTAGCCCGACAATGGCTTCAGGAAGACCCCGACCGCCGTGCCGGCCGTCCCGAAAATGACGCTCGTCAGCGTGCTGTAGGAATCCGCCCACCATTGCACGCTTCCGGCAGTCGTGCCCCAAAGCGCCGGCAACGCGGCATTGGTGTTGTACTGGACGTCGAGCTGGCCGGGGACGTCGCCGTAGCTCTGATCGACATACGCATAGTTCGAGCACACGCCGCCGCAAATGTTTCCGTTGAAGGTCAATAGATCCGCCCTCGCGGGGTGGCTGACAGCCAAGCCGATAGCGGTAGCGAAAACCAAGCCTGCAATGCGCTGTTTGTTCATCGTCCTTGCTCCAATCACCTGAACTTCGCGAAATCGAATTTTTGAAACGCGCAACTTCTCGGTAACCAATCCGCCGCCTGGTGCGCAATCTAGCGATTTTGTCATCTATCGATTTCGATAGGTGCCGCTTCCGGATGCCGGACGTGCGGGGAAGCGGGCGATGCGCCGTTCAAAGCCGGCCCCCAATGGAAAAGCCGCCTTGCGGCGGCTTCTCACATTCGGCTTGGAAAATTTCTCAGGCGAACGGCAGCGCCACCTTCGACTTCCGGCGATGAGCGAGCAAGCCGACGCCGGCGAAGCCGAGGATCATCATCGCCCAGGTGGAAGGCTCGGGGACGGCGGAGACGGAGTCGATCCCGACGGTGACGTTGAGAAAACTGGCCCGGATGTCGGTAAGCTCCGTCGTCACGAGCGTGTTGTGCGCGACATCGAAATAGGAGGAGTAGAGATATACCCTGCCGGACGTCTGGTCGGCGGGACCGAAATTATAACTGAACGGCGTGTCAATCGATGCGGGCAGCGCGGCGGAAGGAACGACGGCGCTATTGAAAAAAACCCTCGACGTCGCCGGCGAGCCCCAACTGAAGGTATGAAAGACGGTTCTGATTTCAGATTCAGCGCCGTCATTTCGTGCGAAGACCTCGGCTTCCTGGGCGCTGCTGACGTCAAACGCGTAGCTGACACCATTGATCGTTGCCACGGCAGCAACGATTGGATTGGTACCACCGATCAGGGCGCCGCCAGCGATCCGATAGGAAGTGCTTGTCGCAGACGGATTGCCCTTGGTCGTATCGTAGACATAGGTGGCTTTATAGGCGCTGCCCACGAGATTATTGCTGCCGGGGCTACCAAACTGACCTACCAGCTCGGAACTGCTGGTGACGACGCCCGTATAGGTCACGGTCACGATGGAAGCCGCTGCTTGCGGCACCTCAGCGAGCACTGCAACAAGCCCCAGCAACAGTGGTCCCGCCTGTTTGAAAACCAGGCTGGAAATGCGTCGTCCGTCCATATTGATTACTCCCAATCGCCCGAAGCTTCAAAAAATCGAATTCTGAAAGCCGAGGTTCTGGGTTAAACGGCCAGCGGCCCGGGACACAATCTAGCGATTTTGCTATCTATCGATTTCGCTAGGTCCCAATCCGCAAAGCCTGAGGCATACTCAGGCGGCGGCTTTTTCCTCTACAGTCCATTTTTATGATCAATTACTCAGGCTGGAAGTCCTGCCCGGCCAGCAATACGGAGAAGGATGGCTCATGTCGCAGACGGAAATCTCCGCGGTCGGCCTGGCCGATGCGCGTCTGGACCGGAGCAGCGCCGTGAAGACGATGCTGTTCGTCGACGATCATCCGATCTATCGCGACGGCCTGCGGCGGGCGCTGAACGAGGCTTTGCCGGATTTGAGAGTGCTGACGGCCGCGGGTACAAGAGAGGCGCTTGAGCTGCTCGCCAACACCCGCGATGTGGACTTCTGCCTGGCGGACTACCGCCTCGCCGACGGCGATGGCGCTTCGCTGCTGGAAGAAATCCACCGGCATTATCCGGAGATCGCGATCGGGCTGCTGTGCGCCGATCCGCCGCCCGGCATGATCGACCGCCTCAAGGCCCTCGGCGGCGTGGCGTGCCTGTCCAAGGCCCGGGATACGGATTCGCTCGCGGCGGCGATCGAGACGATTTTCGACGGCGGGCTGGTGTTCGACGACGCATCAATGCCCGCGTCCTCGTTCCGAACCCTTTCGATCCGCCGCCGCAAGATACTTCAGCTCGCCGGCAAAGGGCATCCCGACAAGCAGATCGGCGAACTGCTCAACATTTCCGAAAGCACGGTGAGAAATCACTGGAAGTACATCTTCACCCATCTTGAGGCGGGCAATCGGACCGAAGCCGTCGTGAAGGCCATCCGGCTGGGACTGATTTGAAGCGTCCCGTGCGACGAGCGAAGCCGCGCCCGGCGGCGGCTTGAGGATTTAGGAGAAGGCGTTGGCCAAAGCGAAGGACCCAGCCAGCCATGCCGCGACCGGCACTTCGCAATTGACGCGTTCCGCGGCGCCGTCTGACGCGGCTTCAGACGGCGTCAGCCCGGAATGGCAAGAGCGGCGCCGGGAACTGATCGCAACTGAGCGGCTCCGCCTGTTCGTCATCACCGACGACAAGGCATCCGTCATTTTTCATCTGCTCGTCATTGTGGGCGCGGCCTGCGTCGCCGGCCTCGTGCAGGCATTGGCAAACGTGTCCAGCGGCTATGCCGTCACCTGGCTTGCCCTCGTGGTGCTCGCCGAAGCCGCCATGACGGCGTTCAACTACCTGGTCAAGCGCGCGAACCCCGAGAGCCGGCTCAAGCGCTGGGCCCTGGTCAAGACCGCCGCGACCGCGCTGGACGGCATCGTGCTGAGCTCGGGCGCGATCTTCCTTCACGTCAACGGCGAACTGATTTCCGTGCTGGCGCCGGCCTGGGCCATCATGATGGCCGTGTCAGGAACGGTGTTTGCATCCGCCGCCTATCCACCCTGCATGTATGTGATGATGACCGCCTGCATTGCTCCCGCGGCGATCTTCCTGCTGGCGCAGGGCGCTGCGCTGGAAACCGCTGTCGGGACCAGCATGCTCGTGTTCCTGCCCGTCGCGTTCGCGATCGGCTCGCTCTCGATCCGAAACTACGGAATGGCCATCGCCGCGCGGCTGGACATCGCCAACCTGCTCGAACGGCAGAACCAGTTCATTGAACGCCTGAAGGAAGTCAGCGCGGAACGTACTCGTTTTTTCAGCGCCGCCAGCCACGATCTGCGCCAGCCGCTGCAGGCACTGGACTTCTACATGTCGCTGCTGGACTCCGCGACCGACGAAACGGCACGCCGCGATATCGTCAGTCTTCTCGTGCAATGCGTCGACAGCCTCGACCGCCAGTTCAACGCCATTCTCGGCGTGACCGAGATCGACGCAGTGATCGAGCGGACCACGCCCGCTCCCCAGCCGTTGCAGAGAATCATCGACCGGGCCGTCGCCAGCATCAAGCCGCAGGCGGACGTCAAGCAACTCGGCATCCGCGTCGTGCCGACGTCGCAATGGGTGCTCGCGCCGGACGATCCGCTCGAACGGGTGCTCGTCAATCTCTTGATGAACGCCGTGCGATATACGCCCTCGGGCTCGATATTGATCGGCGCAAGGCCGCGCGCCGGCAGGGTCGAGATCTGGATCGCCGATACCGGCATCGGCATCGAAAAACGCCATCACAGCCGGATTTTCGAGGACTTCTACCAGATCGACAATCCGGAACGGAACCGGCTCAAGGGATTCGGCCTGGGACTTGCGATCGTGCACCGCCTGACCGCCGGCATGCACTGGCCGTTGACGCTCGACTCCGAACCCGGCAGGGGCAGCATCTTCAAGGTTTCCGTTCCGCAGGCCAAGCGCGGGGTCCTTGCGGCGCCCGACGCGCAGGCCGCCGCGCCCGATGCCGGACATATGCGGCAGATCGGGGTCCTCTTCGTGGACGACGATCCGCTGGTCAGGAATGCGACCGTTCGATTGCTGCGATCATGGGATGTCACGGTGCTGGCGTGCGGCACGGGTGAAGAAGCGCTGGCCGTCCTGGGCCGGCGCGATCGATCGCGGCGCTGGCGCGCGCTGCTCGACTACCGGCTGGCCGCCCCGGACAATGGCATTCTGCTCGCCGAACGCATCCGGCAGGCGGGTGGCGACGACATCGTCATGTTCCTGATGACGGCCGAGACGGACGAACGGATTTTGAGCGAGGCCAACAGCCGCAACCTCAGGGTCCTGCGCAAGCCGCTCAAGCCGATCAACCTGCGCGCCGCGTTGATGTGAGCCGCCAAAACTCATCCATCAAAATCGACGGATTGATCGGCTCGGCTTTACCCATACGCTTCCGGCATAATCGGTCTTCGGACCATCATATTTTGTCGATCGAGGAAACTGCGATGGGCTGCGCTTGCGATTTTCCCGCTCGCAACCCCGCGCGAACCTGCATCAGGATTTGCCCAAGCCGGTTCAGGCCTTTGCCGTCGCCGCCATCGCCCCAATAGGCGTCGTTCTCCGTATGCTCCACGATTTCGGCATCCCCGGTCTCGATCAGCATCGCGGCGAGTCTCGGATGTTGATCGAATTTCGTCCACACCGCCTGCCGCATAATACTGTCCTTGACCTCCTCCCAGTCGGCGCGTAACGGCCGCTTGCGGTCACGGCCGATCTTGGCAACGGTCATTGGCGATTGTGTCGTGCGGATCAGCTCCTCATGTTCGGTGCCCGCGAATTTCTGCGCCTGGAAGTAGTGCTCGGAAGTCGGCCATGTCCGACCATCGATTTCGATCGGGAACGCAGCGAAGTTCGAGAATTCTCCATAGGCATCCTTGGTGGAGTAGAAGAGGATGACGTGTCTGCTCATCAGCTTGCATTCCATACTTCACCAACATCATCGAGCGCGGGAACGCTGCAACAACAACGACTGGCTACTCTACCACAAGTGGACTAGAAGGAAAAATCAGCGGACCGATTCATGCATCCGAATGCGGGGCTCCATGTACTTGACCATTAAGGTGCTCGAGAGCCTCGACGGCTGTCAGCGCGTCTTGATTTCGCGTCGACCGGATGGAGCCTACACGTATCAAAGGCAGTGGCTTTCAGCCCTATTGCCCAACGACGATCCGGATAGCCCCATCGGCGATGCCTGCGAGGAACAAGATGGGACGTGGGGGCCGCCAGGTCCCGATTGCGGAATCTATGACTCCGCGGACACCGCGGAGACTGAGGCGAGGTTGTGCGTGCCTTGGTTAAGGCAGCAATTCAATTGATGTAAACATTAGAGCCGCGCCTTCTGTGCAAGCGGAACGCGGAACGTCCTGAAGCCTGCAATTTCCGGAAACCACTCGGCGGCCTGCGGCGAGGCCAGCGTCAGCACCGCAGCCGGGACTTCGCCGCGGATCAGGCGGTCGATCGCGCCTTGCTGGCCCTCGCTGAACTGCACCTCGGCGGCGCCCGCCGCCATGAAGGCGGCACTGACGCGGCCGCTCGATGCGGATTGCTTTTCCTCGATCGCGATGTTGCGGTTGTTGAGGTCGGACAGCGAATTGATTTCGGGGCGCGCCAGCACGAGCGCCACTAGGTTGTCCGCATCCTCGGCCGGCGCATCTGCCGTCTTGGCGGCATACTTCGTCTCACCGGACGCAGTTTCCGGATTGCCCGGTTTGTCGGCCGGCGGCTGCCCCGTCCCGATCGCCGTGACGAGATCGGCCATGCCGGTCGCTTCGACGACCTGCTGCTGGATGGTCCGCGGTGACGGCGTGGGAGCCTCGTTACTGGTGGCGATCGCAGGCTCCGCCGGTGCAGCAATCTCGAGTGTGGCGGGCGGCGGCAGGATGACCTCGGGCGTTGCCGTCTCCTTGGCGCTTTCTTTGACACTCTCTTGGACAGCTTCCTTGGGAGCTTGCACGGACTGCGGCAGAGCGGCGACCTCTGCCTGGCCCGGCTCCGGCTTGCTGGTGCCTTCCGGTTTACTCTCGGGAGCCAGACTTCGGGCGATCGGCTTTGCTCCGGCCGCGGTTGCCGAAGCAGCCTGAACGTCCTTGCGGGTGGCCGGAGGATTGGGAGCTGCGGCCTTCCTGGTATTCGGCGTTCCGGTTTTCGACGCGGCGACAGCCGCCCGCGGCGCGGCGCGAGAGACGCGCGCAGACTGTCTTGCGACGCGTGCGGGAGCGGCGCGCTCGGGTTCCGCTTCGGCGGGCGCCGCGACATTTATTTCGTGTTGCTCGCGGTATCGGCCAGACAGTGCCTGGGCCGACCACGCCATGTAGGATTGGCAGGCGCTGTTGCACGGCTCCCCGTCGATGTAGACGATCCCCGGCGAATCCAGCGGATTGGCTTGAATGGCGCCGGTCGAACCGAGGGACAGGATCAGGGCGAGCAAAATCCGTTTCTTCGACATGGCAACTCCGTTTAAACGCGCAACGAGCGGGAACCGGCGCGGTTAAAATCACGCCGTGCGAAGTACGGCCGGATCGGAGATGAGGTTTCAAACGAAGCGGGGTTTTTCGGTTCGACGCGCGCGCCTTGCCGATGCCATGTCGTCGCCCGCCGCACGACAAATTCGAAATGAAGGGCCGGCCACCGGTGGCGCACCAACTGGTAACGCGTAATCCGCCGCCGGCCTGCAACAAGCGATCAGCAATAGCGGGATCGACGCGGCGATCGCTGGCGTGTTCCCTATGAAACGGCGGATTACGCGTTCCGCTAATCCGCCCTACGCGCTCAGTTCGGCACCGCGCGCTTGGCCATCGCCGGGCCGTTCGCATTCACGGTGACGCCGCGCAGCAGGTTGAAGGCCGCGGTCAGCGCCTTGTCGTCCTTCTCGTTCGGCGGAACATAGGCCTGCGAGCCGGTCTGCTGCTCGGCGCCGTCGGCGGCGAGATGGCCGCGCATCGAGGCTTCGCCCTTCAGATCGGCGCGGCCCTTGAACTCATCAGGCACGTCCTGCAGCACCTCGACATCGGGCGCGATGCCCTGGGCCTGGATCGAGCGGCCCGACGGTGTGAAGTAGCGCGCCGTGGTCAGCGCCAGCGCGCCGTTGCCCTGCCCGAGCGGAATGATGGTCTGCACCGAGCCCTTGCCGAAGGTGCGCGTACCGATCAGGGTGGCGCGCTTGTGGTCGCGCAGCGCCCCGGCCACGATCTCGGAAGCCGAGGCCGAGCCGCCATTGATCAGCACGACGAGCGGCTTGCCCTTGGTGATGTCGCCGCCGCGCGCGGTGAAGCGCTGGGTTTCCTCCGCGGTGCGGCCGCGGGTCGAAACCACCTCGCCGCGATTCATGAAGGCGCTCGACACCGACACCGCCTGGTCGAGCAATCCGCCGGGGTTGTTGCGGAGGTCGATGACGTAACCCGCCAGCTTGTCGGCCGGGATCTCCTTGGTGATGTTGGCCAGCGCCTTTTTCAGGCCGTCGGTGGTCTGCTCGTTGAAGCGGGTGATCCTGATGTAACCGATATCGCCGCCGTCGGTGCGGAATCGCACCGGCCGCACCCGGATGATCTCGCGCACGATGGCAACCTCGATCGGCGCGGCGGCGCCCTTGCGCACGACCTTCAGCCGGATCTTGCTGTTGGCGGGGCCCTTCATCCGGCTCACCGCCTGTTCGAGCGTCATGCCCTGAATGGTTTCGTCGTCGATCTGGGTGATCACGTCACCCGACAGCATGCCGGCCTTGGCCGCCGGCGTCTCGTCGATCGGCGTCACCACCTTGACGAGGCCGTCTTCCATCGTCACCTCGATGCCGAGCCCGCCGAACTCGCCATGGGTGGTCTCCTGCATGTCGCTCCAGCCCTTCTCATTCATGTAGCGCGAATGAGGATCGAGCGCGGAGATCATGCCGTTGATGGCGCCTTCCATCAGCTTGGAATCGTCCGGCTTCTCGACATAGCTGGTCTTGACCCGCTCGAACACGCTGCCGAACAGATTGAGCTGATTGTAGGTGTCGGAACGGGCCGCGGCCTTTGCCGCCGCCACCAGATTCGCGCCCTGCGGTCCCGCCACGAGGAGGGTCAGGCACACACCCGTAGCCGTGCCAAGAAGAAAGGCAAAATTCCTGCGCATATGGGGCGTCCCTTTTCCCTAACGGACGCCCGCGATTCCGGTGAATCGGCGCCCCTGTCCCGGCACCGCCAACACACTATGGCTTTTTGGTCGGATCAAGGCATGCCTGCCCGGGCCAATACGGCTTCGGGAGGCCTTATCGGCCTCGAATTGACCTGATTCACCCGAAACAGGAACATTTTCTTACCGGAGAACAGACGGCATTTGCTCAGTTTCCTGTCCGGTGCAAATGTTGAATCGGCCGGGCCAGGTTCCGCAGGGTTCGAAGGGGCAATAAATGGGCGATAGCAATGAAGTGCAGATCGAACCTGCACTGACCGCGACCGATGAGGTGCGCTCACTCGTCGGTGAACTGGAGAACGTGCTCGCCGCGGAGTATTCGCCTGAGCAGCGGCACGGATTGACGCTCGACGCGATCTTTCAACCGGACGTCCGATTCTTTCTCGCAAGACTGCGTGGAGCGGCGGTTGGCTGCGGTGGCGTCTTCCTCTTTCCCGATTTCGCGGAGGTCAAGCGCATGTATGTGCGGCACACCGCACGGGGACAGGGAGTTGCGGACGCCATCCTGGCCCGCATCGAAGCGGAGGTCCGTCATGCCGGGCTCACCGTGTTGCGGCTGGAGACGGGAGACCGGCAGATCGCGGCGATGCGGCTCTATGTGCGAATGGGATTCCGGGAATGTCCGGCGTTCGGCGCCTACGCGCGGATGGCACCGCAATCCATCGCGAGCAGCGTGTTCTTCGAGAAGCGGATCGGCGCATAGCCGGCCCCATGCGGGCTTAAGGATTTGACGTCGCCTTTCCGTCTTCGCGCAACCCATTTTGCCACGTGGACGGCTGCGTCCCGAAACCGCGCTTGGCGCGGGTGCCCAGCCAGTAGCCGAATTGCGGCGGAACGTTGCGGAACGGGCCCTCGACGCCGAGTTTGAGCGCCGCGTCCATCGGCCAATTGGGATTGTTGAGGATTTCCCGGCCCACCGCGATCAGGTCGGCCTGCCCGCCCTGCAGGATCTGCTCGGCCTGGTCGCCATGGATGATGAGGCCGACCGCCATGGTCATGATGTCGGCCTGGCGCCGGACATGGTCCGACAGCGGCACCTGGTAGCTGTATTTGATTTCCTTGCCGAGGATCGGCGCCATTTCGGTGATGCCGCCGGAGGAGCAGTCGATGACGTCGACGCCTTTTGTCTTGAGAATTTTGGCCAGCCGCACGCTCTGTTCCGGGCCCCAGCCGGCATTGTCCTCGACGGAAAGACGGACGAACAGCGGCTTGTGGTCGGGCCAATGCGCGCGCACCGCCTCCGTCACCTCGATCAGAAAGCGCATTCGGCCCGCTTCCGAACCGCCGTATTCGTCGGTGCGCTGGTTGGAGCGCTCCGACAGGAACTCATGCACGAGGTAACCATGGGCGCCGTGCAGTTCCAGCACGTCGAATCCAGCCTCATCCGCGCGGCGCGCCGCCTGCCCCCAGGCCTGCACCAGATCCTTCACTTCGCGGGTTTCCAGCGCGCGCGGCACCGGCCAGCGCTCGCTATGGGCAATCGCGCTCGGCGCCACCGGCTGCCAGGCGTCCCAATCCTCGATATCAGGTGTCCGTTGCAACGGCCGGTCGCCTTCCCAGGGCCGCGTCGCCCGCGCCTTGCGGCCGGAATGGCCGAGCTGGATGCCGGCGACCGCGTTCTGCTGCTTGATGAACTGGGCGAGGCGGCCGAGCGGCGCGACGAACTTGTCATCCCAGATGCCGAGATCGCCGACCGTGCCACAGCCGCGCCGCTCGACCTTGGTCGATTCCACCACGACCAGGCCGGCGCCGCCGGCGGCAAACTTGCCGGCGTTCATCAGATGCCAGTCGGTCGGAAAGCCCTTCACCGCCGAGTATTGATGCATCGGCGGCACCACGATGCGGTTCTTCAGCGTGACGCCGCGAATCGTCATCGGGGAAAACAGCAGCGTTTCCGTCATCGGCGGCTTCCTTGGCCCCTTGGACATCATTGTCCCGGCATAGCGCCGGGAAGTGTCTTCTTGCTTTTACTTTGCTCCGCCTTCGGCGGATTTGGGCTTGGCCGGGGTCTTGGCCGCCGCTTTCGGCGGCGCGCTGTCGCCGCGCATCGTTCCCCAGGGGTCGCTCTTCTGCTGCTGGGGAATGTTGCCGAGCGATCGCTGGTAGGCCCTCTCGGCCTCCTTCTCGGCCGCGATTTCGGACGGCGTTTTGGGTTTGTCCTCCTCGCCATATCTGGCCGGGCCTTTTTGTTGGGCCAAAGCCGATCCGGCCAGTAGCGCCAGTCCAGCCACCACGCCCAAAAGTCTGCCTGGGATATTCATGCACCGCTCCCTGTTTTGACCCAACGCATAGCACAGTCCATGCAGCGGCTTAAATGCCGGATCGCGCGGAAATCAGCGTCACCCGTTGCCCATGCCCGACCAGTTTTGTAAACGACTGCCATGAATTCGCCGCCAGCGCCCCACTCCGCCGAAGTCCTTCTGTTCGACCTCGGCCGCGTCGTGCTCGATATCAGCTTCGACCGTGTGATGACGTGCTGGGCAGGGCATGCGGGTTGCACGCCGTCCGACCTCGCCGCGCGTTTCATTGTCGACGACAGTTTCAAGCATCACGAGATCGGCCGGATCGACGACGCCGCGTTCTTTGCAAATCTGCGCCGGTCGCTCGGCATCACAATTACGGACGCCCAGTTCCTGGAAGGCTGGAACGCGATCTTCACCGGCGAGATGCCCGGCATTGCCCCGCTTCTGGCCGGTGCGGCCAGGCGCATGCCGCTCTATGCCTTTTCCAACACCAACCCGGCCCATGTCGCGCATTTCTCGCAGGCCTATGCCGACGTGCTCGGTCATTTTCGCGAGATATTCCTGTCCTCGACGATCGGTTTGCGCAAACCCGACGCCGAAGCCTATGATCATGTGATAAAAGCGATCGGCGTGCCGGCGTCGCGGATTCTGTTCTTCGACGATTCAGCCGCCAATATCGAAGGCGCGCGGGCGCGCGGCCTTTCTGCCATCCACGTGACATCGACGGATGACGTGGCAAGGGCACTGACCGCACTTGGAATTTAAAGGAGGTCTGCCCGTGGCCTTGATGCCGGTTGCCGATGCACTGTCCGCGATCCTTGGCAGCGCCGATCCCCTGCCCGAGGAAATGGTCGCGCTCGACGCCGCCCATCATCGCGTGCTGGCGCGCGACGTCGCGGCGCGGCGGACCCAGCCCCCTGAGGCAATGTCGGCGATGGACGGCTACGCGGTGCGCGCCGCTGACGCCGCCGATCTCTCCGCGCGGCTGAAGGTGATCGGCGAGGTCGCCGCAGGCCGTCCGTTCGAACGGGAGGTGGGGCAAGGCGAAGCGGTGCGGATCTTCACCGGTGGCGTCATCCCTGCGGGCGCCGACGCCGTCATCATCCAGGAAGACACGGCGGTCGACGGCGATCATATCACCATCACGGAAACCGCCGCTCCGGGGCGGCACATCCGGGCCGCCGGCGTCGATTTCCGCGAGGGTGACGTGCTGCTCAAGCACGGGCGCCGCCTCACCGACCGCGACCTGTCGCTCGCCGCCGGCATGAACTATCCGGAAGTCACCGTGCACCGCCGCCCGAAAGTGGCCGTGTTGGGCACCGGCGACGAGCTGGTCATGCCCGGCACGATCCCCGGCCCCGGCCAGATCGTCTATTCCAACGGCTATGGCTTGCGCGCACTGGCGCGAGCCGAGGGCGCCGAGGTGGTCGATCTCGGAATTGCCGCCGACACCGTTGCCGCCACCACGGAAGGTATCCGCCGTGCCCGCGAGGCCAACGCGGACATCCTGATCACCATGGGCGGCGCCTCGGTCGGCGACCACGACCTCGTCAAGCGGTCGCTCGAGGCCGAAGGGACGACCATGGCGTTCTGGCGCATCGCGATGCGGCCGGGCAAACCGATGATGCACGGCCGCCTCGGCGCGATGCGGGTGATCGGCCTGCCCGGCAATCCCGTCTCCTCCTATGTCTGCGGCTTCCTGTTCCTGGTGCCGCTGATTCGCGCTTTATCGGGCCGCGACCACGTCCATCACGTCAGGGAAAGCGCTCTCCTGGGCCGCGACCTCGCCGCCAACGACCAACGCGAGGATTATCTCCGCGCCCGCCTGGAACAGCACGAGGACGGCACGCTGACCGCCGTGCCGGTCAACCACCAGGACTCCTCGCTGCTCGGGAATCTCGCTGCGGCACGGGCACTTGTGATACGTCCGCCGTTCGCGCTGGCCGCGGCGAAGGGGTCGCGTTGCGAGCTGCTGCGCCTGCCGGAATGACGCTTCAGCCGGCGCTGCCGGCCGTGGTCGCAATGCGTTCACCTGAAATTAAGTGGTTGCGGAACACATATCGAACATATAGTGTCCGTTCATGATTTGTTTCGAGTGCTAGTGTCTATGAGTGGGAGTTTGGGGACTCCTGCGATCTGGGCCCTGAAAATTCGAGACCGAAGGACGACGCCAAAACCGGGGGATTGCTCGCGATGCTTACGCGCAAACAGTACGAACTTCTGCGTTTCATCAATGAACGGCTGAAAGAGGCCGGCGTGCCACCCTCCTTCGACGAGATGAAGGATGCGCTCGACCTGCGCTCCAAGTCGGGAATCCATCGCCTGATTACGGCGCTGGAGGAGCGCGGCTTCATCCGCCGCCTGCCCAACCGCGCCCGCGCCATCGAAGTCATCAAGCTGCCCGAGCTTGCGACCGCCGGCAACGGCCGCCGCGGCTTCACGCCGAGCGTCATCGAAGGCACGCTCGGCAAGCGCACCTCGAGCCCGCCTGTGGCCGAGGATGACGGCAACCGCCCGGTCGCCGTGCCCGTGATGGGCCGGATCGCCGCCGGTACGCCGATCGAGGCGCTGCAGACCCGCAGCCACACCATCAGCGTGCCGCCCGACATGCTCGGCTCCGGCGAACATTACGCGCTCGAAGTGCGCGGCGATTCCATGGTGGACGCCGGCATTCTCGACGGCGACATGGCGCTGATCCAGCGCAACGAGACCGCCGACACCGGCGACATCGTGGTGGCGCTGATCGACGAGGAGGAAGCCACGCTAAAACGCTTCCGCCGCCGCGGCGCTTCGATTGCGCTCGAGCCCGCCAACGCTGCCTATGAAGTCCGCATCCTGCCGCCCAACCGGGTCCGGATTCAGGGCAAGCTGATCGGGCTGTACCGCAAGTACTGATCCATAAATATTGATCTGTCGGTTTGCGTACACGACGGCGACGACATCCAGCCCCGGCCCTCGGCCGGGGTTTTTTGCTGCGTGGGGGAACAAAAGCCGCGTTAGCGCGCTTGTGATTTGATCGCAGTCGCATCCGTTGCAGAATTGCTCAGAACCAAGAAAAAGCTTCTGCCAAGTCCACTGCGATCAAGTCCACTGCGATAGAGGCCTGTGCCTCGTTTCAGACACGGGTCAGCTATCTCAAACGAGGGAGCCATCCGATGTGTGACTATAGCCTGCACGCCGTGGCGACGCGCCCTGCCCGGGTCGGCGAGACGCTCGTTACCACGACCTTCCGCGGTACATCGACCCGCGGCTTTGCGTCAGAGCGCGAGCCTGCAGTGGCGGTCTGCATGCTTCCCGGCACCGAACTGGCGTTCGCCGAGGACGTCAAATACGACAACCGCTGGATCTGGACGCGAACCACCGAATGGCGGGTCGGCAAGTTCAACCAGATCGAGCCTGAAGTGGCCGACCGTCACCATGACGCGGTCGAATTTCCCGATGGCAGCCATGTGCTGGTGACGCAGCTTTGCGAAGGCCAGCGGGCGACGGTGCTGCAATTGCCGGTGATCCAGACCGGCGGCGAGCGCGCACCGAAGGCCGTGGAAGCGCCCCCGGCCGCCTCGATCGTGACCGGCTAAGCGCCGCACGCATGCGATCCGCCGGTTCAAGCCGGCGGATCATGTGATATATTGTTTGCAAAAATCGGCACCGAGGGGCAGTCGGTGGTCAACAAGGTTACATGGCAAAGAGCCGGACGCGTCACCGAGCCTGGACGGTACATGTTCCGCTATGGCTGGCTCACCATCACGGCTGACGACCTCGCAGTCTGGCAGCAATTCCCCGACGCCTCGTTCACCCTGGTCAACCTGCCCTCGCCGCCCGACGCGCCGGAGGAATTTCACCTCGGCGCATTCGAAATACCGGTCGCACCTCCGCCCGACGATCACTGAACTGGTCTACTCCTCCGCCTGAAGGTCCGCCTCGGCTGGCGTCGCGTCGACGGCGCGCGCCGGCACCCGCGGCGCCAGCACCGCGGCGTCCGCCTCACCCTCCTCGGCTGTGGCCGGCGACCACGGCCGGTCGATGCTCTTCGGCCGGACCGCCTCGACGACGAATCCCTCCCGGCTTCGCCGCAGCGCCATTGCGCCCTGGCGCCGCAATCGTTCGCCGTCAATGACGGAAGCGCCGCAGGCGGCCGGCGCCTGCCGCAGCGTCACGATCAGCGCCGCGCGCTCGCAATCGTCAGAGAATGCCTCCGGCCTGAACGCCTGCGCCACCAGCGCGCCGCCGCCGGACGGCGCGACGCAGCCGGAATCGTCGCACGAGACATTGGAGGTGAGCGAGGCATCGGCGGCGCCCCGCGCATCCGCATCCGCCGCCAGCCACTCCTTCAGGAGGAACGTATCCTTCGAGCCTTTGACCGCGTGCATCAGATGCAGCCGGCCGTCCTGGCCGCGCACGCCCACATGGCGGCCGTCGGCGGAAATCAGGATGTCCGGCGGCGTCACCCTCGCCGCCCACAGGGCTGCCAGCAGCACCAGCGCGCCGCCCGACCAGCGCAGCGGCGTGCGCAACAGGCCGAGCAGGATGATGCCCAAACTCGCCGCGATCAGCGGGCCGATGCCGAACGCCGGCACGCGGCCGACCGCGCCGGGCAATGCCGCGACCCATTGCGTGACCGCGATCATCCAGTCGATGCCAAAACCCATGATCGCCCAGAACAGCCGATCGAAGCCGAACGGCATGGCGACGAGGCCGAGCAGGCCCGCCGGCATCACGATCGCCGATACGACCGGCATCGCCGCAAGGTTGGCGAGCACGCCATAGGGCGTCACCCGGTGAAAGTGAAAGGCGGCGTAGGGCATGGTCGCGAGCCCCGCGACCAGGGAGGCCAGCAGCAGCATGGTAAACTCGCGGCCGCCCCACAGCGCCGCCCGCGCGGTCGCATTGTTGTCGGGCGCGGCGAACAGGCGCGGCATGCCGATCTGCACCAGCGCCACCAGGCCCAAGGTGGCGGCAAACGACATCTGAAAACTCGGATGCACCAGCGCCTCCGGCGCGACTGTCAGCACGATCAGGGCGGCGACCGCGAGCGTGCGGAAGGTGATGGCGCGGCGGTCGACCATGACGGCGATCAGCACCACGGCCGTCATGAAGAACGACCTTTGCGTCGCGACCTCGGCGCCCGACAGCAACAGATAGAACGCGGCCGCTGCGAGCGCGGCCACCGCCGCCCATTTCTTGATGGCGTAGCCAACCGTCAGCAATGGAAACAGCGCCAGCAGCGCGCGGACCGCGAAGAACACGACGCCGGCGACGACCGCCATGTGGTAGCCGGAGATCGACAGCACATGGCCGAGGCCGGAAATAAACATGGCGTCGTTCACCGGCGGCGAGATCGCATCGCGCCGACCGGTGAGCAGCGCGGTCGCGATCGCGCGCTTGTCGCCCTCCAGCGTGGTCCCGATCCGGGCATCGATGGCGTCGCGCAGGCCCTGCATCAAAGCGGAATAGCGCAGGCGCAGCCCGCCGCTCTCCGGCGGCGCCGCGGTCCTGATCGCACCCATCACGAAGCCGGAGGCGCCGATGCCGGCGAAAAACATGTCGCGGCTGAAATCATAGCTGCCCGGCCGCACCGGCCCGAGCGGCGGCAACAACCGCGCCTTCAGCTCGACAAAACTGCCCACATCAGGCGCCGTGCCCTTCTTCACCGACAGCCGCACGCGCTCCAGCCTGGCGGTCCCGCGCGCGCTCTCCATGGTGACGACGCGCAGGACAAAACGGTCGGTGCGCTCGCGGATGTCGCGGGTTTCGACAAAGCCGGTCAGCGACACCGAGAACATCGGCCGCGCCAGCACGCCATGCGCCACCCGCGCCGTCTTCCAGGTCGCGACCGCAAAGCCCGCCGCAACGGCTGCAATCATCACCGCGGCGGGAAAGAATTTCTGCCGCCGCAAAATCACCGCGACCGCGGCCAGCACGATGGCCACGACGGCCGCGACCGGCAGCACCGGCTCGTGATCGGCCGCGAAATAGAGCGCGATGCCCGAGCCGAACGCCACCGGCACCCAGGGCAGCAGGCGCCCGGCGCCGGCCTCGGCACGCGCCCACGCCCGCAGGGTTTCGATCAGCGGCGGCCAGAACGCCGGCGGTGCCGGCGCAAGGCCGACGGGAACCGCCGCGCGCGGCGGCCAGGTCCCGGCATAACCGCGCTTTCGGCCCGACGTGTCGCCCTGCTCCGCCACCGAGCCTACACCTTACGATCTCGTGGAGAGCGCAAGACTACCGGACGGTGTGCTGGGCCCGCTAGCAGAACGGATGCAGAAACCTGAAGAAATGCACGCCCGACGTACCGGCCGCCCCACGCAGCTAGCGCTCCCAGGAAGTTCATCCCGCCGTGGAAAACCGCCGTTAAGTCAGCCCAACTGCATTTATCGACTCGGCCAGCCGTGCTGGTTTCTCCGAAGTTGAAGGTTGGTTGCGGGGTACGATGTGAGCCAGTTTTCCTCCGTGCTTCTGCTCGTGACCGCTCTGACGCTCACGGTGTGCGTCGGAGTGGCGGCCTGGCGCATCTCCGGCGATACGTCGGAGGTCACCGGCGGCATTCCGCCGTTGAGTGATCCGCGCTGAAGATCCGCCCCATTCGGGCGTCATATTGAAACCCGACATCCGCAATGAATGAAGAAACCGGAAGCAATGCATGCCGGTCGGCGTTACAGTTGCGCATCGTGAATCGAACATCAGGACAAGAAGTGACATGATGCGTGCGGCCTGGATTTTTCTTGCGGTAGTCCTGACCTCCCCGTCCGGCCATGCCGCCACGCCGGAACAGTGCCGCTTCGTCGAACCGCGCACCGAGCGCGAGGCCTGCTATCAGCGCCAGGAGGCGGCGCGCCTTTCCCGGCAAAAGGCGAACGAGGCCCGGGAGACCGAGCAGCAAAAGCCCTATGAGCCGATGTCGGCCGAAGATGCCCAGCTCGCAAAAGCCATCCGGGGCATCTGCCGGGGCTGCTAGGCGTGGCGCCGGCTATTGCCTGATCAGCGGCGTCTTTGACGAGACGTGGTGGCTGACGATCTTCCAGTCGTCGTCTTCGCGAAGGATGACCCAGGTGATTTTCACGATCAGCGGCGCGGCGTCCTGCTCGATCGTGAACGTCGCGGTGCCCGCGACATTGATCAGGTCGGGCGCCGCCTGCACGGTGCTGACATCGGTAAATTCGACCGATGGCGACGACCAGCGCGGCAGGCCTTCGAAATAGGCCTTCACGCCGTCATTGCCGCGATAGAAGGTCGGGTTGGAGCCGAAGAAGAATGCATTCTTCGAATAGAGCGCGGCGAGCGCCGCGGCATCCAGCCTGCTGAACGCTGCGCCCCATCTCTTCATGATTCCGGAGACGATGTCGTCGGTTGCGTGCTGCATCGGTGCGATCCTGGATCGTGTGGTGGGGCAAAAGCGGTGGCGCAGCTTACTCACTTGTGATGGAGGGGCTCAGGCGCGCCCCATCCAGATGGTGCTGTCCGAACCAGGACCATCGAGTTTCAAGCGATCGAAGCCCTGCTTCGACCAAAACCGGACGGCTCGTGCATTGGCACTGTTGACGCCGACATGTGTGGGCACAGCTCCTCCTTGTTGCGAGGCACTAGCCATCCACTCCGAGAAGAGCATCGTTCCAGCGCCACGCCCCTGAGTTCTCTCCAGCAGGTTCAGATGTAGATGCGCTGGATAGGCCTCGACAACCTGTTGAGGGGTACGTCGCGGATGATGGATAGCGTATGCACGACGCTGATCCGCGGACCATTCGGCCGTCTGCCTCGCTGCAGGCTCGGCGTATTGTCGGCGGAGCTTCGGCCACCATTCGGCCTCAAGTCTTTCCTGCCATTTGCCGGTATCCAGCGTGCCGACGGCGAATCCGGCAACGCCTTCGTCGTCTTCGACGACAAGTGCAAACTGTGGTTCGAGAACGGCATATGGCGCGGAATAGATGTGACCGATCAGCTTGCGATCCTGGTATAGGTGGGAGGCGTCCCCACCCTCGTGACCGGTTGCAAGCGAGATCGCGTAAAGCGCTTCAAGATCGGCAGGCATGAACGTCCGGATTACAAGCACGGAACCCCTCAGCTTCGCGGAATTGCCGGACCGAATAGCATGCGCGAATGGCCGGGTGAATTGGTTGATTGCTCGTATTTCAGATGGCTTCGCGAAAGGGATTGAATATGAAGGCCTATGTGATCGCTGCCGAAACAGTCAATGATCAGGCGATGTTCGATGCATACCGCAAAGAAGTGCCGGCAACGCTTGTGCCCTTCGGCGGAACCTTTGTTGCGCGCGGCGGACAGCTGACCGTTCTTGAGGGTGCGTGGCCACATCCTCGCTTGGTGATCATCGAATTTCCATCCCGCGCGGCTGCGGAAGCCTGGTACGCGTCCGACCTGTATCAGAGGATAATCTCACTAAGGCATAAGAGCTCCGTGGGAAATCTCGTTATCGTCGATGGCGCGATTGACTAGAGCATGATCCGGAAAAGTGTGAAGCGGTTTTCCGAAAAGATCATGCTCAGGCAAAGATCCAAAGCGCGATGCCAATTCATTCAAATCTTGATGGAAGCGATCAGGCCGCAAATAGCAGGCAACTCCCGCTGGACTAATTGAAAACGGCCATTGCCGCCCTTTCCGGAAATTGCCATTCTTCCTCCTCCTGGATCATCGCAACCCAAGGTCAGCAATTTCCGTGAAGAATTCCATCCCCGCGCTTCTGCCGCGCGGCAACGGACACCAGTTTCTGTTGTATGGCGACTCCTGTTCAGGCGTGCCGGGCGCTTTGCACGAAAAGACCTTCGCCTCGGTCAATGCTGTCGCTCAACGCCTGAGACCGCAGCCCGAGTTCATTCTCTTTCCAGGCGATGAAATCATTGGGCTAACACCGGACCCTGACGCGCTACGCGCGCAATGGCGGCATTGGTTCGACACGGAAATGGCATGGCTCGACCGAGCGTCTATCCCGATCTGGCACACGACTGGCAATCACACGACCTACGACGCAATGAGCGAAGCGATGTTTCGCGCCGTTCTCGACCTGCCGGACAACGGGCCGCCGGGGCAATCGGGTCTCTCCTACTTCGTGCGCCGCGGCGACCTTCTGATGGTATTCGTCAACACGCTCTGGAGCGGCCTCGGAGGTGAGGGTCATGTGGAGATCGAGTGGCTGGAAGCGACGCTGAGACAACATCGCGACGCCCGGCATAAACTTGTCCTTGGTCATCACCCGGTGTTTCCCGTCAATGGCTTTAGCGGCACGTATCAGCGCGAGATCGGTCACGAATATGCCCGTCCGTTCTGGGATATTCTGGTGAATGAGAACGTGCTTGCCTATCTGTGCAGCCACATCCTGGCGTTCGATGTGCAAGTCCACCATGGGGTCCTCCAGATCTGCACCGCAGGTGCGGGAACGGCTCACAGGATGCCGGAAGGCGTAGAATATTTGCACTGCGTCCAAGCGGCGCTTGACGAGCAAGGCCTGCGTTATCAGGTGCTCGATGTCGATGGCGTTGCAAGGGAGAGAATGGAGTGGCCGCTTCCTCGTCTTGATTCCGCCCGGTGGCGGGAACTGCCGCACGGCGAATCGGTAGCGCTGTTCAACGGACCGGTGCAGAGCGGAGGCAGAGTCGAATTCAGATTGGCCGGTCGAAGCGCCACGGCCGATGTGGCGGCGGCGCAGACGATCTTCACGGCTTTCGCGCCCGGTTCGATGGCCCTCTTCTGGCTTGGACTTCGGGGCCCCGGGCAAACCCTGACGGCTATCGTCGGCCGTGATCCGGGACGCAGTCCATCCTTTTGGTTTGGCCCTGATCTTCCAGCGGGCGCCAGCTTCGATATCCACGTCGCTGTCTGTCCGGATATGGGTCCTGGCGGTCTGCTATATCGCCATCGCGACGCTTCCCGTTGGTCGTCCTTCAACTCAGCGACGGCGCGAGGATTGGAGCGGCTTTCGTGGCCTCAGCGTTGGGCTATTGGGTTTGGACAAGGCGGCGCTCAAGACCGCCCCTTCGGCGGGGCCGAGCTGAGCTTCCAAATTGCGCAAACGGCGAGTTAGGGAGCGCCGCAGGTCGCTTCTTGGCTCATCGTTTCATTTCGCTTTTGCGCAATAACTCGGTCGCTTTCGGCGCAATAGCGGCAACTAAACAGTACGGGCAGACGATGGGCACGCGGGGCCTGAACGGGCGCGCTTTCGCGCGACCCGTTGGCGTTGCCCACGCTGCAGAACCTCAGCCCTTCCCGCCGACTTCCTTGGCAAAGGTGTCGCGCAGGCCGATGGTGCGGTTGAATACCGGCTTGCCGGGCGCGGAATCCTTGTCGCGCACGAAATAGCCCTGCCGCTCGAACTGCATCACCTCGCCGGAATTGTCCGCAGCGACCGACGGCTCGATCCGCGCATCTTGCAGCACTTCGAGCGACTCCGGATTGAGGTCGGCGGCAAAGTTCGCCGCGTTCGGGCTCGGGTTCGCGAACAACTGGTTGTAGACGCGGATTTCCGCCGGCACCGAATCCCGCGCCGACAGCCAGTGCATGGTCGCCTTGACCTTGCGGCCGTCGGGCGCGTTGCCGCCCTTGGTCGCGGGATCATAGGTGCAGCGCAGCTCGACGACTTCGCCGGCGTCGTTCTTGATCACGCCGGTGCATTTGACGAAATAGGCATAGCGCAGCCGCACCTCGTTGCCCGGCGACAGGCGGAAGAACTTCTTCGGCGGGTTCTCCATGAAATCGTCGCGCTCGATATAGAGCTCGCGGCCGAACGAAATTTTTCGCGTGCCGGCGGATGGATCATCGGGATGATTGACGGCCTCGAGCTCCTCCGTCTGGCCTTCCGGATAATTCTCGATCACGACCTTGAGCGGCCGCAGCACCGCCATGCGCCGCTGCGCCGATTTGTTGAGGTGCTCGCGGATGCAGAATTCGAGCATGCCGACATCGACGATGCTGTTGGCTTTCGCCACGCCGATGCGCTTGACGAACTCGCGCACCGCCGCCGGCGGCACGCCGCGCCGCTTCAGGCCCGCAATGGTCGGCATGCGCGGATCGTCCCAGCCGGAGACGTGGCCTTCGCGCACGAGCTGTGTCAGCACGCGCTTGGACAGCAGCGTGTAGGTCAGGCTGAGGCGTGCGAACTCATACTGCCGCGGCTTGGACGGCACCGGCAGTTTTTCCAGCAGCCATTCATAGAGCGGCCGGTGGTCCTCGAACTCCAGCGTGCAGATCGAATGGGTGATGCCTTCAATGGCGTCCGACTGGCCATGGGCATAGTCGTAGCTCGGATAGATCGACCATTTGGTGCCGGTGCGCGGATGCTCGGCATGCAGGATGCGGTAGAGCACGGGGTCGCGCAGGTTGATGTTGCCGGCGGCCATGTCGATTTTCGCGCGCAGCACGCGGGTGCCGTTGGGGAATTCACCGGCCTTCATGCGCCGGAACAGGTCGAGGTTCTCCTCCACCGTGCGGTCGCGGAACGGCGAGTTCTTGCCGGGTTCCGTCAGCGTGCCGCGACTGACGCGGATTTCCTCCTGCGACTGGTCATCGACATAGGCATGCCCGGCCTTGATCAGGCCTTCCGCCCAGTCGTACAGGCGCTCGAAATAGTCGGAGGCATAATAGAGATCGGTTCCCCAGTCATAGCCGAGCCAGTGCACGTCGGCCTGGATGGAATCGATATATTCCTGCTCTTCCTTGGTCGGGTTGGTGTCGTCGAAGCGCAGATGGCACTTGCCGGCAAATTCCTGCGCGATGCCGAAATTCAGGGCAATCGACTTGGCATGCCCGATGTGCAGATAGCCGTTCGGCTCCGGCGGAAAGCGGGTCACGATCCGGCTGTGCTTTTTGGAAGAGAGATCGGCCTGGACGATGTCGCGGATGAAGTCGCGTCCCGCCTCTGCCGTTACCGGTTCTGTGGTCATCCTGAGTTCCTGTTAGGGATTGGCGAACCTTCTGCCAAATTCGCCCCTGTGAGCCAAGCCTACTTTGCACTGGCCAAGGCTTTAGTTATGCATCGTTCCTGCTATACACCACCGCCAATTCACCCCTGTCCCGTCCGATAATGACCTCTCCCATCGTCACACGCTTCGCCCCCTCGCCCACCGGCTTCCTCCACATCGGGGGCGCCCGCACCGCGCTGTTCAACTGGCTCTACGCCAGGAAAACCGGCGGCAAGATGCTCTTGCGGATCGAGGATACCGACCGCGAGCGTTCGACCGAGGCCGCCATATCGGCCATTCTCGACGGGCTGAAATGGCTTGAGCTCGATTGGGACGGCGAGGTCATCTACCAGTTCAGCCGCGCCGCAAGGCACCGCGAGGCGGCCGAGCAGTTGCTCGCCAGCGGCAAGGCATACCGCTGCTACGCCACCGCAGAGGAACTGACCGCGATGCGCGAGAAGGCGCGCGCGGAAGGGCGCACCCGGCTCTATGACGGGATGTGGCGGGACCGCGATCCGGCCGAGGCGCCTGAAGGCATGAAGCCGACCATCCGCCTCAAGGCGCCGCAGACCGGCGAGACCGTGATCGAGGACCAGGTTCAGGGCCGGGTGGTCTGGCAGAACGAGAACCTCGACGACCTCGTGCTGCTGCGCGGCGACGGCAATCCGACCTACATGCTGGCCGTCGTGGTCGACGACCACGACATGGGCGTGACCCACGTCATCCGCGGCGACGACCATTTGATCAACGCTGCGCGGCAGAAGCAGATCTACGACGCGCTCGGCTGGGACATCCCGAACATGTCCCACATCCCGCTGATCCATGGGCCGGACGGCTCAAAGCTCTCCAAGCGGCATGGCGCGCTCGGCGTCGACGCCTACCGCGCCATGGGATACCTGCCGGCGGCGCTGCGCAATTACCTGGTCCGGCTCGGCTGGAGCCATGGCGACCAGGAAATCTTCTCGACGCAGGAGATGATCGACGCGTTCGACCTGCCGGCGATCGGGCGCTCGGCGGCACGCTTCGATTTCGCCAAGCTGGAAAACCTTAACGGCCACTATATCCGCCACGCTGACGACCGCGAGTTGGTCAGGCAGTTCGAGAGCGTGCTCGACTACGTCCCCGAAGGGGCCGACCTCAAGGCGAAGCTTAACGACGCCACACGCGCGCAATTGCTGCGGGCGATGCCGAGCCTGAAGGAGCGCGCCAAGACGCTGATCGAGCTGATCTCGGGCGCTTATTTCATCTTTGCCGACCGGCCGCTGCAGATCGAGGCCAAGGCCGCCGCGCTGCTGACGCCGGAGACCCGCGCCCTGATCGGCCGGCTACGGACGGCGCTGGAGCCGGTTACCGACTGGCGCGCCGAGACCACGGAATCCGCCATGCGGAATTTTGCCGAGCAAAATAACCTCAAGCTCGGCGCCGTCGCTCAGCCGCTCCGGGTGGCCCTGACCGGGCGCACGACTTCCCCGGGGATTTTCGACGTTTTGGACGTTCTGGGGCGGCAGGAATGCCTTGCCCGGCTCGCCGATCAGGCCGCCGGGTAGTGCCCTACCTTGTGCTGTTTCCGTCCATCTTGCGGTGCACAGGGCAATAAGCTAACCCATTCGACGCCGCTTCCAGACAAGCCGGCTCCCTTGCTGCTGCCCTGAAAATGGCACCAGGGGCGGCGCGGTTTTCGTAACGATTTCATCGGGGATTCACGATGGACGCAAAATCCAGCAACAAGACTGCAACGCTCACGGTAGGTAACAAGACCTACGATTTCCCGATCCTCAGCGGCACGGTGGGGCCAGATGTCATCGACATCGCCAAGCTCTATGCCCAGGCGGGAATGTTCACCTACGACCCCGGCTTCACCTCGACCGGCAGCTGCCAGTCCAAGATCACCTATATCGACGGTGACGCCGGCGTCCTCGAATACCGCGGCTACCCGATCGAGCAACTTGCCGAAAAGGGCGACTTCCTCGAAACCTGCTACCTCCTGCTGTACGGGGAGCTTCCGACCCCGGCGCAGAAGAAAGACTTCGACTACCGCGTGATCCATCACACCATGGTTCACGAGCAGATGGCCCGCTTCTTCCAGGGTTTCCGCCGCGACGCCCATCCGATGGCGATCATGGTCGCCGCCGTCGGCGCACTGGCCGCGTTCTATCACGACAGCACCGACATCAACGATCCGAAGCAGCGCATGATCGCCTCGATGCGCATGATCGCGAAGGTGCCGACACTGGCCGCGATGGCTTTCAAATACACCGTCGGCCAGCCCTTCATGTATCCGAAGAACTCGCTCTCCTTTGCCGAGAACTTCCTGCACATGTGCTTCGCGGTGCCCTGCGAGGACTACAAGATCAACCCGGTGCTGGCTGACGCGCTCGACAAGATCTTCATCCTGCACGCTGACCACGAGCAGAACGCCTCGACCTCGACCGTGCGTATCGCCGGCTCGTCCGGCGCCAACCCGTTCGCCTGTATCGCCGCCGGCATCGCCTGCCTGTGGGGCCCGGCCCATGGCGGCGCCAACGAAGCCGCGCTCGCGATGCTCGCCGACATCGGTTCGGTCGACAAGATCCCGGAATTCATCGCCAAGGTGAAGGACAAGAACTCGGAAGTCCGCCTGATGGGCTTCGGTCACCGGGTCTACAAGAACTACGATCCGCGCGCCAAGATCATGCAGAAGATGTGTCATGCCGTGCTGAAGGAAACCGGCCATGGCGACGATCCGATGCTGAAGGTCGCGCTGGAGCTGGAAAAGATCGCGCTGAGCGACCAGTACTTCATCGATCGCAAGCTCTATCCGAACGTCGACTTCTATTCGGGCATCACGCTGAAGGCGATGGGCTTCCCGACCTCGATGTTCACCGTGCTGTTCGCGGTCGCCCGCACCGTCGGCTGGATCAGCCAGTGGAGCGAAATGATCGAGGATCCGCAGCAGAAGATCGGCCGTCCGCGCCAGCTCTACACCGGCGTCGCCCGGCGCGACTACGTGGCGATGGACAAGCGCAAGTAAGCGACGCGATTTTCAGCGTTCGAAAATCCCGCCGCGGCGATAATATCCCGGGCGGGATTTTTGTTTGAACGGGAGGCACCATGCTTGCTGGAAGCTGCATGTGCGGAAGCGTGGCTTACGAAGTCGATGCCGCTCCCGGAGCTATCGCTCATTGTCACTGCCCCACCTGCCGCAAGACGCATGGGACGGCCTTTTCGACCGTCACCAACGTTCCGCGCGACCGTTTTCGCTGGATCAAGGGTGAAAGCATGCTGAGGGGCTTTGAATCCTCGCCCGGCAAGACGCGGTACTTCTGCACCCAATGCGGATCGCACATCGTCGCCGCGCGCGAGGGCAAAGATACCATCATGCTTCGGATGGGCTGCCTCGATACGACGATTGCCGAACGGCCCAAGGTGCATATCTGGCGATCGCTGGGCGCGTCGTGGTTCGACCCCAAAGATCAATTGCCGGAGTGGCCGGAAGATACGCCACCGAAGCCGTAGACGTCAGTTTTGTCGGGTGGGCAAAGCGCAGCGTGCCAACCATTGGCGGCAAGACGTGAGGAGAGGATGGTGCGCACGCTGCGCTTTGCCCAGCCTACGAAACTGCGAGCCCTATCCCCGCCGCTTGTACATCGTCGCCAGCACGATGTCGGCGGCGCGCACGCTGGGTGGCTGGTCGCCGGTCGACATGATCGTATCCAGCGTGGCGAAGGCTTCGAGCTGCTGCCCTCGCAGCGCCGAATCCGACAGCACGTCGGCAAGCGCCTCCGCCAGCTTTTCGGGCGTGCAGTCTTCCTGAAGGAATTCAGGAATGACGTCCTTGCCGATCACGAGGTTGGCGAGGATCACCGACGACACGCGGATCGCCCGCCGCAGGATGAACGCTTCGATGGCGCCGACGCGGTAGGCCGTCACCATCGGCACGCCAGCCAGCGCGAGTTCGAGCGTCACGGTGCCGGATTTGGCGAGCGCCGCATGCGCGATCCGGAACGCGGCCCGCTTGTCCTGCTCGCCGATCACGACCTGGGGCTGGACCGGCCAGCCCTTCACGGCCTCGACGACCGCTTCCTGCAGATGCGGCATGGTCGGCAGCATCAATTCGAACGCCACCCCCCGCTCCTGCAAGAGCGCCACCGCCTGGCCGAACACCGCCATGTGGTGGCGTATCTCGCTGCGGCGGCTTCCCGGCAGCACCAGCAGCACCGGCGGGGATTCCGCCCGACGTTTGGCTTCATCCGCGTTCGGGCGCAGCGAGGCCAGTTGTTCGACCAGGGGATGGCCGACATAGCTGCAGGGCGGGCCGTGCAGCCGCTGATAGGCCTCGGGCTCGAACGGCAGCAGCGCCAGCACATGGTCGACATATTTCAGCATCGCGCGCGCCCGGCCCGGCCGCCATGCCCAAACCGACGGCGACACATAGTTGACGATCGGAATCGTCGGATCCCTGGCGCGCACCCGCTTCGCCACGCGATGGGTAAAGTCCGGGCTGTCGATGATGACGAGAACGTCCGGCGCGGCTTCCGTTACCGCAATCGCGGTTTCCTTGATCAGCCCGAGGATCTTCGGCAATTCCTTGACGACCGCGGCAAGCCCGATGATCGAGAGCTCTTCGATCGGAAACAGCGTGTCGAGCCCTTCGCGCGCCATCGCGCGGCCACCGACGCCTTCGAACCGCACGCCGTCGCCAAGGCGCTGGCGCAGCACCTTCATCAGGTTGGCGCCGAGCCGATCGCCGGATTCTTCCGTCGCGATCAGAAATATCCTCCGCTCGATCCCGGCGGTCGCGCGGGACGGCGTCACGCGGACAGCCCCTGGATGAACAGCCCGGCGCTGTCGGCGGCCACGATCATGGCCTGCGCGTCGGCGGCAATGGTATGTCCGGCGATCACGGCAATGCCGGCAAGCCCGGCCTTCGCCGCGCCCTCGACCGTTCTGGCGCCCACGGTCGGCAGGTCGTAACGCAAATCCTGCCCGCTCTTGGGCGCCTTCACCAGCACGCCGCGGCCGGCTTTGGCCCTGATACGCCCGGCCTCGCGCAGCCGCGCCACGCGCGCCAGAAGCCCGTCGGTGCCCTCGATGTCCTCGACCGCCACCACGTGCCCGTCGATCACGACGACGGCCTGGCCGATGTCGAACGGGCCGAGCGCGGCGAGCACCTCACGCCCTTTGGCGATGTCGGCGATCCCAGCGGAATCGGGCACCGTGCGGGCCATGTTTCCTTCCGGCATCAGCACGTCGGGAGCCACATCCCTGATGCCGACCATCCGGAAACCGTCCTGTTCGAGGATGCGGCCGATCCCCGACAACAGATGGTTGTCGCCGCCGCGAAACGCCGCCCAGATGCGGCCGAGAACGCGGATCGTTCCCCAGTCCAGCCGGATTTCCGACAGCGCGGGGCGCAGCAGGGTGCCGATGAAGATCAGGTCGCGGCAGCCTTCGCTGCGAAACAGCTTTGTCGCGCGCCCGAGCTGTCCGACCGAGATCCAGTGATGGCGGAAGCGGCCGACGCGATCCGGATCGCAGGCGCCTCGCAGCGCAAACAGCACCGGGGCAATCCCCTGTGCGACCAGCGAATCCGCGACCGCGAACGGCATCGCGCCGCCGCCGGCGATGACGCCGACAGGTGATGAAATGTCGGAAGCCGCTGAACTCATGGCTGCGGCGATCCCGTCATCATTGCCTGACGCCGTCGCCGGCCGGAAGGCAGAGCGCGCGGTGCTTGCCCTGCGCGATGAAGGTGAGGATTTCTGCGATCGCGGGATCCTCGCCGGCCATCGGCTGTACCGCATTCAGCCGCTCAGCGAACACGCCGGGACCGTGGAACAGCTTCTGATAGAACGAGCGCACCGTCGCCAGCCGCTCCTTGGTGAACTTGCGACGCTTCATGCCGATGATGTTCAATCCTTCGAGGCTGGCATATTGGCCGTTGGCGAGCCCAAACGGAATGATGTCGCCGCGCACCCCGCAGACGCCGCCGACCATCACCTGGGGCCCGATCCGGGTGAACTGGTGCACGGCCGAGAGCCCGCCGATGAAGACGAAGTCGCCAATCTCGCAGTGACCGCCGAGCGTCGCCGATGTCGCAAAAATCACGTCATTGCCGACCAGGCAATCGTGCCCGACATGGCTGCAATTCATGAAATAGCCGCGCTCGCCGACCCGCGTCACGCCGCCGCCGGCAACCGTCCCGGCGTTCATGGTGGTGGATTCACGGATCGTACAGCCGGCGCCGATCTCCAGCCGGGTCAGTTCGCCCTTGTAGCTCAGCGATTGCGGCGGCGTGCCGAGGGAAACGAACGGATAGATCGTGCAGCCGTCGCCGATCGTGGTCTGCGCGGTAACATGCACGTGCGCGATCAGCTTGCAGTTTGCGCCGATGACGACGTTGGGCCCGATAATGCAATAGGGACCGATCGTGGTCCCCTCGCCGATCACAGCGCCATCCTCAACCCGCGCGGTTGCATCGATCGTAGCCATCACTTGAGCCAGCCCATCCGTTGAACGCGAATATCTCGCGTTTTCCGGTGGTTAGCGCGGCATATCAGGGCTGTCTAGTGACGTATGGTTACGGCGTGTTTCGAAGCATCCGGACAGGATATCGGCTAGACGACGGTTGCTTGCCGGACGTCAGAACGAGCCGACGACTTCAGGTCATGCTGCCGGGCAGGAAGCAGCGGATCGTTATGCCAAGCGCGTCCTTGATCGGCCAGACCATGGTGCGGCCGACGCGATTCGGCTCGGTGATGACGGCATCGTCGGGGACATCGACCCATTGGCCCTCAAGCCGCACGCGGTAATGGCCGTCCTTTGATTCCCAGTCGACATCTGAAACAGCCGAGCCGTCGGCATCGGAGCAGCATGGGCCCTTGCCGCTTTTCAGGCTGTCGAACCAGGATTTGAGCGGGGAAGTGGCATAGCGCCCGTCGTCGCGCGCCATTGCATTTCCAGCGAAAACAGCGGCTGAGCCTATCAGCAGCACCACGGCGGCTCGGAGCGATGTCATGCGGCCATCCCGGCAACAATGATCTTCCAGCGGAAGTATTAAGCCGCAGCCACGAATCAAGTTCCATTATCATGACGACGACGTGATCGCGCGAATTGCAGTGCACGGCCCGGCGATCGCGCCGTGTTCGCGGTCCGACATCGGCGCGGATTGACGTCTCGATACCCGAGCGCCCTTCTAAAGCGCGATGAGATTTGGATGAATCGTCCTCGCGCTTTAGGTCTTGTTGAGCATGATATTTTCGGAAAACCGCTTCGCACTTTTCCGGATCTAGCTGCCCGCCCGCGCAATCCATTCGCTCGCCTGCACGCGCATGACGAATGCGGCCGGGCCCGAAGCGCTGGTCTTGTAGACGAGCGCCTCGCCCTCGCGAATATCGGCAAACTCCTTGCCGAAAGCGTCTGTGACATTGGTCTTGTGCGTCACGGCCAGATTGTTGGCGCCGGCCTTCGGCGGCACGCTGACGAGGTCGCGCACGGCGCGTCCGACCTTGGCGTTCTTGCCGTCGGGATTGGCCATCGCCGACGCACTGCCCGCGCCACTGTCGGTCAATTCGTCCACCGGCGAGACATCCTTGCCGCCGATCAGCTGGCCGGTCTCGACGGCGCGGTTCAGCCGGCTGGTATAGACCTCGCCGATCGGCACGCCCAGTTTCGCGAGCGCCGCCCCAAGCTCGCGCGCCATGGCCCGGCCCTTGTCGTTCAGCTGCCGCTGCGCGCTCATGTCGTCAAACTTGAAGGGGTAGACGTCCTTCTGGCTGTCATCGGTGGCGCCGTGCCGAAACACGATGACGTAGCCACCGCCCTTCAGCGCGGCAATCAGACCGTCCAGATCAGCCGCATAGACCGGCGGCGACATCAGAAGAAAAAGAACCAAACAGGAAATGGCGGACACAAGCTTGTTCACGGACGCCTCCGTTGAAAAAGCGCGAACCCAAACCGGAATCAGGCTGCAAAATTCCTCAATCGACCTCGGCGTGGGTTCCACTACCAAAGATTGAGCAAAGACATCAAGAATCCGCCGGTTGTATGGCGGATAAATCCAATCCGATTCAATCGGTCAGCATCGCGCCGACATCGGCTTCGGCCACGACCGCTCCGTTCACCTTGGCGTCGCCGTGAAACCACCACATCGCCTTGCGGCGGCCGATCGAGCGCATGTGATACTCGACGGTGTCGCCGGGCATCACCGGCTTCCGGAATTTGCATTTGTCGATGGTCAGGAAATAGACCGCGCGCGGCTTCTCGGTACCCTCCACCGACTTGATGCCGATCACGCCGGCGGTCTGCGCCATGGCCTCGATCATCATCACGCCGGGATAGACCGGACGTTCGGGAAAATGGCCGAGAAACGGCGGCTCGTTGAAGGTGACGTTCTTGATGCCGATGCCGCTGTAATCGGTCCGGATATTGATCACCCGGTCAATCAGCAGCATCGGATAACGGTGCGGGAGGGTCTTGAGGATCTCGTTGATATCAACGAGTTCGAACCTGACCTGTGCCTCCTCCATCACTCCTGTCCTTCGCCTTTCGGACCGGCCGTGCCGCCTTGCGCCAGCCGTTCCACTGCAACTATCTCTCTAAACCACTGCTTGGTCGGTTTGGCAAAATGCCCGCCCCAACGGCCGTTGGGCGGAATGTCGTCCTTGACCGCGCTCATGGCCGTGACCTGGGCGCCATCGCCGATCTTGAGGTGGTTGTTGATGCCCACCTTCGCCCCGAGCGCGACGTTGTCCCCGATCGTCAGGCTGCCCGCGAGGCCGATCTGCGCCGCGAGCAGGCAGTGCCTGCCGATGGTCACATTGTGGCCGATCTGAACCTGATTGTCGATTTTGGTGCCTTCGCCGATCACGGTGTCACGCAAGCTGCCGCGGTCGATCGTGGTGGCGGCACCGATCTCGACATTGTTCTGGATCAGGACGCGGCCGGTCTGCGGCACCTTGAGGTGACCCTCGGGGCCGAAGAAGATGAAGCCGTATCCGTCCTGCCCGATGCTGCAGCCGGGATGGATCAGGACGTTATTGCCGATCAGGGAAAACTGGATCGCGGTCCGCGCGCCGACATTGCAGTCACGGCCGATCTTGACGTCGGCACCGATCACCGCGCCGGCACCGATCACGGTTCCGGCGCCGATCTCGACGCGCGGGCCGATCACGGCCAGCGGATCGACGATGACGCCATCCTCCAGGTGCGCGGACGGATCGATGATCGCCGATGGCGCGATGCCGTCAATGTCGAACCAGGATTGCGGACGAAGCGCATCGGCGTGCCATTCGCGGGCCAGCTTCACGAAGGCGCGGAACGGCTGGGCGGCGCGCAGCACGGCAACATGGGCAGGCACCTGCTGCTCGAAGCGCTGGCTGACCAGGCAGGCACCGGCCTTGGTCGCCTTGAGCTGGTCGACATATTTGAGGTTGTCGAAGAACGCCAGATGCATCGGACCGGCTTCGTCGAGCGAAGCCAGTCCGCGGATCACGTGGCTGCCCCGTGCGGGGTCGACCAATGCCGCTCCCGTCAACGCAGCCAGTTCGGCAAGCGTTGAGGACGGAGGTTGCTTGAAAAATATCGGCTGCGCCATTCCATCCGCCGCAGTCCGGCCCTCACATCAGAGCGTCGGCCCCGATGAAACGGAGCCGACCTCTCCTCTTATTCCGCTGGGTTCCCGCGAGGCAGACCGGGATCGGCCTCGCATCAGGACGCCTTAGAACGATGTGCCGCCGCCAAACTTGAATTGCTGCACACGGTCAAACTGACCCTTTGTAAGCGGAACCGCATAGTCGAAGCGCAGCGGACCGAACGGCGAAGCCCAGATGATACCGACACCCACCGAGCTACGGACCAGATTGCCGTCGTCAAACTGCAAGCCCGTACAAGTTCCCGGAGTGGCCGCGGTCGTTGCCGTCGCCTGGGTCGGCTTGATGCAGCCCGGCAGATTGATCTCGTTCGTTGCGGCCCACGACGTCGGCCCCTTGTAGTCCCAAAGTCCGCCGGCGTCGGCATAGACCGAGCCCTTGAGCCCGACTTCCTTCGGCAGGAACCAGAACGGCATCTGCAGTTCGAACGAAGCGCCCCAGTACTTGGTGCCGCCGAGCGCGTCACGCGTGCCGAAGGGGTTGATGTCGCGCGGTCCAATGCCGTTGGGCGCAAAACCGCGAACCAGGTTCGGACCCATCTGGAAGTGGTCGAGCATGCGCAGCTCGCTGCCGCCGAACTGGTTGAGGATGCCGCCCTGCAGGTGGATCAAACCGACGATATCAGCGACCAGCGGGGTGTAGTACTTCGCGTCGATCGCCGACTTGATGTACTTCACGTCGCCACCGACACCGGCGAAGTCCTGCTTCCAGTCGATCAGCAAGCCGTCGGTCGGGTTCTTGTTGTTGTCCAGCGTGTTGTAGTTCAGCGAGTAGCCGACCGCCGAGGTCAACGCCTTGCCGTTCTGCAATTCCTTGCGGACCGGCAGCGAAGCTTCGCCATCGAAGTAACATCCGAGGCCGTTTGTGGAGACCAGGCTGATCCCGTTCGCGTTCGCAAAGGCCGGGCTCGGATTGAACGCCGGGTTCGGCGTTACGCCATCGGCGAGAAACTGCACGTTGTTACAGTTCGCGAGCTGGCTCGGCAGCGAGATTTCCTGCTGATAGATCGAGTAGCGCAGCTGCAGCGCGAGGTCTTCACGCAGCGTGAAGCCGAGCCGCGGGCTGAAGCCGAGCGTCTTGGTGCCGTAGGCGATGTAGCTGTTGGCGAGCTGCTCGCGATAGAACAGGTCGAGACCGAGCGCGACACGGTAGTCGAACAGATAGGGGTCGACGAACGACAGCGAACCGCCGCGCGCATACTGGCCGTAGGTCACGGCTGCCTTCGCATACAGGCCGCGGCCGAGGAAGTTGCGTTCGGCGATGCTGACTTCGGCCAGCGCACCGTCGGTGGTCGAATAGCCGCCCGACACCGAGAAGTCGCCGGTCGACTTTTCCTCGAGGTCGACGATCAGGATCACGCGGTCGGTCGAAGAGCCCGGCTCGGTGACGATCTTCACGCTCTTGAAGAAGTCGAGATTCTTCAGCCGGCGCTCGGCACGATCGACCAGCGCACGGTTATACGCATCACCTTCGGACAGATCGAACTCGCGGCGAATCACATAGTCGCGGGTACGGGTGTTGCCGCGAACGTTGATGCGCTCGATATAGGTGCGCGGGCCCTCGTCGACGGCGAACACGATCGAAACGGTGTGCTGCTCGAAATTGCGATCGCCGCGCGGACGCACGATTGCGAAGGCATAGCCGCGCCGCGAAGCCTCGATCTGCATTTCCTCGACGGATTTCTCGAGCGCCTCGGCATTGTAGACCGAGCCGACGTTGACGCGCGAGAAGCTGCGCATCGAGGCGGCATCGAGCGTCGGGATCGAGGTCTGGAAGTCGACGGAGGCGACACGGTATTGCTGCCCCTCGTCGATCTTGAAGGTGACGAGGAAGCCCTTCTTGTCCGGGTCATATTCGGTCAACGCCGCAACGACCTGCACGTCGGCGTAACCGTTCTTGAGATAGAAGCGGCGAATCAGGTCGCGGTCGGCCTCGACCCGGTCCGGATCGTAGACGTCGGCGCCGCCGAGGAAGCTCAGGAGGTTGGATTCGCGCGTCTTGATAACGTCCTTCAGGCGATAGGACGAGTAAGCGACGTTGCCGACGAACTCGATCGACTTGACGCCGGTCTTGCTGCCCTCGGTGATCGTGAAGACCAGGTCGACGCGGTTGTTGGGCTGCTCGATGATCTCAGGGGTGACGCGCACGTCATAGCGGCCCGAGCGGCGGTAGATTTCAGCGATACGCTGGGCATCCGACTGAACCGCCGGCCGCGAGAACGTGCCGCGCGGCTTGGACTGGATTTCAGCGGAGAGCTGCTCGTCCTTGACCTTCTTGTTACCTTCGAAGGCGATGCGGCCGATCACGGCGTTTTCGACCACGGTCACGACCAGCCGGCCGCCGACCTGATTGATTCGCACGTCCTGGAACAGGCCAGTTTCGATCAGCGCCTTCAGGCCGTCGTCGATCTGCGCCTGACCAAGGCGGCCGCCAGGGCCCGGCTTGAAATAGGAACGGATGGTTTCGACTTCGACACGCCGATTCCCCTCAACGGCGATCGACGCCACGGTCTGGGCCGCAGCCGGCACAGACACCAGCGCACCCCCCATCGGCGCAGCAACCATGATCAGAGTGGCCAGCAGACCCCCCCGCACTCGCATTCCCAACATCATGCGCAACGCGCCCTCGTCATTCCGA